>TARA_R110002111_G_scaffold199024_2_pt1 | contig 28225 bp, 25 predicted proteins | sample TARA_R110002111 | Tara Oceans TARA_R110002111 (sample SAMEA4397363) | marine metagenome | biome: Polar Biome; feature: [ZZZ] marine water layer (ENVO:01000295); material: water (ENVO:00002006), including particulate matter (ENVO:01000060) such as... | depth 199 m | reverse complement strand
GAATACCGTTTCAAAAGTACAGAAAATAAAGTTTCTATTTTTGATGTCATTCGGAAAAAATTCATCATTCTTCAACCTGAAGAATGGGTAAGACAACATTGTGTTCATTATTTAATTAATGACAAAAATTTCCCTAAATCATTGATTAATGTTGAAAAAGAACTGACTATAAACGGATTAAAGAAACGATACGATATTGTGATTTTTAATTCCGATGGAAGTATTTTTTTAATTGTAGAATGTAAATCGCACAATATAAAAATTGACCAAACCACTTTCGATCAAATTGCACGTTATAACTTAGTACTAAATGCAACGTATTTAATGGTTACTAATGGTTTAAATCATTATTATTGTGAAATGGATATGGAAAATGAACGCTATTCTTTTTTAAAAACGATTCCAGATTATAAATCTAATTAAATGCTTCAAAATAAAGATCTTGCTGTTGTAATTTTAAACTGGAATGGAAAAGCATTACTTGAGCAATTTCTTCCTTCTGTTATAAAGTATTCTGCTGATGCCGTTATTTATGTGGCTGATAATAGTTCTACTGATGATTCTGTTGCTTTTGTTACAAAACAATATCCTACAGTAAAAATAATTCAGAATTCAGAAAACGGTGGCTATGCAAAAGGTTATAATGATGCACTTAAACATGTTACCGAGCCTCTACTCTGCTTACTTAATAGTGATATAGAGGTGACGAAAAATTGGCTTCAACCTATTATTTCTGAATTTAATCGCGATATTAATACAGCCATTATTCAACCTAAAATATTAGATTATAAAAACAAATCTTATTTTGAATATGCTGGTGCAGCTGGTGGCTTTATAGATAAGTTTGGGTATCCTTATTGTCGAGGACGCATTTTTGACACTATTGAAGAAGATAACAATCAATATAACGACACTACAACTATATTTTGGGCATCTGGAGCATGTTTATTTATTAAAAATTCAGTTTTTAAAGAATTAAAGGGATTTGATGAATCTTATTTTGCACATGTAGAAGAGATTGATTTGTGTTGGCGTGCATTTAATAAAAATTATAAAACAAAATATGTTGGTACCTCAACCATTTATCATGTAGGTGGTGCAACTTTGAGTAATACTAACCCAAAAAAAACTTATCTCAATTTTAGAAATAGTTTGTTTACACTAGTAAAAAACACAGACTCTAATTTAGTTTTCAAAATTTTGTTTAGAATGCTACTGGATGGTGTTGCTGCTATTCGTTTTTTGTTTCAGCTAAAACCTCTATTTATAGTAGCCATCTTTAAGGCACATATGTCTTTTTATTACAATTTACCTCATCTTTTAAAGCAGCGTAAACAACTCAATCAACGCTCAAATTATTACGAATGCAACTCAATTGTTTGGTCTTATTTTATAAAAAAAAGAACTCAGTTTTAATTCTTTGTAAAACTGTTAAAATTTATGTTAATCCATGTTCAACGCGCTTTAGTTTTCCATAATTTTGCTATGTTATAATTAACAATTAAAACTAAAATTCAATTATGAAAAAATTAATGTTATTAAGTGTATTTTCATTGGTGTTTTTGGCATCTTGCGTGTCTAAGAAAGAGCATGTTGCACTACAAGAAAAATATCAAGAAACTCAAGATTTACTAAATACTGCGACCGTTAAATTAAATAGCTGTCTATCTGATAAGGCTGCTTCTATGGCTCGTGTAGAAACCATGAAAGATCAATTGGCTGATTTAAGAAAGTCAAATCAAGATTTAATTGATACCAAAGGAGATTTAACTATTTTAACTAAAAAAGGATCTGATAACCTAGAAAAGTCTTTAGAAAGCTTAAAAGAGCGTGATTTAAAAATTACGAGATTGCAAGACGCTTTAACTAAAAAGGATAGCGTAACACTTGCTATTGTTACCAGTCTTAAGAAAGCTGTAGGTATTAACGATCCAGACATTGAAATTAACGTTGAAAAAGGTGTAGTATTTATTTCTATTGCAGATAAATTATTATTTCAAAGTGGAAGCTACAACGTAACTACTAGAGCTAATGAAATTTTAGCTAAAGTGGCTAAAGTTATTAATAGCAAACCAGACTTTGAAGCTATGGTAGAATCTCATACAGATAACGTACCTTATAATAAACCTCCATTATTAGACAACTGGGATTTAAGTGTAAAACGTGCAACATCTGTTGTTAGAGTTTTAGAAAGCTTAAACGTTAATCCACAACAATTAATCGCTGCTGGTCGTAGTTCTTATGTACCATTGGTAGAAAATGATACTGCGGAAAATAAAGCAAAAAATAGACGTACTCGTATTGTTGTAATGCCTAAAATTGACCAATTCTACGAAATGGTTGAAAATGAAATGAAAAACTTATCTGAAGGAAAATAATCCTTTTAGATTTTTTGAATAAGAAAACCCAATGCAAATGCATTGGGTTTTTTACTTGTTATTATTTTTTTACTTCAAATTATCATAAGACTTCACTAATCTAATAAACTCTGCTCTGTAACCATCTACATCTTTACCTCTACCTTTTTCAGCTAGTTCAATGACTTTAGTTGTCGTTGCATTGTTGAAATATTTAGAATTTCTTAATTGCATACCAAATAATGCCACTGCTGCAGTAAAATTACTATCTATTGATGCTGCTGCAATTGTATCTTTCTGAATATGAACCATTTCAATACTAATATCTTCTTTTGGTTTTTTATATCTGAATTTCACAGTAAATAGTTCATCATCATAATTTTCTTTCGTGTTTAATTTCGTGTATTTTAAATCTGGTTGGTTTTTTAGATAATTACTTTTTATACCAACCGGAATAATTTCATATAAAGCAGTTACTGTATGTCCACTACCTAATTCACCAGCATCTTTGGTGTCATCAACAAAATCTGCGTCCGCTAGCAATCTATTTTCATAACCAATAAGGCGATAAGCTTGTACTTTTTTAGGATTAAACTCTACTTGAATTTTTACATCCTTAGCAATTGTAAAAAGTGTTCCACCAAATTCTTTTCCAAATACTTTCTGCGCTTCTTGCATGTTATCAATATAAGCATGATTTCCATTGCCTTTATCTGCTAAGGTTTCTAATTTTGAATCTTTATAATTACCATAACCAAAGCCCAAAACGGATAAAAACACGCCAGATTTACGCTTCTCTTCTATTAAAGATTGCATATCATCATCACTAGAAGCACCTACATTAAAATCACCATCTGTTGCTAAAATCACACGATTGTTTCCATTATTTTTAAAATGCTTTTCAGCTAGTTTATAAGCCAATTTAATTCCTGCACCTCCTGCTGTAGAACCTCCTGAATTTAAATGATTTAAAGCTGCTAATATTTTTTCTTTTTGGTCTCCAGAAGTTGGCTCTAAAACAACACCAGCTGCACCTGCATACACTACTATAGATACTTTGTCCTTTTCTCGTAATTGATTTACCAATAGTTTAAAAGCACTTTTTAGCAGTGGTAATTTATTCTGAGAACCCATGGAGCCAGATACATCTATTAAAAAAGTTAAATTGGAAGCAGGAAGGATATCATTAGCATATGTTTTTCCCTGAAGACCTATTCTAACCAATTGTGTTTCTTTTTGCCAAGGTGTTTCTACAACTTCGGTATTTATAGAAAACGGATGCTCATCTATAGGTTGTGGATAATTATAGTTAAAATAATTCACCATTTCTTCGAGTTTCACCGCATTTGGCGGAACAGTTTCGCCATTATTAATCATGCGTCTTATGTTAGAATAACTTGCTTTATCTACATCAATTGAAAACGTAGATAATGGAGTTTGACTTGAATACTTAAATGGATTTTCTTGAATTTTAGCGTAGTGTTCTTGATTAACAGGATTGTGATTTCCTTTTTTTGTGGTAATTAGTATTACACCTCCAGCACCTCTGTTACCGTAAATAGAAGTAGATTGAGCGTCTTTTAAAACAGATATACTAGCTATATTATTTGGATTCATTTTACGAAAGTTCTCTGAATTAGCTGGCACACCATCAATAACATATAAAGGAGCACTTCTATGAGTTGAATTAGCACCTCTTATTCTTACAGTTGCTGTATTTCCTGGTTGGCCAGAACCAGAAGTCACATTAGTTCCTGCTACTTGTCCAGACAAAATTTGTGAAAAGTTAGCGGATTTAGTCGGTACTTTTTTCTCAGAACTAATAACAGACACAGCACTTGTTGAAACGGTTCTCTTTTGAGTATCATAACCAATTACTACCACCTCGTCTAAAGTAGAATTATCAATTTGCATTGCCACATCAATGACTAAAGCGTCATTAACTTTTTTAGATATTTTTACATATCCTATATAGCTAAATAGTAAAACATCATCTACACTTGCATTTATAGAGTATTTACCTTCTAGATTGGTCTGAGTGCCTTGAGAAGTTCCTTTAATAATTACATTAACTCCTTGCAACGGAACACCATCAAAATCTGCGGTTACAGTTCCTTTTATTATTTTTTCTTGAGCTTCTGCATGCAAAAATGATAATGCAAAGCATAAAATGAGTATTAGATTTTTCATAATAGTTGATTTATAAGTTTGTGTAAACCTATAAACAAACACTATGAGATAAAATCTATAATGAGTAAACTGCGTATTTGAATGAGTTAACTACCTAAAACTGCTTTAATCGTTTTTTTACGTTGAATTTTACCATTTACAGTTTCAGAAAATTTATCTATAGTATAGATTTTCTTCGGAATTTCAAATTTATTTAATGTCTTTAAGTCTTGTATTGTCTTGAGAATATCAGAAGTAGAGTCTGTTGGATTTTCAACTATAAGAATTAGTTTTTCTCCAAGTGTAGCATCCTCTTCGCCTCCAATAATAAAACGTTGTTTAATAACGGGTTGTAACTTATCTTCAATTTGTTCTGGAAATAATTTTACACCTCCAGAATTGACAACATTATCAAAACGACCTAATAGTTCAAAACTTGTAGCAGATTTTAATTCTACTATATCATTAGTAATTAGTGTCTCTTTAACTAATTTTGGCGCCTTAATCACTAAACATTTTCTATCGTCTTGAGCAAAAGTTACATGCTCTAAGGCATTAAAAAACTGCTCTCTTTTTCCTGATTTAGATTCTAAAGCTCTTACGGCAACATGCGTTACGGTTTCAGTCATACCATATGTTTCATAGAACTTAGCATCACACTCTTTAATTTTTTCTATTAAAGGTTTTGTTACTTTAGATCCACCAACAATAATGGTTTTTATATTATGAATATAATTAATAGAATGCTTTAATTGCAATGGAATCATAGCACAGAAATCATACGTTTTCTCATAATCGAAAGCAGGATAAGCAGCTGGCTCAACAAAGTCTATTTCTAAACCCAAAACTAAAGCACGTATAAACATCATTTTACCTGCAATAAAATGACTCGGCAAACAATGTAAAGCCGTATTTCCTGGCTCTAAACCAAAGAAATTACCTGTTGCAATAGCAGAATTAACCATCGCTTGTTTCTTTAATTTTATTTGCTTTGGTTTCCCAGTAGATCCAGAAGTTGTAACATACAAATGATCTTCTTTATTTAACCAATCGATTAAAAAATCGCCTGTTACTTTTTCGTAGGCTTTGCCTTCTTTTATTAAACTATAAGCTACTTCCTTTAATTCATCATGATTAAAATGAAGTCCATTAAACTTAAAACGATTATGTACTTTGTCGTATGTTGGTGTCATATTACTACTCTATTATTTTATAATCTTCTTTTGGTGGCTCTGTTACTTTTCCAAATAATTTATCTTTCCAATTGCTCCATCCATATTTTTTTGAAAGGATGAATAACATTAAAGGATAAACAATAAGTACTGGTAATATAATTTGAATTGCGCCTAATTCGGGCTCAGAAGTATCTTTAAAAATGGCATCGGTTTGCAAAGCTGTCCAATCTGCTGTCACCAATAAAGAAGCTAAAAGATTATTACCTAAATGAAAACCTAAAGCTAATTCTAACCCTTCATCCATTAATGTCATAATACCTAACAGCAAGCCTGTACCAATATAGAAAATCATCATTTGCCAAAATCCTATTGCTGCTACCTCTGGATTTGCACTATGGGCAATACCAAATAAAACTGAAGTTAAAATTAATGGAAACCATTTATTCTTTACTAAAATGCCCACTTGTTGCATTAAATATCCCCTAAACAAATATTCTTCTAATGCTATTTGAAAAGGAAATAATAGAATACTAATTATAAAAAGCACCGCAAATTTAACAGGATTAAACTGAAATATAATATTTGATGAATCTATTGAATACATTACAAAAAAAGAACCGATTGTATAAAACGAAATCATTAAAAAGGAAAACAAAACACGTTTAAAATCTACTTTTGATCGCGTTGTTGTTAATGATAATATACTGCGCTGGTGAACATATTTTACCAAAACAAACAAGAGTCCTAATAAAAAGGCAAAAGGCAAAAGATTCATTACTAAAGAAATATTTGCCGGAATCTTCTTCATTAATTCGTAAGCCATATCCAAATCTGCAGGATCAGCTATAAAATAATAAATAAAATTGCCAATAAATATACCTGCAATTAAAAAAGTAGTCAATATAAACATCCAAAGTTCGCGTTGCCCTTTGTAAGCTTGTTGTATGTAATTCATGCTTATAAATTAAATTTCCAATTCTCTAATAAATCGTAGTGCAAAGTACCATTTTTTACTTTTAGTGGCGAAAGAAAATTGTTAGTAAATAAACTTCCGGTCCCTAAACCTTGTGGCATTTTATTTTCCAATGTATAAGTCCATTGTGCTATAGCATTTAAGCCAATATTACTTTCTAGTGCACTTGTAATCCACCACTTGATGTTTAAGTTTTCCGCAAAATTAATCCATTCTGTACTTCCACTGAATCCGCCAACCAAACTTGGTTTTAAAATAATATACTGTGGTTTTAATGTTTGAAGTAATTTTTGCTTCTTCTCTTTAGAAAAAACGTCAATCAATTCCTCATCGAGGGCAATTGGCAATGGTGTAATTTCACATAGCTTTGCCATAACGTCAAATTGATTTGGCTTTATGGGCTGTTCTATGGAATGTAACTGATATTCTGAAAGTCGTTTTAATTTTTCTAAAGCGTCTTCAGGTGAAAAAGCTCCATTAGCATCGACCCGTAATTCTATATCTGAAACAGAAAATTCTTTACGTATAGATTTTAAAATATCGAGTTCCGTTTGAAAGTCTATCGCACCAATTTTTAATTTAATACAATCAAAACCTCCATTAATTTTTTCTTTGATTTGAGTACGCATAAAATCTTCATCACCCATCCAAACCAAACCGTTAATAGGAATAGCATCTTTGCCATTAGTAAAATCTGAAGGAAATAATTGAAACTGATCTACGCTATTTAAAGATTTAAAAGCGGTTTCTAAGCCAAATTGAATACTTGGAAACTCCACAAGTTCTGCTAGCAATACATCTAAACCTAGATTTATATTATTGCAAGTCCATTTTAATTTCTCTTCATAATCTGGCCTATCGTCAATAGATAAGCCTCTTAAAATACCACACTCACCTACTCCCTTTTTATTTTCGTTTTCTAATATAATAAACCATGTTTCCTTAGTGGTCATTACACCTCTAGATGTGCCACTTGGTTGTTTAAAATTAAGAATATATTTATGATAAGTTGCTTTCATACAAGGCGCCAAAAACAGATAATAATTGCGATTTACATTTTGAGGTTATATACAGTTCTTTTAACACATATTATTACTACTAACGACGTTTCTTTTTAGATCTATGCTTCTTTTTTCTACTAGAACTATTTGAATAATTTGATGAAGTAGCAGGAACCGCATCATCAAATGTATTTTTCACCTCTCTAAGATTCACACTTTTCCAGCCTTTATTATCTTTTTTATCTTCTGGTAATAAGCGTTCTACTAAATCTTTTCTACCTACTTTATTTAAGGTTTTTTTAATCCAATCTTTATTTTCCTTTTTATACCAAAAGAAGAATCGGTGTTGCTCTTCTTTTTCCTTCTTAGACTTCGGTGTTTTAGTAGGTTTTAAGGTGTATGGATGATAACCACTGTAATAAATCACAGTAGCAACCGTCATTGGTGTAGGTGTAAATCCTTGTACTTGTTCTAACTGAAAGCCCATATCTTTAGTTTCGGCTGCAAGATTTGCCATATCTTCTACTTCGCAAGCAGGATGATTTGAAATAAAGTAAGGAATCAATTGAAGATTCAGATTCTTCTTAATATTGATTTTATCGAAACGTTCTTTAAACTTATGAAAATACTTAAATGATGGTTTACGCATTAGCTTTAAAACAGGATCAGACGTATGTTCTGGTGCTACTTTTAAACGTCCAGATATATGCTTAGTCATCACTTCTTCCGTGTAATCATCTAATTCTTTAGGGTCCGCATTTTTATTAAATTCTGGCACTAACATATCATGTCTAATACCACTACCAATAAATGATTTTTTAATTTTAGGATGCTTATCTACAGCCTGATATAATTCGGTTAAAGGTTTGTGAGACGTATCTAAATTACTACAAATTACAGGCGAAATACATGAAGGTGCCACGCATTTATCGCAAATAGATTGCACTTTCCCTTTCATCTTGTACATATTGGCTGATGGTCCTCCAATATCTGACAAATAACCTTTAAAATCTGGCATATTTGCCACTTTATCAACCTCTCTTAAAACGGATTCTTGACTACGACTAGCAATAAATTTTCCTTGATGAGCAGAAATAGTACAAAAACTACAACCTCCAAAACATCCACGATGTATGTTAATTGAAAACTTAATCATTTCGAACGCAGGAATTGGTCCACGCTTATTATATTTTGGATGCGGTAATCTTGTGTAAGGCAAATCGAAAGAGGCATCAATTTCTTCTTCAAGCATAGTGGGAAACGGTGGATTAATTACCAATTTCCTATTATTTATATTTTGTAAAATTCTATTTGCATTTAACTTATTAGATTCTTGCTCAATTACTTTAAAATTAGACGCAAATTTCTTTTTATCACTCAAACAAACTTCATGAGATTGAATCTCTACATCATTCCAATTTTTATTCTTTGGAAGCGCTTCATCTTTATCTAATAAAAAGGCAGTTTGTTTAATTGTTTTTAAACTTGAGAATGGCACTCCTTTTTGCAATAATTCTACAACTTCTCTCAAGGGTTGTTCACCCATGCCATAGACCAACATATCTGCTTTAGAGGTTTCTAAAATGCTAGGCATTAGTTTATCACTCCAATAGTCATAATGTGTAACACGACGCAATGAGGCTTCAATTCCACCTATTAAAACAGGGACGTCTGGAAATTTCTCTTTTAAAATATTTGAATAAACAGAAGTCGCATAATCTGGTCTAAACCCTTTATCACCATTTGGTGTATAGGCATCTTTATCTCTACGTTTTTTACTTGCTGTATAATTGCTCACCATTGGGTCCATACAACCACCTGTGACTCCAAAAAATAATTTTGGTGTTCCAAGCTTCGTAAAATCTTGCAGATTATCGTTTACACTAGGCTGTGGCACTATAGCAACCTTTAGTCCATAACTTTCTAAAATACGACCTATAACTGCTGGTCCAAAAGATGGATGATCTACATAAGCGTCACCACTAAACAGTATGACATCTAGCTCTTCCCAACCGCGAAGTTTCACTTCTTTGTTAGTAGTAGGTAACCAATCTGTAAGTTTATTAATTTTCATAGTGCTGCAAAGATACGCTTAAATTCGTTTTACAAATTTATAGTGAGATAACTGAACGATATTTTAATAGATAAATTACTTATTTGGTAGCATTAACATTTAAAATCCAAATTAAAGCTTTCTCTTTCGTTGCTCTAAAAATGGTGTTATGCTGTTCATTTGGCTCATCAGAATATTTCCAAATTAATTTACTTGACGCACTCTTTCTTAATGTTTTAGCTAGGCTATTTGTATGAGTAGAAATATCTTTAGCATCTGAACCCGCAAACCAAAGTTTAGTTGTTTTAGATGGTTCGTTTTCCAAATACTTTTTTGCATTGCGTTCTAAATAATGGTTATTCCACCATAAGGAAGGATCCATAGCTATATAAAAATCAAAAATATTAGGGTCTACAAAAAAGGTTTCAATAACAAAAAGTCCTGCTAAAGATTCTCCAATTATACCTTTCTTATTAGTTGTTTTATATCTTTTATTTATTTCAGGCATTAACTCGTCTGTAATAAAAGCTCTAAATGTTTTTGCTCCATCTGTTAATGGACAATATTGTTCATCTTCCTTAACTTCAGAAAATCCTGATAAATCTTTACGTCTATCTATGTTTTCAATACCAACGAGAATCATAGGAGCAATTTCTTTGCTCTCAACTAATTTCGCAATTGTATTTGCTATATGAGGAAAATCTTCTTGAACTACTCCTCCATCTGGCATATACATAACTGGCAAAGCCTCATTATTTGTTTTATAATTTGGAGGTGTCCATACGTTTATAACTCTCGTTTCTTCTAGAAGGTTAGATTCAATAGTAAAGTTATCATGTACTGGAATTGGGTCATTATATTGTGCATCTTGTTTACAACTCAGCATAATGATAGCGAATACTAAAACGGCTAAACTTCTATTCATTTTTTAATTTTTGATGGATTAATAACTAATTGTTACGACTTCGTTAAAAACTATAGTTCCATACTCTCACCTATTTCTAACAACATTAAATCTTTTCCTTTATCGAAAAATTTACGCTTGGCTTCGTCATGGTTAATTTCAATATAACCAAAGGTATCAAAGTGATAGCCTAAGATCTTGTCGCATGCTATAAAATCACTAGCAAGGATAGCATCATCGATTCCCATGGTAAAATTATCTCCAATAGGTAAAATGGCTAAATCGAGTTCGGTTTGCATTGGAATGAGCTTCATATCCATGGTTAAAGCCGTATCTCCAGCAATGTAGATGGTTTTATGTTCACCTTCAATAATAAATCCGCCAGGTTGACCACCATAACTACCATCAGGAAATGAAGATGTGTGTATAGCATTAACGTATTTAAGATTCCCGAATTCAAAATCCCAAGAACCACCATGATTCATTGGATGACCTTCTAAATCTTTATTTTGGAAATAAGTTACAATCTCATAATTAGATACAATAACAGCTCCTGTGCGCTTAGCAATAGCTTCAACATCTAAAATATGATCTTGATGAGCATGTGTCACCAAAATATAATCGGCCTTTAGTGTATTGATATCAATACCAGACGCTTTTTCGTTTCCTGTAATAAAAGGATCGACTAAAATATAAATATCTTTAATTTGAATACCTAAACTGGCATGACCGTAGAATGTAATCTTCATGTTTTAAAATTTTAAAAAGGAATAACAATGTTTAAAATTAATACAAAATATAACCAACTCCTAAAAGGAGTGCAAACAGAAAAGTTGAAAGTGCTAAAACCTTTAACTGACTATCAAAATCATTAGGTTCTACAGCTGCTTTTATCTTTTTAACATGAATTATTAAAGGTATAAAAGCAATGATATACATAAAATTGTATGGCTCTACATAATATAATATTGAGAATATTACAGTAATTATCATCGCAGTAATGATAAGAGCGAAATGATATTTTTTAGCACGTACTAAACCTAATTTAACTGCTAATGTTATTTTCCCGGCATTAGTATCGGATTGGATATCTCGCATATTGTTTAAATTTAAAACACCTACACTAAGAAGACCTAATGCTATTGCCGGAAGAATAATGACATGATCTAAAGTATGCATGTAGAGAAAGTAACTTCCCATAGTACTAACTAATCCAAAAAAAATAAATACAAATACATCACCTAACGCACGATAACCATATGGCGAATCTCCCATGGTATAATTTAAAGCCGCAAATACTGAAAAACCTCCAAGCACTATAAAAAGCAATATGTATAAAAAATTACCTGTTCCAAAAGCTGTCCATAATAACGCCAATGTAAAAGCTATAATAATTAGCACATTAAGCTTTATGGCTTCATACATTTCTTCTGGTGTAATCTCACCACTTTGTATTGCTCGCTGAGGACCAACACGCTCTTCATTGTCTGTTCCCTTTACTCCATCACCATAATCATTGGCTAAATTAGATAATACTTGTAGGCTAATTGTGGTTAATATAGCCAATACTAAAACCCACACATTAAAATGACCATTGTAATAAGCAAAACAACTTCCTAGAATTATTCCGGATACAGAAAGTGGTAATGTTCTTAAGCGCATGGCAGAAAGCCACGGTTTAATTTTCTTCATTTAAACTTAATTAAAGTACTATTTGATACTTTTTCTATTTGCTAAAAAATATAAAAGAGTTTTAAATTATGGAATCCATTTTTTAGGAAAATTAGGCTTTCTTTTTTCTAAAAAGGCATCTCGTCCTTCTTTGGCTTCATCAGTCATATAAGCTAATCGTGTGGCTTCACCTGCAAATACCTGCTGACCCACCATACCATCATCTGTAAGATTCATAGCAAACTTCAACATTTTAATAGATGTTGGTGATTTTGCTAATATTTCTTGAGCCCATTCATAAGCTGTAGATTCTAATTCTTCATGAGGTATAACAGCATTTACCATTCCCATGTCAAAAGCTTCTTGAGCAGAGTAATTTCTTCCTAAGAAAAATATTTCTCTTGCTTTTTTCTGACCCACCATTTTAGCTAAATAGGCAGAACCATAACCACCATCAAAACTGGTAACATCTGCATCCGTTTGTTTAAAAATGGCATGCTCTTTACTCGCTAAAGTTAAATCGCAAACCACGTGTAAACTATGTCCTCCGCCAACAGCCCAACCTGGTACAACCGCAATAACGGCTTTTGGCATAAAACGAATAAGACGTTGTACTTCTAAAATATTTAAACGATGGTAACCATCTTCACCTACATAACCTTGGTGGCCTCTTGCTTTTTGGTCTCCACCAGAACAAAAACTCCAAATTCCATCTTTAGTAGAAGGCCCTTCTGCACTTAAAAGTACAACTCCAATATTTACATCTTCGCCCGCATCGTAAAATGCATCGTATAATTCTGATGTTGTTTTTGGTCTAAATGCATTTCTTATATCTGGTCTATTAAATGCTATCCTAGCGACACCATTAGACTTCATATAAGTGATGTCTTCATAGGTTTTAGCTGTTATCCATTTTGGTTCGTTCATTCTCATAAATTTAGCTAACAAAAATACAGATTTTTAAATTACTTTTTATAAATAAAACATCTAAACATTAACTCTAAAACGTATAACTATCTCATTATCATTTTCATGTGACTAACCCAAAAATAATGTGTCTAATAATAGGTCTACTTGTTTTAAGACCAATAATTTAGTGAATTTAAATCTTATTAGAAATTAGTATTATTAATACAGACTTATCAACTCAAATTATCAAACAGACAAAATCTGAAGTTGGTACAGTACACTACTTTAACCATCTCGCTGTAATAGAGTTTAATGAAGGTACACATATTGATTTTACAGCTGTTAGAAAAACGCTTAACGATTTACTAGACTATTTTGGAAAGACTAAACCATTTGGCTTAATAGCAAACAGAATTAATTCTTATTCTATCTCATTATTAGACCTAAAAGATGCGAGACAAGCCTTACCTAATTTAGCGGCTTACGGTATAGTGAGTTATACAAATGCTACAAGAATGAATGCCGAAATTGAAAGTAGTTTTTGCGAATGGAATGACATCTGTTTTAACAACTTACATCAAAGCATTAATTCTATCTACGAAAAAGTAATTGACCAGTCTAAAAGAACTTTAAACTAACCTAATTCCATCTGATTCAATAGTAATTTGACGTTCTTTATATAAAGTGCCAATTGCTTTTTTAAAGCTTTTTTTACTCATTTGAAGATGTTTTTTTATGTCTTCTGGGCTAGATTTATCATGAAGCGGTAAAAAACCTCCATTATCTTGAAGTTCAAATAAAATATGCTCAGCGTTAGGTTCTATATTTCTATAACCTATTTGATTTAAAGAAATATCTAATTTATTATCTGGTCGTACTTTTTTAATAATACCTTTTAATCGATCGCCTACACTAATATCTTTATAAATATCATCGTTAAAGACCAAACCAAGATGCATTTTATTGACAATAACATTCATTCCTAATTCTGATGGATGCGAAACAATTAAATCTACTTCATCAAATTGAGCAACGGTTAATTCTTTATTATCTAAAAAATGATTGGTTTTACTTGATGCTACTAAACGTTCAGTTTCATCATCTAAATAACAATGTACTAAATACCAACCACCAGCTTTCATTTTAAAAGCTTGTTCTCTAAAAGGACAAAACAATTCCTTTACTAAACCCCAATCTAAAAATGCACCATATTCAGTAACTTGGTTACAACGCAATAAAGCAAAATCTCCTTTAATAATATAAGGATGATCTGTAGTTGCTACAGGTCTTTCTTCATTGTCTAAATAAACAAACACTTCAATCTTATCTCCTATCTCAAAAACCTTAGGCACATAACGATTTGGTAAAAGAACTTCACCTTCATTACCATCACCTAAAAACAATCCAGGTTCTGTATCTCTTAAAATTTCTAAAGTATTGTATTCGCCTAAGTTTATCATGCCACAAAGATATTAATATTTTTTATTACTTGCTTAACTTAATTGGTCATCTGTACATTAAAAAATGTCTCTTAAATAACCATTAATAAATGCCATTTTTCAATTAAACTTACAAGCCATAAGAAGTACAAAATTCAGTCAATATATTCTATTCGTATTATATTTACTACATTAGCTTATAATCATTAAAGACTCACTTTTTTTCTTACAACCATGAAAAAACTCATATTTATATTACTCATCTCATTAGTCGTATTTCCATCTTGCAAAGAAAATGCAAAAAAGAATGATGAAGTTATTACAACTTACTATTTAATTAGACATGCAGAAAAAGACCGTTCTGATGCTTCTAATAAAAACCCAGAGTTAACAGAACAAGGTTTAAAACGTGCCGAAAACTGGGCCAAACATTTTGAAGAGGTGCAATTTGATGCTATTTATTCTACGGATTACAATAGAACAAAACAAACAGCAATGCCAACAGCAAAGGCGAATAATCTTGAAATCCAGTATTATAATCCTTTTAAAATAAAAATTGAAGAATTTATTGAGACAACAAAAGGAGAAACTGTACTCGTAGTAGGTCACAGCAATACAACACCACAATTTGTAAATAAAATATTGGAAGAGTCAAAATATGAAGACATTGCAGATGATAACAATGCTAATTTATATAAAGTGACATTATCTAAAAATGGTAAGACTTCAGAATTATCAAAGGTTGATATCAACTAATTTAACTTCTACATTCTCCAGTTCTATTTTAGATAAAAGTTTAAGTTGATTATCTTCAAAAGCTTTTCCAAGATTTTCAAGTGTAATAGATGTGTCTTCAGACTTATAATTATTGTAATCTACAAAACGTAAACTATTAATGTAGCGTTCATTATAGGCTTCTCTAAATCGCATTCCTACTCCATCAATTTCATTATAGGAATACGCCAAATAATCAACCTTAAATGTTTTTATATCAATCCAATAGATGAAAATATCTTCAAAATCTTCGCCTCCTCCTACAGCATCAAATGTTACTTTTATTTTATAGTAGTCTTTATCTTTAATCTTTTCGTTTTCTAAAAGTGTTTTGTGCACAGCATCGTCATTTAAACCATAAGGTAAAACTGAAAAATAATGTACCGAATTTACTGAAGCTTCGTATTTCTTTGCAATTGAATCTTCAAGTTTTACAAAAGTTTCATTGTTATATCGCTCAAAACCAACATTGCTTAACATATCAAAAATAGAATCGTTACCATCTACATTCAACCTCACTAACAGAAACTCATTGTATTTACGTAATGCTTGGTAATATGTATCCCTAAATTCGAACTTAAGACTAGATCTTTTAAAATTTTCACCTCCAGAAACTTCAATTGATTTATTAATAATATCAGTAGCCGTTAGTGATTTTTCTATCGTTGAAACATCATTCTTTATCTCATTTGACTTTTCGTTTTTACAACTAAAAACTAATATAAGAGCTAAGAAAAGGACATAATTCTTCATAATAAACATCTATTTATTTTGTAAAGTCGCAAAACTAAACTTAAGATTACAGAAAGGTCTTAAATTGGTCTTAAAGTACTTTTTCTTAATACAACTTTACCTTTTGTATTTGCTTCTAAAAAATATCCTGATTACAAAAAAACTTCAATCTTACTTTCATATCTTTGCCAACCATGCAAAAAACGGTAAACATATTAAATAAGAAGGCAAAATTTCAGTACGAAATATTAGATAAATATACGGCTGGAATTGTACTTACCGGAACTGAGATTAAATCTATCAGAACTGGCAAGGCTTCTATTGCCGAAAGTTTCTGTGAATTTAATGATAGAGACGAACTCTTTGTCATTAATATGACGGTTGAAGAATATGCATATGGCAATTATAACAACCACAGACCAAAAGCAGAACGCAAACTACTTCTCAACAAAAAAGAGCTTAAAAAGTTAAAAAAGGAAATGGATGTAAAAGGTATTGCTATCATTCCTTTACGCCTGTATACTAACGAAAAAGGTCTTGCTAAATTAGTTATTGCTATCGGAAAAGGTAAAAAACTCTATGACAAACGCGAAACGATTAAAGATCGTGATAATAAACGTAATTTAGATAGAATTAAGAAAGATTTCCGATAGTACTTATTAGAAATGAACAAGTTTATAATTTTATTTGTTTTAACATTAAACTGCAGCTTAGCTCAAGACCGCAACCATTTAGAAATTAATCAAGAGTTTAAAATAGACCAAATTGTATATTTATTTGGCGATAATGTAAAGTTAAGAAACTCACCCTCTATTGATTCTGAAGTAGTTAAATTATTGACCATTGGCGAACCTCTAAAAATTATAGAAAAGAGTTCTGAAACTTTTATGTATAACGGCATAAACTCGCCATGGTATAAAGTAGAACACAACAACCAACAAGGTTATGTTGTAGGTGGATTAATTTCAATAGTAGAAAAGAAAGATGATAATGTTAGATTTCTATTTGCTACAGAAATGGTTGATGAGAAATTGTACATTATTACAAGAGCCCTTTTAAAATTCTAACACTGAATATGTTGAAAACAAATCAGAATTTCTTGGAAGCAACTACGGTTTTACTATAAATTTTTATAATAATCGAGGCGTCAAAAGCATTGATAATATTCTATTTATTAATTACCTCCCAGAATCTTGTGGAGCAAATTCTGGCGGATACTACCTCTTTTTAGACAATAATAACCTATACAAAGCCATTGATGTTCTTTCTAGTGCTGATATTGGTTTTTGGGAATCAGAGAACTTAATCTTCCCAGATGATCCCAAAGGCGAAGAAGGCAAAATAATTTATTTTCAGGAACATGGACAATATTCAGAAATGGATAATCCTGAAAATGGACATACTTGGGAAAAGTCGAGCATAACTAAAGTGAATTTAAAATGGGTTAACCATAAGCTTCAACCCAACCCAAAAACCATTATCGAAAATATCAATAAAGAATAGTTTTTAACTACGCTTTAATACTACAGAATATCGGTTTTTTGTGATTTTATTTAACTAAAAATCATAATTTTAAGATTCCTATAACTTCTACCATTCTATTTTTAGTCTAAGTTTGGTGCAACCATTTGCAATTAATTTGCGTCTATTATAAATAAGTAACACAAGATTTTTTCAACTTTAGGCACAAAATTTGTGAACAGAAGTAAAATTCTAATCAAACTTTATTTTCATCAATCAATCTCTATGACTAAAAAACTACTCAGTGCTTTTCTAATTGCTATAAGTACATTAGTGTCCGCACAAATCACCGGAAATATTACAGATAGTAATAACGAACCACTTCCATTTGTAAATATCTTAATTGAGAATACTTATAAAGGCACAACAAGCAATGATGATGGTTATTATGAACTTAACATTTCAACACCAAAAACCTATACTATTGTCTACAGTTATTTAGGTTATAAAACGGTAAAGAGGAATATAACCATAGATAAATTCCCATATCAATTAGATGTTACTTTAGCTGGAGAATCTGTTTCCCTTAATGAAGTTGTTATAGATTCTGAAATCGATCCTGCAATAGCCATAATGCGCCAAGCCATTGCACAACGAAAAGCCAATCTCGAAAAAATAAATTCTTATAAGGCCGATTTCTATTCTAGAGGCTTAATTAAAATTAAGGATGCTCCCGAAAAATTATTAGGTCAAGAAGTTGGCGATTTAGGAGGTGCTTTAGATTCTACAAGAAGTGGCATTATCTATTTATCAGAAACCATTTCTAAAATCCAGTTTTTATCTCCAGATAAGCTAAAAGAGAAAATTACAGCTTCAAAAGTAAGTGGTAACGACAATGGTTTTAGCTTTAATGCAGCACAAGATGTTGATTTTAATTTCTATAATAATACTATAGAATTTGGTAACGAAATTATTACTCCAATAGCAAACAACGCTTTTGGGTATTACCGTTTCAAGCTCGATGGTGTGTTTTACGATGATAGAGGAAACCTAATCAATAAAATTAAAGTGACACCAAAGCGTAAAAACGATCCTGTATTTTCTGGATATATTTATATTGTAGAAGACCAATGGGATATTTATGCTTTAGAACTAGATATTACAGGAACTCAAGCACGAATTCCCATCGTAGATGTCATCTCAATACAACAAAACTTTTCATATTCTGAAACTAATGACATTTGGGCTAAAATCTCTCAAAGTATGGATTTTAGATTTGGAATGTTTGGCATTAAAGGTGATGGACGATATACAGCCGTTTATAGTAATTACGAATTTAATACAGGCCTCACTAGAAAAGATTTTAGTAGAGAAATTGTAGCTTTTGAAAAAGAAGCCAACAAAAAAGATTCCATTTTCTGGCAAACCATTAGACCTGTGCCATTGACTTTAGAAGAGCGTACCGATTATATAAAAAAGGATAGTCTTCAAACACTGCGAGAATCTAAACCTTATTTAGATTCTTTAGATCGCGCTAACAATAAATTCAAATTAGGAAATCTACTAGGTTACACCTATCAAAATTCACATAAGGATTATCGCTTAGGATTTGATATTCCTTTAATAGGTGGTGTTCAATTTAACACGGTTCAAGGATATGCTGCAAATGCTAATGTGTTTTATGTTAAAAATTATGATGATTATAAACGTTTTTTTAGAGCTAGTAGTAATATTCAATATGGTTTTTCGGATGAACGTTTACGTGCTACAGGTTCGCTTTCTTATAAATTTAACAGCATAAATAATGCCTATTTAAGTTTAACTGGTGGAGTTTCTGCAGAACAGTTTAACTCCTCTAAACCTATTTCTCCATTAATAAATTCAGTAAGCACTTTGTTTTTTGAAGATAATTACATGAAATTATACGATAGAAGTTTTATAGCTCTTAATTATTCCGAAGAACTATTTAATGGTATTAGTCTGTTCGTAGGTCTAAGTTATGAAAGACGCAAGGCGCTCTTCAACACTACAGATCAAACCTTTAGAAATGAAGAAAATGATGTTTATACCAGTAATAATCCTCTAGACGAAACTGCTTTTGGCGTTGCTCCTTTTAAAACACATAATATTATTAAAGGAAGCGTTACGGCACGTATAAATTTTGGTCAAGAATACCTAAGTTATCCTGATGCTAAATACAATGTAAGTAGCGACGATTACCCAACACTGTATTTGGGTTACGAAAAAGGTTTTGGTGCCACAGATAGCAATTATAATTTTGATCAAATAAAAGCGAGAATACAGCAAGCCTTTAATATAAAAGACAAAGGCAAGTTTATGTACAACCTAAAAGCTGGGAAATTTTTTAATGCAGATGATATTGCTTTTATGGATTACCAACATTTTAATGGAAACCAAACACATGTTAGCACAGAGGGTAATTATACTAATGTATTTAATAATTTAGGTTATTACTCCGCAAGTACAAATGATACTTATTTTGAAGGACATGTAGAACACGATTTTAACGGCTTTTTACTCGGAAAAGTGCCACTACTTAATAAATTGAATTTTAATTTAGTAGTTGGTGCGCACTTGTTAGCAACACCAGATTCTAAGCCTTATCAAGAATATTCCGTAGGACTTGATAATATTGGTTGGGGAAAATGGAGATTACTAAGAATAGATTATTTACGCTCTTACCAAAGCGGATTTCAAAGTGATGCCATTGTATTTGGTTTAAAATTCTTTTAACTTTATAGAATGAAAAAAATCACATACATATTATTATTGTTTTCAATAGCTGTAATTGCTCAAGAAAAAAAAGACTATAGCAAAAATGTTACAACATTAGACAGTACTATAGCTACTTTATATTCGGTGATTTCTGGAGATAAAGGTGAGGCACGTAATTGGGAGTTGTTTAAACACCTTTTAAAAAAAGAGGCCAAACTTATTGCTACAGGAAAAAACAAAAAAGGAGAAAGTGTTTTGCGCTACATGTCACCAGATGATTATATTAAATCCTCCGGAAAATGGCTGGTAGATAATGGTTTTCATGAAGTAGAAATAAAACGAGAAACACAAACTTTTGGAAACATAGCTCACGTTTTTAGTACCTATGAAGCATTTAAGAGTAAAGACGAAGAACAACCTTTTATGCGTGGCATAAACAGTATTCAATTATTCAATGATGGAAAACGCTGGTGGATTGTTAACATTTATTGGATGCAAGAATCTCAAGAAAATCCGATTCCTGAAATGTATTTGCCTTCAAACTAATCATTAAATAGAATACATTTTGTCTATTCGAGTGAAATTGTTTTTTTAAACTCTTTTATATTGAGAATCATATTAGCGATGATACAAATTCTCGATACAATTTTAATGTGTTTAAATCATTCTAACAGACATCATTCATTCATAATAAGCCATAACTTATTTAAGTTCTAATATATTCGTGTTACTTTTAAGAATATTATACAAAACAATCAAAAGATGATAATCTCACCAAAATCAATTTCAACATTAGTAATAGCTTTAACAATTTCAATTATTAGTTACGCACAAGACACTAAAGAAAAAATAGGTCCTATTTTTAAAGATGGTGAAGCGCAGATTGTAGAAGCATTTAGTGATTCGGATAAATGGATACGACACGATTTATGGGTAGAAACAGAATTTGATACCGATGGTGATGGCCAACCAGATCGTATGCACGTTGCTGTAACTCGACCAGAACAAACAGAAACTGAAGGTTTAAAACTACCAATAATTTACGTCTCTAGTCCTTACTTTGCTGGTGTTGCAGGTGATGCTCCCGGAATTATGTGGGACGTTGATATCGAATTAGGTGAAACAGCAAAAGAACGTGTGCACCCTGAAGTTACGCGTCGTGGAAAACGTCCAATTATTTCAAACTCTCATATTAGAAAATGGGTACCAAGAGGTTATATCGTTGTACATTCTTCTTCACCAGGAACAGGATTATCTGACGGAGCACCAACTATTGGTGGGAAAAATGAATCGTTAGCACCAAAAACAGTCATCGATTGGTTGTGTGGACGTGCAAAAGGTTATACAGAAAGACAAGGCAGCAAAGAAGTAAAAGCATACTGGTCTACAGGAAAAGTTGGTATGACAGGTACATCTTATAACGGAACTTTACCTCTAGCAGCTGCAACCACAGGAGTTGAAGGTTTGGAAGCAATTATTCCTATTGCTCCAAACACCTCTTATTATCATTATTACCGTTCTAACGGTTTGGTACGCTCACCAGGTGGTTATTTAGGTGAAGATATTGATGTATTATATGATTTTGTACACAGTGGAAAAGAAGAAAATCGTGCTTATAATAATAGAACCATAAGAGATACCGAAATGAAAAATGGTATGGATAGAGAGACTGGTGATTATAATGATTTTTGGGCAGGAAGAGATTACCTTAATCAAATGGACAACATGAAAGCTGCGTTACTAATGTCGCATGGTTTTAATGATTGGAATGTAATGCCAGAACATAGCTACCGTATCTATAAAGCTGCCAAAGAGAAAGGATTACCAACTCAAATATACTATCATCAATTAGGACATGGTGGACCACCTCCTATGACTATGATGAACCGTTGGTTTACAAAGTATCTTCATGGCATTGATAATGGTGTCGAAAAAGAAGAAAACAAAGCTTATATCGTAAGAGAGAATGATGATAACCAACAACCTACAGCTTATAAAGATTATCCAAATCCTGAAGCTTCTGATGTCACATTTAACCTAACGGCAGGAGGAGTAATGTCTGGTGGTTTAACGCTTAATTCTGGTTCTAAAAAAGATGAAACTCTCTCTGACGATGCAGCAATTTCTGGTAGTGAACTTGCTAAAGTAGCCTACTCTAAAAATAGACTATTATATGTAACTCCTGAGTTAAAAAATGATCTTCATATTTCAGGTGTTACCAAAGTGAGTATCACGTTATCTAGCGATAAACCTGCTGCAAATCTTTCGGTTTGGTTAGTTTCTTTAACTTGGCAAGTAGGAGAAAAAATTACCGACAACATTATTACACGTGGTTGGGCAGATCCTAAAAATCATAAATCATTAACGGAAGAAGAATATTTAAAACCTGGACAATTTTATACCGTAAATTTCGATTTACAACCAGATGATCAAATCATTAAAGCCGGACAACAAATTGGTTTTATGATCTTTTCTAGTGATAAAGAATTTACCTTACACCCAAAAGCAGGCACAAAATTGACTATTAAATTAGATAAGACGACGTTGACTTTACCCGTTGTTGGTGGAAAAGAAGCTTTTACGAAGGCAACTAATTAGTATTGTTTTAGTTTTTGTTTCTATAATTGAAGTCGTTTAATTCTTATCCTCTAACATTGGTACAAATCTAAAATCGCCAAATTCATGTTTTTCAAATTCCTTTGGTCCTTTTCTAATAAATAAGGTCATTATCTGTACATCATCACCAACAGGTATAACTAAACGTCCTCCAATAGCCAATTGACTTAACAACGGATTTGGTACAAAAGGTGCACCTGCAGTTACAATAATACTTTGAAATGGAGCCTCGTCTGGTAACCCTTTATAGCCATCACCAAAGATGAGTTTTTTTGCTCTATAACCAATTTTTGGTAAAAACTTAGACGTCTTTTTAAACAATTCTTGCTGACGTTCAATACTAAAAACTTTAGCGCCAAGTTCTAAAAGCACAGCGGTTTGATAGCCACTACCTGTACCTATTTCTAAAATAGTATCACCAGGTTGCACTTGTAATAATTCAGATTGAAAAGCCACAGTATAAGGTTGAGAAATGGTTTGGTCTGCAGCAATAGGAAATGCTTTATCTTGGTAGGCATGGTCTATAAAACCAGAATCCATAAACAAATGTCTCGGAATTTTGCCAATGGCCTTTAAAACTCCTTTATCTTTTATTCCTTTTTTTATCAGCGTATCAACAAGTTGCTGTCGCATTCCTTGATGCTTAAATGTATCTTTCAAAGCGTAGTTTAGTTTACGCTAAATTAATTTAAAGATGCAGATATTCAAAGAAAGAATTTAATCTTTATTTTATTATCAATTTCGCAGTATTTTATATTTTCTTTTTTCAATTTCTGAGCGAAAACGCCTATTTTTGTTAAAAACAGAAAAACATGCTAAAAGCTGGTGTTCTTGGTGCTGGTCACCTAGGTAAAATACATTTAAGGTTACTCAACCAATCTCATAAATATGATCTTGTCGGTTTTTACGATGCAGATGCTGAAAACGCTAAACGTGTCGTTGAAGAATTTGGTTATAAATATTTTGATTCTATTGACGATTTAATAGAAGCTGTAGATGTTGTTGATATTGTAACTCCTACCCTGTCGCATTACGATTGCGCAAAAAAAGCCATAAAAAAAGGAAAACATATTTTTATAGAAAAGCCTATTACTAATACTGTTGAGGAAGCCGAAACCATTAGAACTTTGGTTGCTGAACATGGTGTAAAAGGTCAAGTTGGCCATGTTGAGCGTTTTAATCCTGCATTTATTGGAGTTAAAGATCAGATAAAAAATCCGATGTTTATAGAATGTCATAGATTGGCTGAATTTAATCCTCGTGGTACAGATGTGCCTGTGGTTTTAGATTTAATGATTCACGATATTGATATTATTCTCAGTGTAGTAGATTCTACTGTAAAACAAATTTCAGCGAGTGGAGTTTCTGTAGTTAGTGATACTCCAGATATTGCCAATGCTCGTATTGAATTTAAAAATGGTTGTGTAGCTAATTTAACAGCAAGTAGAATTTCATTAAAGAATATGCGTAAAACACGCTTCTTTCAGAAAGATGCTTATATCTCTGTAGATTTTCTTGAAAAGAAATGTGAAGTGGTGAAAATGAAAGATGCTCCAGAACAACCTGGTGATTTTGATATGATTCTTCAAAACGCAGAAGGCATTAAAAAACAAATCTACTTTGATAACCCTGAAATAGCAAACAACAATGCCATTTTAGACGAATTAGAGACTTTTGCTGATGCCATAAATAACAATACTAAGCCAATTGTAACACTACATGATGGCACAGAAGCGTTACGCGTTGCAAATATGATTATAAATCAATTTTAATGATTAAAAAAACTATAGTCCTTACTTTTTTCTGTTTTTACACTCTGTTTTCATTTAGTCAAGACAAAAATCAAAATCCCGATTTAATGACCTTGGTTAAGGACTTGATAAAAACTGAAAAAACAGGTCAAAATATGAAACAAGTTTGGTGGCTACCTAATATATATTGGGAAGTTGCTTTAAAAGATAGTCCACTTGGATCTCAAGGTCTAATTGATGAGATTAATTCCATTTTCAAAGACTATTCTCTTTTTGTGATATTAGACGCAGAATTAACTGCATTTTCTGGTATTAATAAAAATGAGATTTCAAATTTAGAATTAAAAGTTAATGAGACTACTTTAAAACCTCTAGAGTCTTATTCTGATGACATACAAGGAATGATTAATGCTCTAAGACCTATGTTTAGTAAAATGCTTGGTGAAGTTGGTGAAAACATAGAGTTTTTTGTTTTTGACAATTCTTTTGAAAATGCCATTTCTCCCTTAAAAGAATCTCAATTTAGTCTTAATTTTAATAATTCTAATTTTGAATATAACTTACCATTGTCTTCCTTAGTAAGTGAAAAAATATGTCCCGTTGATAATAAAAGACACAATGGTAGCTGGAAGTATTGTCCATTTCATGGAGAAACATTAATACAAGACAATTAATCTAAAAATTATTATCCTTTTAATAAATATTAAAGCATGAAAAATATAGCAGTTATAGGTGCAGGAACTATGGGAAATGGAATTGCCCACACGTTTGCACAATCAGGATTTAATGTACAACTTATAGATATTAGTGAAGCTTCTCTAAAACGAGGCATGGATACTATTTCTAGAAATTTAGATCGTATGGTTGCTAAAGAAAAAATTAGCGAAGCAGACAAATCTGAAACTTTAGGAAATATTAAAACATTTACGAGTACTGAAGAAGGTGTAAAAAACGCTGATTTAGTGGTTGAAGCTGCAACCGAAAATATCGATTTAAAGTTAAAAATCTTTAAACAACTAGATGAAGTTTGTGGAGAAAATACAATTCTATCTACAAACACCTCTTCTATTTCTATTACTCAAATTGCAGCAGTAACGTCTAGACCAGAAAAAGTGATAGGCATGCATTTTATGAATCCTGTGCCAATTATGAAATTGGTAGAAATTATTAGAGGGTACAGTACAAGTGACGAAGTGACTTCTACAATCATGGAATTATCTAAAACGTTGGGTAAAGTGCCAACTGAAGTTAATGATTATCCTGGTTTTGTAGCTAACCGTATTTTAATGCCAATGATAAACGAATCTATAGAAACGCTTTACAATGGTGTTGCTGGTGTTGAAGAAATTGATACCGTAATGAAATTAGGAATGGCACATCCGATGGGACCATTACAACTTGCTGATTTTATTGGCTTAGATGTTTGTTTATCTATTCTTAATGTAATGTACGATGGCTTTAAAAACCCTAAATATGCACCTTGCCCTTTATTAGTTAACATGGTTATGGCTGGTAAATTAGGTGTAAAATCTGGTGAAGGTTTTTATGATTATTCTGAAAGCAGAAAAGCCGAAAAAGTGGCCAAGCAGTTTATGAAATAAACTGTTTTAGTCTAAAATTTTGCTATGAAGTATCTCGTAATTTATTGTTTACTTAGTCTTGTTTTTTGGTCATGTAAAGATCAATCAAAAACTAATGAAACAATAAGTTCTAAATTAAAAGAGACTTCAATAGATGCTTTATCAACTTTTCAAGAGAAAGCTAATTATAAAACTCGGTTAAAAGAAGATTCTACTTTTATAGCTAAAGGTTTTGATTTCCCTGTGGGCAAACCAAATGCTAATGGTTACTATAATGCTCAAAAGTTTAAAGAAAATAACCACTTAGGAGATGATTGGAATGGACTTGGTGGTGGAAATTCGGATTTAGGAGATCCTATTTATTCTATAGCAAATGGCTATATTAGTGAAGTTAAAGATTATAAAGGTGGCTGGGGAAATGTTGTAAGAATCGTTCATTTATATAACAATAAACTCTATGAGTCTCTTTATGCGCATTGCGATTCTATATTAGTATCATCCAATCAGTTTATCAAAAAAGGTGAGCAAATTGCTACTATTGGTAATTGCAATGGCATATATTATGCGCATCTTCATCACGAAATTAGAAATGAAATTGACTTAGATATTGGTGGTGGCTATTCAACTGACACAACTGGATACTTAAATCCTACCAATTTTATTAAAAAAAACAGAAACTAAAGTGGTAAAAATAATTCCGTTTAAAGCAGTAAAACCAACCAGAGCTATTGTTGGTCTTGTTGCTTCTCGTCCTTATCAAAGTTATACTTTAGATGAGCGTGAATCTAGAATGGCATATAATCCATATAGTTTTCTTCATGTTGTAAATCCTGGTTACAAATATGCTCAAGAAGTTACTGGAGAACAACGTTACAAACTCGTAAAAAACCGCTATTTAGAATTTAAAGAAGAGGATATTTTTGTTCAAGATAAAAAGCCTTCATTTTATGTATACAAAATTGTAAATCGGCATGGTCAGGAATTCAGCGGAATCATTGCTGCAACAAGTGCTGAAGATTATGAGAATGACATTATAAAAAAGCACGAAGATACTATTGCCAAACGTGAAGAAACTTTTAAAACATATATTCAAACTGTAGGTTTTAATGCTGAGCCTGTTTTATTAACCTATCCGGATAATGCTGTTATTGCAAACATTATAAAAGAAACACAAAAAGGTTATGCAGAATTTGAATTCACCATGACCTACAAAGACACGCATTATTTATGGAAAATTGATACCGAAGACATTATAAACACTATTCAAGAAGAGTTTAAAAAAATGAAAACGGTTTATATTGCAGATGGTCACCATAGATCAGCCTCATCTTATCTTTTATATAAAGAAGAAAAGGCAAAAAACCCAAATCATAATGGCAGTGAGTCTTACAATTTTTTTATGTCGTTTTTAATTCCTGAATCTAATTTGGTAATTCACGAATTTAATAGACTTATTAAAGACCTCAATGGCTTAACCAAAGAAGAATTCCTAATTAAACTTGATGGATCTTATCGTATTGAAAATAGAGGTATAATACCTTACAATCCATCTAAACCGCATCATTTTAGTATGTATTTAGATGGTGAGTTCTATTCTCTTTATTTAAGAAAAACGGCTTTTGAATTTAAAACAGCATTAGATGAACTAGATGCTCAATTATTGTATAAAACAATCCTTCAGCCAATTTTAAACATTAACGATTTAAGACACGATAACCGTATTTCTTACGTTAATGGTCGACACGAAATGGTTACTATAAAAAGTAGCGTAGATAGTGGCGAATTTAAAGTTGGTTTTGGGATGTGCCCATCTAATGTAGAACAGATGAAACAAATTGCAGATCAAGGCTTAACTATGCCACCAAAAAGCACTTATATTCTGCCAAAATTGAGAAGTGCAATTACAATTTATGAGTATTAGAAC
>TARA_R110002111_G_scaffold251556_1_pt1 | contig 28463 bp, 25 predicted proteins | sample TARA_R110002111 | Tara Oceans TARA_R110002111 (sample SAMEA4397363) | marine metagenome | biome: Polar Biome; feature: [ZZZ] marine water layer (ENVO:01000295); material: water (ENVO:00002006), including particulate matter (ENVO:01000060) such as... | depth 199 m | reverse complement strand
CAGATTTTGCAACTTGGGTGCCTATAAAAGCAAAAGGTGAATATGAATTAAAATCTTTTGAAATTCATCTAAAACCGCAAGAACGTATTGCAGATTTACGACCAGGAATGTCTATTCAAATTATTAAATAAACAGCGCCATGAAGTGGTCTGTATACCATATTTTTAAAAGGGAAATGAAGAGATTGTCTCGGCAAAAATCGGCTAGAAATCTTTTTATAATTATTCCTATTGTTGTTTTTCTTTTATTAGGCTTCATTTATTATAAAGGTGCACTTAGAGAGGTGTCAATTGCTGTTTACGATAATGATAATAGTGAATTAAGTAGAACCTATATTCGTTCGTTAGAAGCGTCTCCTAATTTAGATGTCAACTATTATATGTCTTCAGAAGACAATTTGGAAAGTGTGTTTGTTAAAAACGAAGTTCAAGGTATCTTCTACATTCCTAAAGATTTTCATAAAGAAGTACTTAAGGGAAATGCTGTGCAAGTAAAGATATATACCAATTCTACCAATATAGTTTTCGGAAATCTTTTATACAAATCTGCAGCAGAAGTCACACAATTACTCAGTGCAGCTGTAGTTGTTAAAAATATGGCACCTTTAGGTATTAATCCCGATAAAATATTGGGCACTGTAATGCCTATAGATATTAATACTAAGGTTTTAGCAAATCCACAATATAACTATGTTTACTATCTGTTGCCTGGTTTAGCAACGGTTTTAATACAAATGATTATGTTTTTTGCCGCTTCAAGAGCGTTTAATAATGAGTGGAAATTAGAGACTTACGCAGATTTATATGCAATAGCTAATGGAAATATAATATCTATGATTTTAGGTAAATATTTAGCTTATATGGTATTTGGACTTAGCTTATGTGGTTTCCTTTTTGCAATTGTTTTCCCCATTTTTGGGATTCCTATTTATGGTAGCATCGGTTCTCTTTTAGTATTGCTATTCCTTTTTCTTACCGTTAATATTTTTCTTGGCTTTGGCATTTCGCTACTTTTTAAGGATGAAATAATAGCACTCGATATCGCTATTTTTTATAATTCTCCTGCCTTTGTCTTTAGCGGTTTTACGTTTCCAATTTGGGCAATGCCTTGGCTAAATAGTTTATATGCTCAAGTTATTCCATATACTCACTTTTTAACAGGTTTTCTTAAAATTTACCAGTTAAATACACCATTCAAGTTTATACTGCCAGAAATACAGAAGCTATTTATATTCCTTATTATTGGTATCGTTATCATTGGTATTGGTCTTATTGTTAATAGAAAGAAAATTTTTCTACAACCTAAATTGAGCGCAATATGAACCTGAAAACTATTTGGATATTGCTCAAAAAGGAAGCTACTTTAGTGTATAACGATCATAGTATTCTTTTAGCTTTATTGGCCGCACCATTGCTTTATTTTGCATTAATGGGTTCTACTTATTTTAATAAGGATGAAGAAGAAGTGAGTGTTGGTATTGTAGATTTAGATAACTCGCAGAGCAGCAAATCTTTTTTAAATAAAATTAACGCGACTCAAAAAATAAATATAACACATAGTTATACTAATATGGCAGAAGCCAAAAACGGAATTTATAGCTTTGACGTGCAAGGATTGGTGCATATACCAAAAGGATTTGAAGAAAAATTAATTGCCAAAGAAAGTACACCAATTGGCTTAATTCTTAATAATTCTAAGTTTCTATCTTCTAACGACATTAACAAAGCTGTTAATTTGGTTGCTATGGAATATGCAGAGAACTCTCGTCAGAAGTTTTTTGAATCTAAAGAAATTAATCCTTCGTTAGCAGAACAGAAAGCGCAACCTATAACAGCAGAGATTAATGCGGTTTATAACCCAACCAACAATTACGGTAATTTTCTACTACCAGCATTATTCATTCTAATTTTACACCAGACTTTACTTATTGGTTTATCTGAAAGTGTGGCTTATGACCGCGAAAAAAAAATAATGAAACTTAATTTTGAAGAAAGCCAATTCAGTTTTTTAAATTACATTATTGGTAAAACAGGATTCTATTTATTACTGTATTTTGCCTATCTATTGTTTACTTTTTTGGTTGTATTTCCTGTTTTTGATTTGCCATTAAACGGTAGTTTGTTTTCATTGATTGTAGTGTCCTTTTTGTTTTTTATGGCAACTATATGTTATGGATGGTTTGTGTCATCGTTCTTTAAATCTCAAGCCAGAGTAATGGAAATTATGGCTTTTACATCGTATCCAGTTTTTTTAATTACTGGTATCACTTGGTCTTTTAAGGATATGCCAATAGTACTTCAGTATATTTCTAATTTAATGCCATTAAGACCTTATTTCGAGTTTTTAAAGAAACAAACTATAATGGGTGTAGAGAGTTCATTGTATAATTCTGAAATTATGCATTTGCTTGTTTTACTCTTAGTTGGTTATGTGGCTGCAATGCTAAGATTCTATTATTTAAAAAAGCGCTTTTTAAAAATAAAACCTAGACTGATTTAGGTCATTTAGCTTGGTGTAACGGTATCTTAATTTTGTATAAAATCTTTATAAAATTAGATATTATGGAAACATTACAAGAAAAAGAGCAGATCACTGCAATGCCAAGAATAGGTGATGCAGCTCCAGAATTTAAGGCTGTTACAACTCAAGGAGATATAGATTTCCCGGAAGATTATGCTGGAAATTGGGTGATTTTATTTAGTCATCCAGCAGATTTTACTCCAGTCTGTACTTCAGAATTTATAACATTTGCGCATTTAGAAGATAAATTTAATAAAGCCAATTGTAAATTAGTGGGTTTATCAATTGATGGACTATACAGTCATATCGCATGGTTAAGAACCATTAAAGAAAAAATTGAGTTTAATGGCATGAAAAATATTGATGTCAAATTTCCTTTAATAGAAGATATATCTATGGAAATTGCCAAAAAATATGGAATGGTGCAGCCAAATGAAAGCAAAACACAAGCTGTTAGAGCCGTGTTTTTTATAGATCCAAAAGGTATTATTAGAGCAATTATTTATTATCCTTTAAGCTTAGGTAGAAATTTTGATGAAATTTACAGAGCTTTAATTGCTATGCAAACTGCAGATGCCTTTAGCGTAGCAACTCCTGCGGATTGGAATCCTGGTGATGATGTTATTGTATCTCCAGCAGGTTCTTGTGGTGTTGCAAAAGAAAGAATGGATGGTAATAACGAAGACTTAGATTGTAAAGATTGGTTTTTCTGTACTAAAAAAATGGACAAGACCACTGTTCTAGAAAAAATTCTAAATAAGCAATAATTCAAAATTTATAAGTTTAAAATAGAAACAAAAAAGTAGGAAATGATAATATTCATTTCCTACTTTCTTTTTTTAAGGTTTAGATAATTAAGCAATCTCTACTTTTTTTGGTTTATGATTCTTAGCATCTGCTTTTTTAAGTAAATTAAAGCTAAGAATACCATCTTTGTATTTTGCTTTAATATCTTCATCTTTCACAGAATCCGGAAGTTGTAATCTTTTTTCAAAAGAGTTATAACTAAATTCTTTTCGTGTATAGTTGTCCTCTTTTTCTTCTTTAGAATTTGAACTTTCTGCAGCAATATTTAAACATCCCTCATCGATGGTGACATTAAAATCATTTTTTGCATATCCAGGTGCAGCTAATTCTACCTCAAAGGCATCATCAGTTTCTTTAATGTTTAAAGCTGGCTCTTCCAGTTTTTGATGAAATAATTGTCGGTCTAGGAAATTGTCATTATCAAAAAAATCTGAAGTAATAAGTTTTCCCCATGGTCTTTTACTAAACTTTACTAGTGACATAATTTTATAATTTAAGTTAAACAATTTATTTACCACTAAATTATAACGAAACCAGTTTTTTTGAAATGATCTGGGTCAGATGACAATGCGTTTTTGTTAATGATTTCTAAAAATTTATAATTGTTAAATGCTGATTCATATGCAGTTAAATTCTTCAAGTGTATTTATTATGTGCTGCTTATCTTTGCATGTCTAAATACTTTAATTTTGAAGTAATACTAGGTTTAACTTATGTCACTATAAATTATAAGTGTGTTGTATTTGTTGCTTTTTCCAATAAGCATAAATATAAGTTACATGCGTTGTGTATAAGAAGTAATTTTTAGTATTTCATTTCGACTAAAACTCAAAAAAAGAAAGCTATGTTAACGTGGAAAGATATTATCAATTTTTCGATTAACGGAAATCCAAAACCAGATCGAAGAGTAGAAAAAACCGAAGATGAATGGCGTGCTATTTTAACGCCAGAACAATTTAGAATAACTCGAATGGCTGGTACAGAAGCTCCAAATTCTGGAGCATTATGTAGCAGATACGATGCTGGGAAATATAATTGTGTTTGTTGTGATACACCATTGTTTGATTCTACAATTAAATTTGAATCTGGATCTGGTTGGCCTAGTTTTTCACAGCCCATTAAAGAAAATGCTATTAAGTATATAAGAGATACATCTTTTGGTATGGTTAGGGTAGAAGTGCAGTGCAATACGTGCGATGCGCACCAAGGTCATGTTTTTCCTGATGGTCCTGAACCAAGTGGTTTAAGATATTGCATTAATTCGGAGTCTATGGTGCTTCAATCTCAAAATGAAGAAAAAAATACTGAAAGCATAAAAAAACAATGACATTAAAACTCAATATAAAAGATAAGTTTAATAAAGAGCTTCCGGCAGATCCAATTCTAGAGAATAGTAGGAGACAAGTTAGTGAAGCCTGTTTTTCTTTTGTGACACCTAAAATTCCTAGTAACCCTTCGTTAATTCATGTGTCTCCAGAAATGTTGAATAATCTTGGACTAACCAAGGAAGATAGTGAAACTAAAGACTTTTTAAACTTAGTTACAGGCGCAGAAATTTTTCCTAATACTAAGCCTTATGCCATGTGCTATGCAGGCCACCAGTTTGGTAATTGGGCAGGACAATTAGGTGATGGTAGAGCCATTAATTTAGCTGAAATAGAACATCATAATAAACATTGGGCATTGCAATTAAAAGGTGCTGGTGAAACACCGTATTCTAGATCTGCGGATGGTTTAGCGGTTTTACGCTCATCCATTAGAGAGTATTTATGTAGCGAAGCCATGTTTCATTTGGGTGTGCCTACAACACGAGCTTTGTCGTTGTCATTGTCTGGTGATCAAGTGTTGCGTGATGTAATGTATAATGGAAATCCAGATTACGAAAAAGGAGCAATTGTTGCGCGAGTATCACCTTCATTTTTGCGCTTTGGTAGTTATCAAATTTTTCCATCGCGAGGAGATGTAGATACCTTAAAAACGTTAGTTGATTTTACTATTAATACGCATTATTCACATTTAGGTAAACCATCAAAAGCGGTGTATATCGCTTTTATGAAAGAAGTGGCAAAAAGAAGCTTAGATATGGTAATTCATTGGCAACGTGTCGGTTTTGTGCATGGAGTTATGAATACCGATAATATGTCTATTCTTGGTTTAACTATAGATTATGGACCATATGGCTGGTTAGAAGGCTATGATCATGGATGGACACCAAATACAACAGATAATACTCATAAAAGATATAGTTACGGTTCGCAAATGCAAATTACACATTGGAATTTATTTCAATTAGCCAATGCCATTTATCCACTAATAGAAGATGCGGAACCTTTTGAAACGATTTTGAATGATTTTCCTAAAGAAGCAGAAACAGCATATAGAGATATGATGCGTTCTAAATTAGGTTTAAAAGTTGAAATTGAAAGTGATGGTGAATTAATTGAAGAACTAGAAAAAGTACTGCATGCATCGGAAACAGATATGACTATATTTTTTAGAAATTTAGCCAATTTTAAAACATCAGAATCTCAAGAATGGTGGTCTATTATTAGTAATGCCTTTTATAAACCAAATGAAATAAATGGTGATATAAAAGACAGTTGGGAGCATTGGTTTAGTAATTATGGTAAGCGCTTGGCAAAAGAGCAAAGTACAGACCAAGAACGAAAACTTGAAATGAACAGTATAAACCCTAAATACGTCCTTCGTAATTATATGGCTCAATTAGCCATAGACGATGCGGATAAGGGAGATTATAAGTTAATAGAAGAGTTTTTTAATTTACTTAAAAAACCTTATGATGAGCAACCAGAATTAGAAAAATGGTTTGCAAAAAGACCAGAATGGGCTAGGAATAAAGTAGGTTGTTCTATGTTGTCTTGTAGCTCATAATCAAATTAAAAAAATAACATTTTTAACAGAAAAAGAAAACAATGGAAAATTATAAAAAAGCATATATAGCAGGAGGCTGTTTTTGGGGAATGGAGGATTTATTTAGAACACAACCAGGAATAAAAGATACAGAAGTGGGTTACCAAGGAGGAGAAAATGAGAATCCGAGTTATAAATATCATCCAGGCCATGCAGAAGGGATAGAATTAACTTACGATCCTACTGAAACCTCTTTTAGAAAAATTTTGGATTATTTTTTCAGAATGCATAATCCAACAACTGTAGATCAGCAAGGAAATGATAAAGGTTCTAGTTATAGGTCTGCTATTTTTTATCAAAATGAAGAAGAAAAGTCTATAGCAGAAGAAATGATTAATATAGTCAATGCTTCTGGTAAATGGGATGGTGAGGTTGTTACAACTTTAGAGCCATTCTCTCCGTTTTGGAAAGCAGAAGAAAATCATCAGGATTATTTGGTTAAAAACCCAAATGGTTACACATGTCATTTTTTAAGATTTGATGAAAGTTTTATAAAAGAAGACAAATAACATAAATAACGACTAAGTGATAAACTCAAAACATATCGGATTAGGAACAGCAGCCATTGGCAGACCACTTTATATAAATATTAAACAAGATGCTAATACAGAGCCATTTTCTCTACCAATATTTAAAGAAAACGGATTAGAGGTGCTAGAAGATGCTTACAATAAAGGGATTCGGTATTTTGATACTTCACCAGGTTATGGTATTGCAGAGCAATTGTTGTTACAATGGTTGAAAACTAAAGATGATCCAAGCATCCAAGTCTCTACAAAATGGGGTTACACTTATGTTGCCAATTTTGATCCAAATGCAACGCAACATGAAGTTAAAGAGCACTCCTTAAATAAGCTGAATGAGCAATGGGAATTTTCAAAAGAACTATTGCCTTATTTAAAAGTATATCAGATTCATTCTGCTACTTTTGATACTGGAGTTCTTGAAAATGCTGAAGTTTTAAAGCGTTTGCACGATTTAAAGCAAGAGCATAATATCATTATTGGTTTAACAACGACAGGTGCCAACCAAACCGAAGTTTTGGAAAAAGGGCTGTCTATTCAGGTTGAAAATGAAACCTTATTTCAATCCTTTCAATGTACCTATAACATTTTAGATCAAAGTGTTTTTAAATATGCTGAAGCGTTAAAAAGTCTTGAAGGGCCATTCATTATTAAAGAAGCCTTAGCCAATGGTAGATTAATTCCTAATGAAGATTACCCTCAATATCGTAAGCTTTATGATTTGATAAATCGTTTGGCAAAGCAGTACAATGTTGGCGCAGATGCTATTGCTTTGAGATATTGTATCGCTGTTTTTCCAGAGGCATTAGTATTAAGTGGAGCAAACAATGCTGAGCATTTGTCAGCTAATTTAAAGGCAGATCAATTTTCTTTAACCAATTCTGAAATAGAACAATTAAGCGCTTTTAAGATTTTAAATAGTAGCTATTGGGAAGAAAGAAAAGCGTTGACATGGAATTAAGTAATACTAGAACAGGTAATTAGTCCTGAAATAAAAGTACATTATGAAAGCAATTTGGAATAATAAAGTCATCGCAGAAAGCAATAATACAGTGGTTATTGAAGGAAATCACTATTTTCCTGAAGAGAGTTTAAATAAAGCATTTTGTAAATCTAGTGATTTAAAATCGACATGTGCATGGAAAGGGGAAGCGTCTTATTATTCTTTAAAGGTTGATGGTAAAGTTAATAAAGATGCGGTTTGGTATTACGAGAATCCTTCAGAATTGGCAAAAGCCATAAAGAATCATGTTGCCTTTTGGCGAGGCGTAGAAATAACTGAATAATGGTATCTTTTAGTGCTTTAGAGCATCCTAATTTACGATGAAGAACCTTAATAGAATAGGATTCGGTGGAGGATGTCATTGGTGTACAGAAGCTGTATTTCAGTCGCTTGTTGGTGTAGAAAATGTGCAACAAGGTTGGATTGCTTCAAGTGGAAATAACGCTAGTTTCTCTGAAGCCGTAATTGTAGAGTATAATGCGGCTATAATACCAATAGAAGTATTAATCGAAATTCATTTGCATACACACAATAGCACATCAGCTCATAGTATGCGTAAAAAATACCGTTCTGCGATTTATGTTTTTGACGAGAATGAAGAAAGTGAGGTTGTAGATGTGCTTAAAACACTTCAACATAAATTTAATAATCAACTAGTTACACAGGTGCTTAAGTTTTCAGAATTTAAACCATCTAGAGAAGAGATTCTGAATTACTATTATAAAAATCCAGAAAAACCGTTTTGTAAAACATTTATAAATCCAAAATTAAAGATACTCTTAGAAAGTTTTAGAAACTATACCGACTTAATTAAAACAACACATTTAAATACTAAAGCATTATGAAAAGCAGTAAAATAGAAATTAAAAATAGTAAAGGTTATACATTGGCTGCGCATTTAGAATTACCACCAAATCAAAAGCCAAATTACTTTGCTGTTTTTGCACATTGCTTTTCATGTACGAGTAACTTAAATGCAACACGAAATATTTCAAGAGCATTAACAGCGCATGGTTTTGGTGTTGTACGGTTCGATTTTACAGGTTTAGGTAGAAGTGAAGGAGAGTTTTCTGAAAGTCATTTTTCTGCCAACGTAGATGATTTAATTGCAGTGAATGATTATATCACAGCGCATTATAAAGCTCCTAGTTTGTTGGTAGGGCATTCGTTAGGTGGAGCAGCTGTGATTGTTGCAGCATCAAAATTAGAAAACATTAGAGCGGTTGCTACAATAGGTGCGCCAGCTGCTGTAGATCACGTTACACAACATTTTTCACATGCTATAGATGAGGTTGCTGATAAAGGTGAAGTAGAGGTAAATATAGGAGGACGACCATTTAAGGTGAATCAAGAGTTTATACAAGATTTTAGTAAAACAGATTTGCCAACCATAACGAAAAATCTACGTAAACCAATACTTATAATGCACGCACCTTTTGATACTATTGTAGGTGTTGATAATGCACAGCAATTATATAAAGAAGCGATGCATCCAAAGAGTTTTGTGAGTTTGAATGATGCCGATCATTTACTTTCAAATTCAAAACATAGCGCATACGCAGGAAGCATGATTGGAGAATGGGTAAAATTGTATTTACCAGAGTTAGAAAACGAAATGTTGAGTACCGAAGGAGAGCAATTGGTGGCGCATCTCAATTTAAAAGAAAACAATTTTACAACCCAGATTCAAACCAATAAACATAGTTTTATTGGAGATGAACCAACTAGTGTTGGTGGAGACGATTTTGGTCCGTCACCATACGAATATCTCAATGCAGCCATTGCCACATGTACAGCTATGACTTTAAAGTTGTACGCAGAACGTAAAAAATGGGATTTACAAGAGGTTTATGTTTATATCTCTCATCAAAAAAAGCATAGTGATGCCTTAATGTTAGATATTGAAAAGCCAGGATACTTAGATCATATCTCAAAACAGCTAAAGTTTATTGGTAATCTAGACGAAAAGCAAAAGCAGAGATTAAAGGAGATAGCTTCTAAATGTCCTGTACATAAAACGGTGGCTAGTGAAGTCATTTTTAATACAACGATTTTAGAAGCATAATTGTAACAAGCATAAATAAATTTATGAATATTACAAATGCTATTAAGTAGTAGTCAGTAATAACAACAAGATTTTTTTATTGTTTAGTAAATACTCATTATAAAAGAATCTCACTTTTTCTTTAAATTCAATTGAGTCATTTGAAGGTGATTTTTACTTTGTTTTTGGAGACAGATAATAAAGCAATACCTGTTAGTTGTTTTCCATGTTGTTTTAATTGCTTTTGGTATTAGTGGATAGTATTTTTAAGGTCTATTCAAAAATTCATAATTAGATAAAAATATGGGGAGTTTATTAAAGCCTAATACCAATATTTTGGATTAAATGTGGTATTTATATTAAGTAAAAATATATAAAAGGAAGGCGGAATTTTAAATAAAAAGATCTTTGTGTTTTCATAATAATAGTATATTTTTATCAAAAATTTTTCAGTAAACTTTTTTTAGTTTGTTGTAATTCAATATTTTAAAAAATATTTTTAATATATGTCTATAATTGCACTGGTAAAGGTGTGTTAAGGGAATTATAGATTCTTTCTTGCTATTTAGTGCTAATATTTATATTTTGAAAAGGGGATATACTTTTATTAAAAAGTAGGAACGTCCAAAAATATTAATTAAAATATGAAAACGATATTGATTGTAGACAGTATGTCTAAAAATCTATATTTACTTAAATCTGAATTAGAAGAAGCGGGTTTTTTAGTTATAGAAGCTACAGATGGAAAAGACGGATTAGATAAGCTAAATAAAAATAGCATTGATGTCATTATCTCCAGTGTGTTGATGTCTTTGATGGATGGTTATAAGTTTTGTGAGGCTTGCAAAAAAGATAAATCATTTAAGCAAATTCCTTTTATTTTTTACACTTCTACTCATGTCGAAGAATCAGACAAAAATGTAGCTTACAAATTAGGGGCAGATTATTATTTGATAAACCCTATAGATGCATCAAAATTACTTCTTATAATTAATGGTTTGTTTAAAGGAAACCAACTTAATTCAAAACTTAAAAAACAAAATAAACAAACCGGAGAAGAAGTGCTTAAACTTTCTAATGATCTCGTAGATAGTGATGTAGAACAAAAAAATATCGATCTAGGTAATAAATTATTAGAACAAGAAAAATCAGAAAAATTATTAATTAGTAAAAATCAAATTTTAGATTTATTAACCGAAAACACACCTTTAAATAAAATTTTTGACCATCTACTTTTAAACTTCGAATCTATCCATTCAGATTATTATGGCTGCATTAGTTTAGTAGATAAAGATGAAAGTCATCTCGTTTTAGAATCAGCACCATCACTACCTAAGTCTTATAGTTTGGCAATTAAAAGCCTGCCAATAATTATGAATTCTGGTTCATGCCCTACAGCAGCATTTATAAAAAGACCTGTTATAGTAGCAGATATAAGTACAGATAAGTTGTGGGATAAACATAAGAACGTTGCCCTACAACATGGATTAAAGTCGTGTTGGTCTATTCCTATTTTATCAAAAGATAATACTGTATTAGGAACCTTTGCAATATACAGTAAGTCCATTAAATCGCCTACAATAGATGAGATAAGGGAAATTAATTTTGCTGTAAGCTTGGCTAATATTGCTCTTGAGAAGTCTAGAATAATTTTAGAAATTAAGAAAAAGGATGAATCATATTATGCATTAATAAATCAGGCAAGTGATGCCATTCTAACGTATACATTCGATGGTGTTATTCATGAATTTAACCAAGCAATACACCAAATCTTAGGCTATACATCAGAAGAGTTTTCAAAGCTAAAGATTCAAGATATTATTGTTGGTGATTTTATTACAATGCCAGATATTTATAGCCGGATTCTTGAAGGACAATCTGTATTTTTTGAAAGACAACTAATATGTAAAAATAAATCAATTGTAGATGTAGAAATTTCAGCAAAAAAACAAAAGGACGGAAAAGTATTATCTATAGGGCGTAACATAACTGAACGTAAAAAAGCAGAAGTAAAACTTAGAGAAAACGAATACTTTTTAAGACAATCTCAAAAAGTAGCCAATATTGGTTCTTATACTGTAGATATAAAAACTAAGATATGGACAACTTCTTCTGTGTTAGATGAAATCTTTGGTTTGGACGAATCTTTTGTGAAAACTGTTGAAAGTTGGAATAATCTTGTGCATCCAGATGAAAGAGAAGCTTTGCTAGAATATTTTAATCACTGTGTAGCAAATAATAAAAAGGTAAATATAGAATACCGAGTTATAAAACACGATACTCAAGAAGAAATTTGGGTGAATGCTTTTGGTGAGTTAATTTTTGATAGTGAAAACCAATCTACAAAAATGATAGGTAGCGTACAGGATATTACTCGTCAAAAAAAATCAGAAATAAAGCTTAAAGAAAGAGAATACTTTTTAAGACAATCTCAAATAGTAGCCAATATTGGTTCTTATAGCTTGGATATTAAATCTGGTATTTGGGAAAGTTCTGCAGTGTTAGATGGTATTTTTGGAATCAATAAATCGTTTTTGAGAAATGTTGAAAATTGGATTGGCATTATACATGATGATGATAAAGAAGTAATGCTAAATCATTTACAACTTGACGTCATTAAAAATCACAAAAAATTTAATAGAGAATACAGGCTTAAAAGGCGTGTTAGTAATAAGGATATTTGGGTCCATGGTATCGGTGAATTAATTTTTGACAGTGAAGGAAATCCGGATAAAATGATAGGTGTTATCCAAGATATTACTGAACGTAAAACGGCTGAAGTAAAAATTTTAGAAAGAGAATACCATTTAAGACAATCTCAAAAAGTAGCCAATATTGGTTCGTATACGGTAGATATAGAGAATGAAACTTGGACAGGTTCTTCCGTGTTAGATGAGATTTTTGGTATAGATGAATCATACCCTAAGACGGTTGAAAGTTGGAATAATCGTATCCATATAGACGAAAGAAAAGAGTTGCTAAATTATTTTAAATATTGTGTAGCAAATAATGAAAGATTTAACAAAGAATACCGAGTTATAAAACATGATACTCAAGAAGAAATTTGGGTACATGGTATTGGAGAGTTAATTTTTGATAGTGAAAATAAGCCTACAAATTTAATAGGTACTATTCAAGATATTACACAGCGAAAACAATCCGAAATTAAACTTCAAGAAAGCGAGTATAGTTTAAGGCAATCTCAAAAAGTTGCTAATATTGGTTCTTATGTATTGGATCTGAGTACAAGAACTTGGGAGTCTTCTACGGTACTAAATAGTATTTTTGGTATTCACGAATCTTATGTAAAAACTATTGAAAGTTGGGTAACTCTTATTCATCCAGATGAGAAAGAAGAGATGTTTAATTATTTGGAAAATAATATCATCAACAAAATCAATTTCAATAAAGAGTATCGGGTTGTAAAACCAGATTCTAAAGAAGAAATTTGGGTTTATGGTATTGGAGAATTAATTTATGATAGTGATGGAAATGCTGTAAAGTTGATTGGTACAATGCAAGATATTACCGAGCGTAAGCGTTCGAGGATAAAGCTTCAAGAAAGTGAAAAATCTCTATTAACAGCACAGAAATTAGCTAAAATTGGGAGTTTTAATTTAGATATAAACAGTTTGGTAGGTGAGACTTCTATCACCTTTAAAGAAATTATTGGAGTCGATTCTACTACTGTAGTTAGTTTTCCATTATGGAAATCTATTGTGCATCCTGAGGATAGAGCTCTGATTAAAGACGCAGTAATACATAGCCAAAAAAATAAAGAAAATTTTAGTTTAGAATATAGAATTATATCTAAAGATGAAAATAAGTTAAAATGGATTCATGGTTTAGGAGAAATTATTTATGCTAAAGGCAAAGCTATAAGTTTCATTGGTACAATACAAGATATTACAGAGCGTAAAAAAATTGAATTAGATTTAAGTATTGCAAATAAATTTTCATCTAGTCTTTTAAAATCAATGCATGAAGGTTTAGTTGCAATAAACTTAGATTCTGAAATAGTTAGCGTAAACCCAGCATTTTGCGAAATGACAGGCTTTGCAGAAGATGAATTAATAGGTGTTAAGCGTCCTTATCCTTTTTCTCCACCAGAATTAAGAAAAGAAAATGATGCTCGTTATAAATTATTGTTACAAAATAAAAATGAAAGCGATTATGAGAATACATACATGCGTAAAAATGGTGAACGTTTTCCGGTGCATGTTATGGTTTCAAGTATTTATGATGAGAATGGTGAAAAAACCGCGAATTTTGCTACCATAGAAGATATTACCGAGCGAAGAAATGCAGAAATAAACTTACAATTAGCAAAAGCTTTTAATGATAAGCTAATTATGTCTATGCAAGAAGGTTTACTTATTCTAGATATGTTAGGGAAAGTGATAAAAGTAAATGATTCGTTATGTAAACTTCTTGGATATTCTGAACAAGAACTAATTGGGCTCGAGTTACCTTATCCATTTGCTAGGGAAGAAGACTTTGAGAGAATGCAAGAGATTAAAGCTAAAGTGGCTAAAGATGAGGCGCCAACTTTTCAGTTAGAATTTACTAGAAAAAATGGTTCACAGTTTTTAGCTTCATTTTTGGCAGGTACTATTAAAAATGACAATGGCGATGTTATTGCCATCTTTGCAACTATAAAAGATGTTTCAGAAGAAGAAAAAGCGAAGAAAGTATTAGAGGAAAATGCTAAAAAATCATTTGAGAGAAAAAATGTTATTATAGAATTAGCCAGTTTAGTGGGTACTGATTATAAAGACGCCTTAAATAAAATTACAGCACTATCTGCAAAAACGTTAAACGTTGAAAGAGGAAGCGTATTAAAATTTAATAAAGAAAAAACAGAAATATTTTGTGAAAAATCATACACTAGAAAAAATGATCGTTATGAGAGTGGGCAAGTGTATAGCAGAGAAATCAATGAGAAGTATTTTGAAACCATAAATAAAGGTAAAATAGTTAGATCATCTAAAGCTCAAACCTATGATATTTTTAAAGGATTTTTAGAAGATCATCTTATTCCATTAAATATAAAATCTAAATTAAGCATCCCAATTCAAGGTATAAATGAAGTATACGGAATTCTTTGTTTTGAAGAAATAGATGTAGAGCATTTTTGGACAACCGATGAAGAGGAGTTTGCCACTTCCATAGCCAATTTAGTGTCATTGATGATTCAAGCAAATGAACGAAAACTAGCAGAAGAAGCATCCATTTTAGCAAATAATCAGCTTACACTAGCTAATAATGAACTTAACAAATTACGAAACCAATTAGAGCAAGAAAATGTATATCTAAGAAATGAGTTAGATTTGGTATTTAACTATGAGGACATGGTTTATGGTAGTGCAGAATTTAGCAATGTTTTAACCGAATTAGAAAAAGTTGCACCTACAAAAGCTACGGTTTTACTACTAGGAGAATCTGGTACTGGTAAGGAGTTATTAGCAAGGGCTATTCACAATATTAGCACGCGAAATAACAAACCGTTAATTAAAGTTAATTGTGCAGCAATACCAAGAGAGCTCTTAGAAAGTGAATTGTTTGGACATAAAAAAGGATCATTTACAGGAGCATTTAATGATAAAATTGGAAAATTTGAATTAGCAGATCAAGGCACCTTGTTTTTAGATGAAATTGGTGAATTGCCTATAGATATGCAGCCAAAAATATTAAGATTTTTACAAGAAGGTGAAATTGAGGTTGTTGGTGGTGCTGTAACTAAAAAGTTAGATGTTAGAGTCATTGCAGCAACAAACAGAGATTTAAGAGAAGAGATTGATAAGAAACGTTTTAGAGAAGATTTGTTTTTTAGGCTTAATGTATTTCCTATAAGAGTTCCTGCGCTTCGTCAACGAAAAAGTGATATTCCATTATTAGTAGAGCATTTTGTAGAAAAATTTAATAAAGATTACGGTAAAAACATAAAGTTTATAGCGGATGAAGCTATGAATAAGCTTAAAAACTATAATTGGCCTGGCAATATTAGAGAGTTAGAGAATTTAATTGAACGCGCTGCTATTTTATCTACAGACGAAACATTGTCTATACCAGGATTTGAGTCTTCAAATCAAATGGTAAATCCAATAAATAAAAAAGATTTGTCATTAGATGTGGCACAACGTAATCATATTCTTCGAATTTTAGAGCAATGCGACTGGAAAATAAGCGGACCAAATGGTGCCTCTGAGCTATTAGCAGTTAAACCTAGCACATTACGTGATAAAATGAAAAAATTAGATTTGAAAAAACCTGATTAAAATCACGGTATTCCGTTAAACCTTGGTTTGTGCGCAAAGCGGTCACGGTATTTCGTGACTAATCTAAGTTGCTTATAATCTTGTTAATTATTTATATTGCTGATAAACAGTTGTTTATATTGTTTTTTGTGCTACAGATATCTTTTGGCATACCTATTGGCATAACGTTTTAAAACAGATTAATATGAGGAACGTAGTGCAATATGAAGGTATCAAGCTTTGGGTAGATCAAGATGTAATTCACTGTAAACTTAGGCCTGATTTTTTTAAGAATTATGAAAAGGATAAAACAGAGGAAGCTTTGTTTAATGCTATTTCTATTTTATACGATAGAGAGTATAGACCTCTATTGTTAGATTTAAAGCAAATAAATAGTACTGATGCTATTGAGATATTTATGCTCATTTCTAATAGTGTGCCTATAAATACATTAGTGCTTTCAAGAGCATTTTTGGTGCGTTCTACATGCTTAAAGTTTTTACTTGCTTTAAATAATATTACAGGTAATAGAGTTGTTCCTAATAGAATTTATACGGATTTTGATTTAGCACTACTATACTGTAAAAACAAATACAAGAATTTTAATACAGTAAGTCAAGGAAGTTTTACATGAGCAAAGTAATTGGATTTAATAACGCCATATTTTGGACAGATGATTCGGGAATTCTTTATTGCGAATTTAGTAGTAGTTCTAATCTTAAATTAGAAACACAGAATATAGAATTATACATCAATGCCATTAAAACCTTATGCGATGGTAAGCCGATGCCATTTCTTATAGATTTAAAAGACATTCGTGGTACATTTTCCGTTGCTGCTACTAATCTAATAACTAACAATCCTGAAATTGTTAAATTAAGAATTACAGAGTCTTACCTTGTTAATACTCTAAGAACGAAATTATGGCTTGCATGTTATAAGCGATTGTATGACAGAATTACTCCCTTTGCAACCTTCAATGATATCAATTCTGCTGAGAGATATTGTTTAGAAGCAAAAAATAGGTTTTACAAAAGTGCTTAAAAAAGCATTGATAACAGTAATGTTCCTGAAATCCATAGTGTAAAAGACAGTATGCCTCCAATGATTAAAAAGTGCTTAAACTTATAAGCGCCAGTACCATAAATAAGTGTATTGGTTTGGTAGCCTACAGGAGTGAAAAAACTAAAATTAGATCCAAACATTACCGCTAATAAAAATGGTTTTATGTCTAGTGATAAACCGGTAGCAAGAGCAATAGCAATGGGTGTCATAATAATTGCAGTCGCATTGTTAGATATAACACCAGACATAAGCATTGTAATGCCAAAAAGCATTCCCAATACAATCATAGGAGTTTGATCTTTCATTAGAATAAGTAAATGTTGAGATAGCCAAGTATCTGCACCGCTATTAGACATCGCAATTCCCAGAGGAATCATACCAGCCAATAATAATATTATTTGCCAATTCACTTTTTGATACACTGTTTCTAGCTGAATAATATTTGTTAAGAGCATTGCAGCTACACCAACCAATGATGCTGTTAATATGTTTAATAAGCTAGTAGCAGCAAGAGCAATAACAGCTAGTAATATTAGAAGTGCGATTACCCTTTTAGATTGAGCAATATCGGGTTTAAATTCGTGCTCATTTAAAATTGCAATATTTTCAATTTTATATAAATCTGAAATTTTATGTTCTTGCATTTCAAGTAATACTCGGTCTCCTGGTTTAAGAACAATGTCCTTAATGTTTTTTCGTAATAGGCGTTCTCTTGTATTTCTAATATTTCTTCGTTTTTTTATCGCAATAGGATAAGCACCTTGAAATGACATACTACGCAAACCTCTTAATGTTTTTCCAATAAGATTAGATCCTGGGAGGATAAGAGTTTCAACATAAGTCATGTCGTATTCAGATTCATCTTTATCAGCATCTTCATTTTGTTGTCTTTGCCTTTCTTCATTTAATACAAAACCATTTGCCTTCATAAATGATTGAAAATTCTCTAAATTGCTCATTAACACTAAACTATCGTTAGTCATTAGTTTAATGTATTTACCAGGATCGTTAATGACTTGGTTATTTCTAATGAGTTTTAAGATTTTTGCATCTTCATTGTTAAAAAAATCAATATCACCAAATCTTTGTCCGATTAAGGGTGCGTCCTCAGTCACTTTAACTGTAAAAACATAAGATTCAATATCATAATCTTTAGATAAATTACTTTCTTTTTTCTTAGGTAAAAACCTAGAGGCTATGGTCATTATTACCAGTCCTATTAAAAAGAAAATAATTCCGTATACAGAAAATTCGAAAAAACTAAAAGCTTCAACTCCTTGCTTTTTTGCAATAGCATTAACAAGTAGATTCGTCGATGTACCCATTAACGTGCAACTTCCGCCTAATATACCAGCAAATGATATAGGCATTAATAAACGCGATGTTGAGAATCCATATTTTTCCGATAATTGATTTACAATTTTTATGAAAATAATTACAACAGCCGTGGTACTTATAAAAGCAGAAATGATCGCTGAAATAATCATAAAAGCAGGAGTGATTAAAATAAGAGGTAGAATTCGTAATTTTTTTATACCATCTGAAAGAAGTTGAATGACTCCATTTTCTTCAAGACCAACGGCTAAAATCATTAAGGCTAAAATGGTAATGGTTGCAGGATTTGCAAAACCACTTATAGCTTCTTCTGGTGTGGTTAATTGAAGTAATACTAATGCAACAATAATAAAAAATGAAATTTTATCTACAGGAAATAATTCAGTAATAAATAACAAAATACTGACTCCGATAATGATGAAAACCAAAATAATAGGTAGATCCATAATTAGTGTTGCATTAGATTAAGTGTGCGATTACTAAACGAGGTATTTATTTGTTAGAATTCTCATGTGTAATTTTAAATTAAGGTTTTTAAAGGTAGTTGAGAGCCATGTAACTAGAGTAACCTTAATCGTAATATTTTTACCTCATTTGCACTTGGTTTAAGTAAAAAAAAAATGAGTACGATTTTTAATGTTTCAGAGGTACTTTAATTTGTATTTGAGTTAATCCATTGTATAGGCTAATCCTAGATTTGTAAAACCATTTAAATTTTACATGAAAAGATTTCAACTGAGCCAACTACAATTACTATTACTGAGCATTATAATTACTGCTGTTCTTTCTGTTAAAGGATATTCTCAAAGCTATACTAAAGATGAGTTTAGAGATTCAATTGCAAATCAGCCTTATTTTTCAATCCACAAGGATAATTATTTTATTACAGGTGTACCAACCAATAAAACAATTGATAGAACAACGGCTAACGCGAAGTATCAAATTAGTTTTAAACAAATACTTACACGAAGCAGGCTGCCGTGGGACACCTATTTATTTATGACCTATACACAGAAATCTTTTTGGAATATATATAAAGAATCATTTCCGTTTAGCGATATTAATTTTAACCCTTCTATTGCTGTAGGAAAAGCTTTTTTTGATAAAAAAGACAAATTAAAGGGTATTGCAAACCTGTCCTTTGAGCATGAATCTAATGGAAGAGATAGTATCTTTTCTAGAAGTTGGAATAGGCTTAGCTTAGAATACACCACCAATGTTGCTAAAAACACAATAGGAAGGTTTAAAGTTTGGCTGCCATTTGGCTATAAAGAAGGAAATTCAGATTTATTAGAATATGCAGGTTTAGGTCAAATAAATCTTTCGCATATAATAAAACCAGATAAGTTTTTTTTCGATATAAGATTTAGAAAAGGCTTGAATTTAGATCTTAAAGGTTCGGTTAGAACACGTTTGTATTTTAATCCGTTTGATAATAATATATCTAATCAATACTTAATGCTCGAGTGGTTTGTTGGCCAAGCAGAAGGGATGTTAAACTATCAGCAATCGCAAAGTATGATTAGGCTTGGTTATGTTATAAGAACTAATGAATTTAAATGGTTAAGTGGCAAATAAGATATTAAAGCAACCTTAGTTTCCTTTTATTCTTTGCCATAAATCTTTCATTAGTTGTTGGCCATCTCGAGGTGTTTTTTCTTGTTCTATAAAAGTTACATTTTCAGAAGAATCTACTTTAATTTCATATTTAAAAACAAAATCTTGAGAGTTGGCTTCTAAATTCATTAAGCCAAAACGTAAATCATTATAGAATAATTTATCATCTATTTTATTAATAGTATACCAGCCTTCGGAAATCGCGATCATACGTTTTACTTTTTCATGTTCAATGAGGTCTCCAAGCAAGTGATGATTTTTTGGATAAATCTCAAACGAAATATCTTTAGTGTCAAAAAATGAATAGGTGCCTAATAAATAACTGTCTTTAGTGTCTACATTGGCATTCCATAATATGGTGTTAAGAGGCGAAGGTCTAGTGTCTAATTGTAGATAAGTGATGTCTTCAGTTAATAATTGGTCTTCAAATTGAGTTAAGGCTATATCTTTTAATATAAAGGTTAGAGCTAAATATGCAGTACTAATAGTTAAGCCAATGCCGTTGTAAAGCCTTCTTTTTTCAGAAGTTCGTTTTTGAAACATGGTTAAAACTAAAAACACTAAAAAAGGAACGGTATATAAAGGGTCTATAACAAAAATGGTTTTAAAAGCCAATCTTATATCCAAAGGCCAGAACAGTTGCGTGCCCCAAGTGGTATGTGCATCTAATATAGGATGTGTTATCAGTGCCCAGAAAAATAACCAGGACCAGCCTTTAAAATCTTTATAGGTTTCGTAGCGAGAAACTAGCCAACCCAGAATAGGAGCAAAGAGTACTGAAAATATAATAGAATGTGTAAAACCACGATGAATCGCTAAAGCCGAAACCGTATCTGTAAAATGAGATGCAAAAACATCTAAATCTGGTATGGTACCAGCAATGGCTCCATATAAAATAGCTTTATTGCCTACTTTTTTTCCTAAGACAGCTTCGCCTATAGCTGCACCTAAAACGATTTGTGTGAGTGAATCCATAATTAGTTGTAAAAATACATTTTCTAATGTAGAAAATTAGTCTAATTTTTATAGTGCTTTAATGTGGGTATTGTAACAATAGTTACCTAACTATTTTGTGGTGCTTAGTATCTTTATTCAAACTTAATTTGTATGAAAAATTTTATTGGATTTCTTGTATTACTTGTAACTTTAGTGAGTTGCAACTCAAGTAATAAAAAAAAAGACGCGTATAGTAGTGTTGATAAATCTAGTGCAGCAACAGAGCATCCTGGTAAAAAGTTAATGGAAGCTAATTGTTATGTGTGTCATAATCCTACTGCAACTGAAGCCGATAGAATTGGGCCTCCAATGATTGCTATTAAAAAACATTATATTAATAGTGAAACTAGTAAAGAAGACTTTATTGTTTCAATGCAAGCTTGGATTAAAAATCCAAATGCAGAGGATGCTAAAATGTATGGAGCTGTAAAACGATTTGGTGTAATGCCTAAACAGGCATTTGCAGAGAAAACTATAAAACAGATTGCAGATTACATGTATGATTTTGAAATTGAGCAACCGGAATGGTTTGAAGATCACTTCAATAAAGAACGAGGTAAAGGCATGGGAAATGGAAATGGTAAGGGTATGGGAAATGGTCAAGGTAAAAAGCATGGTATGCAACAAGCCCAAACTAATTTTGAAGATTTGTCTTATGGAGAGAGAGGTTTAAAATATGCTTTAACAACAAAAGCGGTTTTAGGTAAAAATTTAATGGGAACCATTCAGAAAAAAGGAACTTTAGAAGCCTTAACATTTTGTAATGAGCGAGCATACCCTTTAACGGATAGTATGTCAGTGGTGCATAATGCAATTATAAAACGCGTTTCAGATAAACCAAGAAACCCTAAAAACAATGCGAATTCAGAAGAATTAGATTATATAAATACATTTAAAAAGGTTATCGCTAATAATGAAGAGGCAAGCCCAATTGTAAAAGAATTAGATAATAAAGTAAAGGTTTATTACCCAATTACGACAAACACAATGTGTCTTCAATGCCACGGAAAACCGAATGAAACTTTAGAAAACACAACATTAACACGCATTAAGAGTCTTTATCCATTAGATAAAGCGATAGGTTATAATATTAATGAAGTAAGAGGCATTTGGAGTATTACTTTTGATAAATAAATTCAAGTCAGGTATGAGCAAATTTTCAGAAATAATAAATCAAGATCAACCCGTTTTAGTTGATTTTTTTGCAGATTGGTGTGGCCCATGTAAAATGTTGAGTCCAATTTTAAAACAAGTAAAAGACACCTTAGGTGAAGATGTTACTATTATTAAAATTGATGTAGACAAAAATCAAGCTCTAGCTTCAAAATACCAAGTTAGAGGTGTGCCAACCATGCTATTGTTTAAAAATGGCAAACAAGTGTGGAGACAGTCTGGAGTGCTTCAAAAAGATGATCTTATTAATGTAATAACTACAGCTAAATAAGAATCGAGATTTATTATTAACAAGATTATTGCATTAATAGTTTTTTATATTTAATGATAAATATCATTTTTATTAAAAGTTATTGTTATTAATTTTACACTCTCAAAACTAAATAAACACACATATGATTAATACATTAATAGCATTATATAGTTGGACGGGTGGAGTTGTAATGATTGCAATTTTCGCATTGGTTTGCATTACGCTGGTTGGCATTTTAATTAACTTTTTGTCTAAAGGTAAAAGTGAAGATGAGTCTAACACTCTTAATGAAGATAATAACTCAGAGTATTAATTAAAGCTAATTATATATTTGAAAAGAGGGTAGTCAATAATTAACTACCCTCTTTTTTTGTATTTATACTAAAATTTATACTGTAAAAAGGCTGAAAAATTTCTACCAGGTTCAGTAATTGGTGTGCTTCCAAAATCTGCTTGGTTGGTAAAAGAGAAGTTTAAATGATTATTGTAAGCTTCATCTAAAGCGTTAATTACAGCGACTCCTAACGTAATATTCTTAATTGGTTTAACTCCTAATCTAATATCTAAGGTTTGGTAACCATCTGTTTCTGTTTCACCGAAACTTCTTGAAATGTTATCTTGCTTAGAGACCATATTGTATTGAATATTTGCCCAATATTTGGTTTTATTTATTCCAATAGATACTCTTGTTGTAAATGGAGGTGTCAATGGAAGCGATTCTCCTAAATCCTTGTTTTTAGCATACACATAAGAAAATTCAGATTTAAAATAATAATGATCTAAAAAATCAATTTGCGCCATAGCTTCAAATCCAGTTTTATAAGCTTCATCAAGGTTTCTAAATACTTTAGGATTTCTAGGCTCTGCCATCGGATTAAACTTTCGTGTTAGCGTTTCATCTACAATACCAACAATATAGTTTTCAAAGAATGAATAATAAAAAGAAGTTTCATATTTAAAACTATTAAAGCCGTTTTTTAGTGGTTCATTGCCTTTAAAGCCAATTTCGAACTGATTATTAACTTCAGCCTTTAAATCTGGGTTACCTATATATTCATAAGGATCTTGGCCTACCGTAAAGTGATTAATAAAACGTTCTATCATATTAGCAGAGCGCACTCCACGACCATAAGCGGCTTCTAAAGTGAATTTATCTGAAACTCTTTTTTTAACAGAAACAGTGCCACTGATGTTATGTTCTGTTCGTTTTTCAAGGTCGTACATGGCTTCAAAATCGGCTTCAGGATCTTGTATGTCTGAAGTCACATTATCATATCGTAATCCAGCAGTAAAAATAGTATTAGCACCTAAACTATATTTAGCTTCTGTAAATACGCCTATATCTGTAATATAAGAATCTTGCCAAACTTTATCATTAAACTCCACAGGTGTTGGTAATGGATTACCATTCATCACTTTTACTAATCGTGTTCGTTTTCCATCTCTAGCAATATACATGGCATCTAATCCAGAAAAAATATTCAATTTTTCAAAAGGTTTCCAGTTGAGTTCTATTTTTCCTCCTGCTGTTATAGCATCAACACCAGAGGCAGCTTCCATCATTCTAAAAGAAGGTCTGTTGGTATTGGTCATTAAGTGATCTACGTAACTGTAATAGGCTTTAGCTGTTAAGGATTTTACCGTTTTCCCAATATTATCTAATGAATAATCTAAGGAAATTATACTACTGTTATCATATTCCGTATCCATTGGTAGTGCAGCATGTAAGACATCACGACCAAAAGATTGTCTCCAATGGGCTTGTAAGCGTTGGTCTTCAGAAAAATTATAACCTATTTTAACACCATAATCTGTGCTTCTAAATGACGAAGGGATTTCGGTGCCATCTCCATCTTCATAATTTCCAAAATCTCTGTATCCTGCATTAGCAACAATATCGTATTTATCTTTAATGTATTGTAACTGTACAAGATTAACTAAAGAATTTCCATTGCTTTCATAGCCGCCAGACACTTTACCATGTAAGCCATAATCCTCAAAGTCTGGTTTTTGAGTAACAAGATTTACAATACCGCCAAAAGTGGCACCATATCTTACTGTGTATGGTCCTTTTATAATTTCAATTTTTGAAATTTCTTCAGGAATAATATGTGTAGTTATAGGATCCATTCGATTAGGACAAGCATGCATCGCTTTTGTGCCACCATCGTATTGAATATTGAGTTGCTCATATTGTGCGCCTCTAAATGATGGGTCTATAGCATAATTTCCTCTTTTTATAACCGAAAAGCCATTGATATTGTTGAATAAATCGGCAACGTTTTTAGGTTGCACAATTTTTTCGTCATATTTATTAGAAACAATAGTAAGTACAGGATCAGTTTTTAAATTTCCGGTAACAATGACTTCTGTAAGTTTAGTAGTTTTTTGTTTTGTGGTATCTTTTTTGGTCTCTTTTTGTTCTTGGCCATAAGATATAGCTGTGATTAGTGCACATAAAAGCACACTGTAAAATGTTTTCATAGTATAGTTCTATTTTATTTAAATCAAATAATTATGATAGCAATTGCTATCAATCAGTAAATAAAAATTAAACTCTAGGCGGATGAAAACAGTCGCTAGTATTATTAAAAGTATATAAGTTAAGGTAATGCGATGAAAAGTATTGTCTTCTAATTGGTGTGTATTGAGTTAATTGAAAAGAAGTATTAGGACTTGGGTATAAAATAAGTTCTTTAAAGTCAATTATGCTTTCTGGAGTATTTTGATCACTATTTTGAGATTCAGCAACTTTCATTAATTGGCATTTCCCATTACACTGTAATTGGGGTTTGTCTTTGTTCTCGCAGAGGTTTTCTACAAATCCTATGGGATCTAATTTATAATAAGCATACGTCAACGACACTCTTGTGCTATTGAATACAATCAATGCCATAAGAAGTGATGTAATTACAAGTGTGCTTATTTTCATCTATAGCAAATTTATCATAGTTCATTTTATATAATGCTGACTTTTATCAGTATCCATAACTATGACGAGATTCTAATTTTAGAATCCTAATTATCAAAGTTCATTATAAAATAATCTTGTAACGGTAACATAGGTTACATAGTTAAAAACTATTGTAAACTACATTTGTCATAAATTAATTAAATACTTATAAAATTATGAATACTACAGAAACAATTAAAGAAGAGCAGTTATTTTCAATGCCAAGAATTGGTGACAAAGCACCAGAATTTAAAGCGGTAACAACACAGGGAGACATTAATTACCCTTCAGATTATAAAGGGAAATGGTCAATACTATTTAGTCATCCTGCAGATTTTACACCAGTTTGTACATCTGAGTTTATGACATTTGCACATTTGGAAGAAAAATTTGAAAAGGCCAATTGTAGCCTTATTGGTTTATCTATTGATGGTCTTTACAGTCATATTGCATGGTTAAGAACTATTAAGGACAAGATTGAGTTTAATGGTATGAAAAACATAGAAGTTAAGTTTCCTTTAATTGAGGATATTTCTATGGAAGTTGCCAAAAAGTATGGTATGATTCAACCAGGAGAAAGCAAAACACAAGCCGTAAGAGCTGTCTTTTTTGTTGATCCGAATGAAGTAGTTAGAGCTATTATTTATTACCCATTAAGTTTAGGACGTAATTTCGATGAGCTATACAGAGCATTAATTGCAATGCAGACTTCAGATAAATTTAATGTAGCTACACCTGCAGATTGGAATCCTGGAGATGATGTTATTGTGTCTCCTGCAGGATCTTGTGGTGTGGCAGAAGAACGCATGAGTTCTAAAGAAGATTTAGATTGTAAAGATTGGTTCTTCTGTACTAAAAAGTTAGATAAAGATTTAGTATTAGATTCAATCTTAAAAAAGTAATATGATTTCAATTAAAGAGAGCCTCTAATTGAGGCTCTTTTTGTAATTTAAGTCATTATGGATTGTTAATTCTGGCCTAAAATTGATAAATATAAGAATGCTTCAAGTTTTTAGTTTTAAATTTATAAGAGTATTCATTCGTTTATCATAAAGTTCAATATAAAAAGAGAAATTATGAAAGTTATACAATTTGAAGACAAACCATTAGCACATTATTCATACGCTATTATTAGTGGTAATGAAATGGCTTTAGTAGATCCAGCAAGAGACCCTAAACCTTATTATCAATTAGCAGAAAAACATAAAGCAAAAATTAAAGCCGTTTTTGAGACGCATCCACATGCCGATTTTGTGAGTAGTCATTTGCAAATTCATAAAGAAACAGGAGCAAAAATTTATGTGAGTAAATTGGTAGGAGCCAATTATCCACATGAAGCTTTTGATGACGATAACTCTGTTACAATAGGAAAGACTATATTTTCTGCCATAAATTCACCTGGTCACTCGCCAGATAGTATAACAGTGATTGCTGTAGATGAAGAAAATAATCATGCCATGTTCTCAGGAGACACTTTATTTATTGGTGATGTAGGAAGACCAGATTTGAGAGAAAAAGCGGGTAACATGAAAGCGAAAAGAGAAGAATTAGCACAAAGTATGTATCATACAATGCAGCATAAATTTAACCATTTACCAGACGCAACAATAGTTTATCCAGCGCATGGAGCAGGTTCGTTATGTGGTAAAAATATGAGTACCGATTCTCAAAGTACTTTAGGAAGAGAGCGGAAAGAAAATTGGGCTTTTAAAAATCTTACGGAAGAACAGTTTGTAAGCTATATATTAAAAGACCAACCTTTTATTCCTTCGTATTTTGGTTTTAATGTAGATATCAATAAAAATGGTGCAGAGAATCTTCAAAGTAGTATTGCGAAACCAACATTTCAATTTAAAATAGATAATTCTAATTTAGAAAATGCTTTAGTTATTGATACACGATCTAAAGAAGAATTTAATAACAACCATATCCCAAGCAGTATAAATATTATTGCGGAAACTAACGATGATAAATTTGAAACTTGGTTAGGGTCTATAGTGAAGCCAGAGGAATCGTTTTATCTTGTCGTAAAATCTATTGATAATAGAGATGAAATGTTAAATCGTGTAGCAAAAATAGGTTACGAAAAGCAACTAAAAGGTGTAATAACTTTAGACGCGGTTAATTTTGAACAATCAGAAGAGCTTAAACCTAATGAGTTTGAAGGGCATTTAGAGAATTATACCATCATTGATATTAGAAATAAAAGTGAAGTAGAAGAAGGGAAATTTTTTGAATCTGCGATTTCTATTCCTTTAAATGAGTTAAGAGAAAGTAAAGCGCAGATACCAACAAATAAACCTATTGTAGTGCATTGTGCTGGTGGTTATAGAAGTGCTGCAGGACGAAGTATAATTAGTAATCTAGTCGACAACTTACCGGTTTATGATTTAGGTGATGAGGTCACTAAATTTAAAAAATAATTATAAGTATTAACCCATTGAATAAACTTGGAAAGCCAACTATAAAGGATTATCTATATGTAAGTATTCAGCTTGTGTTGTTTTTAGTTTATGTTTTACCAGTTGAATTATGGGTTTTACATTTTGCCGAATGGTTGAGGTATTCAGGTTTAGTTTTAGCAATTTTAGGTCTGGTTTTAGGAATCATGGCATTGTTACAAATAAATACTAAGATTTCACCATTTCCTACACCTGTATTGAAGAGTCAATTAATAACCAATGGTGCTTTTTCAATTGCCAGACATCCTATTTACACGAGCGTTATTACAATGACTTTAGGATATGCTGTATTCGACGCATCGCTTTTTAAATTTATAATATGCTTAGCGTTATGGTTGCTTTTTTATTTCAAATCTAAATATGAAGAGCAATTATTAGCAGAGAAATTTCCGCAGTATTCAGACTATAAACAACAAACTAGACGATTTATTTAATAGCAAATTATGAAGAACAATCCAGCAGATTTTTGGAACGAGCGTTTTGGTAAAGAAGAATTTATTTATGGCACAGAGCCAAATCAATT
>TARA_R110002111_G_scaffold75819_2_pt1 | contig 28620 bp, 24 predicted proteins | sample TARA_R110002111 | Tara Oceans TARA_R110002111 (sample SAMEA4397363) | marine metagenome | biome: Polar Biome; feature: [ZZZ] marine water layer (ENVO:01000295); material: water (ENVO:00002006), including particulate matter (ENVO:01000060) such as... | depth 199 m | reverse complement strand
CCAGATTTATTCAAAAAGAAACACCCTGACCTATATAAAATGTTGGTGGAGTGTTTCAAACAGAAACTTAGTCGTGGCGAATGATTAACTCGGCACATTACCATTCTATTACGTCGCAATCCATTTTTGGGTGTTTATTTTTTAAAAAGGGTTTACAAAATACTAATTTTGATTTACAATTGTGTTGACTAGACGTGCTTTTGAAACTATTTAAAAAAGAAAAAACCCTTTAAAGATAAACTTTAAAGGGCTTAGTAATCTATTAAGCTTCATTTGAAACCTAAATCTCAGCGGAGAGTAAGGGATTCGAACCCCTGGAGGTGTGACCCTCAACAGTTTTCAAGACTGCCGCATTCGACCACTCTGCCAACTCTCCTTTAGCGGGTGCAAATATAAAATCCTTTTTATTGTAGCCAAAGGTATTTTGTAGTTTTTTTTAAAAAAAACAATAGATTGATTTACAAAACAAAAATTAGTATCATTTAATAAAGCATTGTATTTTTCGGCATAATATATGCTAGTTATAACGTTATTATCAATAAATCAATTTTTATGAAACATTTTATTTTTGTATTTATCGCTTTTATATGCCTAAATAACTTTGCTCAAAATAAAACTATTGCAGCTGGTGAAAAGCTTGTTTATACAGCATCATATAACATGTCAGGTTTACTGACTGATATTGCACAAGTAAAAATGGAAACAAGTAAAATTAAGACATCTAAAAGCACTCTTCTTCGTTTAAAGTGTACTGCAGTAACTTATAAAAAATGGGACAACTTCTTTAAGATAAGAGACCTTTATGAAAGTTATGTTAACCCAAAAACACTTACTCCATATTTATATAAAAGAGATATTAGTGAAGGAGGGTATTATAAATTTATGCAATATAAATACAATCATAAATCTAAGCTCGTAAAAAGTCTAAAGCGTAAAAAAAATAAAGAAGGTAAAACTTGGGATGAAAATAAAAATATAAAGATTGGCGCATCAACTAAAGATCTTGTAAGTACCTTGTATAGTATTAGAAATATGGATATCCATAAAGCGAGTCCTGGAGATCAACAAAATTTCACAGTTTTATTTGATAATAAAGAAATAATTATCACAGTAAAATATCTTAAAAAAGAAACTATTTCTACAAAGTTAGGTAGCAAAGAATGTTATAAACTCGCTTTATCAATTAAAGGTAGTGATATACTAAAAGGTAATAATAATAACCTTTTATGGTTAACAGCTGATGACAATAAAATTCCTGTTTATGCAAAGTTCAAAATTCCTGTAGGTAATGGTGAGTTAAAAATTGTTTCTGCAACCGGACTTAAAAACTAATTGACATGAAATTGAAGATTTACGAATACCATACAAAAATAAAAATAGCATGAGTAAAAAATTATTCATCATTTTAGGTTTTATAGCAGCAATACTAGCCGTAATTATAGCAGTTACACCTTTATCTAATTTAGCGGTTGCACCAATTATTGTAGCTTTCCTAAGTGGATTAATCGTTCTCTTTCTTTCAAAAAAGCACAAAACTAAAACGAAGTCAATTCAATATATCTTTCTTCTAGTGATTATTTCATTAATCTTAACGATATACAAAGGTGTTTTTTCAACTACAAAAGTAGGTGATACAGAACAACTTGAACAGCGTGATGAAGAAAACCTAGAAGATTCTAAAGAAATTCTTGAAGATATTGAGATTGACGAAGATTTTTAAAATTTGGATAAAATTGTAAGAAACCATTTCGTCTATTTACCTTATTTTTGTTTAAATCAATCACTTATATGAAAGTATTAGTTGCAGCTGCACTTATTCTTGTTGGTTCTTGCTCAACCCTTAGACATAGCAAAAAAATTGACAACCTTAAAAACAGTATCTCTTTTGAAGATGAAGCTGTTGTTAAAAAGTATTTAAATACCATCAAAATTAGTGAATTAAAGATACAGGTTGAAGAAGTATCTTCAGACAAGTATAATGGTAGAATGACAGGTGAAAAAGGTCATAATGAGGTTTGTAATTATATTAGAAATTATTATATATCTCAAAATATAAAGGCTCCTGAATCTCATTCTAATTACTATCAAAAAGTTCCTAAAGAAATTCTACCCAACGATTTAAATGATTCTCAAAACATTATCGCCTATATTGAAGGTTCAGAATTTCCTGATGAATATATATACATATCTGCCCACTCAGATCATGAAGGTGTAATTGATGGAGAAATTTATAATGGTGCAGATGATAATGGCTCTGGTACTGCAGCCGTTTTAGAAATAGCTGAAGCTTTTAGCAAAGCCGTTAAAGATGGTTATCGTCCAAAAAGAAGTATCGTATTTTTGCATGTAACAGCTGAAGAAGTTGGTCTTCATGGTTCTCGCTATTATACTCAAAATCCTGTTTTTCCATTAGAAAACACTATTTCTACACTTAATATAGATATGATTGGTCGTGTTGACCAAAGACATAAAGATAACGAAAACTACATCTATCTCATTGGTTCCGATAGGATGAGTACTGAATTGCATTTTATTGCCCAAAAAGCAAATGAGACATTCACTAACTTAAAACTTGATTATAAATTTAATGAAGAGAATGATGTTAATCGTTACTACTACAGATCAGATCACTATAATTTTGCAATAAAAGGTATTCCTGTAATTTTCTTCTTTAATGGTGAGCATGAAGATTATACGAAACCAACTGATACCGCTGATAAAATTAACTACCCATTATTAGCTAAGCGTACAAAGCTCATATTTGCTACAGCATGGTATTTAGCAAATTCTGACAAGCGTTTAAACCCAGAAATAATCTAATGTTAAAGTTTGTTAAAAGAAATTTAACCTAAACTTAAAGCCTTTGCTATTTTCGTAGTTTTACAATGTACCTCTATTAAAATCAATATAGAGTTTCCTTAAAAACTAACAATCTAACAATTTATTTAATGAAAAAAATACTATTAATTTTTTGTGTCTCTGGTTTAATTATAAGCTGCGGAACATCTTCAAAGAGTAATACCTCTTCTATAAAAAAATCTAAAACCAAAATTGTTGATCCTTCTGAATATGCATCAACAATTACTTCAGAAGAATTAAAAACGATGCTCTTCAAATATGCATCAGATGAATTTGAAGGTAGAGAAACTGGAGAAAAAGGTCAGAAAATGGCTGTAGAGTATTTAAAAGAGCAATACAAAGCTATGGAAATATCAACTCCATTAGGTGGAGATGATTACTTCCAAGAAGTACCATTAGTAAAACAAAAAACGGCAACAGCTAAATTGAGCGTTAATGGAAAACCATTTAATAGTTTTGAACATCACATAGTGTTATCTGTTTCAGAAAGTATCGATATTTCAGTTGATGATATCATCTATGTTGGATCTGGTATTGATACAGACAATTATTCTGACTACGCTAAAGTAGACGTAAAAGGAAAATTTGTGTTAGTAAAGTCTGGTGAGCCAAAAGATGGCGATGGTAATTACGTAACTTCTGGTACTTCTGAAGAAACGAAATGGTCTAGTGGCCGTCAATCAATATCAAGTAAAAGAGATGCCGCAAAAGAACATGGAGCAAAAGGAATGCTTTTAATGGACAGTGCGTTATTCCCTAGATATGCACTTTCTTTCAAAAGGCGAGCAGAGTCTGGTGCTTCTGGACGTTTATCTCTAAAAAGTAATGAAGCAGGAATGGTACTGATAATGATTAACGAAGATTTGGGCAAAGCATTAAATCCATCAATTTTAGAAGATGATGAGTCTAAAGTTATTGAAATAAAAATGAATTTAGCCATCGAAAATAAATCTGAAGCTGTTACTTCTGAAAATGTTGTGGCATTCATAAAAGGTTCAGAAAAACCTGATGAAATTGTAGTCATCTCTGCACATTTAGATCATGAAGGCATTAAAAATGGTGAAGTATATAATGGTGCAGATGACGATGGGTCTGGCACAATAGCTTTATTAGAAATAGCTGAAGCTTTTAAAATGGCAGAAAAAGCAGGTAGTGGACCTAAGAGATCCATTCTGTTTTTACATGTTACAGGTGAAGAAAAAGGTCTTTTAGGCTCTAGACATTACACAGACAATGACCCAATCTTTCCTTTAGCAAATACGGTTGCAGACCTTAATATTGATATGATAGGTAGAATAGATCCAAAACGTAAAGAAGATACAAGAAACTACGTTTATTTAATTGGTAGTGATAAATTAAGTACTGAACTACACAATATTTCAGAAGATGTAAATACAAAGTATACTAATATAGAATTAGACTATACCTATAACGACGAAAATGATCCTAATCGTTTTTATTACAGATCTGACCACTACAACTTTGCAAAAAATAATGTTCCTGTTATATTTTACTTTAATGGTACTCACGATGATTATCATAAACCAAGTGATACACCAGATAAAATTGAATACGATTTATTAGAAAACAGAACGCGCTTAGTTTTTCATACAGCTTGGGAAGTTGCTAACAGAGCTGAAAGAATTGTGGTAGATAAGGCTACAGAATAATAAAGTTTTAAATATTTATAAAAAGACCTTTCTAATCATTGAAAGGTCTTTTTCTTTTAGGCACAAAAAAAGCTTCTCTCCCAATAGTTATTGGGACTGAGAAGCTTTACTAATTTAGGGTGGAAGACCGGTCTCGAACCGGCGACCTTCGGTACCACAAACCGACGCTCTAACCAACTGAGCTACAACCACCATTTTAATTAGGACTGCAAATGTAAATTATTTACATTTTTCTACAAAGTGTTTTTTTAACTTATTTTAAATCAAATAAAGAATCAACAGCAAGATAACGTTCAACTGTATAACCCTCAGCAAATTCTGCTCCAATTAAGCGCCCTAAATTACGTGCTCGATAAACAATACTGTCTGTAAAGTTTTTACTAGAGATAGGCGTTTGTGGCTCATCATTATTAGGGTCAAAAAACTGTGTTTTGTAGGCCATGACAGAATCCATTTTCTTGTCCATAAAACCAGTAACATCTACTGCAAAATCTGGCTCTAAATCTTTCCATTGTATATAATGATAGACGGCTTTAGGCCGCCAAGGTTCTTGTACTTTATTTTCATCTTTATAAATAGTTTCAATCTTTCTTAAACCACTCAAAAAACAAGCATCACTTACTAGCTGACTTCCTTTACTATGATCAATGTGTCTATCATCAATAGCATTACAAATTACTATTTCTGGTCTGTAATATCGTATCATTTTAATGATTTCGATTTGATGCTCCTTATTATTAATAAAAAAACCATCTGCAAAGCGCATATTAAACCTAGTATTAACACCAAGAATTTTTGCTGCATTATAGGCTTCTTCATCCCTGGTTTTTGCAGTACCTCTAGTTCCTAACTCTCCACGAGTTAAATCTATAATTCCAACTTTTTTACCATTAGAAACCTCTTTCGCTAAAGTAGCTCCGCAACCTAATTCTACATCGTCAGGATGTGCACCAATGGCTAATATGTCTAATTTCATCTCTTATTATCTTTTCTGTAATGCCAAAAATATTAAAAAGAAGATAGATTCTCGCTTTCTTTTTATTTCGCAAACGGTTTCGTTTACATATTTCAAGATTTATAAGCCTCAATACTGCCTAAAATTTAAAAATTCACAATTACCTCAAAGTATGATATTCGTCATAAAAATTGCCTTATAATGCTTTTAACTTTACAGTATAATTACAGAATGTAATCATTATGAGCTTAATGTTAGTCATCTTAATTGTCACAATAGCCTTATTTATTTGGGGCAAATTCACACCAGATATTATCGCTCTTATTTCTATGTTAAGCTTATTTCTTTTTGGAATATTGGACCTATCAGAAACCTTAAGTGGCTTTAGTAATCCAACGGTAATTATGATTGCTGCATTGTTTATTATTGGTGAAGGATTATCTCAGACGGGCTGGACAGCATTAGCAGGAGAAAAATTTATTAAAATGGCTGGCAAAAGCACAACTAAACTTCTATTAATTACAACATTAGGTTCTGGTTTATTATCTGGTGTGGTAAGTAATACTGGTACAGTTGCCACCTTAATGCCAGTAACTATTTCATCTGCTTGGAGTATAGGCACCTTACCCTCTAAACTACTTATGCCAGTAGCCTTTGGCTCAAACACTGGAGGACTATTGACCCTAACCGGTACACCTCCAAATATTATTGTTAATAATACGATGCTAGAAAGCGGCTTGGAGGGTTTTTCATTTTTTGAATTTGGTCTAATCGGACTGCCATTACTACTAATAGCCTTAGTATATTTTAGATATATAGGTTACCGATTATTACCTAGCAACAAAACTAATAACAAACCTGTGGACATAAGTACGACAGTACACAAATGGATTGAAGCTTATAAGGTAGATGATGATTACTACAGACTAAGAGTCCGCTCAGTTTCACCTTTTTTGAATACAAAAATTGGTGATTGGGATTTTGAAAATGAGCATGACGTCTCTATTCTAAGAATAAAGCGAAGACATCCAAATGTATTAAAAGGAAATGATCCTTTTATTGAATTCCCTGCTAATTCAACAGAATTTTTATACCACGATATTATCACTGTTAAAGGGGATACTGAAGCGATTAATGCCTTAATGATAAAGTTTAGATTAGGCCTATTGCCATTAGAACCAATAGAAGATGAATTAAGAAACAACTTAATAAATCAAGAAGTTGGTATGGCAGAAGTCTTAGTGACACCAAAATCAGTTCTTGTTGGTCGAAAAATACGATTAGGTATTTTCTTTAAACGTTTTGGTGTGCAATTAATGGCTGCCTCTCGTAATAACAAACCATTTACAGAACGTGAAATTATTGTAAAAGCAGGTGATGCTTTTTTAGTAAGAGGAATCTGGAATGATATAGAACAATTAAAAGAGCATCACGAAAATTTAGTGATTTGTGGTAGCCCTGAAGGTATGGCGAAAACCGTAACAAATCTTACCTATAAATCTTATATCGCATTGTTTGCATTAGTAATCATGGTCGCTCTATTAGTATTCAAAATTGTACCTGGAGCATTAGCAGCACTTATATCTGCTGGTATTGTCTTAATCTCTGGTTGTGTGCCAATTGCTAAAGCATACAAAGGTATCAGTTGGATTAGCGTTGTAATGATTGCCGCTATGATACCTATGGGAATAGCACTTCAAAAAACAGGTACTGCAGAACTTATAGCAAATGGTTTAGTAAACACCTTAGGTAGTTTACACCCTGTTGTATTACTTGGAGGAGTATTTCTATTAACTACATCATTTAGTCAGGTGATAAACAATTCTGCTACTGCTGTACTTATGGCACCTATTGTAATTATTGCTGCTAACACGCTAAATATTTCGGCAGCACCATTTATGATTGTTGTTGCAGTTAGTGCTTCAACTGCATTTTTAACACCAGTTGGCACCACAACTAATGCAATGGTAATGACTGCTGGAGGCTACAAATTTATAGATTATTTAAAAGTAGGTGCACCACTGCTTCTACTCTTCTTAATAACCACATTAGTATTAGTGCCATTGATATGGCCATTTTAAATCGAAAGTCTAATTAAAAAATTATTAAATCATGGAAATTTTATTAAATAAACCGATTATGAAAACAAGAGACCTTACTCAGTATGGACTAAAAGACACCAATGCACATTGGAACTTATCTCCAGAAAAACTACAAGCCATTACCATTAAAAAAGGAATGGGAAAAGAAACCTCTAATGGTACTTTAGCCATTAATACCGGAAAATTTACAGGGCGCTCACCTCAAGACCGTTTTATTGTAAAAGACGATTACACAAAAGATCTTGTGTGGTGGGGAAAAACGAATAAAGAAATTTCTCCAATAAACTTTGATCATTTACAATCTGAAATCACAAATTATTTAAGCGGAAAAGAAATCTATGTAAGAGATGCTTATGTTTGTGCAGATCCTGAATATAAAACAAATGTTAGAACCGTTACAGAATATCCATGGTCTAACATGTTTACATATAATATGTTTTTAAGATCTGACGAATCTGAATTAGAAAATTTTGAAGAAGATTGGTTAGTTCTTTGCGCACCAGGTTACGAGGCACCAGATCCTAAAAAATATGGTCTTCGTCAAGAGAATTTTTCAATTTTAAATTTTACTAAAAAAATTGCTTTGGTTGGTGGTTCTGCTTATACTGGTGAAATAAAGAAAGGGGTTTTCTCTTCACTAAACTTTATACTTCCTGTTGAAAAAGAAGTCTTACCAATGCACTGTTCTGCAAATGTTGGCGAAGATGGTGATACCGCAATTTTCTTCGGATTATCTGGTACTGGCAAAACGACTTTATCTGCAGATCCGAATCGTAAATTGATTGGTGACGATGAGCATGGTTGGACGGCAAATAATAACATCTTTAATTTTGAAGGTGGTTGCTACGCTAAAGTTATTGACTTAACAGAAGACAAGGAACCAGACATTTTTAGAGCTATTAAACCAGGTGCAATTCTTGAAAATGTCGTTTTTAAAGACAATGGAGAGATAGATTTTATGGATAGTAGTATTACACAAAACACACGTGTAAGTTACCCAATTTATCATATTGATAATATTCAAAAACCATCATTTGCAGGAAACCCAACAAATATATTCTTCCTAACAGCTGATGCTTTTGGTGTATTACCTCCAGTTTCTAAGTTAACTCCAGGTCAAGCTGCATATCACTTTACTTCTGGCTATACTGCAAAAGTGGCTGGTACAGAAGCAGGTATTACTGAACCTGTACCATCATTCTCTGCATGTTTCGGTGAGCCATTTATGCCTTTACACCCAACCGTATATGCTGAGATGCTAAGTAAAAAAATGCAAGATGCAGGTGTTAACGTTTGGTTAATAAACACTGGCTGGAGTGGTGGCCCTTATGGTGTAGGATCTCGTATAAAATTAAAATATACTAGAGCCATGATCACTGCTATTCTTAATGGTGATTTAGACCAAGTAGATTATAACCAGCATCCAATATTTGGATTACATATGCCAAAGTATTGTCCTAATGTTCCAACAGAAATATTAGACCCAATGAATACTTGGTTACAAAAAGGAGGCTACATCAGTAAGGCTATTCAGTTAGCACACTCATTCCACTTAAATTTTGAAAAATTTGCGAGTGAAGCTTCAGAACAAATCATTGAAGGAGGCCCATTAATTGACGAACACCACCACTTAGGTGACCATGTTTAATAATTCCATGACTGAAAAGAGCTCTGAAAAGGGCTCTTTTTTTTAATATAGAATAGAATGAAAAGGTTTATCTTCCTACTTGCGTTAATCTTATATCAAGTTTCATTGTTTGCTCAAAATCCATCTGAAGACTTTTTGGGCTCATGGTATACTTACGGAATTAATCATCGCATAAATGAGCATTTTAGCTTAACCCCTTATGCAGAGCTTCGGTTTTATGAACTCGCTACAAACTATAACTTAGCTTTTATTTCACTGCGTGGAAACTATCATTTAAGTTCAAATTCTACATTAGGACTTGGATATGCTTTTTTAGATATTGATACCGCTTTTGAATTTGACAATGCGCCTAATATCAAAGAAAATAGAATTTACGAACAGTATATTTTTAAACACCGGTTTGGAAAACTCAAAATGCAACATCGCGGACGTTTAGAACAGCGTTTTTTTAATTTTACAGATAGAAACGAACTACAACAACGCTTTAGATATCGCATCAGTTTTAGATATGATATTAATAAAGCTTTGTACTTAATGATTACAGAAGAGCCTTTTGTAAACTTTCAAGATCAGGTATTTCACGAAAATCGATTTTATACAGGAATTGGTTTTAATGTATTAAAACATTCTCAAATTCAAATTGGTTATTTAAAACAAAATATAAGAAAAAATAACCTCAATAGAATTCAGGTTGGCATAAGTATTCAAACAGATTCTAGAAAACCTAAGACAGCTCTAACGCAACTATAGCCTGATTGATATCTCGTTTTAAATCTTTAGTTTCTTCAATACCAACAGAAAACCGAATTAATTGGTCATTAATACCAACATTGTCACGTTCTTGTTGGCTTAACAAAGCATGAGAAGTTAAATATGGGGAAAGCATGGTACTTTCTATTCCGGCTAAACTCATAGACGATTTAATGAGTTTTAATTTCTTCTGAAACTTAAGTGCATCTATATCACCCAACAATTCAAAAGACATCATTGCTCCAAATCCACTCATTTGCGATTTCGCTAACTTATACTCCGGGTGCGATTTTAAACCAGGATAATTTACTTTCGAAATCTTAGGATGCTTTTCTAACCACTTTGCAAGTTTTATCGCATTTTTGGTTTGTGCTTTAACGCGCAACCCTAGAGTTTTCATGCTACGCTCTAACATCCAAACCGTTATATCACTTAGACTACCACCAAGGTTTTTACCAACATTCCAGATGCGCTCTATATGCTCGCTTGAACTTGCTACTGCGCCAGCACAAATATCGCTATGACCACCAAAATATTTGGTAGCAGAATGCATAACCATATCCATACCTAAATCTATAGGTTTTTGATTTACAGGTGATGCAAACGTATTGTCAATAGAGGTTAAAACACCTTTAGACTTACCCAATTTTGCAATTGCTTTAATATCCGTAATGGTCATTAATGGATTTGATGGTGTTTCAATATGAATCAACTTTGTGTTGGGCTTAATAGCGGCCTCAAAGTCTTCAACAGTATAACCATTAGTAAATGTATATTCAATACCGTATTTAGGAAACTCTTCCTTTATAAAATTTACTGTTCCACCATATAGCGTATTTTGAACAACCAAATGATCTCCTTGTTTTAAAAAGGCAAAAAACATAGTACTAATAGCTGCCATACCAGAACCAAAAATCATAGCTGCTTCTGTATGTTCTAAAGCTGCAATCTTCTTTGATAAAAATTCTTGATTTGGTGTATTAAAATAACGTGGATATCGTTTTACATCAACATCTAAAAACTCATACGACGAACTCAGATACATAGGTGACACAGCGCCTTTAAATTGTTCATCTTTAACTTCACCTACATGTGTGCAAATAGTATTTAGCCCAAATTTTTTCTTAGACATAGCATTTTCTTTGAATTTTTATAAATTTAGTGAAAAGCTTCTAATACATCATTAGACTTTAACGGATTTCCAATAGCCTTTTTTAAACCAAATAATACCTATTACTGCTATTAGTAGTTCAGCAAAAGTTATAGCCATAAAAACACCTATTGGACCAAAATCGAATGTTAAAGCCGTGATATAAGCAAAGGGTAATTGAAATAACCAGAAGCATATAAAGTTAATCCATGTTGGTGTTTTGGTATCACCTGCACCATTAAACGAATTAATAACAACCATACCATAACCATAAAAGATATAACCAGCTGCAATAATTCTTAGGCATAAAGCTCCGTTTTTAACTACTTCAGCCTCTTGTGTAAACCATGAGATGATTTGTGGTGCAAATACTAAATAAATAAGAGAGACCAATCCCATAAAAATAGCGCTGTATTTTCCTGTTTTCCATACAGAATCTTCAGCGCGTTGCGGTTTTTTAGCACCTAAATTCTGACCAACTAAAGTAGCTGCAGCATTACTCATTCCCCAAGCTGGCATTATGGTAAACATCATTACACGAATAGCAATAGTATATCCAGCAAGGACTTCACTACCAAATTCACTCATAATTCGCATTAAAATCACCCAAGAAGAAGTTCCTATTAAAAATTGGCCAATACCACCAATTGAAACCTTAATAAGGTTAATCATTACTGCAACTCTTAAAACCAAGTCTTTAAATTCAATTTTAATTTTACTCCAACCGTAAAACAAAATAAATATTTGAAATATTACTGCAGTACCTCTTCCTATCGTTGTAGCAATTGCTGCTCCTTCAACACCATAAGCCGGAATAAGTCCAAATCCAAAAATGAACATTGGATCTAAAATGATGTTGAGTCCATTTGATAATACTAAAGCCCACATTGCAATAGAAGCATCACCAGCTCCTCTAAAAATAGCATTAATTAAGAAAAGTAGCATTATGGTTACGTTACCTCCTAATAGCACTTGGGTATAGCCATAACCTTCTGCAATCAGCTCAGGTTCACCTCCCATTAGTTGCAATATTTCTTTAGGATATAAAATGCCTAAAACACTTATTAGAGCTGCTACAAAAACACCAAGAAAAATAACTTGAACTGCTGCCTTAGACGCTCCTTCCCTATCTTTTTCACCTATACGTCTAGCAACAATAGCTGTCGCAGCAATACTTAAGCCTATGGCTACGGCATATACTAGCGTAATAACTGATTCAGTAAGTCCTATAGTTGCGACGGCATTGACACTGACTTTAGAAACGTAGAAAATATCTACAATAGCGAAGATAGATTCCATAAGCATTTCCAAAATCATTGGAACTGCTAGCATAAATACAGCTCTACGAATACTACCACTTGTAAACTCTTGTTCTTTACCAGAAATAGCGATTTTAAAATAAATAAAAAATTGTTTTATCGAAATTTTATTAGATTGCATGGCTTGAGTATTTAATATAATAGACAAGTCAAACAAAAAAATATTTGACTATTGACATCGCAAGAATACGCGATAATTTTTCCGAATATTATTACTTATGCAATCATAATGACACAAATATGTGTATTAAGATTTAAAAATCTAGAATTAAAAAAAAAAACCTGGCTACTTCTTATAATAGATATTATATTTTCTGTAAGCTAAGAATCCTAGCACAGCAATAATACCGATAGTAGTAGCGATAAACTGAAAACTTAATATCTGATCTCCACTAGCATAAGCATGTAGGCCAGATAAATAGAAGTTAACACCAAAATAGGTCATTAAAATACTTGCAAAAGCTATTATTGACATTAAATTATAGAACCAACGACTTCGCAAACCTGGCACTAAACGCATGTGTATTACAAAGGCATATACCATAATGCTTATTAAAGCCCAAGTTTCTTTAGGATCCCAGCCCCAATATCTGCCCCAACTTTCGTTAGCCCACATGCCTCCAAGAAAGTTTCCAATAGCTAACATCACTAAACCAACGGTTAAAGCCATTTCATTAATAATGGTTAGCTCTTTAATGTTAATGAGCATGCGTTCTTTATTTTCTTCATTAGTAAGAATCATTAATAACAAAGTTACAACGCCTAAAATCATGCCTATTGCAAAAGGGCCATAACTTGCCACAATTACAGATACATGTATCATTAACCAATACCCTTGAAGAACAGGTTGAAGATTTGCAATTGCAGGATCCATCCAATTCAAATGAGCTACCATCAATATCATAGAACACACAAATGCAGAAGCAGCAACTGTGAGATTACTTTTGCTACCTAATAAAAGTCCAAACAGCATTACTGACCATGCTACATATATCATAGATTCATAGGCATCACTCCATGGTGCATGACCAGATAAATACCAGCGCATCACAAGTCCTGCCATGTGTAAAAAGAATAAGAAAACTATTACTCCGATTAAAACTTTGATGGCAATCTTAATCCATTGACTTTTATACTTAAATATCTGAACAATAATAAATATAAACAACAATGTACTGGCATACATATACCAGCTAAAGAGACGTTTAAAAATGTCATATTTATTATAGATGATTTCTGTTTTAATTTTCTCATCTGATAGCATCACCTCTCCTCCTAATTTTTGCTGTGTTTTTTTAAAATCGTTTAAAAGCTTATCGGCATTAGAGTAATCACCAGATAGTTTGGCATTATTTAGAGTCATTAAATAAAATCTAAAGCCATTATTTATAAAGTTACCATAAAGAGTATCCTTTATTTTTTGGCTATAGCCTTCATTTCTATATTCTAAAGACGATATCCATTTATTATTTTCATCTTCAGGCAAAGGGAAAATCTTTAATGAACGGCCTTCAATTGCATCAGACAATAAACTTAAACGACCATAAGTATCTTTTACTTCTTTTTGAAAACCATTTGGTACTTGAGCTTTAAAAGATTCCTCAATATATGGCCCTAATTTATTTCTGCCTTCTGGAGTAAAAAAATCAAGCAAACTAACATATTTCTTGCTTTTATCTACACCAATTATAGTTCTTATAGAATCTGCTTTTCTAGGTGTTAGGTATATGACTGGCATGTTATACCAGAGTATCGAGCTTTCTTGAATAGATAGAAATACCTGTGTCGCATCCATGTCTTCATAAACATCGCTCTTACTAATTTTCCTAAGCATTTCAGACGCATAAGTATGAATTGGCATCATACGACCACTATAATCTTGAATCACCATCTCAGCAAACTTATCAGTATGTGCTTTTGGTGTTATATTGGCTTTTAGGAGAGAATCTAACTGTGCTTTTAGTGGTCTCTCTACACCGATATTATGACCATCAGCAGTAGAATGCTCCTGTGAAAAACCAGACAAACAAAATAATAAAGCAATAACACCCATCATCTTAGCCTTCTTATCTTTTAATTTATTAAGACGACTTCTGATATCATCGAAACGTGTGTTTTTAGCAAATAGAATAGCCAATAAACCGAAATACAATAGCATGTATCCAGCATAGGTAATGTAAGTTCCCCAACGATCGTGGTTTACAGAAAGGATAGTTCCTTTTTCATCAGGATGAAAACTCGCCTGAAAGAAACGATAACCCTTATGGTCTAGAACATGATTCATATATATATGGTAATCAAATTCACTCTGGTCTTTATCTAAAACTGTTACTTTACTTTCATAAGATGAATAAGCTTTTTCTGTACCAGGATACTTTTCGGCAATAAAATCGTTCAGTTTTATTTGAAAAGGAAGCTGTTCTAAACGAGAACCATAGCGTAATGCTATTTCTAAACCTCCAACTTTTATTTCTTCAAAATTATTATAAGTTCCTATTCCTCCTAAAAGATTAGCGCTTATAGTTTCTCCATTAGCAGTAACATCTAAAACAATACCGTCCTCATCACTCTTTAAAATGACAGGTTTTTTAACAATATCAAAAATACCCTTTACAACAGGCTTAGGGAAAACCAATTGCATATTCCCGATAATGTATCTAGATCGAAGTACTAAAGGTTGCAAACTATCTTTAACCAACTTACCAGTAGTACCAGTTGCCATGGTCATATACTCACCATCGTAAGGTGATTTAATAAATAAGCCTTGATCTGTATTTGTAATGTTTATAGCTCCGTCTTGTTCTTTATTTAAAGAAATCAAGACATTATGCATATTAGAAACCTTACCACTTTCTAAAAAGTGATTATGTGGCGCTCCATCGCCTGCTTCAACAATTTTTAAATAACTATCACCAGATTCATCTGGTATAATATCCTTTTCTGCTCCCTTAACAAATTTTTGAAGATTAAAATTTACAGGAATATTATCATAGTTAATGGTTTCATCAAAGTCATTATCTAATCGGTGCGAAAAATCTACTTCACGCTGAAAATTATAACGTTGTAAAACTCCATCAACTTCATAATTACCAACAACGTATGCTGTAACATAAGTTTTAAGCGATCTAAATTGACTTTCAGTCTGACCTTCTTCTATAGACATCTTGCCTTCATGCCCAATATAGCGTGTAATAAATGCACCTAAAAGAATAAAGATAAATGATAAATGAAGGATTAAAGTCGCCCACTTTTTCTTTTTATGTAATCCATATCTAAAGATATTACCAACAAAATTGATGACAAAGAAAACCATGATTGCTTCAAACCACCAAGCATTATAAATTAATTGTCTTGTATATGGCGTAGGAGACGTATCCATGTTTCGATCTAGAATAGTTCCTGTTGCCATGGCAACAGCAAAAACAATAAATAAAACAGCGGTAAGTCTTGTGGAAAATAGGAAATTAGCGATTTTTTTTTGCATAGCTTTAGGCTTATTTTAAGCTCGCACAAAGATAAGACTTTTTGTCCATTTTTATATGACTTTTTAACCTGCAAAAGATGTTAAAATTTAAAACACAAATTATAGGAAGAAGGTTATAAATGATTATGAATTTCTTGCTTCAAAAATCTTTAAGTACATATAGGTACCCATTTTACGTGCTCTACGTTTAGCGTTTTCTGCATAATCGCCTTCAAATAATTCATCAATAGTTTGAAACCACAAGTTTAACCAAAGTCCAAAATGTAATTCGGTTATACTATGATTATGTTCTGCATCTACTTTAGCATGAGCTTCTAAAGGATTGCCATAATACTTTGTTTTTAAAAATAAACTCGATTCCCAAAACGTTGTAAGATGCTCTAAATGCGCATCCCAATCTTTAATAGTATCGTTAAAAAAAGGACCTAAGACATCGTCTTTTCTAACTTTTTTATAGAATTTAGACACCAAACTAAATACATCTTCTCTATTCTTAATGTCTTTTTTACTCATATACATCAAAGTTATTCTTTTAATTCTATTCTTGTTATACTAGAATAAGAAATCTTAGTATTTTTACACTATGATATCAGTTGTATTACTTGGCGCTGGTAATGTTGCCACACATTTATATAAAGCATTTTCAAAAGCCGAAACTGTTTCAGTTGTACAATGGTATAATCGTACACGTTCGTCAATTTTATCTTATGCAAACGAGGTTGAGATTACAGATAATTTAGAAGAATTAATAGAAGCTGACATATATATTATGGCTGTTAGCGATGATAGTATTGCTAAGTTATCACAAAATTTACCTTTTACAAATCGATTGATTGCACATACATCTGGCAGTGTGGCTATGCACGATTTAGATAAAAAAAATCAAATTTCTGTATTTTATCCTTTACAAACGTTTTCTAAAGATGCTGATATAGACTTCTATGAAGTTCCTATTTGTATTGAAGTTTACCAAAAAGAAAATCGACAACTTTTAAAAGATTTAGCAAAGGCAATTGGATGTAAATCTCATAAAATATCTACCGAACAAAGACAAAGCATACATTTGGCAGCTGTTTTTCTTAATAATTTCACTAATCAATTATATAGAATTGGACATGAAATTTGCGAATCTAATAATTTAGAATTCGATATTATGAAACCTTTAATTTTAGAAACAGCAAAAAAGATTCAGAACATGTCACCATACGTAGCTCAAACTGGACCTGCAAAACGCAACGATAAAAAAACTATAAAACGGCATTTAAAGCAAATTGAAAACGAAGAGCATAAAGCTATTTATGAACTGCTTACGGCTTCAATAAAGAAGACACATAAATATAATTTACCTCTGACAAGTAGCAAAAAAAAAAACGAAATAGATAATGAACGACGATAAAAGTTACAAAGAATATTTATCCAATATCAGCACCTTTGTTTTTGATGTTGATGGTGTTCTCACAGATGGTACAATTACAGTGACTACTGACGGAGAAATGTTACGCACTATGAATATTAAAGATGGTTTTGCTTTAAAAACAGCTGTAGATGCTGGTTTTAATGTTTGCATTATTTCTGGTGGCTCTAACGAAGGTGTTCGGAAACGTTTAGCTGGTTTAGGTATAAAAGACATCTATTTAGGTGCTCATAATAAGATAGAACAACTGAATGATTACATGAACAAGCACAACATTAAAAAGCCACAAGTGTTATATATGGGAGATGATATCCCAGATTATCCTGTTATGAAATTAGTTGGCTTGCCATGTTGTCCGCAAGACGCTGTTACAGAAATTAAAAGTGTTTCAAAATATATTTCGCATAAAAGTGGTGGAAAAGGAGCTGTAAGAGATGTTATAGAACAAGTACTTAAAGTACAAAACAAATGGAATGGCAATTTTAATGCGAAATACGATTAGTCAATTTTATGAGCAGAAGAAGCAGACGGCATAGCACAGGATTTGGATATATTGGGTTTGGCAATAGTCAATCAACATTTAACCAAAAAACGAGCACTCCGTTTTCTGTGTATAAGGACAAACTAGACCTTGAAGCACACCTGCATTACAAAATGCACTTTTTGCATAAAGACCTAAGTAAGGCAGACAAGGAAAAAATAAAAGATAAAATAAGAAAAGAAGAGCGTAAGCTTTTTATAAGAACAGCAATTATTAGTTTAATCGTTTTTATTGGTGTTGTCTACACGGCTTACTACCTAATTAAACAAATACTTTCGCACTAAACCCAAACATGATTCACATTTTAAAATTAATACGTTGGAAAAACCTGATTATGATTGCGCTTGTGCAATACTTAATAAAATATGCCTTACTTCTACCCTTTTTTGAATCTCATGGAATCGTTACCACGCTAAAACCTTTAGGCTTTACAATACTTATCTTAGCTACAATATTTATTGCAGCAGGTGGTTATGTTATCAACGATATTTATGATATCGAAACCGATAAGCTAAATAAACCAAGTAAGGTGATTGTTGGCAAATTTGTTAGCGAAAAAAATGCCTTATACTTATTTATTATTCTGAATGTGATTGGTGTTGGCTTAGGATATTATTTATCTAATGGTATAGGTAAACCCGGCTTTTTCGTCATATTTATTATTGCTTCTGCACTACTTTATATTTATTCCTCTTATTTCAAGCAAATGTTTTTAGTTGGTAATATTGTAGTATCATTGGTGGTATCTCTAAGTATTTTGTTAGTTGGTGTTTTTGAATTATTACCTGCTATAACAGACACCAATAGAGAAATTCAAATCACTTTTTTTAAAATTATTTTAGACTATGCCATATTCGGTTTTTTGATAAGCCTAGTTAGAGAATTAGTAAAAGATATTGAAGATATAGATGGAGATTATAAAGCTGGTATGCAAACACTACCTATTGTATTGGGTAGAGAGCGCGCAAACAAAATTGTATTTATACTGTCTTTAGCACCCTTATTCGCCGTTATCTATTATGTTATTACCTATCTATTTAAACAAACCGAAGTTGTTGGTTATTTTTTAGTTCTTGTTATTGCACCTTTAATTTATATCAGTATAAAATTATTTAGTGCTGAACAAAAAAAACATTATAAGCACATAAGTCTAATCCTTAAGTTAGTTATGCTAACAGGTATGCTCTCAATGCTGCTTTACAAATTCATTTTACTAAAGTAATATGCTAAAAGACAAATTCAAAAGTTTCAATATAATTCTAGCTTCTGCATCACCACGTCGCCATGCGTTTTTTAAAACTATGGATTTAGATTTCGAAATTCGACTTAAACCTGTGGATGAAATCTATTCAAAAGATTTAAAAGGTCACGAAATCACAAACTATTTGGCTAAACTGAAAGCTGAACCATTTATTGAAAATCTTAAAAACAATGATATCCTTATTACAAGCGATACCATTGTTTGGTTAGATGGTAAAGCTGTTGAAAAACCAAAAAATGAAGATGATGCTTTTAGAATGATAAAATCATTAAGTGATACAACTCATAAAGTGGTTACTTCTATTTGTTTTACTTTAAAATCAAAACAAAAAATAGTCAATACCATAACAAAAGTAACTTTTAAAGCACTTACAGATGACGAAATCTGGTATTACGTTAATACATACAAACCTCTTGATAAAGCCGGAGCTTACGGCATACAAGAATGGATTGGAGCCATAGGTATTACAAGTATTGAAGGCTCATATAATAACGTTGTTGGCTTACCTACCCATTTGCTTTACGAAACGTTAAATACCATTGCAGAAAACACATAGGGTTGTAACTTTGTTTAATTATATTTAAACATAATATTTTTTTAATTCTGAACTGTCACACTTAGCACAGTAGAAGTGTTGTTTCAGTATCTTAAATACTAAAGCTATGATAACGATTATAAAACCAAAATCTATTTTTTGGATTGGCATAGGATTCACCTCATTACTGATTTCCTGCAAAGAGAGCAAAGCTGAAACCTCAGAAACTCTTGCTATTTCAGAACCTGAAACCGAAGTATTAGCACCAAAAACAATTCTATCAAAAGAATTTAAAGACTATTGGTATAATGGAGAAGCCGAAATTACCGCTTATAAATTAGAACAAGCGCGTTATGGCGAAATGAGAGATGGTAAAGCTGTATTGATATTTGTTACCGAAGATTTCTTACCAGAAGTACAAGTTAAAGCAGATAATTATAGTAAGACCAATACACCTGTTTTAAAGCTCAACGCGACTAAAAACTTCAATACAGGTATTTACCCGTATTCTATAATGCAGAGCACATTTTATCCTGTAGTAAATAATCAGCATGCCTTAAAGGTTTCGGCATCTGTACAAGAATGGTGCGGCCATGTTTATACACAACTCAATAATCGCGAAAAATTTGAAGTTAAGTTACATTCTTACTTTCAAAATGAGGCAGATCAATCTTTCAAAATAGAAAAAACATGGACAGAAAACGAACTGTGGACAAAGCTACGTGTAAATCCAAACTTACTTCCTGTTGGAGAATTAGAAATAATACCTTCTCTAGAATACACAAGGCTTAGACATAAAGACCTAAAAGCTTACACAGCTTATGCTAGTTTAAAAAATGGCACATACACAGTGTCCTATGCAGAATTAAACAGAACTTTAAAAATTAATTTTAACACAAATTTTCCTTATGATATTTTAGGTTGGGAAGAAACTTCATTAAGTGGCTCTGGTGATTCTGCTAAGAAGCTCATTACTAAAGCTACAAAACTAGAGTCTATTAAATCTGCATATTGGAGTAAAAATAATAATGCTGACGAGGGACTTAGAGAAACTTTAAAATTACAATAATCTAAACTATATTTGTAAGGCAATAATCAACTTTACATGAGTGAATTTTATTCTAATTTTAAAGATGAAATCATCTACACGGCTATATTACTAGTTATATTAACAATAATTAGAGCTATTATTGTTTTAACAGTAAAAAAAATCGGAAAAAAAAGCGGAACTACAGAGGCTAGAGCTGGCCTCATTGGCAGATATGTAACAGTTACACTTGTACTTATTGCTATTTTGGTTGAAGCCTTTATTTTAGGTGCAGAAACGAGCCAAATTACAGTTGTTTTTTCTTCCGTTTTTGCCGTAATTGGTATTGGACTCTTTGCTATTTGGTCTATACTTAGTAACATAACTTCTGGTGTTATAATGTTCTTCTCTTTTCCATATAAAGTAGGAGATAAAATAAAGATTCATGATAAAGATTATCCTTTAGAAGCCATTATCGAAGACATTAGAGCTTTTCAATTAATCCTAAAAGACGACAATGGGGATTTGGTCACATATCCAAATAATCTTATTCTTCAAAAAGCAGTAACTTTATTGCAAAAGGATGCTTTGGATGATAGTAGTATTCTCTAAGTTATGAAGAAAACAGCAAAAAAGCGTACACAGAATTACAAAAAACATGTTGGACAGGTTCCTGGCACACTAGTTTATACAGGTAAAAAATCAGGAAACAAGCTTCAAATTCAATCTTTTGATTATAATAAAGATACTATTAAAGAAAACATACTTCAACATATTGAAAATGCTGTTTCTTATAAAGATACAGATACTGTAACTTGGATTAACATCAATGGCTTACATTATGTAGAAGAGATTGAACGTGTTGGGGAACAATTCGGTTTACATCCTTTAGTATTAGAAGATATTGTTAACACCTCACAACGACCAAAAATAGATGAGTACGAATGTTATTTATTCGTAGTTTTAAAAATGCTCTATTACGACAAAGATGAAAACATTGCCATAGAACAAGTCAGTCTTGTTTTAGGCAAAAATTATGTTTTAACATTTCAAGAATCGGAAGGTGATGTTTTTGATATCGTTAGAGATCGCATTAGACTGGGCAAAGGAAGAATTAGAACTCTAAAATCCGATTACCTACTTTATACTTTAATAGATGCTGTAGTCGATCATTATTTTAGTATAGTGGAAATCTTAGGTAATAAAATTGAGGATTTAGAAACCGATTTATTCGCAGGCCAAGCGAAAGAAAATATTAATGTAGAAGTGCAACAATTAAAGCGAGAAATACTAAAGGTACGTCGATCCATATTCCCACTCCGAGAAGTAATTAATCGCATCGAAAAAATAGAACACCCATTAATCTACAAGCGAACAATCACTTATTTTAGAGATGTTTACGACCATTTATCTCAAGTGTCAGAAAACATAGATATTTACCGAGAAATGATTTGGAGTTTAATGGATATGTACATGACTACAATTAGTAATAAAATGAATGAAGTGATGAAGGTCTTAACCATCATTGCAACTATTTTTATTCCACTAACTTTTATCGCAGGTATCTACGGGATGAATTTTGATAACATACCAGAGTTACATTTCAAATATAGTTATTATGTGCTTTGGGGAATTATGATTCTTATTTTTGTTGCAATGCTCTTCTATTTTAAGCGTAAGAAATGGCTTTAATAAATATTTAGCGAACATTTAATCCAACGTTAAACAAAACCTAAAAAACGGTCATAAGTAAGATACTTTCTTATATTTGGAGAGCAACTAACTAATAACCTCAATGTACCAGATTAGACTCTGTCTTTTGCTTTTTATAGGCGTCATATTTTCATTAACAGCACAACAACCCAATAAACTTAATTCTTCCAAAATCTACGAAGCCGTTCAAAAACTTAATGTTTTAGGATCAGTGCTCTATATTGCTGCACATCCAGACGATGAAAACACAAGGCTTATTTCTTATATGTCTAATGAAATTAAAGTACGTACAGCATATTTATCGCTGACGCGTGGTGATGGAGGACAAAACTTAATTGGATCCGAAATTAGAGAACTTTTAGGCGTGATTAGAACACAAGAACTATTAGCTGCAAGACGTGTTGATGGTGGCGAACAACGCTTTACAAGAGCCAATGATTTTGGCTATTCTAAACATCCAGACGAAACCTTAGAAATTTGGAATAAAGATGAAGTGCTTTCTGATGTGGTTTGGGCTATAAGAACATTTAAGCCAGATATAATTATCAATCGTTTCGATCACAGAAGAGCTGGTCGTACACATGGTCATCATACCAGTTCTGCGATGTTGAGCCTAGAAGCTTTTAATTTAGCTAGTGATGCTTCAAAATACAGTTCGCAACTAGAGCTAACCGAAACGTGGCAATCTAAACGCTTATTTTACAATACCTCTTGGTGGCGTTACGGAAGTCGAGAAGCATTTGATAAAATAGACAAAACCAATATGCTCAGTTTTGATATTGGTGTGTATTCAGCAATCAAAGGTCTTTCTAATAACGAAATTGCATCTTTGGCCAGCAGCCAACATTTATCCCAAGGTTTTGGTCGTTTGTCTCAACGCGGTAGGCAACAAGAATATATAGAATTTTTAAAAGGTGAACCTTTAGACGAAAGTAACAACATTTTCGCAGGTATTGATACCTCTTGGAATCGTATTGAAGGTGGACAAGCAGTTGGTAATATTCTCAACAAAATTGAAACTGAATTCAATTTTATAAACCCAGCATCTCACCTCCCGCAACTTTTAGAAGCATATAAATTACTTCAAATTGTAAAAAATGAGCATTGGAGAACTATTAAAACCAAAGAACTAAAAGCTATAATAGAAGCCAGTGCTGGTTTATATTTAGAGGTTTCTGCAAATACACCGCATGCTTCACCTAACTCTGCTGTAAAACTTCAAATGGAAGTTTTAAATAGAAGTAATACTCAAATCAGCTTAGTATCATATAACCTATCTACACTTCAAAATGGTATTGAAAAAAATATGGAATTACCAGAAAATCAACTTTTAAATTTTGAAGAAGGCATTACCATCCCAAATAATATGGCCTACACAGCGCCATATTGGCTGAATACTAAAAGTACACTTGGCATGTACCATGTAGAATATCAAGATTTAATTGGCTTACCAGAAACACCAAGAGTAGTATTTGTTGATTTTAACCTCAATATTGAAAGTACACCTATTACAATTACTAAACCAGTTGTTTATCGTTATTCTAAACTCGATAAAGGCGAATTATACAGACCGTTCGAAATTATTCCTGAAGTTTCTGCGACCATAAGTGATAAAGTATTCATTTTTGAAAACGACCAACAAAAAGAAATCGAAGTCATTGTAAAAGCTGGTAGAGATAATATTGATGGTTATGTACAAATGGCATACCCAAACGATTGGAGTGTGTATCCGCAAAAGCAAAAGGTAGATATTGCCAATAAAGGGGATATACAAAAAGTAGTATTTACAGTAATCCCTCCAAAGAATAAAAGTGAAGGTTTAATTACTCCTATGGTAAATGTAGATGGCGAATTCTTTACTGATGAGTTAATTGAAATTGATTACGCACACATTCCGTTTCAAACGGTTTTAATACCAAGTGAAAGCAAAGTTGTGCGTTTAGACATAAAAAAACGTGGTAATAATGTAGGCTATATTAAAGGAGCTGGTGATGTGGTTCCTGAAAGTTTACGTCAAATTGGCTATAATGTAACCATCATTAAACCAGATAAAATATCCACTGAAAATATAGTAAATTTTGATGCTATTGTTATAGGCGCAAGAGCTTATAAAACAGTACCAGAATTAGAGTTTAAGCAAATAATTCTTCTAGAATATGTAAATAACGGTGGTAATCTTATTGTACAGTATAACAAGACTGTAAGACGAGGTGGTGCAGATCCACAAGCTCCTTATAAACTAAAAATATCTTATGATAGAGTGACCGAAGAAAAAGCTTCAGTGCGAATTTTAGATCCAAACCATCCGCTTCTAAATTTCCCTAACAAAATTACATCTCAAGATTTTGATGGCTGGGTTCAGGAACGCGGCTTGTATTTCCCTAGCGAATGGTCCGAAGAATATACACCACTATTCTCAATGAATGATAAAGGAGAAAACCCAAAAGAGGGAAGCTTACTAATTGCTAAATACGGAAAAGGGAATTACATCTATACTGGCTTGAGTTTCTTTAGAGAATTTCCGGCAGGTGTTTCTGGAGCTTACCGCTTATTTGCCAATCTTCTTTCTGCAGGCAAAGAAGATAAAACACAACTTAAAAACTAACTACAGATTAATATGCACAACCAAGACCAACCACAACTAAAACAGAAATGGAACAAAATGTACACTATTGTTCTAATTGCTAACGCCTTATACATTGTACTCTTTTACTTTATAACAGCATCATTCGCATAAAACTATGCAGCAAACTTTAGACTGGGTTGACTGGGCCGTTTTAATTGCCACCTTAACCACAATAGTAGGTTACGGCACCTGGAAAACAAGAGGTAGTAAGAATGTTCAGGATTATGTTAGAGGTGGTAATACATCTAAATGGTGGACTATAGGTCTGTCTGTAATGGCTACTCAAGCGAGTGCTATTACGTTCTTATCAACAACAGGTCAAGCATTTTCTGATGGCATGGGCTTTGTTCAATTTTATTTTGGACTCCCAATTGCTATGGTCATAATTTGCCTAGTCTTTATACCACTATACCATCGTCTTAAAGTTTATACAGCATACGAATTCTTAGAAAATCGGTTCGATTTAAAAACACGAAGTCTTACAGCTATTCTATTTTTAATTCAACGTGGATTAGCTGCCGGGATTACCATTTTCGCACCTGCTATTATACTTTCTGTTGTATTAGGATGGAATATTGTGACACTAAACATTGTCATTGGTGTTTTAGTTATAATTTACACGGTTTCTGGTGGAACAAAAGCAGTAACCGTAACTCAAAAACAGCAGATGTTTGTGATTTTTGCTGGGATGCTTGCAGCTCTATTTATTATCATAGATTTAATTCCCGAAGAAGTCTCATTTACAGATGCAATAGATATTGCAGGTGCAACTGGCAAAATGGAAGTCTTAGATTTTTCTTTCGATCTAGAAAATAGATATACAGTTTGGACAGGACTCATAGGCGGTACATTTTTAATGTTGTCTTATTTTGGAACAGACCAAAGCCAGGTGCAACGTTACCTTTCTGGTAAATCCATGAAAGAAATGCAAATGGGATTACTGTTTAATGGTTTGCTAAAAGTACCAATGCAATTCTTCATTTTATTGGTAGGTGTTATGGTATTTGTATTTTATCAATTTAATCCAGCTCCATTAAACTTTATTGATGCATCTACACAAACTGTTTTAGCTTCAGAATATGGTGATGACTACAGAACGCTTCAAGAAAAGCAAAAGGCTTTATTTTCAGATAAACAAACCTTAAGTCTAGCGTATTCTAAAAATGAAAATCCAGCTACTAAGCAACAACTTTTTGCATTAGATAGTATTGAAAAATCGTATCGATTAGAATCTAAATTTTTAATCAAAAAAGCGGTAGATCCTGAATATACTTCAGATTACAATACACTTCAAAAAGAAGTGGAAGCGCTAAAATCTAATTCTGAAAGCGAAGCTTATCTCGAAAAATCAGCAGAGTTAACCGCTCTGTATAAAGACTCTGCAAAAGATACTCAAACCAATGACAGAGATTACATGTTCATTCGGTTTATATTAAACAATTTACCTAAAGGGCTTATTGGCTTATTATTAGCCGTTATTTTATCTGCAGCAATGTCATCTACAGCTTCTGAGATTAATGCTTTGGCAACCATTACTTCTATTGATTTGTACGGACGAAACCTAAAAGAAGACAAAGGTGAAGCACATACTGTAAAAATGACCAAATGGTTTACGCTAGGTTGGGGAATTGTAGCCATTATAATTGCTTGTTTTGCTAATCTTGCTGAAAACTTAATTCAGTTAGTAAACATTATTGGCTCTATCTTTTATGGAAATGTATTAGGTATTTTCTTACTAGCCTTCTTTTTTAAACACATTAAAGGTAATGCAGTATTTATAGCAGCCTTAATTACACAATTTGTCGTTTTGATTGGTTGGTGGTACGATTGGATGCCATATTTATGGCTAAATCTATTTGGCTGTGTGGTTGTCATTTTTGTTGCACACCTTCTACAACTCTTATTACCTAAAAAGTTGACGTAATTAGCTCTAAAATCATTAATTAAAGAGTTAGTGGAGCTGGTAAAACTAAGAGTCTAGTCACGAATTTTGAACTTATGCCACGTTAGAAACTATAAGAAAACTCATTGGTCTAAACAATTCTTTAGAATATAGGCTTTGAAATCAAAAATTGGAATGTCATTTCGAGCATGGCATACAATCTCATTAATAGATTACCACATTATGCGAAAAAGCATGATTCCCGAGATATAAAATTTAGAGTATTTTCAATTTCATCAGATCTCCACGACGCCGATAATAATCGGAATGCAGGCAATGATGTATATAAAAAGCGCAACTCATTGAGTTGCGCTTCTTATATTTAATTAGCAAAAAGCTAATAGCACTAATAGCTAAAACCTACATTGCGCCCCATTCTTTTAGAGAGTCTGTATTCATTTTAATATAAGCGTTATTCTTAGCTTTTTCAGCTCCTTCTAAAGATTTTTTCGCAGCTGCAATTGCCCCTTTTTTATCACCATTAGCAGCGTGGATTAATGATTGTTGTCTTAAATACCAAAAACGAGGTTGATCTTTTGTCAATTCAACAGCTTTATCAATCCAGTCCATTGCTTTATCTAAATTCTTATCCGTAGATAAAGTATAAACAGCGGCTGAATAATAATCATTTGCGGAAGGACCAGCCATAATTTTATCTATACTAGCAGAAACTTTTTTATCTGTTGGGACGGAAAAAGGAATAGCCACATAACTTTTTTCCCAAATCATATCAATTGTTCCACCACTGGCTGTGATATTATTAATATCTATAGTAAAAGTTTCAACGTTAAAAGGAATTTCGTTTACGTTAACTTTCATACTTGCTGCTACTTTAGTATCATCCCAATTTTGAGGCACTCCACTATTATTAGTATCTGTGTAGAACATTACTTCCCAAGTCTTTTCTTCTAACTTTGTGAACATAGCATATTTACCAGCTTTTAAAGTGCTATCACCAATGGTTACATCATCACTAAAATCTATTGTGGTATTAGCATTAGCGCCAGTTCTCCATACAGTTCCATAAGCTTCTAATCCACCAAATATTTTTCTTCCTTTTACACCAGGGCGAGAATATTCAATAGTAACGTCAGTTAATCCAACCTTCTGCTCTACTTTGCTAAAAGGACTAGGTTGTGGTGTTTCTAATTGTGCATTTGCAGAAAACATTAAAGTTAAAGCGCATACAAAGAGTACAAATTTCTTCATTTTGTTAAGTGTTAAGTGTTTTGTTTTTAAACTGCTATAAAATTACGACTTAAGCTAAGCTATATATGTTAATAAATTCTTAAAAAGAATGATTTTATATATTTTGAAAACACTTTATTGCTTATCAATAATTAAAAATTTAAACGATTATTCGCAATATTGTAAACTAATAATACTCAATTATAGGAGTAACTAAAAGTAAAGAAATGGATGCTATTACAGATATTGTTGTTAGAGCAGTTATTCTCTCCAATGCTATTCTTGTTTAAATTAGCTGCAAGTTGGTGAATGACGAGAAGTGTAGTGATGAGGATTGCAAAACAGCTAAATATAATCTCTTGTTTTTGAAAGTAATTGCGGTTTTTTTCGACTAAATTTAAGTTATTAAATGTTAATAATTGTTTAACATTATTAA
>TARA_R110002111_G_scaffold100975_1_pt1 | contig 28671 bp, 33 predicted proteins | sample TARA_R110002111 | Tara Oceans TARA_R110002111 (sample SAMEA4397363) | marine metagenome | biome: Polar Biome; feature: [ZZZ] marine water layer (ENVO:01000295); material: water (ENVO:00002006), including particulate matter (ENVO:01000060) such as... | depth 199 m | reverse complement strand
CGAGGTGTTTTCACAATGCATGGGAAAATAAATAAACCGCTCGAAGTGATGTTGGCATCAGAAGAAAAACCACGCTTAGTAAAAATTGTGATTCCGAAGAAACACATCTTGAAAATCCGAGAGGAAATTCAGCACACTGGGATTTCAGATATTATGTTTTTCCCGGAAATGCCATATCTATGTCAAGACATCATGAAGTCATGGGAACTGGCTGGAGCACCAGTCGAAACAAAAATATAAGTATACTCTATGAATAAAACCTCTTCACTCCACGCTTATGACAGGGAAATCATTTCACCATTTGGTCTTCTTGGAAGCGATGAGAATGCTTTGTCTTTTGCATTGGGTTACACGCTTCAACAATCCCCTGACCTATTACACTGGTTTTTGAAAGAGATCGGGATCAAAGGAATCAGGCGTTCGTCTCTGAAAAATATTCGCTTGGATCTACAGAGACACAGAAGTGGAGATGCCAAGGCCGGTATTACAGATATTGAAATTCGATTGCCGGGATCTTTCCACATCATTATCGAAGCTAAAGTCGGTCTTGGAATTCCGAGTCTTTATCAATGTCAAAAGTATTTGCCGAGATTCGATGATAATACTGAACCTGTTAAAATGCTGGTTACTCTGGTGGAATCAGCAGATCAGTCATTTGTCGAATACTATGCTAATCAAGATCCACGGCTCCAAGGAAAATTGGTTGGTTTTCATTGGTCACAACTGATACCAGAATGCATTCGCCTCATGCTGGGTAAAAAGGCAAATACACAAAGTACAGAGTGGATTCGTCATTTCTATAATTTCATGGATCAGGAATTCGTCATGAAGGCATTCACAACAGAAGTGTGGCTTTTGTCTGTAAATACGAAACCACTCTGGCCAAACGGACTCAGTTTTTGGGATATTCATCAGAAGTATCAATTATACTTTGACCAAAAACATCCGACAGTTCGCCCTCTGTATATCGCATTCAGGGTAGATGGGGTAGTAGATTCTATTTATCGAATTCAGCGTATTGAACATTCGGTAAGAGTTGTTGATCTCGTTCCTGAATTGATCCATCTCAAAGAAGAATGGCCACACATACCTTATACAATCTGGCATTTTGGACCAACGATTCCATTACCTAATCCACTTCGAACTGGAGGCGGAATGTACAATCGACGTGTTCGATGCGATCTCGATCTGTTACTGACTTGTGGGACAGTACAGGAAGTCGAGACTGAAATGGGGAAACGAAGAATTTAATGGCTGTGTTTGGTAAAATACAGAACTGTGATCATTTATCGCAAGTACGTCTTTGCAATAATGAATGGAAATTCATTACGGAAGAAAGAATAACCTCACATGTATATTAGCCGCCTGTTGATCCGTAACTTCCGCAATTTCCTGCTGCTTGATGTTCCTCTGCAATGCGGAGCAAACTGTATCGTCGGAGAGAATAACACGGGAAAGACCAATCTCGTTCACGCTCTGCGGCTGCCGCTTGATACCAACCTATCGTCGTATTTTCGTCAACTGACTCCATCTGACTTTCCTGCGGGAACTGACCTAAGTGTTCCTCAACATACGATTGTGTCGGTCGAATTCAGTGACTACGCAAACAAGCCAAACGAAGAGGCACTCGTTGCTGATTGGCATATAGGAAACGATGTCGCCCGCCTTTCCTATCGCTTTCGACCAAAGAGAAAGGTAAGGCAGGAGATTGCTGCTGGCGACCGCCAACCAACTGATCTGTTGCTCGACGATTACGGTTGGGAGATTTGCGGCGGTGGCGGGAATGTTGATCCGCTTACTGTACAGTGGAATAAAGACTTCGGGGTTTCTGTTCGATTCGAAGAGCTTCAACAGTCATTCCTTGTTGTTCTCATGAAGCCATTGAGAGACGTTGAGCAGGAACTACGTCAGAGCCGATCTTCGCCTCTCGGTCGTTTGCTTGCAGCGACAGACATCCCCAAAACCGAACAAGACGCCTTGGTAGACATTCTTGGCAAGGCGAACGAAGACATTATAACTCAAACGCACATTCAGGGATTGGGAAATGAGATTTCGAATGCATTCGACGATACCGCAGGCGAAGCTTTCAGAATGAAAGTTGAAGTCGGGATGGTTTCGCCCTGCTTTAATGACATCACCCGGTCTCTGACGCTGCTGCTTTCCAACAACTCAGTCAGTCGTTTTGAGCCTGACAATAATGGACTTGGGTTGAACAATGTCCTGTACATCAGCATGTTGCTTCGGGTGTTTGAGCGAAGAATGCAAGCAGAAGAGACCGCAGGACAATTGTTAATCGTCGAGGAGCCGGAAGCCCACTTACATCCTCAACTTCAAAGGGTATTGTTCGGAACACTTTCTCAGAAATCATTTCAGACAATCTCTACAACCCACAGCACGCATATCACCTCACAAGTGCCGCTCGATTCGATTATCGTCCTGACTAACGATGGGTCGACACGTACCGCATCCTCGGTACCCTCGCTCCAACCATCATTTTCTCAACGGGATAAAGAAGATTTGGAGCGATATCTTGATGCAACACGAGCAACGCTTCTTTACGCCAGAAAGGTAATCTTAGTTGAGGGGCCAGCGGAGCTATTTTTGATCCCTTCGCTCGTAAAAAAGGTGCGTGGAATTTCGCTGGACGAACTCGGAATCACCGTCATTCCGATTTATGGAGTTCATTTCGATGTCTATGCGAAACTCTTTGGTCCAACGGGCATTTCCAAAAAGTGTGCGATCATCGCTGACGGCGACCTGACCCCATCAGATGCTAGTGAGGGCGACCTTGAGGACCTTCTACCTGATGTATCCAAGCCAAACCTCAATGCACTCAGTAATGAGTTTGTCAACATCTTTCAGTGTAGAACCACGTTTGAACGGGATATCACAGCTCCCGGAAGCCTGTCTATGTTTATCGATGCAACTAAAGAACTTCAAGCAGTGAAGGTTGCAGCAAAATTAGAGAGCATTCATTCGCAGACCGACTGGTCCATGCCGCTTTCCCCAAATGCAATAGATGCTTTGATAGAAGCGAGGAACATTGTTCTGGCGACAGCAAAAAGATTTGGGAAAGCTCGATTCGCACAAGTAGCATCTCGTCATGTTGAAACAGTGACGTGGATTCCCAAGTACATCTCTGACGCAATAGACTGGCTAACGACCTGATGAAACTAAATGACGAACAAAAGATCGCTGTGAACCATACCGGGCACCTGAGTCTTGCCTCTTGTCCGGGTAGTGGAAAAACACGCACTATCGTTGCAAAGATTCTTCATTGTTTGGACTCTATTCGTGGAACCAGTCGTCGAATCGGTTGCATCACCTACACAAACGCCGCAGTCCACGAGATCGAAAGCCGACTCCGACTATTGGGATCGAAAGATGATGATAATTACATCGAGATTTCAACGATTCACGCTTTTTGCCTAACTCATATCCTAAGACCGTTTCATCATAGGCTCCCTGAGTTCGCCGATGGCTTTGAAGTATTCTCTCCTGATGACCCGGACTGGCAAACATTGATTCGCCAGCTCCTCAAGAAGTACAAAATCAATGTAAGGCTTGCAGATAGCTTTGAAAGCATTGAGCGTCAGCCCGATGGCAGCATCCGATGCTCACCTGATCTACCGGATGAAGCTGCCAATGAGTTTGTGTCGTTTTGCGACCGTAATCGGCGAGTTGCTTTCTCAGACATTGTGTATCACTCTCACAGACTGGCGGAATCTGATCATGCAATCCCTCGTGGAATCGCAAGTCGCTTTGGATGGCTGTTGATCGACGAATTTCAGGATACGACAACCACCCAAGTGGAATTGTTCAAGTTGGTTGCATCTTTCAAGAGGACGTTCTTTTTCCTTGTCGGTGATCCAAATCAATCAATCATGTCCTTTGCTGGCGGACATCCGTTATTGATGGAAGAATTCGCCAACCACTTACAAGCCAGACGTGATATTGCTTTGATCGATAACTATCGTAGCTCTTCGCTGATCGTTGATCACGCAGAACTATTATGTCCACGTCAACCTCGGATGCGTGCGGAAGGAGATGATCGTAATTTCCATGCAAGACCTGAGCACATCCACACTCAAACTCCTACTGAGGCACTTTTTGAGCATTTTCTTCCTGCTGTTGAATCGCTCGGTATTCCTCTTGGGGAAGCTGCCGTTCTGGCCCCTTGGTGGACAACTCTGTATCAGGTTGCAAAACAGCTTCGAGTGAGAGGTGTTCCAATGATTGGACCGGGGGCACGTCCCTATCGGCGTTCGCATGAGTTCTCACGATTTGCCGAACATGCATGTGCGTACATAGTGGAGCCAAGTGCTGAGACAATTCAGGCTACTCAAAAGGAGTTGTTTCTCTTGATCGCCAATCTCTGTGGTACTGCGAACTGGACGATCTACTCCTATGCAGGCCGTAAGATACTTTTTCGCATACTGTATTCATTGCGAGAATATGCTTCGAATAGCGAAGAAGCTGCGTCATGGCTCGTTGCCGCAGCAAACGAAGCGTCCTTAATCCTTTATCAAGCCGATCTGATACCATCCGATAAGCAGGATGTGCTTCTTCATTCTGCACAGGGTATGATCAACGATATGTCTCGCAATGGCATTGATGTCGGTAACATGGCAATTTCAGACCTTGGGATATTTGCACGCCCCAAGTCATGCCTCAATTTGATCACACTGCATGGCTCAAAGGGCAGAGAATTTGATGCAGTTGCATTAATTGATCTTCACGAGGGTCGAATCCCTAACTTCCGAGCAACAACTGCCGCCGAGTATGCTGAGGCTCGCCGACTGATGTATGTGGGAGTGACTCGTGCTCGCAAACTTCTCATGTACTGTACTGACTGTACTGACAACCGGAATCCACCGACACGGTACTTAGGTGCCGAAGGTCTTGATTTGCTGTCAAGGGATCAGCATTAGGCGGTGTTTTTGTGACTCTGTTTCTCCATATTGTATTTGTCTGATTTGTAATAACAGCCATCCGATACAATGTACCGGTAATGGATGGCTATATTCTGGTCTCACTAAATATAAACAAATTTGATTCAATCGTGAGGATTATGAATGTGGCGTGCTAGTTCAGGAACTCGTGTTTTAACTGAATCCGAGTGGGCTTTATTTGAAATTGGCCTTGATGAACTACGGATGATGATTGAAGAGGACATCAGTTACGAAACTGATGACACTGATACTGGAGTATCTGTTTTCGACAGACTCACTCCAGAACAAAAGCTCTGTCAACTCGCCGAAGTGGGATTAGCATTTCGTGACGAGACGTTTCCGGAACCTAAGCTTACGGCAGTCAGCGAAGGGACTGTAATGGCTGTGTTCAATGCTGTCAGAGATGAACTCCATTATGAGATTGATACCGCCAAGGATGATTTAGTAATGGAGCTATTCCACACACGAGAAGCAATATTGAAAGCTTGTGCCGAAGAAGACGACCAAGATGAAGAACTACCTGACTTGAAAGATGGCACTATCCCAGAATGGATGTGGTTATTAGAGGAAATTGAAGATCGGATATTATGGGATAACGACCATGCAAACGAGGATGCTTTTATTGATCTACCACGTCAGGAAGCAAAGAAGCTATTGGATATAGCTGGAATTGATCCTGATTATTTTTTGTATGTTCCAAATGAGCCGACTAAATCAGAGTTAATAATTGCTCGCCAGACATTAGCAACATTACTTTCATTTTCCATTCCAAATGATGAGGGGCTTTATGCAACACTCTATGATCATTTCCATGATATTTCGATTGGGCCAATCTGTGAGGCAACTCAATCACGATGGGGAGGCGTTCCTTGGTTATCATTCAGATTTCAGATTCGCCCTGTCTGGGATTGCTCGTATGATAATTGGATTAAATTATTCTCTTCTAATTTGCCAGCTACCGCTTTCAGTATAAATTCAAGTATTACGTTAGACGAGCCGCTACCTTCCAGTGTTTCAGTCCTGAAAATGAATGACTATTGGGTTATAAAAGAGGATGACTGTTACTGGTGTGATTTGCTTGATAGTGGTTGGACTGATGAGCCTGATGAAGAAGCTTTGCCACCATTGACTTTTGAAACAGAGCAGGAAGCAATTGCTGCGTATAACCAAACACAGTTGATGTACAGCCAGCGTGAGAAAAGAAGCCAACGTGCGTTGAGTTTAATAAAATCATTCACTGACGAGTGAAGTTGAATAATTCTTATTTCTCAGTAGAGGTATCGAGAAACGACAATGTAGCGTAGCTCTTTTTATCAGATTGTGGTTTCCCCCGAATGAATTCATTATGCCTCTTCTATAAGTCAATAATGTCATTCTCTATGGCTGCGAGTGAATGGTGCTGGGATGAGTTTGTGAGGAGTGAGAATGAAATCAGCTACCGGAAGAATTGCCCGAGATGGAACGGCGATATCATTCGTACTATAATCATGTGGCACAATCAGAACTATAAGGAGTTGAAACTATGACAATATCTCGACGCCAATTTTGTTCCGCAATCGGTGCTGCTGGACTTTCAACCATCGCACTCCCAGCTTTCGGCAACGACCAAAACCAGCAACCCCTCCGAGTGATTTCCTACAATGTTTACGCCTGCAAGGGCTGGCCCAAAGACCGTCCCTTAGCCAAAAAAGCGGTGAAAGAGGGGCAGATGGCAAAGCGACTGGCAATGGAACTGGCGTTGTACCAACCTGACATCATCAACTTCTCAGAATCACCCAGTGAAGCGATTACCAAAGAAGTCGCCAAGCAGCTTGGGATGAACCATGTTCGCTTTCCCAGCGGTGGAAACTGGCCGGGCACCCTGTTGAGTCGTTTTGAAATTATCGACTCGGAGAATGTTCCACTTGGACAGGAGCGTCCCAAAGAACTCTTTACCCGTCACTGGGGGCGTGGCACGGTCAAACTTCCCAACGGTGAGTCACTGATCGTTCACTCTGCTCACCTTTACCCCGGTCCCGATCCAACGGTCCGCCTGAAAGAAATCAAGGCGATGCTGGCATCTATGAAGAAAGACTTCAATTCTGGTCGATCCATGTTGTTGCTCGGCGATCTGAACCACAGACCAGATTCTGAGGAATACAAACTATGGGTTGACGCTGACTGGATCGACTCTTTCGCCAAAGTTGGAAAAGGTAAAGGACTGACGTTCAAGGCAGGCGATCCAGAGTATCGCATTGACTACGTGATGGCGAAAGGACCAATTGCGAATCACATAAAGGAATCGAGACCATTGTTTGAGGGAGACTTCCGTTTGAATATTGCTGACGAAAACGATTTTGCACTTAGCGATCATCTGCCTCAGTTGGCTGTCTTCGGTGAAAAATAAATCTTCACAACGATCTAACAGGTGCCTCTGGTCAGCGATCAAAGTGGCAATTGCGGTATAGGTCAAAGGGAAATCACTTCGTATTCGGCGTTTCCACCATGTTGTAGCCTGTCGATGTCATCCTAATTCAACAAAGGAGTTACAGAATGAAAACGGACCCAATATCGAAAACCAAGGATGATTATGCCGACATCATCAAACATATAAGTCTCCCTGAATCGCCAGTAGGAATCGACGCACAATTTACACACGCAATCATCATTGCGTACCTCCAGCAGATTTCAGGGCGGCTTGCCGACATCGAAACTCAGTTAAAAGAGATGCAATCGTCAGACAGAGTGGATCAAGGCTAAGAATACCGAATGACAACTCTTCAACAACAACTTGACTCCCAGCACTTCTCCAACGATTACGAGTTGGTAAATGGGATCGCTATGCACACCGAGAATCCAGAAAACTTCCATATCCCGCCCGATGTCATCAAGCGGCACGTCAGCCTTAACCAGTTTGTAGAACTCAGGATCGACTCTCCGAGGTTCTACGTTCACGAAAATGCGCCTGAGAAGTGTGCCTGTCCATCGTGTGATGGGGAGATGTCGAAGCCAATTCTTAAGCACGACCATCCTGCATCATTGATGCCGCTACCAATTCAGAATGTCCCATCTCGTGGCTGGGGAGAGGATTTTTGGGTCCGAGTGACTGATAGGTCGGGAAGCTTGTTCCGTGGTGTTGTAGACAATCCATTGGTCGAAACCCGACTACATGGACTGAAGCAAGGTGACGAGATCGTCTTCCATGAGGACCACATCCTTGCTGTCCATAACATCCATCGGCAAGAGCTTGTGTCTGGAATGAACATGGACGATCTGAAGGAACTGGCTCAATGGGTTGGGCAAAATCGTCGCTAGATATCAGGATTATGTGCATTTTCTCAAGAGAGATTTATTATGGAATTTTATTATAAACAAAATATCAAAATTCGAAAAAATCTGGAAGAATTAATACATTCTGCCTACGCAGGTAATTTAGGACCTGAACAAGCACATGGATTTAATGAAAACCTGCTTTTGCATGGATCCCATTCTGAAGATAACATTGATGCAATTTCGAGAATTGAATTTGCATCACATGAAAAAAATGATCAATTAACAGAATACTTTTTTCGTTTAAAAAGTCATCAAACAGAATTAGCAGATATTACAAACCATTTAGAAGGCGAACCTATTCCAGATCACATTAAAACTGCATTCCCACAATTGTCTCAAGAGGATTGGGATGCAACCTTTCGATACATTACTCTATTGTTGACACTCTTTGGAGTTAGAGTTATAGAGAATGAGTGATAACTCTAACGAGTTTTCTTTATCGAGGTCTGGTTGGCACATTCCATTGGTCTTTACTTTGGCTGCTTGCCGTCCCGTTCGGAATTGGACTGGTCAGTCAAGCCATATATCAGTTCTCATGGGTGATGGCTCTGAAAAGAGGCTTCCAGTACGACTACGGTAAACGTGAAGCCAGTTGGATCGAAAACGGAGAGCGATTCACCTATAGGTACTCTTCGGAACAGGAGAGCAGAAAGTAAACGAGCCGCATATTCTTCGAGGATATCTTAAATGATGAGGTTCAATTTCACGGTTTCTTCTCTGCCGATCTCGTATGCCAATAAGCCCACAGCACAAACACCCCTTGCAACGGCAGTCGTAGCAGGTGAATGATCGGTGACGCCGGAAGAATCTCCTGATGCTGGTAGAGGTAGATGTTAGCAGGAAACACTGCAATCAACAGGGCAACGATTCCCCACGCCGCCAGATTCGAACATTTTGGAATCAGCAGAAAAATACCCAGCAGGATCTCACAAACACCACTGACCAGCACCAGTTCTTTATGAAACGGGAGATAGGGCGGCATAATTTTCAGATAGAATTCTGGATTCACGAAGTGCATCGTGCCAGCCACGATCATGAAAATCGCCAGCACATATTTTGAGGTTGTTTTTAACCGATTCATGTGTGGTCCTCAGTTGGGAATCGTGATGTGAGAACTTAGCTTTTCTAACAACAGATCGATAAGAGCCGGGTCCATGAGTTTAAAGTCGTCTGGGACATTTAGGCATATAACATCCTTGCCAGCCAGACTGTCTCCAAACTTCGATTCAAGTCGTCGTCGGTGTTTCTTCTCCATTACGAAGATCATGTCTGCCCAGCCAATGTGGCCCGCCGTAACCTTGATACGGGCATCCTTTTCCGTACCCGCTGACATAACATCATACCCATTCACACCATCCAATATCTTCTCTGCTGTCAGGCTTCTCCATTTGTTTTTGCTGCAAACGAAAAGGAGTTTTGTCGGTCTGGAGTCGTTATTGGGCATTCTGAAATGCCTCAAGGAACGTGTCTGAATCCTGTGCCCCAGCCAATGTCAATTTCTGGTTGATAATAAAGAAAGGAACTCCATCGACTCCATGCTGTTGAGACATTTCTCTGGCATTTGCAATGGCATCAATTCCTTCACCAGAGTCCAGCATGGTTTCCGCAGCCTGTCGGTCCAGACCTGCTTCAACCACCACCTTAATAAGTGTCAGGCGATTACCAACATCCTGACCTTCAGTGAAGTAAGCACGGAACAGTGCCTCAACGACTGTATCCTGACAGCCATGCTGATTAGCAATCCATATAAGCCGGTGAGCATCAACAGTGTTTGGTGTTCGTTCTATCTTGTCGAAGGCGAAATGAATTCCTTCAGCTTCACCTACAGTGACAACTTTGGCATCCAGTTCCATTGACCGTTCCCAGCTACCAAACTTTCTGGTGCGATATTCATGCCGACTGATTCCTTCTCGTGGTATAGTTGGATTAAGTTGGAACGGATGCCATCGCAGGCTGACTTGCACATCGGCAGCAACCATCGCTTTTTCAAGTCGCCGCTTGCCAATGTAACACCACGGGCAGATCACATCAGAGATCACGTCAACAGAAAGTTTCATTATAGTTCACTTAATTTCTGTGAAAATCGATCAGGTTTATCGTAACTAACTTTGGACTGCCTACGAAATTTTCTTTTAACTGTAACTGAAAACAACCGTTATTAAGAGTAATAGCTATGGTTGGGTCCCACCCCTTATACAATTATTCACGCCGCTTGAACACGACTATATTTGACTCGCTAGGTGGCTCTAAAATGATCGATTCCTGCGAAACAATTACTTCTATTTTGAAGTCAACCTGTCCTCCCCAAAGGGCCTCAAGTTCAGTCTTCAAGTCCTCGATCTCCTCGGCATCCTCGTCGCATTGCGTCGCAAGGACGATCCGCACAACGATCCTTTGTGCTTGACGGATGATAGCTACAGAGCGGAATTTGTTGGACACCACACCGAGCAAACCTTGCATCAAACACAACGCATATCGCTGCAATTCCGTGAAACCTTCTGCCATACTATCCTCCCCACATCAGATTTGCCGGTACTACACTTGGAAACGGATCGAGGCAGTCCTAATGGCTTGCTGCCTGACATTGAAATGCCGTTAAATATCAATCTTTTCAAAATCAATATGAAATCGAGTCTCATTCATTAGTCCTTTGTAGAGTTGAACATTTTCATTGTGAGATCGGACTATATCACTGATTCTTTCCATATCTTGAGAATCTATTTTTGTCCCAAAGTAAACTGCATTTAATGCCTTAGGCGAATATTTAAGTTTAGTGCCTGCAGATGGCCCAATAATTCTCCACTCACGTTCGTATGACCAGTCAATAAACTTAATCTTCAACAAATTGATATAAGTGTTGATACGATCCTCTTCATAAATGAAGAGCGGATTAATTTCTGGAAACTCGGTCACATAGTCAACTTTGCACACTTTCGAAAATGGTGTTTCTTTAGTGTCAAATTCTAAGCAGAAGCCTTTGTGATGATCTGCATAGTGAGACCATTGCAGAATTATATCGTTTGATTCTGAAAAACATGATACGCCTCCTTTTTTAGCGGACCTCAAAATACTCTCTTTAAGAGGTTCATACATTTCATTGAATAGCTGATCGGACAATCTTTCAATTCCTTTTTGACCTTGATACTCAGGGATAATAGTCAATTTATCTTGTGGATTTTGCTTTTGGATTATTTCATGGGATTTATCTATATCTCCTTTACTCGGTCTGCTTAATCGAAAATTTGGGGCAAAATCATAAGGATCATTGAAATTGCAAGGGGCATTTAAAAAGATCTCCTGATCTTCCAAACTCATGATGCTGTATTTGGACACTGAAGTGTATTTAAAAACTGATTCGGGTTTTTTGTCCAAAAATATTCTCCTCTTCAAAAGAACATATCGGCTTTACCTTAAGGCATCGGGAACAGAATATCTTACGTTGAGTCATACATTATGTATTACAAATATTAGGTTTCCAAGTTAAAAAAGTGGTTCATCATCTGCATCTTCTTCTTTGAAAGAATATCTTTTGATACCTTTTATATCCGTTATGCCCCAACACATCATTTCGCCTTCTTTTTCTCTTGGATCATTGTCGGTGACGCAACTGTAATCACCGACCTGTGAAATGCCATCTGCATAATCACCATTCCATGTGTCCGCTTTTGCTTTTGCCATCTCTGCTGATGTTGCTTCAACATCAATTTCAATCAGCACCTCTACAATCACATAGCCTCTGTACGTTCTCATCTTGTTTTCTGTTTTGTCTGTTAGCAATTCCTCTACATCATCGTCGTCGCAATCCTGCGATTCGGGCCATTCGTCGTTCCAGACGGACTTTGATGGTGTATGAGTCGCACAGTCGCATGAGATTTTCTGACCACCACATTCGGAACAGCGTTGGATGTCACAATCGTTTTTATGCGGCTCGCCCAAAGCCGTTCCGCAATCAGGGCATTTTTCTTTCTTATCCATCTTTGATTCCTTTCGAGTTCAATCCAAAAGTCGAACATGGCCGGGCCGCAAAGCGGAGATAAATTCCGATGCGGCCCGACTCGTATGATTCAGAATCCCTTTTTTATCCAATTCGGATCTTCTACGGTCCTCTCTGGGTCAGGGTCGGGAAATTCTTCTGGAATTCTCCAACTTGCATGAGTATATCCCTGCTCGATCGCAAGACCTTCCCCTGCCTTGATGAAGGCCGAGCCGAAAAAATCAAGGCCTCCTTCCTCCCACTCGACATAGAATGTCAGCATGGGAAACTGCCGTGATAGATCGGCTAGGAATCGCAACGGAGGGTTGTACCGTGAAATCAAGGTAATGTGAACCCTGCGGTCCTCGGCATCCCTGACAGATCCAGTAAACTCGTCAAAGACAACCTCTTCTGCTTCTTCCTCGGCGACAGCAACCTCAACAAATCGGGCGATGTCCTCCTCTGGTCCTCCCACTCTCAATTGATTTCCACACCAGTTTGGCATTGTTTGTTCCTTTCGATTCTCTATCCAAAAATGTCGTCGCTGGGTCGCTGCCCAGCACTGTCGGCTCAGTCGATTCACAACGAATGCGACTGACACGAGAACTTTACCGTAAGGACTTATGCGGCAGGAACGAACAAAAAAGTGAGCAGCTACTCAAGCTCTTTCCAGATGAGTTGGTAGCCTCTTTTGTCGCTTCGAAGAAATTCACCAATCCCCGATTTATGTTTTTTAAGTTTTCGGGAGATGATAATATCCAGTCGCTCGTCAAAGATGTGATCAGGGTAAATCTTCTTCATCTGAGTGGTTGATCGACACTCGCCTTTGGCATCCAAAAGGCACTGCACGACAGCGGCAAGTTGCTGGTCGATCTCGTATTGCACGCCCTGAACCGTTATGGTTCCCGAGTCGATATCAACTTGCACGGGAATGGAAATTTTCTGTTCAGTTGATCTATCCATTAACCATTGCTGCCAAGAAATTACTTCATCTGCCGTGGCGGCCAAATGTGACTTTAATTTGAAACCATTCTGCTTCATCGTCTCCAAAGATTCAGAGCCAAATAATCTCGAAAGCTCAGCCTCTGACCAGAAATCATTTAAACCACCTTTACGACCATTCTCCTTAATAAATTCGACAGATTCGCCTGCACTGAGAATGTAGTCGAAAGTGACTTTCTGGCCGCCAACCAAGGCAATTGCGTTATGCGGAATGTTGAAGACTTGCTGAAGGCTCTTAGCAACTGAGCCAACGGACTTCCCTTTCAGATCGAAGTGATCTTCATTGATTCCGTGAACTATCCTGACTGTCATAATGTGTCCTTTAGAAGTGATTTGGTGTAGGTAACCGACGTAAGCTGTGTGAACTCATAAGAACACGAACCTGCTTAGGCATCTCATTTTTGATATATACACCAAATTGTTCTTTCAGCTTTGCGTGAATGAACGAAATAAGATATAGCCCCTGCTTTATCTCCTCTCCCAGAGCTTCAACAGCTTTTCTCGCCAGTTCATTCCGATGTTCCGATACGTCATCGCCTGATAATATTCTCGCATGGATGGCTGAGGAATCTTAGCCAAATGCTGCCCGATAAATTTGCAGACATCTTTGTCACACCAGCCCAACTCCAATACTCGGTCATGAATAGTTTTCGCTGATGGATAGAACGCCACTGGTAAAGCCCGATCTTGAATTGCTGCCATATCTGCGTCAGATCCACTCCACAAATTCGCAATCAGACATATTGGGCTAGATGTTTCGAATTGTCGGGGAACATTCCGCTCCTCCAATGCCTTTGCCGTAGATTCCCACGACAGGGATCTGACCTTCTCCGTCTGGGTCAAAGCCTTCATCAGCGAACAAGCCAACTTGCTCTTGAAAAAATGGTTGATGTCGTCCAGTACAACCGGAGAGGCATCTGCCTCATACACTGAGCAATACAGACCCAAGTTCGTTGCGTGATTGTCTATCCATGTGTGACTCGTTCCAGCAAGGTCTGCCTTCATCTGCCGACTCTTGCCGCTTCCGGGGGAGCCAACAAGCAAAAGAAAATTGATATCCTGTTTAGAAAATGCCTTTGTGTACTGAGACAGTTCTTTGTAAGTCGTGATTAAATCAAAGTTCTCAGGAACTTCAAAGCCGTGGATATATCGCTTCATCGACAAGTTTGATGCCGATTTTTTCTGAGGAGTTGAATCTAGCATACTGGCTTCCATTGCGGATCGAGAGATTCGCCATCGATTTCCAGAGACCTTGAGTGCTTCGATCCGCCCTTCTCGAATCCATTTACGCATCGTTCGAATGTTGATTCCCAGTAGCGTTGCCCCTTCTTGCGGTGTGATAGTCTCATCCGTAATGCTCATTCTGTATGTCCTTTCTTCGACAAGCCAAGAGTTGTTCTAATCTTCTCTGGAATATGTTCTAGGTTGGACTGGATCTCTTCAACGTCCGCACGACGAAGCAAATACCGGTTTCCCGGTTTTACTGACTGGATTCGCCCCTGATAAACCCACTTTCTGAAGGTTCTGAGTTTCGCCCCCAGAATATTTACAGCCTCGTTGATCGTGACGAATTCAGAATGGGCTTTTGATTGCTTTTGTCGAGGCTTCACTACCTTATGATAGTGCCGTCGTCTTTGAGCAAGAATCTTTTGCTTGTTTGCCTGAAACCACTCTGCACGGTAGGCCACAAATATGTCTTTATGATCTCGTTGATACTGGGTTGTCCGTTTGATTACTTCTTCACGGTGAGCCTTGTAGTAAGCCTGAGAATATTCTCGCTGCTTTTCTTTATATGCGACCTTCTCATCGTCGCTCATTAGTGCAAGAGCATCTCGGTTGTATTTCTTCCATTTATCTTTGTTAGCTTGGTAATAGGCTCGCATCCGTGCCTTCTTTTCTTCGTGTGTCTGCATTTCATTCTCCTGTTTGTTTTAATCCAAAATTTGTGAATGGCCGGGCGCAGCACTAAATCCTCCGGTGCTGCCCGACACATTTGAAACACGCTGGCTAGTCGGGCGCAACGATCCTCACGCTTCCGTCCTTAGTCAGACTTGATCGATCCCCTGAATCAACCGCCTGCTGGCCGACTTTCTTCGCACGAGCCACAACTCGCTTCACCCACTTTCGGGCTTGCCGTCCACGGTAGATCCTGACCTCGGGCTTGCATGTGCATAGACAGTTTTCAACGAGACCTTCCGCCATAACGTCGATCGCTTTTTCCAGCGAAGTGCCTGCGGGAAGCTGAAACACCTTGCGCTCCCCAACGTCATCGAACCGAATGCGAATATGAGTTTCATCAGGCCCATATGACACCGCCAATACATCTACCTCCGGTCCACCACCAATGCAGCCAATGGCTGTTATGTCGTGGAGCCTTTCCAATTCGATCAGGCCCGTTGCCTTGTCGACTTTCACACTTGTATTACCACTCATCGTTCACCCCTTTGGGTGCGTCTGCACTCCCAGCGAGTACGTGCAGACATAAAGTTGCAACTTGGCTGGTCACAAAGGCGCATGACGATGCGCCTTTGCCTCACATGGGAATACCAGCGGACAGTGATCCCTAATACCGTTAGCACATCAACTTTTGATGACGCCTCTGGCACTGGGTTGACTCATAGAGTCAGACAAACCGGCAAGAGCAATTATGATTGAAATCAATCGACTGTCCAACCGGCACCGACACGATTCACATTGAGGAGCGATAGGGGATACTGGAGTAAATCTCCGATATCCAAGTTACTCAGAACTCAACTGCGTTATTAGCTCGTCGTGTTGTTAAGCCCAAGATAGTGCAGGTGCGTCGTATTGGCAATAGAAGTATTTGCACACATTCTTCTGTCGCTGATTTTTCTTTTGCAACACGTCCAAAATAATATGACTCATACTTTTGGACCAAAAGTTTCAACTTCCGAAAAAACAGAAACATCAGAACTCGAAGTGCTGCGAGAGGTCAACGTGGTAAGCCGTATGATTCATCACAACACTGCACCGCTTCGGCCATTTAATTCTTAAAGAACGAACTTGTTGGTATCAGTGATCTGAATCTCCTGAATACAAATTATGGCTCACAAAGTTTGTTCTTCAATCGGTCTACCTGAAATTGCTATGGGCAAAAATAGGTACTTTTGTTATCATTCCCGCACAATTACAGTGAATCTACAGCAACTTACCGCTCATCTACTGACGCTTTGCGTCCAATCATTTTGAACCTCTTCAGCGTCCCGCTGACCACCAGCCTCGGTTCAGCATTTTCCAATCACCTTAGCAAAACTACCATGCGCTGTCATGATTGGAAATCCTAAAAAATATCGCCGAGTTTTGTCAGCAGCTTACTACATAACAAAGAAAACAATTGTGTGGAGGATTAGTGAGAGCATCAGCAGCAGAACGAAGAGAAGTCTTTGGATTATTCAATGTGTCAGAAGCCGCACGCCAACTTGGTGTTGGCATTCAGCGTTTCCACAGGGATATTCGTGCTGGCCGTGTGCAATCACCACAGGTTCGTGTCGGGAGAAGATTGTACTTCGCCCAAAAAGATCTGAGAGACCTCTCCACGCAGTACAAGAAAGGACAAGCAGGATGAGTACAAAAACAAAGAGAGTGGAAGTCGAGATCACAGGCGAAGAAGTGATTTGCTCTGTTCGAAAAGTGATTCTGGAAGTGCCGGAAGACATGTCAAACGAGGATGTCGAGTGTATTAACGCCGACCATTTCGGGCAGGTCGAAGAATTAACCTCATGGGAAATCCTCGATTCAAGTGGCACCTACGCAGAAGGCTCCCCGACATTTATTGGTCTCGCTGGCGATGACGCAGAACCGGAATTGAGCATTTTTCGGGATGATAGCGGCGAATTCCGTGTTCGAGGTCACGAGAAGTTACCGTTGTCTTGAAACTCAAAACTGCTAGCGACATGTGATCGCTGGCGGTCTTTGCTTCCACTTTGAAAAAGATTTGGCACCAAAGGCGAAATGAACATAAACAGCAGACATGAAATGAGCCGCCCAAATGAACTGGGCGGCTCAACAAAGGACACACAACATGCCCATTCAATCATTACACAATAGTTATCGTAGCTATGAAGAATTTTCTGCACTCGTGGACAGCTTTTTTCCCGACATTTCAGACGACGACTCCCAGACTCCAACTTTCGGTCCAAAAGTCGGAGGTGTGGAAGCAAACCTTAGATGTAGGGAACATGTAAAAACTTTTGGCCCAAAAGTTCAAACTACCCAATCATCTAAGGTTTCAACTGGACGCTTGAAAGAGCAATCCATTTACACATGGCTTCGGAATCGCACTTCAGGGCTGGATTATGGCAAAGAAATCGCTGGCCGTAAGGGAAAGCATCCAGTCCACATCAACAAGAATGAAGAAGTACTGGCGTTCTTTGATGATCTAAGAAAGGGGCGTCGTACATGGCTGGACAAGATCAGAAATCAAGACTTCATTGATCACCGGAAAAAGAAAGTGACGTTTTACTTTGCGGGTGATTCAAAGTCAAAGAATGACGAGACGCTCGTACTCATCGACATTGACTGCAAGATAATGGGAACTCTGAAGGGCGCTATGGCATTCGCCAAGTTTCTTAAAGAACACCATTTCCCGAATCTGTACATCGAAGTTTCCACGCACGGCAATGGAGCCCACGGATATTTTGTTCTGTCCAAATACGGTTACGGGGCGACGGTTATTAACAATCTCCTGCTCCATCGTCTTCAAACATGGTTACGGAAAATCTTAGCCGAGCAGAACTTCGACGTTGAGAATGTGGAAATCAAGGGTACGCTACCGGTCGTCGAATGGGGTGACGAAAAATACGAAGCCCTAACTTACAAATCCGGTACGCTGGCCAAGTTACCACGGATCGAGACACCGGAACAGGAAGAGCAACTGCGCAACACGACTGTCCTAACAGTTAATGATCTTCAAAACTTGCCGGTCATCGAAGAACCCAAGGTTAATAAGTCTACGAAAACCAGAAATCCAGCGACAGCATACGTTGGCTCGATTTCCGGGAAGCACATCAGTCAGGATGAATTGGGGCACCTCACTGGTCATTACCGGGAAGTAGCTGATTCCTTGATGGAAGTCCACGCTCTGAAAACCTCGGGCAAGACCGTAGCCACGATTGAAGATGTGGCTATCTTTTTGATGTTGCTTAAGTTTTTTACGGACAACATGAATCCTGATGGTTCTCTACCAGTAAATCGATGGTCCGAGATGTGGAAGGCAGTCTTTGAAGCTGGTGATATTAACCGTACCTTTTGTCCTCAACGGTTCAAGGTGATCCGGGACCATTTGTCAGGTCTGGGGCTGCTGGACTGGCAGGACGAAAATTACCGTATCGGCTGGACTGACGAAGACGGCAAGTATCACAAGGGCAAAGCATGTAAATGGCGTGCCAGTAAGGAATTCATGGCGAAGTTGGAAATACCTGTGGTGGCTGTTCTTAAGAAAGAGGGAGGAGGAGGAGGAACATCCTTTATACGAACTACTCTTATCGAGTTCTTCAAATTCATTACTCAACTACCATCAGAAGAGACCACTCGACCCGTTTTGTTCGATCCAGAGGCCCCATTGAGACTTAATCCTGACGAAATCAACCAATTCATCAAACCATTCGAAGCTTACACCAGTTTGGCGGCGTGATTTCAACATGGAAGATGCGCAGACAGGTGCCCATTTTCCTAACCCGCAAGAGAATTCGAACCAGCCCGCAGACTATTAGCAGACGATGCGCCTCTATAGCGCAAGCCCCTTTCATTCAATAGAACACGGAGATTTGCTTGTGTATCTGAATGGGTCGTTAATAATTAAAGTTGGACTGGCGATTTTCCCTGATCGCCAGCAACTCTTGTTATTAACCAGCCTGAAAAAGTGTAGTTGCCCTGTCCTACCATTTGATCCATTAGACTGTCTCCAATAATTCAATCTAATAGTCTAATCGTTTGTCTTCCTTAAATACCTTCTGTTGGCGTCTACCCTTGTACCGGGGCTGCTAACCAGCACCCGGTGTGATAAAGGTCCAGTGCAATATATATCTGCTTACTTATACAGTGAGATAGGTGAAGCACTATTTGGGCATTAAGAATTGTTGCCAGATCTCAATATCACCAATTTCGACCGGAGTATTTAAGTGTGCATATTCTCGGGCAGCATCCATTACAATATTAACAACGTCTTCTTTGCGCCTGTTGCTGACATAACAGATGAGAACAAATGCAGGGAGTACACTATACCGATTTTGGAAGGCAAGAATTTGTGTTAATACAAATTTATTAACCCCTAATTTTGAGACTCTGTCTAGTGTGTCTAAATGATGAACTATGTTGATGTCAAAATCATGATTTCCCTCCGACGTTTGTTCTCCAATTGCAGCGCTAACGATGTATCTCGTGTGCTCATGCTCATAAGCACTTGAAATCATCATTCCCAAAGACTTTTCTAAATTTTTTTTCATGTTCTATTTCCTCCAATTAAAAAATAAGTTAATCACACAAACGCTCTTCCCGATCCAATCCGTAATACAAATTTTGTACTGGCGATCTTCCCTGATCGCCTCTCCATGACACTATTAACAGGCACAAAGATTAGTGGGATGCCTTGCGTCCTCTGCCGAATCTTGTGAGTTAGCCTCGACATTTGCCTTGATGATCGGTGGCCCGGCTGACCCCGGAACAATGTCTGGTCCAAAAATGACGACCGTGACATCAATGTATGCCGTTGTCTTTTCGCCGCATCGGGGAAAGCGGATGTAGTCGTGGAGAAACCGAACTTCCCCATTTACACAGAAATCTTTCCACCAGCGGTAATCTTTGTAGCCCGAGGGAAGTATCATGACGGTCGTTGCGCCATTCCGACTTTCCTCGTAAGCCTTCTTCACCCAATCTCCAATTTCGTGTTTGCCGAATGGAGGATTACACCAAGTTGTTTGCCCCGCCCAACTTTGTTGCAAGCCATCAGTTTTAGGTGTGAAAAAATTATCACACTTGGCATTCGCCGGTAGAGCAGCAGCGTCCAATGTGAAATGGAATTCCTGATCGAGATGATTAAACAACCATTGCGGTGTTTCGTATTCTGGCGTGGAAACATCGTTGTTCTGCTTTCGAATCCGGTTTGCGTACCACTTGGCGTGTTTCGCTCCTTTCTTGAGCACTGACTTTTGCTCATCAGGTTCGCACTTAGACAACTCGGATGCCGCAGAAATTGATAGCTTATTGCTGTCCATTGCATCCACGAGTTCTGGGATGCCAGCGTCCCGAACAGCCTTGGCACGGTTGAACGTATCCTTCGACCATCCGACTCTGCGTGCAGCTTCCGGCAACGTCAGAGTTTCAACAGAAGAATTGCGTGTTTGATCTGATTTTCGGTCCCCACCATGAGAGAAGGATGCCATCGCTTCAATAATGCTGACCAGTTCACTTGGAGTGAAGTCTTTCCTCATCGTGTTTTCTGTGAACTGGCAGTGCAGGATCGACGACTCGTCAATGATCCGAACTGGGATCGTCTCAAGTTTCATGACATCTCGGTAGGCACGCAGCCGCCGTTCGCCGAAGATGAGTTCATTGTCGGGTGTGATGCCGATGGGTTGTAGGAGTTCTGTTTCGTTGATTGACTCGGCGAGACTTTCAACATCGCCCATGTCTTTTCGGTGACGGTTCCCAATTTTGATGTCGCTGATTTTTACTTCTATAATTTGATTTTTCATTTTTACGTCCTTTGGAAAAGTGGAACTTGGAAAACTGAGCGCAGACCGGTGGCCTTGACTCAAACAGGGGTTTCAAAAAGCAAGGGAGGAAAGATGTAGCCGCCTCGAATGCCCGAGGTGGCAATGTCAAGCAGGACGTGAGTATTCTTCCTTGTGCTCCGACAGCCGACGACGTGCAGTGGCGACGTATTGGTCGTCTTTTTCGATACCGGTTACGTGATCCCAGCCCGCCGACAGTGCTCCGATCATTTCGGACCCGCTGCCCGAGAACGGAACTAACAGTCGGCGGGGTGTCTCACGCTTCGGCTGGAGGATTAGGCGTGCGAGATATTCACACAGAGCAAGTGGCTTGACCGTGGGATGGTCGTTTCCCTTCCGCTTCTTTCCTCGGGCCTTTGCACAGTAAAAGAACCTAGATGCGCCGCCTTCATCGTCGTAGCCCTCCACAACATCCATTCGAGAACGAAATGCGTTAAGCGTCTTGCCGTTACCGACATTGCTACCAGCCTTTCGACGACGTGATCGACGTGACTTCGACTTACCACTTTGCTCATCAAGAACAGCAGCAGCTTCCTCGTCGAGAAGAAGGTTGGCAGGCCATCGTCCTTTGTCGATCTGATCTACGTTATGGCTGCGACGTGCGAAATGGCTATGATCCTTCGAGCCATCTTCCAGTCGTGGATATTCAGGTTGATGACTTCGTGTCGATCCACCAGAAGTTCCGATTCGGCACTCGTCGATGTTGAGACCACCGTTGCTCCGAGTCAAAGCATTTTCAGCAAAGGTGCCATCGACTGGCTTCATCGCCAGAATGATCGGCTCCCATGCCGGCTTGAGAGCCGTGCCGTATCCATCCCAGCGTTTGGCTTCATCTGATGAGCCGGGAGTGGTGATTTCAATGTTCTTGTCCGACTTATTGTAGCCGTAACGGTAGATGGCCTTCGTCTTGCCAACGCTCCGTCGCTTTGCATCCAACTTCTTATCGATGGCTTTGCTAATGTTATGTGACTTCGGAAAGCCATCTCCATAGAGCCAGCAGAGCGTGTCTCGGATCTCCCAACCGGCATCTTCAATGTTGCACGCAAGGCGGTGAAAGGTCTTCGGGCCACCGAATGCGAGAAGATAACCACCCGGTTTGCAAAGCCGCAGCAGACCTTGAAATACAGTGGCAGGCGGGACACTTTCGTCCCAATTGTGCCCCATGAAGTTGAGGCCATACGGCGGGTCGCAGAAAACACCGTCGAACGTGACTGGTGGAAGAGTCGGCAACACTTTGTTAACGTCGCCGTAGTGGATTGCCCAGCTTCTATCTGTCGAGTGGTGAGTAGTGATGCGATTTGAATTGTTGTTGGTATTGTTCATGGGGGTTCTCTTTCTTTCTTATGATTTATGAAATGTGTTGACGTACCCCGACCCCTCCCTGTGAAGGGGCGGAAATTTGTTGTTCTTGAAAAGTTGATTTCAGAAAGCGTTAGTTGGTCATGCTGCTCTGTTTGTGGCAGTGACTTCCTTGCGACGGAGGTAGAAAAGCGATTGACTATGCGGCCATTCGGCCAATTGGCTGTGACGATCATCTGGAAATTTCTCCATGAGTTCTCTGACAAGTTGACGTTGAACCTCGATCTCTTCCTTCTTTGTAGTGATACTAACGGGCTCGGTGACTTGCTTTTGCAAACTGGACCGCACAAGGTCTTGCCAAATGGTTAAAGCGTTCCCATGTGTCGTCTGTCGATAGTCCTGCCACGCTTTTGTGAGATGCCGCAGATCGAGACGCTGATCCATGGCCCGAGTTTCGGCGATCAGAAACTCGGCAACTTCGAGGCACTCGTCCGACGACAAGTCCATGAATCCTTGCGTAGCGAGGTGCTTCATGAAGGCCACAACATCTTCGTCACTGGGTTCGTGTTCGAGCACGACGATCCGACTACCCAATGCACGGGCCAGTGGGTCGCAACGAAGTGGTATGTTGGAGATGGCAATCACTGCTCCGCTGAACCAGATTCGTTCGTTCTTGTCCTTGCTTTTGTAGGTGACGAGCCTTGGCTCACCGGGTTGCCCATCAAGTGCAGCAAGGAATACTTGCATCGCCTGACTATTCTTAAATAGCGACGTTATGTCGTCCAGAACAACAACATGTTCGGGATGGTCTGCAAGAAAGCAGAATAGACCCCAAGGCGTCATGCGTGCGTTTGCGAGAATCCACGGTTTGCCAAGACGTTCCAACTCTTCTTTCACCGTGAACGTCTTGGACGTGCCGGGTCTACCGACAAGGTACACTCCAGACTGATATCCTTCGACGACCGACAACACTCGGTCTCGGATGAGTTGAAGCTTGCTTTCAAATTCTTGGACGATGGGCTCGTCCAAAGCCGACAACGAGTCAGGCCGATGATCAGGTTGTATTGCAGTCACATTCATTTCATGGTCCTCCAGTTTTGAAAATGGGTTACAGGTTTCACTCATTTGCTTTTCACTGCGCACACCGATAGCGCAGTTGGTTTCATGGATTTTTCTTCCACAGCGTTGTGGACGATTAAGCAGCGGGCGGCGACTTGCCCTGTCTGCATCCTAATATACGCACGATTTTTTGCATTGTAAAGTTGGGGCCATAAGTGTCTTTATGGCAACACGTTACGAGATGGAGTCAGCCGCCAACACAAAAGTTGCAACGGATTGGAATGCTACGTCCACGTCACGTTCTCGGCGTTGAGGATACTATCGAGGTCTTCACGCATTCTCTGCGCCTGCTCACGTGTCACGGCCACAATCTCTGAACGATGGCTGTTGGCAGGGTCTGGTCGGTACGTGATAAGCACAACTGACTTTTTCGTCGTTCTCACATTAGACATTTCTTTCGTGATCTTTCTGACAATAATATTGCCTGCTGTGATCGAGAGAATTTCAATTGGTCTGGCTTGCATCTGCTTTAGCATAATCGTTCTCCTTAAAAAGTGGTTAGCGGTTTTGGCTCTATTGTCGCAATGTTCGGTGACGACCTTGACGATGAATTCTTGGTACGACGGAGTACTGATGGCCTCGCCTTTTCGATTCTTCAGCTTCATGACGATGTTCCTTCAAAAATGCGCAGACTTTCTACGAAGACCGAACGTGCCGAGTGTTCTCGTTCGGTGCTCAATTCGAGCGCACCCGGCACGCCGGTTACAAAAATTGTGTTTTACGAATTACGGGCCATCAGAAGCGGCGGCCCAGAGAATGGTCAGCCAACGAGTTCGAGAGAACTCAATGCTGGCTGTTCCAGAGACGGAAGGTCGGCGACCTTGAACGATTCGCCAACTAGTTCGATGAGTTCATCCACGTGTCCAAGATCCTCGTCCACGCTTTCAAGTCGATACCCGAAGGTTGGTAGCTCGTCACCATCAACTGGTTCGGAGGGATCTCCGAAGTCAAGCAGATAATCACTGCCGTTGCGGAGATCCTCAAAATGAACAACGATCAACTCGTCGCTGTCGTATCGAAGAAAGTCGTAGCGAACACACTCCAAGAAGCCGAGCAGATCAGCGAGAGTACCTTCGGGATTACTTGATATCCATCGGCTGTGATTGTCGGCTACCTGTTTCGTGTAAATCTTACGGTCTCTGTTGGAATCCCTGTATGTTCCGTCCGACCGAGTGGCAACCTTCATCGACACGTATTCACGAACTTCGGTAGAACTGACATATTGCTGCGGTGCGGCCCATCTTCGTACTTCAAATTCTCCGCAGTATTCGATCATTGCTGACAGTGGCAAAACGACGGCGTAGGTTTCGGGTCCGAGACACTTGACTGCGGACTCCACGCTTTTGCAGATGATGAGTTGCTCACAAACCCGAGGATCGAGTGCGGTTTTGCTGTAGATGCGTGGCGTTCTCGCCGGATCGCCATAAGTAAGGAGTGACATTACTTCGTGGTCCATCCCACTAAAAACGACGTAGAGTTCGCATTTCTTCATTCTCTGCGAGAGGCTTGAGCGTGTGCCCTTTGTTTGTTTGAGGCTCATCATTTTCTTCATACCGTATCTCCTTCAATTATAGTTTTTTATTGCCCGTCACGATGACGAGCCTATACCTAGAGGTAGAAATACGGCAAAATGGTCAAAACGTGGTCAAAACTATTGCGAGTAACTCCGTAACTCACTTTGTAGTAGTACGTTGTGTCACTCATTCAATATGCACTTTGTCGATTGGAGACCTGATGAGTGCCGAGATCTTCCGTGAAAACCTGCACAGACTAACCGCTGCCCAAGAACTCGGCTTCGAGGAACTGGCAAAAGGGCTCGGCTTCAAGAGGGATGATAAGAAATGGTTGCGGCGACTTTGGCGAGACGGTCTTCAGCACTCACACCCCAAGCGCATTCGGCACCTCCAACGGCTCGCACGGTTTCTGGGATTGTTTTCAGAAACAGATTTATGGAGACCCAGCGTTGTAGCTGCGCCGGGCATCCTATTAGTGCATAACGATGCAAAACTCTGGCTCATATTTGTGGAGCGAGTTGCTCGCTTTCTCGAATGTCAGAAGTTTCTCCGTATTCGTTATCCGAAGGAGATGTGGGATATCGAGAGTCGCTATCAGCACAGCGACTACCACTTGGTGGCGGCGTGGACGGCGCATAAGTATCTCAGGAAGCCGCTACCACCAGATGAACAGGAATTGCTTGAGCAACTAGAAGACGAATGGGGAGACACACTAGAGTACGAAGTCAAGAAACATGTCGTGGACCGGCTCCTATTGCGACTACAACAGCACCCGGCGTGGGAAGAGTTTGTCGATCTTATTCACAGAATGTTTGGGGAAGAAAGGTTTGAGAAGGAGCTTTCGATTCGAGTGCATTCAGAGATTAAACAGTGGATTTGTGAGTCATTCAACCGCCTACCCAGCGACGATGAGATTTACCAGAGGTTTTGCGTGCGATACCTATCTGGCCTTGTTGACCAACCAGACGAGGATCGTTCCGATGGTCGGTGGCACAAGATCGTTACCGAATTACGATCCAATCCAGAATGGCAACGCTATGTAGAAATGAGTTTTGACGATCTCGAACATGCTGCAATTAACGATGTGAGAAACAAATGGTTTGACGCCGTAAATAAATCAGCAGGGGCAATTGAACCAGCGGTATTTATCCACGTTTTCAAGGACCGATTTTTTGATCTTCCAGACAATTCAACTGTCGCACGAGCAATTCCCAAAAACCATTGATGAGATTCAGAGCGTAGATGAAGGTAGTGTCAGGCTCAGCTTATCTGACATTTACGAGCAAGCTTGCTCAATAGCTGGCGATACCGGGGATACAGCTATAAACACTTCTGGTCCCTTGTGGCTGATTCTGGGATCAGGTTCGCTATTGCGTCATTGATTGCTGATTCCACGTTTTGGAGCTTGTAAATATTCGTGGAAAATTGGAATTCAGGAATCACCAGAAGAACTAACTCTACTGTTTGAATAATTTTAAAAGTTCTACTTTACGTTCAAAAAATTGGTGCGTATAATTTGGTAACGCTTAAATCATTTGCTTGAGATAGCCCCCACCGGGACAGGTTCATAGTTTCATTCTCGAAACGCCTCCCACCTTGGCTGTTTCTCACCTATTAACGTGAGAGATAGTCATGCGCTTTTTTGGACTAGCACGTCCCCCCCCAAATCCTCAATACAAAATCCATCTATTTACAGTTCACAATTTTTGTATTGAGGAGACCATTATGTCCGTAGCAAAAGACAATTTTTATCTAGCAACCACAGCAACTTTCAAATCTTGCGAAATCCCAAAACGCAAACCTGATTACATATCAGCATCAGGAAGCAAGTATTGGTACTGCAAATCTGGTGTGATTCGTCATTCTGATCATTGGGATCAAGTGGCCTCTTGCTATTGGTTCTGCAATAGCTCTTGTGGCTTTTGTAAGTGGGGAGATTTTACTCCCCCTTCCCTGCTTGAAAGAAGTGTCAATAAATATTGGCACATCGATGTACGCAAACCACTGCCACAAGGATTATGCCATGTCAAATATATCAAAGGCATTCAGCTACGTTATTGGCTGAATAAATTAGATATAGATTATGTGCGTGCATTGGTTGGCTTTCGAGGCGGACCATTTAACAACCCCAAATTTGACGGCTATGTGATCGAAGCGAAGGACAAAGCAAAGATCATGGATTTCGTGAGAGAAAGACAAGCAGCAAAGATTGATGTTTTTGCAAATTCTAATTGACTATCAAAAATACGTACATCATTACAAATTATTTATTGAGGAGAGAAAGAAATGTCTGAAAGCATAATTGACAAAAATAAATTACGTGAGATGGTCAACGAGTATGAGTACCCTTTGCCAGATGATCAACTGCAAATCATGCACTGTGCATTGTATGATTTGCACCTGAATGTTGCGGAGTCTTATCACAAGTGGTGTGATTACCAAGGCACAGACGCATCATTGCAGGATTGGCTAAAATCACGCACACACTTACATGATATGCGTGATTTAATTATCTGCATGGTTGCAGGATTGGAAGTTGATTTTTTGGGGCAATCGCATGAAGCGATTCAGGATTGCAACATGAATGAAGTGTGTGGAGTTATTTTTGGTGGCAAAATTGATTTTTATGATTCAGGATTGCAACATTTTGAATCAAATTTGATTGAAACAATTGAAGATTATTTTGACTGTCAAAAAACAAAAAACGAAAACCAAAGGAGAACGAAAATGAATGAAGAAATGATTTTAACAACAGAGGAAAAAGATTTTATTGTTGAGACATTGCGTGAATGTCTCTCGCCCGACACATTTTATTTGCCTAACAATATTGCTATATGTCGTCGTGAGGGTAAATTGTCGTCTTTTCCATTTACTGGCTGCACACCACCATATGCAGCAGATGGATTAGATGAGATTATTCACGTTTTATCATCAACATCATCATATGATCCCGATGATGGGGAAGAATTGGATGATGATCAAGAGCCATGTAATGTGGATTTTATCTGTGAGATGTATATGGAGCGCTGTCTCAATTGAGAGCGGGCACAGCCTCCCCTATGAGCCTCTCTACTTCCGACAACTCCAGATTTAGCAAAAAGCCTGATCACTATTTGAATATATAATCTAAACGTAACTTGGGTTTAGCGAAAAAAACAGGGGAATTCCAATGTAGGAATTCCCCTGTTTTATTGTTATTCAGTAATGTAGTGAGTCTTTAAGTATCTGTCTCTTTCGTCTTATTCAATGTCAGAACTTTATTCAATGCCCTTGGTACTTGCTTACCTTTCCAATTGCCTTTAATAATGCTCGATATCTGCTCATCGGAAAAATTTGTTTCCTTTAAGAGCAGTGCAGCGAGAACAAATTGCATATATCGATTTATATGAAAACGCAGAATAGAAGAAACTGGACTTTCATCAATTGATTTACAATGTGCTTGATGGTTCCGAAGCTCAACTATTAACCCTATTACTCTGTTTTTAGTTTTCGTTGATGTGGTCATCCAAGAAACAAGATCATTTTGTTCTTTGCATAATTCTTTGAGCCGTTTTCGTAATGTTGGCTCATGAGAGTGCATCAACTTACTTTCTAACCATTCTTGAGAATCTTTCGGGCATCCATCAATAATAGATTTGACCATGCTTTGATGTTCTTCGGTTGGTTCAGAAGTATCAGGAAATCGATATCTGTGAAAACCCTCAAGTGCTTGTGCTAATTCCATGAATCTTTGGTCTTCATAGAGACCT
>TARA_R110002111_G_scaffold209173_1_pt1 | contig 28819 bp, 19 predicted proteins | sample TARA_R110002111 | Tara Oceans TARA_R110002111 (sample SAMEA4397363) | marine metagenome | biome: Polar Biome; feature: [ZZZ] marine water layer (ENVO:01000295); material: water (ENVO:00002006), including particulate matter (ENVO:01000060) such as... | depth 199 m | reverse complement strand
TTACTCGAGCTCTGCAACCCCATTTATTAAAAATGACGGGGCACTAGTCGATTAAAACCAGGAGATCATTCAGTTCGTTCTGATCATCGTCGGCGCGGGGAAGCGGTGTTGCCGCCTGATCGCCGATTTCTTTGATGACATTGCAGATCGCGGCGGTTGCGTCGCCTGAATGCAGTCCTTTCGTTAACTTTTGGCAGATTTGATCGACGAACGATTGTCCCAGTTTGTCGATGATGGCCTGATCCGCGAGCGCGACGGCCATGTGTTCGAAGAGGGAGATATAAATCAGGATGCCGGTTCCGCCTGCGGTGTGGTGCACGCGTTTGTCGAAGAAGATTTCGCGTGCGCGGGCGGCGACTTCATCCTGCATCTGCTGGCGGGGCGTAAATAATCGTCTGAGCCAGCCAAGCCTGCTGCCGGCAATGGCGCCCATGATGAAGGCGATGATCAATAATAACGCGGCGAAAATCAGTTCAACGGCGACAGGCAAGCCGCCCCAGTCACCCGCCTGTCCTGCGTTTCTCGGGAAGAAAAACCAGAGACAGAGTGCGGTGATGACGGTTAACCACAGGCCGACAATATCTTCGGGGCGATCATACCGACCGGAAGCAGTCGCCAGGACAGGTACGATTTCGCATGACGTGCGTTTTTCTGCTTCCACGACCGCCTGTTCAACCTGCTGCTGTTGCTCTTCGGTTAAATAATTAAATGCGCTCTGCATGAGTTGCTACTTTCAATATTGTGTGCGAAGGGGACTTTATTACCAGGAACCAGAGGCACCGCCGCCTCCGGAAAATCCGCCTCCAAACGAGCCGCCGCCGAAGCCTCCACCGCCTCCCCGATTGCTGAGCATCTGGTAGAGGAGCGTGCCGATAACGGCAAAGACCACGCCCCACATCAGCCAGGCCCAGCCACTGGAGCCGCGCCGGATTAAGGAAACGACAGTGAAAATAACCAAGCCGATCGCGACGGCGATAATCACATAGGTCCAGGGGGAAACCGGTTTCGTGGGCAGTTCCAGTTTCCGCGCCATCTTGTCCAGCGCTTCGACGCCTGCCAGAATTCCCTGTGAGAACTGTCCCTGTTTGAATTGCGGGACCATGTATTCGTTCATGATTTGCTGGCACAGCTGATCCTCACGACGTCCCCAGCCCGCGCCCAGTTCAATGCGGGCTTTGCGATCATCTTTGGAAACGAGCACTAAGATGCCGGTGTTCCAGTCCTGATCTCCCAGCTTCACCTGACCGATTTGCCATTGATTGAACAGGATGGTGGCGAAGGTTTCAATTCGCATGTCGGCCCCGCCATATTTGGCCATTGAGTCAATCGTAACCACAATGATCGGCGTGGCCTTGTCGGTGAGCAGCTTGTCACAGAGTTCTTTGATCTGTTTGGTCGTATTCTCATCCAGCATCCCCGCGAGATCGCGTACGAATTCACGATCTCCCGGTGGATCCAGCGTCAACTCCAGCGCATGGACAGAAGTGAGCCCGCGAGAGCCAAACAGGAATAGAATGAACAGACAGACAAAGACTCGTTTGCGATTAATAGAATATTTCACATCATCTCGCTTGAATGAGAGAGCTGGCAAAGTTACTGAATCTGACTGCCAGTCTATGAATCTGAGCGGATAATTTCAATTCCACTTAATGCGGCTGGCATTTGCTTCGCACTTTCGTTTTGCGGTACCAGTTCCAGATGCAGGTTATCTTTGACGGGGACTCCCTCAAATTTTTGAATCAGCGTTGCTTTTGCTGCGTGGGGGTTAAAGTCTTTTTGAACGACTTTTCCCTGCAGTTTAATGTCAAACAGAGGCGGTTCCTGCTGTTTGTTCAATGAGACCGGTTCGATTTCCGAGAACGAGAGTTCCACAGTGTAAGTAGCCGGTGCATCGTCTTTTCCCAAGAGGGGAATCGTACATTCTTTCAAACCACGTGCCCAGGATGTAAAGACCCAGGGAGATTCCGCATCTTTAACGGGGTGCGTGATTTCATTCAGGCTGTCGTATCCACCCCCTTCGGTGAATTGCGGGTTGATATCAAATTTGAAATCGAGTCCCGTTTCACGACTCGGACGCGGACGAGGATAAGCCATCCAGACCGTACCATGTGCGTCGCGTCTGTCGCCGGGTGCCCCCATGTTTAATGCCATGTGCTCAACAGGAGTTTTTGGACCAACGGAGCTGAAGATGGTCCAGTGAGTTCGTTCTTCGCGTGGTTCGAGCACAATCGTTGAGGAAATCGAAAACAGACAAACACAGCCCGCGCTGGATTCCGGAATCATCACGAGCCCGTTGGCGGGAATGGCGTTGATCCAGCAACCGGTACGATGGCCGGCGAAGTGCCGTGTGCCAGCGTCTTTTTCCAGATCATAAAAGCCGGTATAGCCGGAACGGAACATTAACAGGTTTTCAGAAGCGGCGAGCATGCCACAGTGATGGCCTTCCCGCATGATGCTCCAGGGGACCTGCTGGCCGGTGAGGGGATGTTTTCGAGTATGTTGAATGCCGGTGTAAAGGTCGTAGGACCAAGGCTCGGCGATGATTTTATCTCCGACAATAATTGGCCGATGCCGATAGTTCGCATCTTTTTTCCAGAGCTTGGAACCATCGCCGGCATTTAAAGCTACCAGACGACGGCGGGAGAAATCTCCTGCGATAAACTGTTTCCAGTAATGACCGTTCGCGTTTGCGCCGCAAATCAGCAAAACGTTGTTTTGATAGAGCAATGTTAATTTACCGCCGCCGATTCCAATTTCACTGCAGTCGGTGACATCCACAGGAGTCGACCAGAGTTTTTTACCGGTTTTAATATCGAGCGCGACAGCCAGGCGGAGATCCTGTGTTTTCAATCGGTCTTCCGCAATTTCCCGTTCTTTGCCGGTCAGCTTTTCGAGGTGCGATTTATCCTGACGCAGGATTTCCGCGCGTTGCTCGCTGGTGATGGAGCTATCGATGAAGTAAGCGGCTTCGGGGCCGATGGCAATCGTATGATGGGCGATATTTTTGCCCTGATAGCTCCAGACGGGTTTTCCGGTTTTGACATCGATGGCAAACAACGCATCTGTGGAATCATCGGTTTTTCGCCCGCGGCGCATCTGACGGGCTTCGAGTTCTTTACGAGTAGTGGCGGTTCCGAAGATCAGACCGTCCTGATACGCGAGGTAACCCCATTCATGATTTCCATCATTGAGTTCTTCCGGCAGCGCGATCTTGGCAATGGTTTTGCCTGTCGCGGCATCCAACTGGTAGCAGCTTTCTTTCATCATGAAAAACAGACTGTCATCGCTGGCCACCAGGTTACCGGGGTTCTGATTCTGAAACACGCCGGTGCGGATGGCCTGTGGGTTTTCGCGTTCCCAGAGGAATAAGCCGTTGTAGGCGTCGAATGCCATGATGGTGCTCTCGCCTTGAATAAACAGGCGTCCGTTAATCGCGAGGGGGCCGACGGCTCCTTCATGACGGTTGACCATTTTCTTTTCGCCGGGATCACCAAACCAGAGCACGCCCAGGCCGCCTCGGACCAGTTGATCTTTACTGCTGGCGGTATTCCCCGGATCGCCGTATTGATGCGACCAGCTTCCGGCTCCCGGCAACGCGCCGCGCGTCAGCAGAGCATAACCGTTTACGGTCTTGATTTTGGAAGTCTCAGAAAGTTCTGTCTGTTTGAGCCAGTCGGTCAATTTCTGCGCTGAGACCGTTTCTGTTTTGGAATCAGCGGGGACGCCCAGACAGATGGTTCCGCCCAGCGGTTTCAGATGTGTGGCGATATCTTTGGGGATTCCCGGAATCTGACCGGTTTTTAGCAAGGTGTCCGAGACAATCAGGTTTGCGAAATAGCGCGAGTAGGGGAGCGGAGACAGTTCTGTTTGATGGACGGCGATGCGATGTCCGTAATAACCTGCCTGACTCAGTTTCTGGCGTGAGGCTGCGACTTTTGCTGCATCGGGTTCGATACAATAAATTTTCAGATTACTGTTGCGGGCCAGTTCATAAGCGAGTCTGCCTTCTTCACTTCCTAAAACGAGACAGAAACCATCTTTGACCTGCGAATGCTTCAAAATATCTTTGGCGGCCTGCTGATACAGGGCCGTCAGTTCGTCTTCAGGATAAGGCGATTTCTGAGTGATCACGTCGATTTGTTGCGCGGCGGGATTCTCGTCTATCGAAGAACGATAGGCAATCACATCACCGGCCGAAGTGCTGACGACCAGTTGGCCGTCCGAGACTGCCAGACCGCGTGCCTGTCCGTTGACTTTCAATGTTTCCAGGATTTTGCCTGACTGCTCATCGAGAATCACAACCTGGTCCAGACCACCCACGACGACTTTGTCGCCGGCGACGATCAGTGCATCGCGGGCAGGAGAGGCTTGCTCCCAAATCAGGCCCGCTTTCGCGTATTTCTTATTTTCGTCCTGCAGAGCTTTCACTTGATTGCGGGCTTCCTGCGCTTTGTCTCCCTTTAGACTGCGCAGTTTGGTAAACAGGCCCTTGATGGTCATTTCATTCGCATGTGCTTTCTGCGAGCCAACCGCGTGTTCTTTGCGATTGACTTTCAGTACATTGGCGCCCGTTGCGAGGTAAGCGAACTCACCCTGTACGGCCATCTGTTGACCGTTGATCCAGGCATAACCGATGTCGCCTTCCGCTTGCGTTAAAGCGAGGATATGGTGGGCGCCCATCGAAAAAATCTGCCCATCAGCGAGTAATGCCTGCGTTCCCCCCACGACTCCGCCGGCGGCACTTCGCCAACTGAATGATCTTTGATGCTCCTGTTGCCCTGTTTTTTTATTGAAGGCGGCAGGCAGCGAGCGACCGGAGGGAATAAACAGGAATTCTTCGTTTGACAGGAGGTATCCCTGTGGCGAGAGTTCGTTCCGGCCAGCACTGGTCTGGCTCAGATTGTCGATTTTCCAGATGACTTTGCCTGACTCGGCGTTGACTGCATATAAGTAGATATTTTCATGAGGAAAGATGCCGGCTCCAAAATAGGCGATGTCCTCATCAACCAGAATACTCGTTCTGACGGGCCAGCGTGAAACCATTTCTCCCCGGGCGATGATCATTTCTTCGTTCTGTCCGGCCCGCAATTTCCAGACTTCTTTGCCGGATGCAGCGTCGAGGCAATACACAAAACCATCGTCGGAGCCAAAGTAAACTTTGGATTGACTGAGCGTTGGTGCCAGGCGGATCGGACCTCCGGTAATGACCCGCCAGAGAACTTTGCCGCTTTTCAGATCGACACAACGTAACTGGTGATCGACTGAAGAACCAAAGTAGGCCCGACCTTTTGCTATCGCGACGTGAAAGGCATCATCAAAATCAACGCGTGATTCGAGATCATGTCCTTCCATCACGCGATCTCCGGGATCTGTCTGGCCCATTTTGGGAGGCGTGGGGGCCGCGTATTTCCAAGCTGGCGTTAACGGGAGGTGGAAGGAATCGGAAGTGGCTCCGGAACGTGCCTGATCAACTAAATACGTAGGCCAGTCTTTTGCGTCTGCCTGATGGCATGTCAAACAGGAAATTAAACTCAGACTGAAAAACAGGAGGGCGATGCGCGGCAGACGAAGTTTCACTTGTAGATCCTTTAAGATTGGCGCCGTAATAAAAAACCGGGCGGGTGTCAGGTTTGGCTCAAGTTAAATCGTAGAGGGTTTAACGCATAGGGGGTCTTTTATGTCTTTGAGTATACTCGGTTCTGGCATGGAATCGCAAGTAGTTGCAGAAAAGGCATGCTTTGAATTGCAATGTTTCTGCGAGACCTCTATTTTGGTGATCAATGTTAGAATCGTAAGAAGGTTTTGTGTATGTTTGTAATCACTGCGTTTTCAGTGACGATTACGGCTCAGAATCTCTGGAAAGCGGCTTTGAATTCGGGTTTACTCCCCGAGTTCTCTAATTTAAAACATTTTGTATTTATCGAGTCAGCAAGAGCCAACAGGGGATGTCAGTATGAACATGAAAGCGATTCTTTCTCTGGTGGGACTATGCCTGTTAACGGGTTGTCCTGACTCAAGTACCCCGAAGGCGCCTGCTCCCCAGGAAACATCAACTTCAACCGGAACGGGCAGTCCAGGTAAAGAGTTGAAGCAGAAGCCTCAGGTAGAACCGGATTCCCCCGCCGCTGTTCAGGCATTTAAAGATCTGGATGCCAAGCTGGTAATCTCAGACGATGGTCGCGTGCAGATTCTGGATTTGAAAGGATCAAACGCCACAGATGCAGATCTGACACACCTTGCTGGCTTACCTTCTCTGGAACGACTGACCATCTGGGGACCGAATTTCACCGATACCGCCACGGAAGTGATCGGCAAGCAGAAAAATTTGTGGTATTTGAATCTGGAAAGCACTGCGATCGGCGATGAAGGTGTCAAAAATCTGGCTGATTTGAAAGATCTGCAGGTGCTTTCGTTGCGGGCAACGAACATCACCAATGAGGCGCTGAAAGTAGTTGCTGAATTTCCCAAGTTGAAAGATCTCGATTTGCGATTCAACAAGGGAGTCAATGACGAGGGGATGCCGTTCATCAAAGGGATGAAAAATTTAAAAGTTCTCAAACTGCAGGCGACTCAGGTGACTGATGACGGGATGAAAGATGTCGCCCAACTGCCGAACCTGCAGCGATTGAATACCTGGGGACGCAATATTTCTGATAAAACTCTGGAACTTCTCAAAGACAAAAACCTGGTTTCTCTGGAACTGGATGATACCGAAGTCTCAGACGAAGGGATGAAACATCTCAAGGGCATGACCAACATGGAAGCGCTGCATTTGCGTCGGGATTTTGTGGGTGATGCTGGTGTTGAGAATATCGCGGGAATGAAAAAACTTCAGACACTGCATTTACGCGATACTGTTGTGACGGATGAAGGAATGAAGGCTTTGTCCGGCTTGACGGAACTGACTTATCTCGATCTGGATGAATCAATGATTGGAGATAAGGGACTGGAGCAGATTAAAAACCTGAAAAAGCTGAACCGGCTGGGATTATGGGGTACCCAGACAACGGATGCCGGCTTAAAAATTATTTCCGGTTTGACCGATCTTAACCGCCTCAATCTGGAAGGGACGCAAATTACCAGCGCCGGCCTGGATAGTCTGCTGCCCTTGGGGAAACTGGAATATCTGAATTTAAGTAAAACGGAAATTGATGATGAGGGGCTGCAGAAACTGACTGCTCTGAAAAATTTAAAGGAACTGCAGCTCAGTTTTACTCAGGTGACAGATGCAGGAGTGAAAAAGTTCAAAGCAGCATTGCCTGGTTGTAAGGTGAAACGTTAAATGCAGGTCATCGCGTTATGAATGAGAAAGCGAATTATCGCACGCAAAGGGCGGCCCGCCAATTAATCGAAAGCTGGCAACGTTCCGGGGTCACGCATCTCAAACGCGTGGTTCCGGTTCCACAACAGGCAACACAACCATCGGCATCTCATCAGCCTGTGGTACAACAGCCAATATCGCAAAAGCCGGTCACAGTTGTCGAATCTGAAACAGTAGTTCCCACTGCGGTCATGTCAGAGCCACAGGTAAAGGAAATGAATCACGCTGTAAATCAGGGAACTCTGTTGCAGCAAATCGAAGTCTCTGCGACCGAAGTCTCTTCGAGTGAAGAAGTAAATGAGATCGATGATCCTCGAAAGGAAATGAGTGTGCCTCGAACGACAAAATCAAAACTGACGAAGGGCGACCGCCAGGCGGAGCTGGAGATTATCGCTGAGCAGGTTTCCCAATGTCAAAAATGTCCCGAGTTGGCTTCTACCCGTACGCAAACCGTGTTTGGAGTGGGGAACCCGCGTGCGAAAATCATGTTCATCGGCGAAGCACCCGGAGCAGACGAAGACAAGCAGGGAGAACCCTTCGTCGGTCGTGCCGGGAAGCTGATGGATAAGATTATCGAAGCCTGCCAGATAAAACGCAGCGATATTTATATTGCCAATATTCTCCGATGCCGGCCTCCGGGAAACAGAAACCCTTCGGATGTGGAAGCCGCGAATTGTCGGGGATTCCTGGATGCTCAGATTGAAATCGTTGATCCGGATTACATTGTCTGCTGGGGATCGGTTTCGGCGAAGAATCTGCTGCATTCCGAAATGCCGATTGGAAAAATGAGAGGCCGGTTTTATGAGTACGGGAGAACGAAAGTTCTTTGCACTTATCACCCCTCTTATCTGCTGAGAAATCCCTCTGCCAAGAAAGATGTCTGGGAAGACATGATTTTCCTGTTTAAGGATATGGGCATTACGTTGAAGGCCCAGAAGTAACAGTTTGGGTTGACTGCTATTCGCTCTTGGTGCCGTTGAACTGGAGCTGTTCTTTTCGCAAATTATATCTGCTCAAGTGAGGCGGATTGATTGACGAAACGGTGGAATCGGAGTCAACGGTGATCGCAGAATCTGATTCCATGACCTGTTCTTCAGTCAATTCGATGGATTCCAAAGCCATGATAGTCCGAAACAGATCGCGGCAACTCAGTTTCCCTACGAGCTGTCCATTTTCTGTTACCGCCATACAGCTGTTTCGACGATCTCGAAAGAGATGAGCCAGTTGCAGTGCGTCATCTTCGGGTGACAGCGATTCGAGCTGCACATTCATGATGGAATCAATGGGGGCATCCAGATGCTGGTGCATCAGTTTGTGTTTGAGGATGGCATAATCGGGAACCACGCCGATCAGCCTCATTTCCTGATCCGTGATATAGATCTCGGATGATTCTGCCAGGATCATTTGCGTTGCCGCTTCCTGCAGACTTGTTCCTATCAGCACGCTGACTGGATTAACGGTCATTAAATCGCGAACTCGTACCTGCATAGTTGCTCCCTTGGCAGCTTCCGTTTTTGAACTGAGTCAAAAAAGGCTTACTATACTTAAAAGACGAATTAAATCCTTTTATCTAACAGACAAATAGATAAAAGTGCTGGCCCGCTGGAAGCCTCAACTGATCAGAAGTCACAATCGAATTCTTTAATTGAAGCTATGTAGAAAGAATAAGTTGCAAAGCGACAACATGATGCATTTATTCAACGAAATTTGTAGAGAAAATGAGAGTCGTCTGTGATTTGGTACTGGTCATACAGATTGTATCGATTGGAGTTTCAAGTGCTGAGATGCGCGTGGATGCGTGTGCTGAAAACGGTTTATAAAATCATGGGCGAGGGTTGAGATCACGTCGAGGGGGGAGTAAGCCTCCAGAAAGCGAGGATATCCTCGGCGACCTGAGAGACGACTTTCGGTCCGGTGGTCGCTTCGATGTGTCCTAAGGAATGGTGGGAGGATTTTGTCTGCCATTGTTCTGCGAGAGCCTCAATCCTGAATGAGGGGACAAAACGATCGTAATCAGCGATATGCAGATGAATTGAGGACGGTGAAAGACGCGGACTCCATTGGGGAATGATCAAAGGCGCGCAGAATTGTTCCAGTATTTCCGGATCCCGCGGATCGTGACTGACGCCGCGACGAATGGCGTTTACAACTGTTCCCCCTTCATCAAGGATGTGGAACAGATCGACGGGGGGAGTGATCGCCATTACAAATTCGAGCTGCTCAATTAAGAGAGCAGCAGTCAGAGTCATCCAGGCGCCATGGCTGATACCCACCAGACCGACTTGATGTCCTTGCTCCTGCAGCGTGAGAGTCAGGCTCCAGAGGTCCAGAACTCCCTGACGGGCCACCGTTAACTGATGGTCCAGATTTCCCCCGGCGATGAGTTGACCCGGACGATAACCGGTCGGCGTTCGTCTGTAGTTAAAGGGACTGTCCATCATCACGACATCGACGCCGCAGGGTGTGAGTTTATGAGCAAGTTGGTTAAAGCTCCGCACGCCCATCTGTACAATGCCGTCGACAGCGATCACGGTGAAACGTGGTCTTGATTGTTGTTCGCGCGAGACAGCGGTGGACTTCCAATGTCTCCCCTTTACCAGATCATTTTCAGGAAAAGTGGTCTGGATGGAACTGGGGAATTGAAAATCTTCCACGCGGGCAGCAGAAAACGACACTTGAGAAGCGGGACGCAACTGGGGTTGATATGCGATCTGAGCCGCTTGCGGAACCGGCGAATAAAATGTGGTCAGGTCGCCGCTGAATAACTCAGGCGCGGTTTCTCCCGCGTCAGAAAGAATCAGCGGCTGTTTTCGATAATAGAAAAACCGATGCAGGAGATAGAGGCCTGATATTTCATCAACGCAGGTTGACCAGAGTTTACGGAACATATGGGTAGCTCAGAAAAAAAGAGGTGACTTATTCTGCTTTCTGTTTCAGAGTTGCTTCCAAAGCCGCCTCAATATCTGCCTGCGTGAACTGTTGGCTCGGGTCCGCGAAGGAAAACTTTTTGACTAACTGTCCCGTACGATCATAGATTCGATAATGCGGCAATGCCCCGTCATCAATTCCAAAACTTTCCATTGGGTCCTGGTCGTTGGCTGCCGTTGCCAGAACGTTGATGAATTGTGCATCTTCCGATTCCAGGAATTTTAAGACCGCTTTCCGGGTCGATTCGTCTGCTTCATCCATGCTCACAGAAATGACTGTCAGGCCCTGGTCGGCGAATTTCTGATTCCATTCCACAGTATGATGAAAATTCTTCACGCAGGGAATACACCAGGTCGCCCAGAAATCAACCAGTACAACTTTCCCCTGCTGTTGTTCTAAAATATCCTGAAAACCTTTGGCGTCGGATAAGATCAACGTGATTTCGATGGTTTTACCGGGTTTCACTTCTTCAGCCGAAGCGTCTGCTGCCTGGTCTGGTTTGTCAGCTATGCTACCGGCCGGTTGTGATTCCTTGTTTGAAGAACAACTGGCTGACAGGATCAGCAGTGCCAACGTAAGCGTAATCTGTAAGCTGTTTCGGAAAATATTCTTGATGTTTGAATGTGTCGAGATCATTGGTCGTCCCTGAACTTCAGAAGTAAAATGGAAACACCTGGTTGAATTTTATACAAAAAAGGGGAATGAACATAGTGTGCAGCGTGTGTTCTTCAGTAAGATAAGTACTTGAACCGTAATATGAAATATGCCCTGATCGTTATCTGATAAAAAAACAGGACCCGCAGCATGATCACTCCGAGTAGATTCGACATCGTCAGAGTGGTGGTTCTGGTGTTATTCCTGATGGGAGCATTTAAGGGCGTACTGGCAAAGGAAGCGGGGCTCTCTTTAAAAATTGAGGGTTTGGAAGAGGCGTTCGTTCAGGAGGTCACACCGGGAGATTATCGGATTTTTGTCGCAGGGGAACCTGTGGAACGAATGACCGGAGCAGAATTTCCTGCTTTGCGTGGTCTCGAAATCAAGTTACAGAATCAAAAAGAGCAGGCAGGCTCATCTGATCGGAAGATCAATGCGTTGTTAATCGCGATGGCACGGATTGCCGACGAACCGACGTTGATCTACCTGCATGAACTGTTCGAGTCCTATCCGGAACGCCGGAACGACATCGCTGAAGCGATCAGCTGGTACGCCAACGAAAACCAGCGCCGAGACGCCGACTGGAGAATTCTGGTCCGGGCTCTCAATGTGGTGCAAGGCGCACAGGCAAAAGCGGTCATGAAGACGCTGACCAAATTTCATCGTCGCTCCAATAAGGCACAATGGATTCGACAGGTGATCCTGATTGGACTGGAGCAGGATGCCGCAGGCCAGCAGATTGCCGCTCGACTGTTGGCGCACTGGACCGGTCTGGAATTCAATTCGACGACGGACACTGAACAGTCTCCGTTGTCTGGCTGGCAAAAATGGTTCTCGGAAAAATATCCGGATGAATTAGCAGCCATCCTGCCTGTCGAAGCCGCGGAGAGCCGTTGGAAGTTTCAGGAATTAAAGGACGAAGTGCAAAAGCGATCGAAAGAAACGCCCAATTTAAAAATGGGCGAGCAGTCCTTTGTAAAAGCAACGTGCATTAAGTGTCACCGCTACGGGAAACTGGGCGAGAAGGTGGGGCCCGATCTCACGCACATCAGCCGCAGGTTACAGCAGAAGGAAATCCTGCTCGCGACCGTGTTTCCATCGCACTTCGTCGCGGAAGAATATCCCACCTTTACCATCGTGACCGAAGCCGGAAAAACTCTGACTGGTATGATGGGCGCTGCAGGGCCAGACCAGATTCTGCTGCTGACGGCCGAAGGGACAAAGCAGCTCATTAATAAAAACGAAGTGGAGGCAATCATTCCGGTAAAAAAATCGTCGATGCCGGATGGTTTACTGAATCTGTTATCCCGCGAGGAAGCGGTTCAATTAATCAGATATCTGGGAACGTTACCGGAAGGTGCTTCAGATAAGTATCGCCACACCAGTCGTTAGAACCGAACATGATATTTACATGATGGGCGCGAACAGCCGGCACAGATTCTGTTTTAAAATGACGATGTTACTGCGCTTGTCCCAGTCTTCCTCCGTGATTTTAATAGCATTCAGGAAATCATTTTCAACCGATTCTTTCAGCCGTTGAGCAAATTTACGATCATAAATGGCCAGGCCGACTTCAAAATTCAGAATTAAACTCCGATAGTCAAAATTAGGTGTGCCTACCAGAGACCAGCAGTCATCAATCGTCAGAGTTTTTGAGTGTAGAATTCCCTTTGTATATTCAAAGATCTCCACGCCGGCGTCCAGCAGCGAGTCATAATAAGATCTTCCGGCGTGAACGGTCGCGGGATTGGCTGATTTACTGGAGAGCAGCAGTCTGACGCGAACACCCCTGAGTGCGGCCGATTCCAGAGCCGTTGTTAAGGATTCCGGTGGAACAAAATATGAAGTGGTGAGCAGTATACTGTTCCGTGCTTCGTTGATGGCTGCGAACATCAGCGTCAAAAAGACATCGGTGTTTTTTTCAGGCCCTGATGAAAGAGTTTGGGCCGTAACAGTACCGGTTGGCTCGGGACGTCCATAATAATGAGGATGAGTTAACGCTTCCCCCGTTGCAAAGAACCAGTCTTCAGCAAAAACCTGCTGTAACTGTAGCGCCTCGGGGCCTTCAATTTTCAAGTGGGTATCTCGCCAGAAACCAAGTCCCATGTCTTGTCCCAGATATTCGTCGCCGATATTCATGCCGCCGGTGAAGGCGATCTTCCCATCAACGATGACAAGTTTACGGTGATTTCGTAAATTGATGGACCATCGCTCCCGGATTGTTGCTCCGGGAAGAAACGGGGCCACGTGAATGCCTGCTTCCAGCATCGGTTTGAAAAAACGGTTCCCTAAACTTAACGACCCCAATCCATCATACAGAAATCGCACCTCGACGCCTGCCTTGGCTTTCTCGATGAGTAAATCTCGCATCAATGTTCCCGAACGGTCCGGCTGCCAGATATAGTATTCGAGATGCAGAGAATGCTTGGCATTGATGATTGCCTGTTTAATCAGTCCGAGTGTACGATTTGTGTCGGTTAACAGTTCGATATGATTTCCAAACGTTGGCACGGTATGCGCGACGTTTTGAGCTAATCGCATCAGATTCTGGTTGAGTGGCAGGTAGTCTTCACTGGACAGCAATTGATTTTGCACCACTTGTGGCAGCTTGGGGGCCAGAGACTTGTTTGCTTTTTCCTTGGAAAGAGAACGTCTTTGTACACGGTTTATCCCGAAAAAGAGATAAATAATTCCCCCCAGACCGGGTAACAAAGTAATCGTTAAGATCCATGAAACCGTTGAAACCGGATGGCGTTTTTTTTGCAGGAGGATTGTGGGGATCAGAGCCAGGGTAATCAGGTAACCACAGAGCGTTAAAGCTGCTGTCAGCCAATCCATAGATTTATCTCTTCGTATATTATTAAGGGGATGAATTTCAGTGAGTTGTTAGAGAATCGAAATTATGCAGGAATCCTTCTGTTTCTCATACCTCGATTTGGGCTGATCGTGAAAAATCCGGGAATTCCGGGAACTGAAGTCAAATTCGATTCGTCAAACAGGCGTAAATCAGTATGATTCCCGTCTGATACTCTAAAAAACTACTCTCTTCTTTTTTCATACAGGTTCTATGATGTTGCAATTCAGGATGAAGAAAAGTGCTCAATGGTCGTTGGTCCTGATTTTCTTCACTTTTTTGGGCGTGTATCTCTCTGCTGAGGAAAAAAGCGTCTCTGATGAACGTACGCTGGCACAAACGTATCAGAAAGAAGGCAATTATCGCGATGCCTGGCAAATCTATCAGAAGCTGGCGAATCAGCGTAACAATTCCGATCAGGGAGTGGTGCATGATCTGCGCGAGGGAATTCAGTGCCTGCAACAATTGAATCGGATGACTGAGATTGATGAGTTTCGCGAATCTGTTTTGAAAGTGCACGCCACAAAACCACGCGTCTTATGGAAGGCTGCTGAGAGTTTCATTCAGGGGCCACACTATGGTTATGTGATTGATGAGAAATTCTATCGAGGGCATCACAGAGGAGTCGGTCGTTATGTCAATACTCAGGAGCAGGATCGTCTGAGTGCGCTGCGGTTGATGAGTCAGGCCGTTGCACAGTTTAAAAATGACGATCACTCCGATCTGGCTTCCGACATCGATTACGATTTCGCAGAGTATTTCATGTTTGGCCGCGAAGGGGGAAACGCCTGGCAACTGCAGGTACTGACCGATTTGCAGCAGGTGCCCGATTATGTCAATCTCACCGGTGAGTCAGGCGACGGATTCGGAAGTGGATTCGGGGGCGGATTTCGAAGAGGCATTAATGTGGCGAGCGTTGATGGTCCTGAAGGGGCGCCCGTCGATGAAGCCGGAGTCCCCATTTATTACCGCGTTCCGCAATCCTATGAAACCGCCGCCAATGATGGCCAGCGCTGGCGGTGGATGCTGGATCAGGCTGTAAAACGAAAGCCGGATCGAGAGCAGGCAGTGATCCTGCAAATTGCTGATTTTAACCGAAGTCAGTTTGGCGTACAGACGTTGCAGAGTTACATGCCGTATTTTTCACGGCGGAAGGTAGTCCAAAACGGGCAGGAAGAAGAACAGGTCAATCCGTATTCACTGGAGAGTCTCAAAGAAACAGAGACGCTGGCGCGGCTGGCAACCGGCATTCAGCGATTTCCTCTGCCCGACGATGTGAATTATATTCGTCTCTATCAAAAAATTGTCGCGATGGGGAAGAGTTCTACGGCAGAAAACGCATTGGCGCAACTCACGAATGTGTTTGAGAATCGAAGGCAGTATCCCGAAGCCGCAAAATATTTACAGCAGAGCATCCAGACCTATGGTGACCCTCATCAATATAAAAAACAGCAATTAGACCAGATTATTGGGAACTGGGGGCAGTTTGAGCCCAATCATACTCAGGTCGCCGGCCAGGGAGCGAAAGTGGATTATCATTTTCGCAATGGCAATCAGGCTACCTTTGAAGCATACGAAGTCCATGCGGAAAAACTGCTGGACGATGTCAAAACCTATTTGAAGTCACATCCTGAGAAACTGGACTGGAACCAGATTAATATCTCCAATCTGGGATATCGCCTGGTGCATGAGCAGCAGAAAAAATACCAGGGCAAACTGGTATCCCGCTGGGAACTGGAACTCAATCCACTGGACGGGCACCGCGATCAGCAAATCACAGTCACGACTCCACTGCAGAATGCGGGGGCGTATTTACTCATTGCCAAGATGAAAGATGGAAATACCAGTCGGATCATTGTCTGGCTGGATGACACCGCGATCGTTCACAAACGCATGGCTGACCAGACTTATTATTTTGTGGCAGACGCACGCACCGGAAAACCCGTGGCAGGCGCAAACCTGGAGTTTTTCGGTTATCAGCAAAAACACATTGCACAAAACCAGTTTCAAACATTGACTGCCAATTTTGCCGAAGCGACGGATGAAAATGGGCAGGCGTTCCCGGACGAGAAATTATTGAAGCGAGAATTTCAGTGGATCACGATTGCCAGAACGAAAGAGGGCCGGTTTGCCTATACCGGTTTTGAACGGTTCTGGTATCAAAGATCGAGTGATAGCCGTTTCCATCAACACAAGATTTATGGGATCACCGACCGCCCCGTGTATCGCCCCGGACAAAAAGTCGATTATAAGTTCTGGATTCGTAACGTCGGCTACGATTTGACAAAAGAAGACGAATCGCAGTTTGCCAATCATAGTGTGGCGATCAAACTGAATGACAATAACGGCAAAACAATCTTTGAAAAAACACTCACTACTGATGCATATGGCGGGGTTAATGCGGATTGGGAAATCCCCAAAGATGCCGGTCTGGGCGTGTATTATCTGCAGGTGCAGGTTGAATATCCTGATTCCAGAGTTGCAGGCAGAAATGCAAAAATCGTCTCGCATATTTCGTTTCGGATTGAGGAATATAAAAAACCGGAATTTGAAGTGCTGGTCGAAGCACCGGATGAACCGGTTGCGCTGGGCGATACGATCACCGCGAAAATTAAAGCGAAATACTACTTTGGCAGCCCCGTAACCAAAGGGCAGGTAAAGTATAAAGTCACACGGACCGCCCATGAACAACGCTGGTATCCCGTCGATCATTGGGATTGGCTCTATGGTTCGGGTTACTGGTGGTTCACGGGAGATTACAACTGGTATCCGGGCTGGGGGAGATGGGGTTGTATTGCCCCCGGACCGTGGTGGATTCATCCAAGATCGGGTCCGCCGGAGGTGGTACTTTCCAATACGGTCGAGATCGGCTCTGATGGCGAGGTCGATATCAAAATTGATACCGCGCTGGCCAAAGCCATTCACGGCGATCAGGATCATAAATACGAAATCACGGCGGAAGTCGTGGATGAATCCCGACGCACGATTGTCGGTAAGGGATCGGTTCTGGTTGCGCGTAAAGCATTCAAAGTATTTTCCTGGATGAATCGAGGTTATTATCAGGTCGGCGATTCGATGACCGCATCCTTCAAGGCACAGACGCTGGATTCCAAACCGGTGAGCGGGACAGGGAAAGTGGTGCTCTATCGCATCTCTTATAGCGAACAGGGAGAGCCGAAAGAGACCGCAGTCCAGGAGTGGGCGCTGAATCCGGGCGAAGACGGAGCCGCTGCACAGAAAATGGCGGCAACACAGGCGGGGCAATATCGTGTTTCGTATACCGTGACCGATAAAAAAGGAAACCAGATTGAGGGGGGATCCCTGTTTACGATTCGCGGGGAAGGATTTGACGGCAAGGAATACCAGTTTAACGATCTCGAAATTGTTGTCGAGAAGAAACATTATCAACCGGATGAAAAAGTGCGTCTGCTGATCAATACCAATCAGCCGGGAAGCACGGTCCTGTTGTTCGTCAGACCCGTGAATGGAATCTATGCTAAACCGCATGTCCTCAATCTGGCGGGCAAAAGCACCGTTTATGAACTGGATGTCACCAGGAAAGATCTGCCGAATTTCTTCGTCGAGGCTGTCACGATTCACCAGGGAAAAGTCCATACCATTGCTCGTGAGATTGCGGTTCCTCCGGAAAAGCGAATTGTTAATCTTGAGGTAGAAACGTCAGAAAAAGAATATCTGCCCGGGCAGGAAGCGACCGTCAAACTTAAAGCAACTGATGAGAACGGCAAGCCGATCGAAGGCTCACTGGTCGTCAGCGTGTATGACAAAAGCGTCGAATACATCAGCGGCGGTTCCAATGTGCGTGACATCAAAGACTTCTTCTGGAAGTGGAAACGCTCGCATCATCCTGCAACGTATGACAGTTTGAACAGAACCTTCGGAATTCTCCTGCGGCCTGATGAAAGCGCCATGCAGGCGATTGGCACGTTCGGGCATCTGTTGGCGGATGCCAATGAGGTGCTGGGGGGGGAAGCATTTGGAGTCGGGGGGATGATGAAGTCAAGGAGCATGGAGGGAGCCCTTCCGATGGCCGCTGCTCCGATGGCTGCCAGAAAGAGCATGGCAGCAGATGCCGCTTCTACGCCAGACAGTTCCTCTGCCGTCATTGAGCCGGTCGTCAGACAGAATTTCGCCGATACCGCTTACTGGAATGCGGCGATCTCAACTGATGCGGAAGGCAGGGCGGAAGTTTCGTTCAAGATGCCGGAAAATCTGACGAGTTGGAAGATTCGCAGCTGGGTCATGGGGCAGGGGACGCGTGTGGGGGAAGGGGAACAACTGGTCGTTACCCGCAAGAATTTGATCGTCCGTTTACAGGCGCCGCGGTTCTTTACGGAAACGGATGAAGTCGTGCTGAGCGCGAACGTTCACAATTATCTCAAGACATCGAAACAAGTGACAGTCGTGCTGGAACTGGACGGCGATACGTTACAGCCTCTTAACGAGCTGACGCAGACAGTCGAAATCGCTGCCAACGGAGAGCAGCGGGTCGACTGGCGGGTGAAAGCGGTTCGTCCCGGTTTTGCCGTGATTCGCATGAAAGCGCTCACGGATGAAGAGTCGGACGCGATGCAGATGACGTTCCCCGTCAAAGTGCATGGCATTTTAAAAACCGAGTCGTTTACCGGGACGATTCCAGCCGACGGAAAGTCCGCGCAAATCAGCTTCCAGATTCCGGACCAACGGAAATCGGAACTTAGTCGACTCGAGCTTCGTTATTCCCCTTCGTTGGCGGGCGCGATGGTTGATGCGCTGCCATATCTGATTTATTCACCGCACAAAACGACCGATGGCACGTTGTATCGATTTCTGCCGACGGTGATGACGCAGAATATTCTGAAACGCATGGGACTGAACCTGGAGGAGATTGAACGGAAACGAACGAATCTCAATGCACAGGAAATCGGTGACGACAAACAGCGGGCGGAACAGTGGAAACGTTATGACCAGAACCCGGTTTTCAGTCAGTCGGAAGTTGATCAGATCGTGAAACAGGGAGTGGCTGATCTGACCAGTATGCAGTTATCCGATGGAGGCTGGGGCTGGTTCTCCGGTTGGCAGGAGCGCTCGTCCCCTTATTTCACGGCGCGCGTGGTGCACGGATTGAATCTGGCGCAGCAGAACGGCGTCGCGTTAGTACCCGGTACTTTGGAGCGGGGCATCGAATGGCTGAAAAATTATCAACAACAGGAACTGCAGAAACTGCTGAATGCTCCCGACGAAAAGAAACCGTATAAAGTGACGGCTTCCAACCTGGACGCGTATGTATTCATGGTGCTCGTGAACCAGAAGATCGTTGACGAAAAGATGTTCGATTTCCTCTATCGGGATCGGACAAAACTTTCGGTCTACGCGCTGGGCATGCTGGGGTTAGCCTCGCATGAACTGGACCGTCAGGACCGTCTGGAGATGATCGTCAATAACATGGACCAATATCTGGTGCAGGATCCGGAGAACCAGACTGCATATCTGAATCTGCCGGAAGGTAATTACTGGTGGCACTGGTACGGCAGCGAAGTGGAAGCCAATGCCTATTATCTGAAGCTGCTGGCAAAAGCCGACCCGCAAAACCCGAAGGCGGCGCAACTGGTGAAATATCTGTTGAACAATCGCAAACATTCCACCTACTGGAATTCCGTGTCGGATACCGCGATTGCCGTCGAAGCACTTGCCGAATACTGGGCTGCCAGCGGCGAAGGGCAGCCTGATCTGACGCTGGAAATCTATCTGGATGGTCAAAAACAGAAAGAGGTCAACATCACCGCCGAGAATCTGTTCACGTTTGATAACAAGCTGGTGATCGAGGGGGACGCGCTCACGTCTGGCGCCCATCGACTGGAAATCCGCAAGCAGGGGGCAGGTCCTTTGTATTACAATGCGTATGTGACTTACTTCACTAAAGAAGATTTCATTACTGCGACCGGGTTGGAGATCAAGGTAGAACGCAAGTACTACAAACTGGTTCCGGAAGAGGCTTCGGTCAAAGCGTCTGGTTCACACGGGCAGGCGGTTGACCAGAAGATCGAAAAATACCAGCGTCAGGAAATTGATCGAGAGACCGCACTCAAAAGCGGCGATCTGGTGGAAGTCGAACTCATTTTTGATAGCAAAAATGATTACGAGTATCTGGTGTTTGAAGATTTCAAAGTGGCCGGAATGGAGCCTGTCGAGGTGCGCAGCGGTTATTCCCGCAGTGGTCTGGGCGCTTATCAGGAATTTCGCGATGATCGTGTGGTGTTTTATCTTCGGCAGTTAGCCCGTGGCAAGCACAGTCTCACCTATCGTTTGCGGGCGGAAATCCCGGGACATTTCAGCGGACTGCCCACGATCGGTTATGGTATGTATGCACCCGAGTTAAAAGCGAATTCGGATGAAGTCAAAGTGAAGATTATCGATTGATCGCAAGGCTCAAATCAGATCGGCTCCCAGAAGGTTCCATTCCATCTGCTGAGCCGATTTTGAGCGGCATCGAACAGGTAAAGATTTCGGTCTTTGAAAATCGTCTGCAATTTTGCCGGTTGATACAGTTCAGGTCGGTAGCGTCCCACAAGAACTGTTTGATCTAACTGTGGATCGTTGATCACATAATCGATGTGCCGGTCCGCCGGGTCGTGTGCGACCAGGACCAGCGCGGGTTGTTTAATCTGCGGATGATGTTGGATCATCTCTTGAAACTGGAAATGTTTGAATTTTGAAAAGGCGACATTATTCACGACCATTTCCAGTTTGGAGACAGTCCACAAGGGGGGGATGGCGACCAGATTGGTCAACACCGCGATTAAAATCATTGACGTCCAGAGCCAGCTCATCAGCGGGCGGTCGCTGTGACGCCAGATTCGAAACAGGCTTTGCGTCACTCCGGCAAAAATCAACGCCCAGAGAGGCCCGGTTTCAAACACGTAATGCCAATGCATGATTCCCTCATACCAGTACGGAATATGTACGACATGCAGTGAGAGAATCGAAGCAAACACAAGCCACCAGCGGCTCCAGCGTCTGCATTCTGTGATCAGAAAAATCAGCCCCGCCAATCCCAGGGGGATGATTCCCAGGGTCCACTGCAGACTGGCCAGAAAACGATTCTGTACATTTTGAACGGCTAAAGCAGGCGTCAGGTTTTCGGCCCATTTGTCATAGTTTTCCAGAACTTTCGGGCCGAGTTTCTGTTCTCCGCGAATCACATTGTTGAAACCATAAACATGACGCGGGGTGTAGATATCAGTATAAACCTGGTACGGCATTTTCCAGCCACTACCGGTGATGGACTGATTGTAAAAGAAGAGACAGATCAATCCGCAACCGAGTGGAATTGCCAGCCCGGCTACCAATGCCCAGGCAGAGCGGATTGAGTTACGTGCTTCCGATTCTGCTGCCGTTGTTTTGTTTTGTTTTGTGAGACCGCTCACGATCAACTGGATGCCCAGCCAGATACCAAAGGGGAGCGCGAAACCGGCTGCCGTCATGGGGCGACAGAGCATCGCGAACGTGAGTCCCAGTCCCGCCAGAAACGCATCGAGGAAAGAGCGGGTGCGCTGCATCCGCAGAAACGCCCAGAGAAACAGGGAAAGCCCAACCAATGTCGGGTGATGTGCCAGGAGCAGGTTGCTGAAAATGGCCATGCCCGGAGAGAACGCGACGATCAGGCCCGCCAGAAGCCCGACGCCATTGCCGGCCAGTTCTCTGCCGGACCAGAAGATAAAAAACGCCGTGATGGTTCCCGCCAGCCAATATCCCCAATAGGGGTGTCCCCAAGAGACAAAAGGGGCCAGCCAGAGACCGGTTCCCGGGAAATAGCGACTGGCGAGTTTGCCTTCATTCAACACATGAACCTGATCAAAAATTTCCGGTGCGGCGGGATGACTGGGAAATGAAGTGTGCCCAGCCAGAAACGTTTTCGCCTGGAACAGGTAGCTATATTCATCGTGGTAAGCAGGAGGGAGATCTCCCAGAGTCAGTTTACGCTCCGAGTCTACAATATGGTCAGCGGTCCAGACACTCATCAGAAACGAACTGGCGGCAACAATGAAACTCAGCGAAAATGCGAAATAGTCCAGGCGTTTTGTGGCACGCTTTTCGCGAACCCATTCTTCTGACAGCCGGGGGCGAAGCAGACTGCTCCAAACTTTGAAATTGATGTAAGGGCGAAAAAACCAGCAGAGGGGACTGAGTAATAATAGAATGAAGTACGGAGTGGTATCGACGTTGACATACAGGAAAAAACGTGTGAGTAAAGGCAATTGTTGATTTTCAGACTGCACCCGGTCCCATTCATAGGGGGCGAGCAGACCGAAAAGTGCTATCGCAAAGATCAGATGGAGCAACGGAATCCAGCGGGAGTTCATCTGTTGATCCGGCGGCAAATCTGGAGCAGGCCGCGATGAAATTTGGTTTTCCGAATCCATGAGGTCGTTAAAATTTCTGAATGTCTGGTTCCAGATCTGCCTGTGATGGCAGAATTTGTTTTCCGTTGTCCTTTGAAGAGTATAACTTTGAGAATCAGGGAAAAGAAAGGGCGTGGTTGAATAACTAACCACGCCCTTGCAAATGTTTTCGAATTCAAAAAACGGTTGGCAGCCCGTTTTTACTTTTTGGCTGTTTTCTTACTGGCTGCCTCAGTCAGAAGTTTTTCCAGATTGGTTTTCTGGGAGGCGGATAAGATCGTCTCGTATTCCGTGTTGCGTTTTTTGTTTAATTCGTCCAGTTGTTTTTTCAGGCTTTCAATTTGCGGGTTGTAGTCGGACTGAATTTTATAAATCTTGTCGCGCTGTTCGGGTGAAAGATCCAGTTTGCCATAATAATTGGGAAGCCGTCCTTTTGACTTTTTCGGTGTGGCTTTGGTTTCTTTGACGCTGGTTTTGGCTGGATCAGACTCTTTCTTCTGAGCGGGCAAGCTATCCGCTGTGCAAATCGTCAACGCGAGTCCTGTGAACAAAACAACAAACAGCTTGACATAAGTTTTTCCAAACATCTTATTCCCCGCTCATTAAAGCTTCTATCAAAACAGGTAAGGCACTCGTGTACCAACAATGTCTATTATTGTGTACACATTGCGGTTTTGATTTCAACCGAAAAGCAGTGAAAATGGATTATTTGTCAATTAGTTCAATTGTTCACGTATTCGGTATAATTCTTCCAATGCAGCCAGAGGTGTCATTTGATCGACGTTCAGGTCTCTGATTTCGTCGAGTACGGGATGAGTCGCGTTTCCAAAGAGGGAAAGTTGCTGATGCGACGATTGTTTTTGCAGACGTGGTGGAATGGTCGTTTTTCCACTACTGGCGTCAATATGATCTTTTTCGAGTATTGAAAGGATCTGGTTCGCTCTGTGAATGATCTGGTCAGGGACACCAGCCAGGCGGGCCACATGAATTCCGTAACTTTTGTTTGCTGAGCCTTCCACGATTTTGTGCAGAAATACGATTTCTCCATCCTGTTCATGCACGGCGACATTCCAGTTACTGGTCTGTTTGAGCGTTTGTGTCAACTCGGTCAGTTCATGGTAGTGAGTTGCGAAGAGGGTTCGGGCTTTAATCTGATCATGCAGGTATTCGGTCATGGACCAGGCCAGTGAAATTCCGTCATAGGTACTGGTGCCGCGTCCGATTTCATCCAGAATCACCAGACTGCGTTCCGAGGCCGAGTTCAGAATACGGGCGGCTTCTGTCATTTCGACCATGAACGTACTTTGACCTTTGCTCAGTTCGTCGCTGGCACCCACGCGTGCAAAGATTCGATCTGCAATTCCGATCCGCGCTTCACTGGCGGGGATGAAAGAACCGATCTGCGCCATGAGAGTCAGCAGCGCCGCTTGACGAATGTAAGTACTTTTTCCCGCCATGTTCGGGCCGGTAATGATTTGAACCCGTCCGTAGGGATCGCCGAGCAACACATCGTTGGGAACGAATTCACCGGATGGTTGCAGACGGTCGAGTACCGGATGCCGGCTCTCTCTGATGTCGAGGACCGGTTCTTCGGTGATCTCGGGACGCGTATAACCTGCGTGGGTCGCCAGGTGGGCCAGTCCGAAGAGCACGTCAATTTGTGCCAGGATTTCTGCCGTTTTTTGTGTGCGGGGTGCTTCTTTGGCGACGCGTTCCCGCAACTCATGAAACAGTCTCAGTTCCAGTTCAATCGCACTGTCTTCTGCTTTGAGCACTTTTTCTTCGTACTCTTTCAGCTCAGGCGTGATATAACGTTCCTGGTTTTTCAGAGTCTGTTTGCGAATATAATGCTCGGGGACTTTCGCGGCCTGGGCGGCGGAAACTTCGAGATAATAGCCAAAAACTTTATTGTAACCGACTTTCAGATTCGGAATGCCGATCCGCTCTGATTCCTCGTTACGATAACCGGCGATCCATTCTTTGCCCCCCTTGGAAAGGGATCGCAGTTCGTCCAGTTCGGCATTAAATCCTTTACAGATCACGCCCCCTTCATTGAGCGTCAGTGGGGGCTCCTCCACGATCATGGCTTCGATATCCGCCCGCACTTCAGCACAGAGGTCGATGCCGGCTTCGAGCTTTTGGAGCAGTTCCGATTTGCGACCGGCGAGTTTCGCTTTCAGTTTGGGAAGTAATGCCAGAGACTGGGCCAGAAAACTGAGGTCACGGGCGTTGGCCCTACCTGTGGCGATGCGTGCGGTGAGACGCTGCAGGTCATACGTTTTCGCCAGTTGTTCACGCACATCATGGCAGAGGACCGGGTTCTGTGAGAGTTCTTCAACCGAGTCGAGCCGTTTTTGAATTTCGGGAAGACTCGTCAGCGGGTTGGCAATCCAGTCGGTGAGCAGACGGGCTCCCATCGAGGTGACGGTTTCATCGAGGACCGAAATCAGGCTGCCTTCGCGTTTCCCTTCGCGAATGGTGCGTGTCAGTTCCAGGCTGCGCCGGGTAGCTTCATCGATCAGCAGACGGTCGCCGCGTTCGTACGGTTCAATCTGGTTGATATGCGGAATCGAACTTTTCTGGGTGTCCTGAACGTATTCGAGCAAAGCGCCCGCGGCGGTGATCGCGGGAGTGTTCGATTCCAGATTAAACCCTTCCAGCGTTTTGGTGCCGAAATGTTCCAGCAGCCGTTTTTCGCACTCATCTTGCGCGAACGACCAGGAAGGCCGCTCGGTCAACATGGTATCCAGATGGCCGATGGCATTTTGCAATGCGGTGTTGCCTTCCGCGAAAATACACTCGGCGGGATGAATGCGGGCCAGTTCGTCAACCAGATGTTCCGCCGTTGTGTTGGAAGTCAGAAAACGACCGGTGGAGAGTTCCAGCCAGGCGAGTCCGATACTGGATTTGCCGAAATAGATGCTGGCCAGAAAGTTGTTCTCATGCGGATTCAGCAAGGCGTCATCGGTCAGCGTGCCGGGGGTCACGACCCGGGTGACTTCGCGTTTGACCATGCCCTTGGCCGTTTTGGGATCTTCAACCTGATCGCAGATCGCGGCTCTGTAACCGGCGTGAATCAGCTTATAGAGATAGCTGTCCAGCGAATGGTACGGAAAGCCTGCCATCGGTGTCGGATTACTGGAAGTTTTATCGCGGCTGGTGAGCGTGATTCCCAGAACACGGGCTGCAATTTCCGCATCTTCGTTAAAAAGTTCGTAGAAATCGCCCATGCGAAACAGCAGGATGGTTCCCGGATTCTGGCGTTTGACTTCCAGATATCGCTCCATCATCGGGGTCAGCTTCTTGCCTGTATTTGTCATACGTCCTGATTTTTCTCTGACAGTTAGCAATTATAATGAGTGATTAATTCTTCGGTCGCTTTTCCGGAAACAGGGTACTGACACTCGTCCGGTCATGAATGGAGCGGATCGCAGCAGCAAAGGAGTGCGCGACCGAAATGACTTCGATGTTTTCCGGCAGAGGATCGATCTGCGTTTCAATCGTATTGGTCATAAACATTTTTTTCAAAGGGCTGTTACCGATGCGTTCCGCGGCGCCTCTTGACAATACGCCGTGTGTGACGGCTGCGTAAATGTCGTTGGCTCCCTTCTTTTTCAGGACTTCAGCCATGCTGATCAGGGTGCGGCCTGTAATGGTGAAGTCGTCTACCAGAATGATATTCTTGCCTGCGACCTCTCCAATTACTTCCAGAACTTCTACCGTTTCGGTGTGGTCTTTGCGGAGTTTGTTGCCAATGACGACCGGCGTTCCCAGCAGTTTTGCGAAATCGGATGCTTCCTTGGCAAACCCGACGTCGGGGCTGCAGACGACCAGATTTTCGATATTCAGTTTACGGACATGTTCACAAATGACATGCCGACCGTAGAGATGATCGACGGGCACACTGAAAAACCCCTGAATCTGCGGGCTGTGCAGATCCATCGTCAAAACGCGGTTCGCCCCGGCGACTTCGATCGCGTCTGCACAGACTCGCGCCCGGATCGAAACGCGAGGCTCATCTTTCTTGTCCCCTTTGGCGTAGCTGAAAAAAGGGATTACCGCGGTGATCTGCTGGGCACTGGCCCGTTTTAAGGCGTCGATCCAGAACAGAAGTTCAACAAAATTGTCGTTTACCGGCGAATGGACGCCCTGGATAATATAAACGTCGCGCCCACGGACATTTTCCAGAATACGAACAAAAATATTGCCTTCACTGAACTGGTGGGCTTCGCAGGGTGTCAGACGGATGCCCAGTTCATCAGCAATGGCTTGAGCAAGTAAGGGGTTACCCGAGCCAGCCATGATCGTCAGGTCGCCTTGTGGCGGTTGAAAGGACTGGAGACGAGGCCCTCGGGAAAGCGGATTTGGAGAACTAGACATTAATTAACAGATCAATCTAACGGGGCAATCTCTCGCCGGAAAACATTACTATTCTTGGGAATTCTGGATAATTTCGCTCTGCTCCATTCACGAAGAAAAGCAGACTCCATAATATCGATGCTGAATGGCAAAACAAGCGAACGCTTGCCAATATCCTCAAGGATGGTTCCAAGAGTTTTATTCACGTCCGTATTATTGACACCAAACAGGTTACTCAGGGCGGAAACACTATTTCCGTCTGCAAATGATGTTGAGATATCTAAAATGACAGAAAGAATTTACAACTTTTCTGCGGGACCAGCGGCCCTTCCTCTTTCCGTACTGGAGCAGGCACAACAGGATCTGATTTCACTGGGCGACACGGGAATCGGTGTTCTTGAGCACTCCCACCGAAGTAAAGCCTTCATCGCCGTTTATGAGGAAGCAGAAGCCCTCTGCCGGGAAATCGCCGGGATCCCTGATAATTACAAAGTTTTGTTTCTGCAGGGGGGCGCTTCCACACAGTTTTCCATGATTCCCATGAACCTGCTTACCAAAGATCAGACAGCCGATTATCTGGTCACCGGTTCCTGGTCCCAAAAAGCGGTCAAAGAGGCCAAATTATTCGGGAACGTGAATGTCGCCTGCAGCAGTGCAGACAAGAATTTTTCTTATATTCCCGAGGAAGTTTCTCTGAGTGAGAAACCTGCTTATGTGCATTTCACCTCGAATAATACAATTTACGGCACCGAGTTCGCGACCGAGCCCGTCGTTCCGGCGGGCGTTCCGCTGATTTGCGATGCCAGCAGCGATATCTTCTCGCGACCCATCGATATTTCTCAATATGGGATTGTTTACGCCGGTGCGCAAAAGAATCTGGGGCCCAGCGGGGTGACGCTGGTCATCATCCGGGACGATCTGATTGAGCAGGGGCCGACTGATCTTCCCACGATGCTGCAGTACCGGACCCACTCCGAAGCGGGGTCCATGTACAATACGCCGCCGACATTCGGAATTTATGTTTTGGGACGCGTTCTGCAATGGTTGAAAGATCAGGGTGGATTAACGGCCATGGCGCAGAAAAATCAGGCCAAAGCGGGTAAACTGTACGATTATCTGGATCAGAGTTCGCTGTTCAAGCCGACGGCTGCGAAAAAAGACCGCTCGCTGATGAATGTGACGTTCGTGACTGGCGATGACAGTCTGGACGCCAAATTCATCAAGCAGGCAACTGCCGCTGGACTGGATGGCTTGAAAGGTCACCGCAGTGTCGGCGGGATGCGGGCGAGTATTTATAACGCATTTCCCGAGGCCGGCGTTGACAAGTTAATCGAAGTGATGAGTCAGTTCGAAAAGGAACATGCTTCTTGAATCCACCCGAAATCGATAAAGCGCATGCGGATATAGGGCTGGTTTGTGCTCTGCCGATGGAGATCCAGCCCTTTCTGGATCACTGTGAGCACGTCAAAAAATATACCGGCGGTTCGTATGTGTTTCGGGGCGGATTTCTGGATCGGATTAAAGTGGCCGTCGTACAAACGGGAGTGGGTTTTGCCCGCGCCCGTGCTGCGACGCAGGCTTTGGTCGATGCGCATTCGCCCCCCTGGGTGCTCTCGGTCGGGTTTTCAGGTGCATTGCAGACTGGCATGAAAGTCGGCGATATTGTCGTGGCGACTTCGGTAGCAGACCTGCACGGCCAGGAGCTGAAAAACGATGTTCACTTTCCGGAAGACCCGGAACAGGGGCTCTACGTGGGACGGATCATCAATACCGATCAGATCGTCCGCACGGTAGAGGAAAAATTACAACTGGCGGAAAAGTACGACGCACTCGCGGTCGATCTCGAAAGTCTGGCGGTGGCGCAGGTCTGTGCCGCTGAGAAAAAAGGCTTCATGGCGATTCGGGTGATCAGCGACGACTGTTCTGCTGACCTGCCGCCGGAAGTGATGTCGATTCTCGGCGAAACCGGAGCCGTACGGGCCGGGGCCGCTCTGGGAGCCGTCTTCAAACGACCGGAAAGTATCAAAGAAATGTGGAAGATGCGCGGCGATGCCTCACGCGCGGCCACGCGACTGGCCGGCTTTCTGGACGGGGTCGTCGTCCAGCTCTACGAAGCCCGGCATTAGACTGTATCCCGTTTTACTGTAGCGTCTCCAAGGCCATTTGGACCGAGTATTAGATTGAGACATGCTATCGTTAAATGGGATGCGCTCCAGCATGAGGTTTCATCTCTGCGAGATGAAGAACCGGGGCTAATGCCTAATGGCACTTACTTTAGAAAAAGATTGTAATCCACACCAGACT
>TARA_R110002111_G_scaffold143818_2_pt1 | contig 29052 bp, 26 predicted proteins | sample TARA_R110002111 | Tara Oceans TARA_R110002111 (sample SAMEA4397363) | marine metagenome | biome: Polar Biome; feature: [ZZZ] marine water layer (ENVO:01000295); material: water (ENVO:00002006), including particulate matter (ENVO:01000060) such as... | depth 199 m | reverse complement strand
TTAATCCGTTGCTCAAAACCATATAGTAATGAGCCATCGGAAAATGCTACATTAGCAAAACGTGCTGTAGAAATATTGATATCTTTACTTTTTTGCATTAAAAAAAGTTCCATAATTCGTTTAGAGGCTCCCATCATATTCACAGGATTTGTCGCTTTATCTGTAGAAACGCAAAAATATTTTTTCACGTTATTTTCAATGGATTGCTTAATGGTTTTTTGTGTATTAAAAATGTTTACATCGATCATGCGCATTAATGTAAATGGATCTTCTTCGCTTCTCACATGTTTTAATGCGGACAAGTTTAATACATAATCATAATTGCCGTCTGATGCAATAAATGCATCATATTCTATAGACCCAATATCTAAGGCGAATGTTTTAAACTCACCATTGATATAACCAAAAGAACTTCTGAGGTCTCTTACTAATTCTACTAAATTATTTTCGCTAATATCAACGACATGAAGTTTAACAGGTTGGCGTTTAAAAATTTCTTTGGTAACGGCTTGCCCTATAGTGCCAGCACCGCCTAGAACCAAAAATCTTGAAGATTCCACAATAGTATTGATTTCATTTCCTGTCGTTTTAATATCGCGCTCAAACATTTCATTTTCTCTACCAATGAGATCTAATATACTTTGGTTAAACATTTTTTTGTGGTTCATAAGGCAATCAGAGCTGTTGATATTTTATAATTTAAAAGAAAAAAAACAACTTAATTCTTAGCTTTGTAAATATAGGGTTTACCAATTATGTTTTAAAATTGTTGCATTTATTTCTTTACCTTTAATATGATAAAATTTTTCACATTAAAGATTATTAAAAATTGTAATATTGCGACATGAAAACTTTTAGAATTAGAACTGAATACAAGGATTCCCAAGAGAAACTTGATTATTTTATTCAAAATTTTGAAACAGAAGGCACACCTTTTGGTGATCAAAAAAGGAATTCGCTTAGACTCTTTAAGCTAAAAGATATACAGGTTAATATAAAATCCTTTAAGGTTCCTAATATAGTGAATCAAATTGCTTATAATTTTTTTAGAAAAAGTAAGGCACAACGCTCTTATGAATATGGTTTAGAGCTTATAAAAAGAGGGATTGGTACACCAGAACCGATTGCCTATTATGAATTTAAAACCCCTTTCCTTTTTAAAAAAAGTTATTATTTATCTGAACAGGTAGACTGTGATTTAACGTATAGAGAACTCACGCATGATTTTAACTACCCAGATTACGATACTATTTTAAGGGCATTCACAAGATTTACGTTTCAATTACATGAAAAAGGAATTAAATTTTTGGATCATTCTCCAGGAAATACTCTAATTAAAAAGGTAAACGATGGTTATCAGTTCTTTTTGGTGGATTTAAATCGTATGGAGTTTAAGCAAATGAACTTTGAAGAGCGTATTAAAAATTTCGATAGATTAACTATCCATAAATCTATGGTGGAAGTTATGAGTGATGAGTATGCTAAGGTTTCAGGTGAAGATTACGATAAAATTGTGAATTTAATGTGGGAAGCCACTGAAGCTTTTCAGGCTAAACACCATAAAAAACAGCGTATAAAGAAGAAATTAAGGTTTTGGAGAAAATAATTATTTTCCTTTTAGTTTATAAAGTTCTCTTAGCTTAGAATATTTTAAAAAGGTAATATTCGCTGTTTGCACGGCAATCACATAACCATTAAAGCCGTCTAAAATTCCTAATCTTAAAAAATAAGTTTTAAAAAAGGCCCAAGTTGGATTCCATATAATTTTCCAAATAGGAGCTTTTTTTCCTACATCATAATAGGCTTTGGCAGCAATAGTAGAAAAATATTCTGTCTTTTGATTAAACTCTGAATAGGTTTGATAGGTTTTATGTAAGATATCACCTTTTAAATGTCCAGATTTAGCTTTAACGTTGTGTAATTGCACATTATCATGTGGGTTAATACCTTTCCATTCTGCACAGCGTCTATCAAAAACACGTAATTTTTTATTAGGATACCAATCCGAGTGTTTAATCCATTGACCACAGAAATTATTGAAACGGTTAGCAAAATAGCCATCAAATTTCCAATTCGATTTTAAGTCGATTATAGATTTTTGTAATGTTTCGGATAAGGATTCATCTCCATCTAATGATACAATATGGTCATAGCTAGCTTGTGTTAAAGCAAAATTCTTTTGTTCTATGTAACCTAAGAATTTTTGTTCAATAAATTTTACATCAAACCGTTTGCAAATCGCTTTAGTATTATCTGTAGAAAAAGAGTCTACAACAATTATTTCATCCACAACATTCACCAAAGAATGCAAACATTGTTCAATGTTACGTTCTTCATTAAAAGTGATAATGACTCCAGACAGTTTTAGCATGTTGTAGATTTCAATGCTGTAAAAATAGTATTTTTGCTAAATGCAATCTAATCTTCAAGCCACAATAATTATAAGTACATTCAATAAGCCAGAATGGCTTCAGCATGTATTATTAAGTTTTGATATTCAAACAACAAAGAATTTTGAAATTATTATTGCAGATGACGGTTCTGATGAAAAAACAAAAGCAGTTATAGATCAATTTTCTAAAAATACCGATCTGAATGTGAAGCATATATGGCAAGCAGATGATGGTTTTCAGAAAACAAAAATTTTAAATAAAGCTATTGAGGCTTCAAACGCTGACTATTTAATTTTTACAGATGGAGATTGTATTGCTCGTAAAGATTTTGTTGAAACACATTTAGAATTAAGAAGATTAAAATGTGCGCTATCTGGTGGATATTTTAAGCTAACAGAGGACGTTTCTAGTAAAATTACAGATACGATGATTAGAGAGCAAAAATGTTTTGAAAAGGATTGGCTTATTGCAGAAGGACAGCCAAAGACTTTTAAAATGAATAAACTAACAACGTCAAAGACAAAAGCTAATTTTTTAAATTTTGTAACACCAACAAAGGCCACTTTTGATGGTATGAATGTGTCTTGTTGGAAAGCAGACATTTTAGCTGTTAATGGGTTTGATGAACGCATGAAGTATGGAGGTGAAGACAGAGAAGTGGGAGAGCGTATGATGAATAATGGTATCAAGTTTTTGCAGATACGTTACAGCGCTATCTGTGTGCATTTACATCATGATAGACCTTATGAAAACGAAGAAGCTTTGTTGTTAAATAAAAAAATTAGACAGGAAACTAAGCATGCAAAAAGCACATACTCGAAATACGGAATTCATAAATGATAATCTATTTTTCTAAAGTATATGCTTTAGAATAACTCTTAAAGGTAAAGTAACCTAGACGTTTTCGTATTTTATATTTCCTAATAAGGTTGAGCGGTTTCTTTTTTAAATAACGTTTATCTTTATGTAAAAAGGTCAGGCAAGCATCAATAACACGTTCACTAGATTTGCCGTCAAAATAAGGGTGTAATTGCTCAATAAACGCTTCTATGTTTTTTGTTAAATTCAACGACGGATTGAGTGCTTGTGTAAAAGCATTTTCAATTGCGTTTGGTGTGGTGATATTTATGAGGTAATTGTGGTTAAATGTATGATTATAGGTAACTACAGGTTTTTGTTGGAGTAAAAACTCTTGAATTGCAGATGTGGTATCAGCAAACATAATATCTGAGTTCTTAAATAAAGGAATTAAATCTGTGGTGTTATAGTATGTGAAATTTTTATTTTCTAATGATTTCCATTTTGCTTTTATGGCATTGGGTAGTTTAGGATGTAGTACCATGATAAATTTATACTTATCAGTGTTAGACAGCCTTTTAATTTCATTAAAAACATCGTCTTGTACAGCTAAACTTAAGCGTTTGGTAAATGTAGAGGCTATCATTATAGTTGGTGTAGCACTCTTAAGTTTTGTTTTTAATGGAAATAAGGGATCTACTTTACTCCAGCCTGTTTCTATAACTTCAAAATGCGAATGCTTTCTTTGCTGTGCCTTAAATCCAGAAGTCGATGTTGGACCTTGCGTACAATACAAATCAAAAAAGCCACGAATTCTAAAATGAGAAAAATTATTGTGTCCTTCTGGGCGTTTTTGAGCATTAAAACCATGAAAAATCTGCACTTTCAATCCTGAGATAAAATCAGGTACGTCATTGGTAGCTGCTAATACAATATCTGGTTTGTAATTAACGACACTTTTAATGGTGTCTAATAGATTTTTTTTTCCTTTTAATGCTGTTTTTCCATCATCAAGGTCGCTAAACCACATTACGGTATCACCTCTGCTTAAGATTTCTTTTTCTAAAGGAATCCCTATGGGCAACGCATAACTATAAGATATATATATTAAAAATTTATAATGCATTCTACTTTTATCTTTTTGGCTGTGTGGATTTAGCGCATACGTTCTTCTAACCAACCTAATATGTAATTCAAAATGTGTGGTGGACTGCGATCTAAACTTTGAAGGCCTAAGAATAATTTGTCTTTAGCTTTGACATTCAATTTGAATTTATACCAATACAACGGTTTCTTGTAAGATCTAAAGTACATCAGCTGAAGATCATTTTTAAAATAACACGTTTTGTTTTTTATTTCTAAATGATTGGCTAACCCTTGAGGTGTAAATTGACTTGTTTTTCTAAATCGATGTTTTATGTTTTCTATAAGCACGTTTTCATTAGCTTCAAAATAGGTTTCAAATGTCGATTTTCTGAGCGGGTGAGGTGTATGCTTAAAGTTGTAATATTTATCAAAACCAGCTAGTTTAGCTGCATTTTGCTGAATAGATTTATGTCCAACTCTAGGTTTTTTAAATTTCTTATAGAAAATATCCTTATCAAACTTTAGCCATTTACCTCTTATAATAGGAAGTCCGTCCTTAAAGAAATCACTAGGCTTGGTTTCATTTATTAAAAAGAAATCATCATTAAAATAGATAAAGTGTTCTGCTAATTCCGGTATTCTGTATAAGCAGGTTTCAATTGGTCTACAATTAAAAGTAGGTAAGTATTCTTCGTAACCTCTAAAAATAACGTGGTGATCTACTATAGATACTTTATTATAAGTATTATCTGTTTTGCTGTTTTTTAAAAAATTAGGTGTCTGATTATCTGTTATAATGTAAATATTTCTAATATATGGAGCATATTTTAAAATAGAATCAATGGTGAACTTAATTTCATTGACTTGGTCATAACGCGTTCTAAATTTTTCCGAATTTACTTTAGCCTTGTCTTCTAGATAAGGTAACATTTTGGCTTTATGATTGTCATCATTGCCATCTACCCATAAAATCACAGCATCTATTGGGTTATTTTTAGAATTGTTTTCTATCATAATAAATTACATCCAAAGGGTAAATATTAGCTTAAATCAAAAATAGAATCTACTATATTTATGTGATGACTTGTTGTCCTTTTTTTAATTTAGGTAACTTAAAATAATCGCCAATAATAGTATTGTATTCTTCAGGATAAAAAGCTTTTCTAGCATCAGAAGGATAAAAAGTCATTTCGCCAAAAATTGTTTTTCCATTTATAGAATAAAAATCGACCCTTACAAATGGTATATTTTCAGCCAAAATTTCAGCACAATTTATCATCTCTTCTAAATTATCAGGTTTTTCTATTTCTGAGGAAATACTTTTATAACTAGAACTTTTTCCAAAAGGTAATAATTTAAAATTCAAATCAAAACACCCTTGTTTGTGGTCTTCATCTCTATCTATATGAATATCTATAAACTGGGCTTTACCATCAAAACAGTAAAATTTATAATCAACAAGTGATGTTTTATCATCTTCTTTTAAAAACTTCTCAATTATGAGTCTTGGTGGTACGTCTTTATAAGCCCATTCTTGTCCTATTCTATAATATTGATTTTTACTTAGCCATTTCTTAAATAATTTAAGCGCTTTAGTTTTATTAAGCGTTTTTTTATCTGTTACAATGAGGTTATGACTACTAGTATGGGTTGCTTTTATTGCAAATTTATTAGGTAATTCATCAAAAGGGACATCTTCAGCATTTTCATAAACACCATAAATCTCATTGAGATATTGTATTCCAATTTTATTTTCTACAAAAGCCCTAACCGCATATTTGTCTACTAACTGATTTAAAATTTTTGGACGATAAAAAACCTTGTACCATTCTATTTTCTCATTAAACTCTTTTGGGTTGTCTAAGTTTAATTTTTTACCAGAAAAATATTCATAGTGATAACGAACGTACATTTTAGATGGTAAAAAGCGCATTTTTCTCAAATGCTTTAAGAAGAATCTACGTATTTTATTAGACATTATTTATATGGTTTTAACAAATGTAATATAATTATATGGTGTCTTTAATAGTGTAAATTCTAATATTAGTTATCTAACCACTACTTTATGTTTATTGCATATAATGGGTAATTCTTTATGTGTCTTAATATTTATACAGCCACATCATACTCACGTAAAGCATCGTTTAAAGAGGTCTTTTTATTTGTGCTTTCTTTACGTTTACCGATGATTAAAGCACAAGGCACTTGAAATTCGCCTGCCGCAAATTTCTTGGTATAACTTCCTGGGATTACCACAGAACGCGCAGGTACAACACCTTTGGTTTCAACTGGTTCGTCACCCGTAACATCAATAATTTTAGTACTCATGGTTAATACAACATTAGCGCCTAAAACAGCTTCTTTTTCTACACGTACACCTTCAACAACAATACAACGTGAGCCAATAAAAGCACCATCTTCAATAATTACAGGAGCGGCTTGTAGAGGTTCTAAAACACCACCAATACCAACACCTCCAGAAAGGTGAACATTCTTGCCAATCTGTGCACAACTACCAACGGTTGCCCAAGTATCTACCATGGTTCCTTCATCTACATAAGCGCCAATATTTACATAACTAGGCATTAATATTGTACCAGAAGAGATATACGCTCCATGTCTTGCTACAGCATGAGGAACAACTCTAATTCCTTTTTCTGCATAACCGCGTTTTAATGGAATTTTATCATGATATTCAAAAATACCAACTTCAAACGTTTCCATTTTTTGAATTGGGAAATATAAAACAACCGCTTTTTTTACCCATTCATTTACTTGCCATCCATTATCCGTTGGTTCTGCGACTCTTAATGTGCCTGCGTCAACAAGGTCAATGACATTTCGTATAGCGTCTATAGTCTCTTTATTAGTTAAAAGTGAACGATCGTTCCAAGCATTTTCTATTGTAGATTGTAATTGTTTCATATGGAATAAAGTAAAAAAATTAAGTTCAAAGATAAGTCCATAAATAGCCATCAAAAAATTTTTTTCAAATAATACGAACTGAAATTTAAAATAGCTGATACTAACTTTGAATGATAATTTATTTTGATACTTCTAAAAGATTCGAAGCACTCTCGTTAGTTACTGTATTTATTTGATATTTAAGAGCCTTAAAAATGAATTTGAGAAAATAATTTCAAAATTATTGGATTTAAGTGTGACTTATCAAAAATAGTGGTGTCTTAACTATAGATTAAACGGAAGGTAATTTATTCATAATAACTTTATCTGAGAATTTAATTAATAGCTAATTTCGAAAACCCCTTCCCCTTTTTTAGGGGTTTTCTTTTTTTTAAGTTAAAATAATGTGACTTAATTAATGATTAGGTGTCTTAAAAGTGATTGATGAAATGATTTATTTTTAGAGGGAATAATATCATAAAATTGGTTTATTTAGATTGGTTATCTATTAAAACGCTTCTTTTTATAAGAAGCGTTTTTTAATTACAGTATCTTTGCAATTATGGGAAGAATATTAGCCATTGATTACGGTACAAAACGAACAGGTATAGCGGTTACAGACGAAATGCAAATCATTGCATCAGGATTAACCACTGTTGATACCAAAGAGTTACTTGAGTTTTTAAAAAACTATACAACCAAAGAAAAGGTTGAAAAAATTGTGGTTGGTCTACCCAAACAAATGGATAATACAGCTTCAGAAAGTGAAATGTATATTCAGAAGTTTTTAATACAATTAGCAAAGGCTATTCCTAATATTCCAGTGGATCGTGTGGATGAACGTTTTACATCTAAAATGGCATTTCAATCTATGATTGATAGTGGGTTAAAGAAAAAGCAAAGAAAAAATAAGGCTTTGATTGATGAGATTAGTGCGACTCTGATTTTACAAAGTTATCTTTCTAGCAATCTATTCTAAATTTCTATGTTGTATAAAATTAAGCATTTTTATTCCTTATGATTATGCACGCTGTTGGTTAAGATAATTTATAACAGGTTGCATAGCAATGTTCTCAATGAAATATCTAAGTAATTTAGCTTTAATTTTAGAATTATTATCACATAAATTGGTACTTTTGCACCCGAAAATATACAAAATATGATTTTACCTATCGTAGCTTATGGCGATGCAGTTTTAAAGAAAGAGGCTAAGGAAATTGACAAAGATTATCCTAAACTTTCTGAACTTATTGATAATATGTACGAAACCATGTATGGTGCGTATGGAGTTGGTTTAGCTGCACCTCAAATTGGTTTAGCAATTCGTTTGTTTTTAGTAGATGCTAGTCCTTTTGCAGATGACGAGGATCTTTCTGAAAAAGAAAGAGAGCAAATGAAAAATTTCAAAAAAACATTCATTAATGCTCAGATTTTAGAGGAAGAAGGTGAAGAATGGGCTTTTAATGAAGGTTGTTTAAGTATTCCAGATGTTAGGGAAGACGTTTTTAGACAACCAAAGATTAAAATTCAATATCAAGATGAGAATTTTGAGACTCATATTGAAGAATATGATGGTTTAATTGCAAGAGTAATTCAACACGAATATGACCACATTGAAGGTGTTTTATTTACCGATAAATTATCATCATTTAAAAAGCGTTTAATAAAAGGTCGCTTAACTAATATTTCAAAAGGTAAAATAAAAATAGATTACAAAATGCGTTTTCCTCTTATGAGTAAAAAGCGTTAATAACATATATATGAGCTTAGACAAAATTTTATCCATTTCAGGGAAACCAGGTTTATACCAAATTGTTACACAAACCAGAACAGGTGCTGTTGTAGAATCGTTAATTGACAAAAAACGTATTACTGTTGGTGCGCATAGTAACATTAGTATTCTTAGTGAAATTGCTATTTATACTTTAGCTGAAGAAGTACCTTTAAGAGAAGTACTGAAAAAGGTTAAGGAAAAAGAAGGTGGTAATCCAACTTCAATTAGTCATAAAGATGGAAAAGATACTTTAGAAGAATTTTTCTTTGAAGTATTACCAGATTATGATGAAGACCGTGTATATCCATCAGATATTAAGAAGGTTGTACAATGGTACAATTTACTTCAAAAGAACAATCTTTTAGATTCACTTGAAGAATCTAAAGAAGACAAAGATACGTCTGAGGAAGAATAAATATGTCTGATAAAGCAGCCCAATTAAAAGCTTTTGAGCGTTTGTTAAATATCATGGATGAGTTGCGTGAGCAATGTCCTTGGGATAAGAAACAAACCATGGAGTCTTTACGTCATCTCACCATAGAAGAAGTTTACGAACTTGGTGATGCTATTCTCGATAAGGATTTAGAAGAGGTTAAAAAGGAATTGGGCGATGTTTTACTTCATATTGTGTTTTACTCTAAAATAGGAAGTGAAACTAACGATTTTGATATTGCAGATGTTTGTAACAGTATTTGTGATAAACTCATAGATCGTCATCCGCATATTTACGGTGACGTTGTTGTAAAAGATGAAGCCGAAGTAAAACGTAATTGGGAACAGTTAAAGCTTAAAGAAGGCAAGACAAGTGTTCTAGAAGGCGTGCCTAAAAGCTTGCCAGCTATGGTGAAAGCTAGCCGAATACAAGAAAAAGTTGCTGGTGTAGGTTTTGATTGGGAAGAACCAGAGCAGGTTTTTGCAAAAGTAGAGGAGGAGTTAGCAGAACTTAAAGTTGAAATCGCAAAAGGGGATCAAGATGCTATTGAAAGCGAGTTTGGAGATGTAATGTTTTCAATGATTAACTATGCACGTTTTCTTAATGTAAATCCTGAAAATGCCTTAGAGCGTACTAATAAAAAATTCATTAAACGCTTTCAATATCTTGAAGGCAAAGCCAAAGATTTAAATAAATCTCTAAAGGACATGACACTTTCAGAAATGGATGTGTTTTGGGAAGAGGCTAAGTTGCTTTAAATACCTGCAACGTCAGAAATCACATCAAAATTTTAATTAATACAAAGTTCTACAACGTGTTTCAGCATTAGAAACGAAGTTGAAGAACACTTTGGTTTTGGTAAGTTTTGTGCTTAAATCATAATTTTTTTTAAAAAATTTAAAATAGAAACATCCAAAAGTGGTTTTTGTGCGTAAATACCGTATATAAAAGCAAACTCGTTTTTATAATCTTAGTAGGAGATCTTAATTATTATTTTAAGCGGTTGTAATTAAGGTTAATTTAGTTTAGTTAGGGCAAAACCCATCTGTAGTAACAGATGGGTTTTGATATTTATAATATTTTCTATTTTCTTTTTGAAACAAAAAAAAGTCCAGACATTTTTGTCTGGACTTTCCAACTATTAACCAACTTTAACTAACACTATTATAAAAATTAATTTATAATCATTACTTAAAAACTTATCTCATTACTATAGACGTAAAAAGGACCATTTTATTTCATGGATAAATACATTTAACGTGTATTTAACAAAAACCCGAAACTTACGTTTCGGGTTTTCTTAATTTAATAATTAAACACTTTCACTAACCATCAACTAATAATGTTAACTATTAAATGTTTTTTAAAACATGCCTCCACCTTCTTTTACGTCGTTGTCTCGTTGTTTACGAGATTTAGCTCTGTATTTTCCACCACCAAATCGGTACGATAAGCGTCCTGAAATTTGTTGACTTTCCCAATTAAATTGGCCATGTTGTACGTATGGTCTTTGTCCATTAAATTCCGCATACATTGTATCAAAAATATCATTGTAACTCAGGCTAAAGCTAGCTCTGTTGTCTTCAAGAAAACTATAACGCATTCCTAAATTAACCATAAGCATATCGCTCATTTCAAATTGAATGTTTTTATTCTTTCCTCTATACATTCCAAAGGCAGAAAAACTTAAGCTTTTACTCACTTTAAAGTTATTAAATGCTCTTACATTCCAAGCCATATTATCAACTTCAACGGTGTTTAAAACAATGTCTCCATTATCAAATGATTCTGCTAAACTTTTTTGAGTTTGAGAGAACAAATCGAAACTTGCATTAATACTCCACCATTTAGTTGGTCGGTAATTAGATGATAATTCAATACCATATGCTGAAGTATTATCAAAATTTAAATTGGTAAGAATTAGACGCTCCGGATCTGCTCTGTCAATTAAAATGGCTTGCTGAATTTCATCTTCAATAATTCTGTAGAAAACACCAGCTGTGATGCTTCCTTTTTCGAGTTGTCTTGTATAGTTTACTTCAACAGAGTTGGTGAATTGAGGACGCAATTCCGGATTTCCAAATTGTGAAATCAAAGATGTATTCCACTCTGGTAACGGATTAACTTGTCCAATTCCTGGTCGGTCAATTCTTCTACTGTAACTAAATTGGTACGAATTTTTTTCAGAAGGCGAATAGGTTGCGAATACTGAAGGATATAGTTCAAAATAATCGTTCTTAAAAACAGAATTTAGTTCTTCATTAGAATCTAAATCTCTTTTAAAAGCATCAGAATCTACAGTAACCGTTTCTGCTCGTAAACCAACTTGGTAACTCCATTTTTCTATAGTTCTACCATAGGTTGCATAAGCAGAGTAAATATCTCTAGCGTAATTAAAACTTGTGTTTGTAGGGATATATTCTTCGGCTTCATTCTGTTCTCTTGCATCAGATTTGTAAAATATATCTGTGTCAAATAAACGCGCTTCTAAGCCTAATTCTAATTTTGTAGATTCAGATAAAGGATTTACATAATCTAAATTTATGGTTGTACTTTTTCTGTCAGTATCAGTATCTTCTATAAAATTTGGACGCTGTGCACTGAAAAATATATTATTAGTGTCTCCTAAGCCGTCATATATATTATGGTCAACTTCTAACTCAATATTATGACCTTCCTCATTAAAATCGTGCTTGTAATTAAAGTTATATTGTTGTGAGTTGTTTTCGTTATTTGCATTTGCAAATTGCGTTTCATTAAGTGTTGGATTTGTAAGGTAGTTGATATACGAATTTGACATGGTCCAGCCATCAAATATATTCTGATTAGTAAAAACAGAAATTGTATTCTTATCATTCAAATAATAATCTAATCCGGCTTTAAACAAGTTAGATTTGTTATTATTAAGTATATCAAAGTTCTGTTGAATTTCTTGCTCAATTCTATTTATATATCCATAATTGGCGTTTTTTGAGACACTATTACTGTATGATCCGTATAAATTAAATTTTCCATTTCTATAATTAGCATCAATAGAACCATTAAATTTTGGTTCAATATCATAAGCTAAACCAACATTAATATTTCCATTAAAACCAATTTGTGTGTTTTTATGAAGTACAATATTTATAAAACCACTCATGCCTTCAGGATTGTATTTTGCTGAAGGATTAGTAATTAATTCAATACTTTTAATAGATGTTGAAGGAATTTGTTTTAGTAATTGTTCTGCAGGGATATTAGACAATTTTCCATCCACCATAACACGTACATTTTGGTTGCCACGTAAACTTATGGCTCCAGATTGTTGATCTACGCTAACCGAAGGTAAGTTATTCATAATCTCACTAGCATTTGCGCCAGCCGTTTGTAAATCTTTACCAATAGTAATCACTTTGCGATCTACTTTTTGTTGAATAGTAGAAACATCTGCAACAATAGTTACTTCATCTAAACCTGTTGCTTCCTCTTCTAATTTAATGTCTCCAATATCTACTTTATAGTTTCCTTTGCCAATGGTTATGCTTTTATCTAAAGTTTTGTAACCTACAAACTGAATGGAAACGAGAACATTGCCTTCTGGAATATTCTCAATTTTAAAGGTGCCGTCGTTATTGGTGATTCCACCAGTAATTATTTTATTTGCTGCATCTTTAATAATAATGTTTACATAAGGTAACGGTTCATTGAGCTCAGCATCAATAACACGGCCCGATACGGAACCGTTTTTAATATCTAAATTAGAGTTGGGTTGTGCGCTTATAATAGTTGATGAAACTAGTACAAGCATTAATAAGAAATGCTTCATTTTTGATTGATTTTTTGATTGATTTGATAGTATATTATATACTAGACGACTACTTTTACATTATGTTACCCTTTTTAAATCATCTTAACATCTTTTTAACATTATGAGTAAAAAAACACTAGTTATAGGAGCATCATTAAAACCAGAGCGTTATTCTAATATTGCGATTAAAAGATTAAGAAAGTACAAGCATGATATTAGAGCTTTTGGGTTAAAAGCAGGTATGGTTGAAGATGTCTTTATAGATACTGAGTTAATGCCATATAAGGATATTGATACAATAACATTGTACTTAAATCCTATGCGCCAAAAACCATACTATGATTATATTATAGGTTTAAACCCTAAGCGTGTTATTTTTAACCCAGGAACAGAAAATTCAGAATTTTATAATCTGTTAAAGCAAAATAATATTGAGTTTGAAGTGGCTTGTACATTAGTTTTATTAGGTACAAATCAGTATTAAGCTTTCTTTTTTATAAGAAATAATCCTAAAAACATTAGTAAACCATTGTAGATTAATATTTCAAATCCTATTTCATGCCCATTAAATAATTCTTTTGAATATATGTTAATGAGGTAAGAAATAAGGGGAGCAGCAATGGCAACAACCCATACCAATTTATCTTTAATTTCGAATTTAGTGATTAGTCCAAAAGCAAACAATCCTAATAACGGTCCATACGTATAACCAGCAGCTTTGAATAGCTCCCAGATAACGGACACATCTTTAAAGATTAAATCAAATAATAAGATCACTAAAACGAGTACAATACTAAAGCCAATATGAACGCGTTTTCTTAGACCTTTTCTTTCGGTTTCAGGTTTGTTTTCAATATCTAAAATATCAAAACAGAAAGAAGTGGTTAAGGATGTTAAGGCAGAATCTGCACTAGAATACGCTGCTGCAATTAATCCTAGCAAAAAGAATGCAGAAGTAATAATTCCTATTTCAGGTAGCATAGCAATTGTTGGAAATAAATCGTCCTTTGAGGCTGTAATTCCATTTGCTGCTGCATATTGTGTTAGCATTAACCCAAGGACTAAGAATAGAATATTTACAAAAATCAAGACAATGCTAAAAGTGACCATGTTTTTCTGAGCATCTTTTAGATTACGACAAGTCAGATTTTTTTGCATCATGTCTTGGTCTAAGCCAGTCATAGTAATTGTGATAAAAATACCAGATAAGAAACTCTTCCAAAAATATTGAGAATCATTACTGTCTTCAAAAAAGAAAACTTTACTCAGGTTGCTTTCTTTGGTATATGTCACAATATCTCCAATACTGTTTAAATCTAAAGCAGAAGCTAAAAACGCAATCGTTACCACCACAGAAACCAACATGAATAAGGTTTGAAGCGTGTCTGTAAAAATGATGGTTTTTATACCTCCTTTAAATGTGTATAGCCAAATTAAGGCAATAGTAATAATTACGGTAATAGCGAATGGGATATCAAAAAGATCAAAAACTAAAAGTTGTAAAACCTTGGCAACTAAAAATAAGCGGAAAGCCGCACCGACAGTTCTAGAAATTAAAAATGCTACAGAACCAGTTTTGTAACTCACAATTCCAAAACGATCCTTTAAATAGGTGTAAATAGATGTGAGGTTCAATTTATAATACAGAGGTAGTAATACATATGCAATAATGAGGTAGCCAAAAAAGTAACCAAAAACGACTTGTAAATAACCAAATTGTTTGGCTTCTATTGCACCAGGAACAGAAATGAAAGTTACACCAGATAAAGAAGCTCCAATCATACCAAATGCTACTAAATACCAAGGTGCGGATTTATTTGCTTTAAAAAAAGCGTCATTAGAATCTTCCTTCCCTGTGAAATAAGAGATTAAAATGAGTAATCCGAAGTAACATGCAATTAATAATAGTATTGATGTTGGTGACATGGAGTATAAAGTTTTAGTAATAATTTTGAAAAGTAGTACATTTGAAAAAAAAGACTGCTTTAAAAATTAATTATTTATGAAAAAGATTATCTGCTTAACTACGTTTACGATGTTCGGATTGAGTCTCTTTGCTCAAGATTTTAAACAGCTTATTGCCGAAGGTACAAATACTGTAGAAGATATCGTAGAGGTGGCGGAGCGTCACTTTGATTCCGTAGGAAGAGAACGAGGTAGAGGGTATAAACCTTTTAGACGTTGGCAGTATTTTGCTGAACGCGCTATGGATGAAACAGGGAAATTAAAATCTCCTGAGTTTTATTATGATGAATTGGAAAATTTTAATGCAAGAATAAATAATGAAGGATTATTAGCGCGAACTGTTGTAGGTACATGGGAAGAAATGGGACCAACCTCTTGGAATGCGACTTCTGGTTATAATCCTGGTGTTGGTAGAATAACATCTATTGCAACTGAAAATGGAAACCAAAGTCATATAATTGTTGGGAGTCAAACTGGAGGAGTTTGGAAGAGTTTAGATGGTGGAACTACTTGGACAGTACTAACTGATAATCTGGCTAATATGGATGTATACGCACTTGCTATAGATCCTCTAAATAGTTCAACTTATTTTTGGGGTTCTAGAAATGGTTCAATATTTAAATCTATTGATGGAGGATTTACATGGTCATTGCATAGTAGCTTACCAGGAGGTGGTCAAGTAAATAAAATTTTAATTGACCCAACAGATACTTCAAAAATATACTGTAGTGCAGATGGTGGAGGATTATATAATTCAGCAGATGGTGGTTTAACATGGTCCACAATAAGCTCATCAACTGGTTATGATTTTGAATTTAAACCAGGAGACCCAAATACGATTTATGCTTCAGGTTCTTATTTTTATAAATCAACAGATGGAGGACAAACTTTTAGCATTCCTAGTGCTTTAAATACTTGGAATCAGGAATATATAACGGGTTCTAATTCTTGGATAGTAGGTGATGCTAATAGCAATAGTTCAATAACACCAAAAACAGGTAATGCTATGGCAGTTTTTTATATTGGTGATTATTCTAGTCCAATCACAAGAATAGAATCTCCAGTTATAGATTTAGCAAGTGCTGTATCTCCTGAGCTTAAATTTTCCTTTACTCAAGTAAGTTGGGACTCTGATATTGATGCCTTAAAAGTTTTATATAAAACATCAGCTTCAGGAAACTGGATTGAATTAGCTAATTATACAAATGAGGTTACAAGTTGGTCTGATATTACAATTAGTTTACCTAATCCAACTTCAAATTATTATATAGCTTTTGAAGGAACAGCAAATTATGGAAGAGGTGTTACTTTAGATGACGTTTCGGTTGAGGCAACTAATCAAGGTGTTATTTTTTCAGAAGGATTTGAAACTATTTCAAATGACTTCTCTACAGGACCTAAAATGATTGGAGTATCTGCGGATAATCCTTCAGTAGTTTATGTTTTAGAAGCTGAAAACTCTTTATTTGGAGGCATTCATAAATCAACAGATAGTGGAGTTAGTTTTATAAAAATGGATCATGCCAATAAAAATTATTTTGGTTATGATTCTTTAGCAGAAGACGATAGAGGACAGGCTCCAAGAGATATGGATATTGCTGTTAATCCAAATAATGTTGATGATGTCCATATTGCAGGTATCAATACGTGGAGGTCTACAAATGGAGGTTTAAGTTTTAATATTACCTCACAATGGACTCCCTATAATGCAAATCTTGAAAATGTAGGTTATTGTCATGCAGATATAGATATTTTGGAGTTTGTTGGCACAGGATCTAATGTGAAACTTTTAGTGGGATCCGATGGCGGAATTTACAGAGCAAATAATCCAACTACTGTAAATAGTGATTATTATACTGATTTAACTGCTGGTTTAGGAATCAGACAATTCTACAAAATTGGGGTGAGTCAAACAAATATCGTTGTTGTTACTGGAGGTTCTCAAGATAATGGTTCTTCCGTGCTTGGGTTAAATGGAAGTTGGACTGATTGGTGGGGCGCAGATGGTATGGAAGGTTTTGTAGATAAAAACAATTCGCAAACTATTTATGGTACATCGCAATATGGTTCTTTTGTAAAGAGTTACAATGGTGGATCTAATATCTCTTATCTTACGCAACCAGATGATAAAGGCGGTGATTACAATTGGAATTGGGTGGTGCCTTTTGAGCAAGATCCTATTGTTCAAAATGTAATTTATTGTGCCTTCGATGAAGTTTATAGATCTTTTAATGGTGGTAATAACTGGACTTCAATTTCTTCGAACTTTGGAGCTGATATAGACCATTTTAAAGTAGCACCTACAAATAATAGTAAAATGTATTTATCTATTAATGGTGAATTTTGGTACACTATTAATGGAGGCACTAATTGGTTCCAATCTTCTCTAAGTTTAGGTGGAGGAAGAATTAATGAAATTGCTGTTCATCCTACGGATTCAGATAAAATTGCAATTGCAACAACAAATGGCCAAAAAGTATATGTAAGTTCAGATCATGGTTTAACTTGGACATCTATTCTTTGGGACTTACCAAATTTTTCTGCACAGGCTCTAGTTTGGCAAGACAATGGTAAAGATGGGCTTTATGTTGGTATGAATTACGGAATCTATTATACGGATAATGATTTAGGTGATACTTGGGCACCTTTTAATAATGGATTACCAAACGTTAGAATTAATGAACTTGAAATTAACGCAGTGGAAGGTAAATTGTATGCTGCAACTTATGGTAGAGGATTGTGGAGATCTAACCTTTATAATGAAACTTTAAGTATTAGTGATTTTGAATTTAATAATTTTTCCCTTTATCCAAATCCAGCAAGTAACGAAGTAAATTTAAAATGGAATAATAGTGAAGATGTCGCTGTAAGAATTTACAATACCCTTGGTAAACTTATGTTTTATAGTAAAAATGTGAATTTATCAAATGATTATAAAATTGATACTTCAGCATTTAAAACCGGAGTGTATTTTGTGAAATTAAATACATCTAAAGGAGAGATAATCAAAAAACTAATTTTAAAATAAAATCGTTTAGCGATAAAGAAGTCCAATTGCAAAGTACTAGTAATTGGACTTTTTTGTGTCTAAAAATCTGTACCTTCGCGCTCATGGAATTTTCATCAAAACTCTTAGAAAACGCAGTTAACGAAATGTCACAATTACCAGGAATTGGTAAGCGTACAGCGTTACGTTTGGTTTTACATTTATTAAGACAACCAGAAAGTCAAACATTTCAATTGGCAGATGCATTGTCTAAGGTAAGGCGAGAAATTAATTTCTGTAAATCTTGTCATAACATTAGCGATAGTGTTCTTTGTGAGATTTGCGAAAACCCTAATAGAAACAGCGAACTTATTTGTGTCGTTGAAGATATTAGAGATGTAATGGCTGTAGAGAATACAAGCTCTTTTAAAGGATTGTATCATGTGTTGGGCGGAAAGATATCTCCAATGGATGGTATTGGACCTCAAGATTTAAATATTTCGTCATTAGTAGAAAAAGTAAAAACAGGTCAAGTAAAAGAATTAATTTTTGCAATGAGTCCAACAATGGAAGGAGATACTACTAATTTTTATATTTTCAGACAAATACAAGAATATAACATCGCAACGTCTACTATTGCTCGAGGAGTTGCTGCCGGAAATGAATTAGAATATACAGACGAAATCACTTTAGGGCGCAGTATAATTGACCGTGTGCCTTTTGAAGCTTCTTTAAAATCATAGAATTTGAAATTATCTGTCATCATATTAAATTATAATGTGCGCTATTTTTTAGAATTATGTCTAAAAAGTGTTGAGGCAGCCATTGCTAATATTGATGCTGAAATTATTGTCATAGATAACAATTCTTCGGATGAAAGTTGCACCATGGTGAAACAACTATTTCCTTCAGTAAAGCTTATTGAAAATAAAGAGAATTCGGGGTTTTCTAAAGGAAACAACATAGGTGTAGCTCAAGCAAAGGGTGAATATTTGTGTATTCTTAATCCAGATACAGTGGTTGAAGAAGATACATTTACAAAACTCATAGATTTTACAGATACTAAAAATAATTTAGGGATTGTTGGTTGTCAACTTATTGATGGGAAAGGTAAATTTCTTCCTGAAAGTAAGCGAAATGTTCCAACTCCAAAAGTATCTTTAAAGAAAGTATTGGGTGATGCTAGTGATTACTATGCAAATCACATTCCAATAGAGAATACAGGTAAAGTTGATATTTTAGTTGGAGCATTTATGTGGCTAAAAAGAGATGTTTACGAGTCCGTTGGTGGTTTTGATGAAGCTTATTTTATGTATGGAGAAGATATCGATTTATCCTATAAAGTATTAAAAGCAGGTTATGATAATTACTATTTCGGAGAAACTACTGTTATTCATTTCAAAGGAGAAAGTACTTTAAAAGATATTAAATATGCCAAACGTTTCTATGGAGCAATGCAGATTTTTTATAAAAAGCACTTTAAGCAAAATTTGATTTTTAATGCTGTTGTTGGATTAGGTATAAAATTGGCTTATTTACTGCGTAAACCTCCTGAGGAAATAAAAACAAAGTCGGATAGATCTTACCTTTATATCAAAAATAGTCCGCCTTCTTTAGAGAAGCAATTGCCAATGCCAATTGAAATCAGTGAGGTTTTAAAGGATAAAATAAAAATAAATAGCATGTTGGTTTACGATTTTAATATGCTGAAAGTGAATACTGTAATTAAGGACATGAAACATAAATCAATACAAGAAAATATTGTTTTTAGATTTCTACCAAAAAGCAGTAAATTTATCATCGGAAGTGATAGTGCTACAAATAGAGGTGAAGTGCTACATTTCTAGGTTGTAATAATTGAATAAAAATCAACAAATCACATGTTTTTTTATTAATTTTGCAGCCGATTACAAAATAAAGACCTTCAAATTATATATATGGCAAAGTTCGAGCTTAAGTTACCTAAAATGGGAGAGAGTGTTGCAGAAGCAACTATAACCTCATGGCTTAAAGATGTTGGAGATACAATTGAAGCAGATGAAGCTGTTTTAGAAATTGCTACAGATAAAGTAGATAGTGAAGTTCCAAGTGAAGTAGATGGCGTTTTAGTTGAGAAGCTATTTAATGTTGATGATGTTGTACAAGTAGGGCAAACTATTGCTGTTATTGAAACCGAAGGAGGTAGCACTGTTGAAGTGAAAGCTGCAGCAGTAGAACCAGAAAAAGTTTCTGAACCAGTCGCTCCAAAAGTTGTTGCTGAAATTGCACAAACGGTTGTAGCTGCAAAAACATCGGTAGAGCCAGTAGTTTCTACTGAAGATCGTTTTTATTCTCCACTAGTTAAAAATATAGCAAAACAAGAAGGCATTTCTCAAGCCGAATTAGATACTATTCCAGGATCAGGAAAAGACAATCGTGTTACTAAAAACGATATTAAAGCGTATTTAGATTCTCGTAGTTCTGCACCAAGTCCTGCTGCTCCAGCAATAGAAACTGCTGCAGCACCAAAGGTAGAGCCAGTTGCAACTAAGAAAGAAGAGGTTGTGCAGAATGTTACTCCAAGTGTTGAAAAGTCTAAGCAAGAGAAGTCAGTTGAAAAGCCTGCTGAGAAACCAATTGCAGTTTCTGGTGGTGACGAAGTTATTGAAATGACCAGAATGGGGAAACTCATTTCGAAATATATGGTAGATTCAGTACAAACTTCTGCACATGTGCAATCGTTTATTGAGGCTGATGTAACTAATATATGGAACTGGAGAAAGAAAGTTAAAGATGGTTTCATGAAGCGCGAAGGTGAAAACCTAACCTTCACTCCAATTTTTATGGAGGCTGTTACCAAAGCATTAAAAGATTTTCCGATGATGAATATTTCTGTTCAAGGAGATAAAATCATTAAAAAGAAAGCGATTAATGTTGGTATGGCTGCGGCATTACCAGATGGAAATTTAATTGTGCCAGTTATAAAAAATGCAGATCAACTGAATTTATTCGGAATGGCAAAACGTGTTAACGATTTGGCAAATAGAGCGCGTTTAGGAAAATTAGATCCAGATGATATACAAGGTGGTACGTATACCGTAACCAATGTTGGTACTTTTGGTAGCATTATGGGAACACCAATTATTAATCAACCTCAAGTAGGTATTTTAGCTTTAGGAGCTATTAGAAAGGTTCCTGCTGTTATTGAGGGACCAGAAGGAGATTATATTGGTATTCGTTTTAAAATGTACTTATCGCATTCTTATGATCATAGAGTGGTTAATGGTGCGCTTGGTGGTCAATTTGTAAAAGCCGTTAAAGATTATTTAGAGTCTTGGGATTCTAATCGAGAAATATAATTTGAGCTTAAGTAGTTAAGTTTTATTGCATACAATCCATAAAAAGCACAGTTTATATACTGTGCTTTTTTTTATGGACAAATGTTATCAATAAATTTATGTTATATCAATGTTTACTTGTGTTGCTTCTTCTCTTTTTTTTATGAATTATTTAGTTAAATTTTTTTAAATAAATAATTAGTTATGAACGTGAGTTCATTATCTTTGTGTAAAGCTTTAGAAATGCCACGTCCAAAAAAAAAGAGAAAAGTTAACTATCCTCCAAAAATGCTAGGATTTAAGCCATTTGGAATTCGGTTTCGTGATGCTGAGCATGTCATTATGCAATTTGAGGAATATGAAGCGCTAAAGTTGGTTGTTTATGATAATCTTTCTCAAGATGAGGCAGCGGAAAAAATGGAAGTTTCCAGACCAACACTTACTAGGATTTATAATAGTGCGTTAAAAAAAATAGGACAAGGTTTTGTGGAAGGTAAATCTATTCTAATCGAAGGAGGTGATTTTGAATTTGAAGAAGATTGGTATAAATGCAAAACATGTTTCAAACTAACTGCAGGTAAAGATAACGGTCCAAAATGTGATGATTGTCCACCTAGTAATACAGAAGATTTAGTGAATTTAAATGTATAAATTATGTCAAATTTAAACCATAAAGGCCCCGAGAATTTAGGACCAAGAACAGGGAAGCAATCAGGAAATTGTAAAAACAAAACATCAGATGCGATTTTGCATGAAGGCAACAGGCATTGTGGAAAAGGAAGACGAAGAAAATTAAATTGTAATAACGAAAATCACTTAGAACATGAAAAAAATTGCTGTTCCCATAACAACTGATAACATAATTGTAGACCATTTTGGTCAATCTAAACTATATGAAATTTATATTTTTTCGGAAAATAAGGAAATTTTAGATGTACAATTACTAGAATCAAATCAAGGTTCTGGTTGCAAATCTAATATTGCTAATGTATTAGCAGAAGCTGGAGTAACGGCATTGTTATCTGGTCATATGGGTAATAAGGCAAAACATAGATTTAATACTGCAGGAATTAATGTAATACGAGGCTGTAAAGGTGATTCTGCAGACATTGTTTTAAGCTTTATGGGAAATGAAATTATAGAAAAAGATTATACGTGTTTAAAACATAAGTCTAAACATCAAAACAGTCAAAATCATATTTGTAACTATTAATTCAAATTTTCAACGACTCAAATTAAGCTTGATTAAAATTGGGTTGCAGATAAACTTATAAAATTAAAACTATGATAACTGATCTTTTTCAATTTAGGCCAGCATACGGAGATGTTGATCAAATGGGATATGTGTATCACGCTAATTATCTTAAATATTGTCACCAAGCTCGTAACGAATTATTACGGAAGTTAGATTTAGATGAGGTAATACTCGAAAAGAATAATATTATTCTTCCTGTAATTTCTTTCAATATTAATTATAAAAAACCTGCTTACTTTGATGAGGTTATCACAATAAAAACAACAATTAAAGAGATGCCAAAGATTCGTTTTAATTTTGAGTTTGAAATTAGAAATGAACAGAACATATTTTTAAGCAAAGCCAAATCCACAATTGTGTTTGCTAATAGTCAATCGCGATTACCTAAGAATATACCAGATTTTATAGAACAGATTCTCAAACCTAAATTTAAAACTAATATGGTATGAAAATAACTATCCTTACTGAAAATTGTGCTGGATCAAAACACAACAATTTTCAGACTCAACAGACTATAGAATTTCTATTAAAAAAATAAATAAATAATATCCATCCATTGCATTGTACACAATTACCTGCACTTGTGGCATTTTATGAAAATTTAAAAATAGAGCAATTAAAAACCGGAATGGTTCTTAAGTTTTTAAAATAAACTTATTTTTATATCATCTTAAAAATAGGTGAGCATTAATTTATTAAGAATTAAATAGTTAATAAATTTTATCATTAAAAATCGTTTTAACGAACGTTTTAAATAAAGGCATTTATGACAAATAATATAATTATAGAAAATCAATATAAAAGAACAAGTCTATTTGAAAAAGATAATGTGAATTATCTGGTTCATGTTTTAAAACGATTTAATACTGTTCCTAAATTAAATAACATTAATATAATTACCTCTACTACTGAGCCAGATGTATTTAAAATTGTACCAAACAAATCCATCATAATAGGAGCTTTATATTTGAAAAATCCGGTTTTAGCTCTGGTTTATTTGAGGTATGGTATTGAGTGGCAACTTTGGTATAAGGCTTTAAGTAATAAAAAAAAGGATATTGCATTATGTGATATTGCAGCATTTGAAGTTACTCGAATATTTTATAAATTATTACCTAAAGAGGACAAAGAGAAGTTAGAATCTGTTAATAAAATTTTAATTGATTTAATTAAAAAAGATAAAGATTTAAGCGCAGAAGCCTTATTAGGTTTTAAAGAACTACAAGATTTTCATGGTTTAAAAAACACCAACAAAGAATTTAAAGAGGAGTGGAAACCTATTGTAGAAAATTTAGCAAAACCAACTGAGTATTTGTTAATGGATGGAGGTGATTTAAGATTAAATATAGACGAAGTTGCACTGTTAAATAAATATGGTTGCAGACCATTTCCTAGGCCAGATGCTTTTACTTTCGCTTCGTCAACCGCGACAAGTGTTTCTAATTATGCCTTTGATAAAACAGATAAAGTTAGAAGTATTTTAATTAAAAATAGTTTAAAGAATGGTTTTCAATCTACAACCAATGCCTTTTCTGAATCTTTAAAAAATAACTTAAAAAACATATTTAATTTAAAAGAAGAGAGTGAAATAATTTTTTCTCCATCGGGTACTGATGCATCACTTCAAATTGCAGGTATTACTCAAATTATTACAGATAAAGATATTGCTCATATTTTAGTAGCGTCCGATGAAACAGGGAGTGGTGTGGCTGCCGCATTAAAAGGTTGTCATTTTGAAAACACTACAGCGCTCAATTATCCAATTAAAAAAGGAGATAGAATTGAAGGGTTTAGAGATGTTGAATTGATTAAAGTGCCTTTAAGAGATGAAAAAGGTGAGTTAAAATCGGCATCTCAATTAGATTCAGAAGTATTTAATGCTATTTTAAAAACTAATGAATCTGGTAAACAGATTGTTCTTCATGTTATGGATCATTCTAAATTAGGTTATCAATCACCTAGTAAGGATATGATGCAAAAAATAAATAATCTTAATGATATCTCAATACAAGTTGTTATTGATGCAGCTCAGTTTAGGTTAGACCCTCAAGATATACAAGATAGTTTAAATAGAGGGCATATTGTAAGTATTACAGGGAGTAAATATTTTACTGGACCTCCATATTCTGGTGCATTGATTTTTCCAGAAACTATTAGCAATCAAATTTTTGATATAAAAACCACTTTACCTAAAGGATTAAATAATTATTATAATCACTCAGATTGGCCAACAACATGGTCTTGTTCAAAAGATTTATCAGACGGATATAATTATGGCTCTTACATGCGTTGGAATGCAGCTATAGTTGAAATGGATAGATACTTTAAAACACCAATTCTTTATAGAAATATGGGAATTGAAATGTTCTGTAATTTTGTTGAAGATTCTGTGAAAGATGCTACTTTTTTAGAACCATTATATGGTAATGAAATAAAGGCGAATAGCTCTAATAGTAAAGGGTTTGGATTGAGGAATATCCGTACCATTTTTCCATTCTTTATTGTTAATAACGGTAACGTATTATCAGTAGATCAAGTTAAAAAACTCTACGTATTATTAAATTCTGATATATCTGAACATTTTCAAGGTTCGCCATTAGAAATAATTAGACTAGCCGGACAAAAGTGTCATATTGGTCAAGCCGTTAATGTAAAATATGGTAATGATATTCAGAGTGCTATTCTAAGAATTAGTTTAGGAGCAAGGATTATTTCTGAAAGTTGGGTTAATAGAGATATAAGCCTCTTTTTTAGAAATATAGAAATGCAGATGAGTCAGATCACAGTGATTATAAAGAAAATTGAATTAATTCTTAATAACCCAGAGTTATTAGATTAAATAAGCGGTTAATAAAATCACTACTATTTAATACGAGTTTATTGGTCAATTACTACCTCTAAAGTTCTATTAAACTGCTTGATGAAAAGTATGTAATAGTAATAAATTATATTTTATGTAACTCCACCTTGCTAAACCTATCTGTTTATTCAATATAGAAACGACACAAATTCTTTGAAGGCCTTTGTTTTGTTGTATTATAAATACAATAGTACTATGATTTATTAATCGTGTTTATGCACAGAAACAAGATTTGAAGCAAGTGTCTTTATAAATTCGTTAACTTTATAAGGTTTTACAATAGAGTCATTGAATTGTGCAGTTTTAAAACGATCATCTTGTTCGTCTTGTGTAACGGCTGTTAATGCAATAACGATGACAGGTTTATGGAGTTCACGGATTTTTTTTGTGGCCTCTATTCCGTCCATTATAGGCATGTGAACATCCATTAACACCAGATCATAATCAGTTAGCATAATTTTATCTATACCTTCTTGTCCATTAGTAGCAATTTCTACTAAAATATCATGACTTTCTAGTGTCTTTTTTGTTACCATAAGATTGATTCTATTGTCATCTACCACTAATATTTTTTTTCCGCGAAGCATGTCAATTGAAACCTTGTCTTGAATATCTTCGTTTGCATGTTTCTTTTTTGTAGTTCCAAATGTTATTTCGAAAAAGAAATTTGAGCCTTCACCAATAGCGCTTTCTAGATGTATGTTAGACTTCATGTCTAAAAGTAATTTTTGCACAATAGTTAGCCCTAAACCAGAACCTTGAAAATCGCCTTGATGTTTAAGTTGTCCAAATTCTTCAAAGATTTTTTGTTGGTCATCCAAAGGAATTCCTAGACCGTTGTCTTTAACTTCAAACTTAAGCTTTAATTCATTTTCGTTTAATTCTAATAAACTAACAATAAGTTCTACTTTGCCATTATGTGTAAACTTTAACGCATTGCCCAGTAAATTGATTAGCACTTGAGACATTTTGGTTTGATCTCCTTTTACCCAATTAGGAATTTTAGGATTTAGAGTAATAATGAGCTCATTATTTGTTTGCCTTGTTAAGTATTCTAATGATTCTTTAATATTATTTAGAAAATCTTTAAGATGAAAAGTTTTTGATTCAAATTTTATTTTTTCATGAGAATCCATCTTATTTAAGGTCAGTACATCGTTTACAAGATTTAGTAAATAATCTGCTGAAAACTTTAGCGACTGCAATTCCGTTTTGTGAGATTTAAGATTACTGTCATTATTAAGTACAGTGCTTAAACCGATAATTCCGTATAAAGGTGTACGCAGTTCGTGGCTCATTGTGGATAAAAAGCGAGACTTAGCTTCGGCTAATTTTTCAGACTCTAGTTTCGCTTCCAAATATTCTTGATTCTTAATCTTTAACTCTGTATTAAGTCTTCTTCTATTTTTAATGACTTTAAGAAGGTAAAATAATAAGCCTAAGAGTAAAAGAGAAACTAAAATACTAATGATTAAGATGTTTTTTTGTGACTCAGCTCTCTCTAGAATAATTTTATTTCTTAGTTCTTCATTTTTTAATTCTTCTTTGATTTTAGCATTTTTAAGAGAGATAGTGAGGTTGTCTGCAGATTTTTTAATTTCTTCCTTACTCTGTTCTAATGAAAGACTATCTTTTATTTTACCAATATCATAAGCTTTTTTGTAATTACCTTTAAGAGCAAGACATTCAATATAGCCATTATAGGCCTTCTTTAATACATCGAGATTATTAGTTTCTTTAGCTAAAAAAATAGCTTGTTGGTATAGATTTATAGCTAAATCATAATCCTTAGTTTTGTATGCATAATGGGCTTTAAATAAGTTAAGACCAGCGAGCCCAATCTTAAAGTCCTTTGGCACATGCAACTCAGCTGTATCTAGGTATGGCTTTCCTTTTTCATGGTCATTATAGTGCTCAAAATATATTTGAGCTATGTTATGATTTAGGAAAAATAGAGCAAGGTCATTACTGCTTTTTTTAGCAAGTGGGATTGCTTTTTTATAAGAATTTATGGCTTTGTCTGGTTCTCCGAAGGTATAATAAATGTTGCCTATATCTATAAGAGAACCCACTAAGGAGGTATTGTCGTTTAATTTTTTTGCTAATTGAATGTTTTTTCTAGCATACTCAAGTGATTTTAGAGAGTCATTTAAGTTGAGGTAAGAATTTGCCAAGAAACTACGAATTCCACTAATCTCATGATTTAACTTATTTAGCTCTGCTATTTTGAGTATATCATTAGCTTTAATAATAACCGAACCATAATCTTCCTTATAGTAATCAACTATCATTAAATTTTTAATTGAATCAATATGTGTTGTGATTTTCTCTTCAGGTGTTTTTGGTAGAGTATCTAGTGTATTATCACTTTTTTGCGCATATATGTTGCTATGAAATAAAAATAATGTTAGAGGAAGTAATAAAAATCGCATTCGAGTTGGGTAAGGTGCTTAAATATCGGTTAAAATGTTTAAATGATGAAATTTTTTAAATTACTTAATTATTATCATCGTTTTGGCTAATGTATATAATTTTAGCTGATCCATTTACCTTTAATAGCTATGCAATTATTAATTAGTATAATTAATTAAGGACACGGTTGCTTTTTTTTTACCTATTAGGTCTTTCTTAAAGAATCTAAGTACCTTTGTAAAAAATTAATTAGACATGCAACTCAACCTAACAAAACCCATCTGTTTTTTCGATTTAGAAACTACAGGTATCAATATATCAAAAGATAGAATCGTAGAAATTTCAATCTTAAAAGTCTATCCAGATGGAAAGGAAGTGGCTAAAACTTGGGTTGTAAATCCTGAAATGCCAATTCCTGCTGAGGTTACTGCAATTCATGGAATCTCAGATGCAGATGTTGTAGGCAAACCAACGTTTAAAGAGCTATCTAAAGAAATCTATAACTTAATTAAGGATTCTGATTTAGGAGGATTTAATTCTAATCGTTTCGATATTCCCCTATTAGCAGAAGAAATGCTGAGAGCAGAAGTAGATTTTGATATGAAAAATACACAATCTGTAGATGTGCAAACCATTTTTCATAAAATGGAGCAACGAACTTTAGTGGCAGCTTATAAGTTTTATTGCGATAAGAGTTTAGAAGATGCGCACAGTGCAGAAGCAGATACTAAAGCAACTTACGAGGTTTTAAAGGCGCAATTAGATCGCTACGAAGATTTAGAAAACGACACTAAGTTTTTGGCAGAATTCAGCTCACGAAAAAAGTTTGCTGATTTTGCAGGTTTTTTAATATTCAATAAAGAAGGTGAAGAATGTTTTTCTTTCGGAAAGCATAAAGGAAAACGTGTCTTAGATGTTTTAGACAAAGAACCAGGTTATTTTGGTTGGCTGTTAAATGCTGACTTTCCACTTTACACCAAGAAAGTATTAACAGCTATTAAACTTCGTCAATTTAATAACAAATTAAGCTAATACCTAATAGCTAAAGAATGAAATTAGTTTGCATAGGTCGTAATTAC
>TARA_R110002111_G_scaffold61815_5_pt1 | contig 29381 bp, 20 predicted proteins | sample TARA_R110002111 | Tara Oceans TARA_R110002111 (sample SAMEA4397363) | marine metagenome | biome: Polar Biome; feature: [ZZZ] marine water layer (ENVO:01000295); material: water (ENVO:00002006), including particulate matter (ENVO:01000060) such as... | depth 199 m | reverse complement strand
GCCTTTTGTTGTATTTCTAGTAATGCTCGCGATTTTGGTCGTTTTGGAAAGCTTTATAAAGACCATGGAAAATGGAATGGTGAACAACTACTAGATTCTACTTTTGTAGCCACATCAACGCAATCTAGATTTAAAGGTCAACCTTATGGTTATGGCTTTTGGGTTAGTGATTATAATAACAAGCACACTTTTGCCATGATTGGTATTTTAGGACAATATGTAATTACAATTCCTGAAGATAACGTAATCATTATCAGACTAGGACATCACAGAAGTTCTGAAAAAGTTAATTTTTTCCCTTCGGATTTTTATGTTTATATTGATGAAGCTTATGCGATGATGAAGAAATAATTTATAAATCCTGACATGTTTTTGAAACCCATCAGGTCTAATACACTAACAAGACATGATTAGCAAACTCAACCTAGAAAACATTCTATTCTTAGATATAGAAACCGTTCCGGAAACAGAAAACTTCTCTGATTTAGATAAAACCAAACAAGACCTTTGGGATGCGAAATCGCGTTACCAAAGAAAGGAAGAATTTACAGCAGAAGAGTTTTACGACAGAGCAGGCATTTGGGCTGAGTTCGGAAAAATTGTTTGTATTTCTGTAGGTTATTTTAAAATGGAAGGTGAATCTAGAAACTTTAGAGTGACTTCTTTCTATGGCGAAGAAGTAAAACTATTGAAAGACTTTAAAAATCTTCTGATTTCACATTTCAGTTCAAACAAGCATTTATTGTGTGCCCATAATGGCAAGGAATTCGATTTTCCGTACATCGCAAGGAGAATGATTATTCATAACATCGAATTACCATACAAATTGAATCTCTTCGGTAAAAAGCCTTGGGAAGTACCTCACTTAGATACTTTAGAACTCTGGAAATTTGGTGACTATAAAACCTATACCTCTTTAAAATTACTGACTAATGTTTTAGGCATTCCATCTCCAAAAGATGATATTGATGGCAGTGAAGTCTACCGTGTGTATTATAAAGAAAAAGAGATTGACAGAATTGTTGTCTATTGTGAAAAAGATACCATTGCAGTAGCTCAAATATTCTTAAGATTAAGAGGAGATGAACTACTGCATGATAATGAAATAAAGCACATCTAATTACTTTATTATTATTTTCTGCACCTTCTCTTGCAAATCATTATTTAATTTCACCACATAAATACCTGTGCTTAAATAGTACGCATTTATAGATTGTGATCTAAGATTTGTTTCCAAAATTTCTACCTTTATCAATCGACCTTGTACATCGTAGATTGATAATCTAGAATTAGTACTCAATTCACCTTTAACAACAATCGTTTTTGATGCATTAGCATTGTAGATTTTAATATTAGATAATTCATTATTGTTAATATCTAGTGTGCTTTCTTCTGCAAATCTAAGGTAAAAACGTCCTGTCCCATTTAACTCAACATCTGAGGTAAAAGTGTAGTCTAAATTATTTAATGCCGTAAATGTGTTTGATATTCTATCTTCTAAATAAACATTAACATCTCCACTAAGGGTCGTTTCAGAAATACTAAACGTTACTTGTTCTCCGCTTTCAATATTTACTCCTAAAGGAATTACAACATCAGATAATCTTGTATTTCCTATAGATTGTACTCCAATTGCTTTACCTGAATTATCTTCAACTAAATGTGAGTATAGGGCAAATGATGGCGATGTTCCAAATACCTCAGAATCGTAATTAGGATCTTGACCTAATGTGGCGTTATCAGTAATATAGAAATCTGTTTTATAAAAGTTAGATGTATTAGAAAGCATAACTTGTAAATGTGAAATACTTGTAACTAGTTGTCTACCTGCAATGAAATCATCAGTATTACCAAGAACACGCATTAAAGGCGTAAATTCAAAATTAATCCCATCTGTATTTGTACCAACTAAAAACCCTTGTCCTGGTGCAATTTTAGCATCAGGATTTGCATCAACGTATGCTTGGTTCCAAATTGTCCAACCATTAGAAGCATCTCCATCATAACCATAAACACCTGCACGCTCAGTATTAAATTTCGAATTATTTAAACTTAAAAATTCCTTAAGACTAATGTAAGATGGGTATGGATTACCTATTAGATTCCACTCTGGTGTTGTTGGGCCAGAGATAAATACTGGTGCAGACACATCTTTAGTTGTTACCAAACCTGTAAACGTAAAAGTATCATTATCCGTAGAAGCTGTACGATAACCTTTTGAAGCTGTCAGTTTTGCTGTTTCAGTATTAGCATAAGTAATATAAGCGTTTGTAGGCTTTTCAAAAGGTCCAAATAAGTATAATGTACCATCACCATTGCTCACTATATTAGAGTTTGCTGTTTGAAAATCATTAAATTGCTGTCCTAAAACAGGAGCCGCAATTAAATCTTTTCCTCCACTAGATGCATTGGCGTGACGCTTATAAACTACATCTCCAACAACATAGCCTTCTACAATTAAACTTGAATATTCATTAGAATCTGATTCTAACGTTACATTTCCATTAGAAATTAAATTACCCTCTACTGTTAATGAACCATTCTTTAGAACAGTGATTGTTGCATTTTCAGAAACTTCAATATTATTAACTACAACATCTGAATCTATGTCATAATTTCCATCTAAAATTAATACATCGTTAGTGATTGCTGAACTAGAAGGAGCGTTAGGAGTCCAAGTTCCATTAGTATAAATTAAATCATTAGAGCCAACAAGATTAACCGTATAATCTTCTACTTCTCCATAAGTAAAGTTTTCACAAGAGGCAGGAATAGCATTATATTTCATTGAAACTCTCATCCTAGTTTCTCCACTAATAGAAGACGCAGGTATAGTAAACGAACCCATTACTGGAGTGTTTTTTGTAGCTCCTTGTGTCCATACTTGCTCGTCTGTGTCTTCAAAATCTCCATCCTTATTGTAGTCTATCCAAACTGAATAACCTTCATTCCAAACTGTACTTGGCCATACTGGAGTTATAGAAATAGTATACTGCGTTCCCTTACTTAAAAGCGTAGAAACTGAAGTAAAATCTGAGTAAGCTAGATTATCAGAATTATTATCTATTGTATTTAATTGAACATTTCCTATCCATTCTTCATTAAATACATTACTATTAGAAGTACAATAACTTATTAAAGTAACAATAGCAACTTCATTACTTGCTAAAGATTCATTACCAGAAGCATCTTCAGCTTTAACTGTAAATACATACATGGTATCTGGCGACAATCCTACAGCTTGATAAGATGTAGATGACGTGTTTATGAGAAAAATGCCATCTTTATAAACATTATAAGTAATTGCACTAACAGGATCTGTAGTAGCATCCCATAACAAATCTACGGACGTTGCTGTTGTATGACTTGATAATAAATTAAAAGGTGTTGATGGTGCTTGTGCATTAATTTGAATCACAAAAAGAAATGCAAATATTAAATAACGGTAATTGTAAAACATAATAAATTGGGGTTAAATATGTAATGGTTATAGGTTAAAATCTGAAGCAAAGATCATGCGTATTTCCATGTTATTGCTTTGAATTTCGATGGATTGCAGTTTGCTGTAGATGAATGAATCACTATCTACCTATAAGTTGATAAGAAGTTTATAAAGTATTACTTTTTAGTAAAATATATGTTAATGACGATTGCGCATTAGTGGATATCACAAAAAGAAATGTAAGTATTAAGTAACTAAAAGTGTAGGGCATAAGAAATTGGGACTTATGATAGAACATAAATGGTATACTCTATTTTTTGTTTATAAAAAATAGAGATATATCACAAAAGAAGATTTTAAAGGCAGCGAAGTTTATAGTCCTTATTTATGGAGTAACGTATTTTATGGATCATTTACTTTTACAAAATAGAACCATTTTATAGACCTCTTTTTATAATTCCCAGCAGATATATTAATTCAAAAATGAAATTTTCATAAATAAAAAAGTCCAAATATAATATTTGGACTTTTTTATTTCATTTAATCATGATTATTTAATAATAATCTTCCTACTTATACTTCTTGTTGTGCTTTGTAGATGAATAACATAGACTCCAGAACTTAAATCATTAACATCTATTAATTGTAAATTTTTATCTACATCAAGCAATTGAGATAATACTTCCCTTCCTTGTATATCATAGAGTATTGCTTTTGTAGTATTCTCTAATAATCCTTCTATAAAAATTTGTTTTGGACTATCTGAGGTATAAACAAGTAATGTGCTTAACTCATTATCAATAACATCTAAAGCTTCAGCTTCAAATCTTAAATAAAAGCGTCCTATTCCTGAAAGATTATCGCCTGTAGTAAAACTATAATCATTAGAGTTAAGCAGTGTAAACGTATTTGTAAGGTTATCTTCCAAATACACCTCAACATCAGTTGATAAAGTATTATTAGGCATACTCACTGTGATTTGTTCGCCTTGTGTTGCATTTATACCCAACGGAATGATAAGACTATTGTTTAAATCATTAAAACTCACAGACTGAATAGACATATCTAATCCTGCGCTATTTTCCACTAAATGAGAATAGATAGCATAATCTGGTGCTATACCATTAAAAGCACTAGCATCATAACCAACATCTAAACCACTTGAAGCTAAATCTGTAAAATAAAAATCTGTACTATAACTATTTGAATTACTATTCATTTCTAATTTTAAATAAGCAATTTCACTACTATCATTATCTCTATCATCAATAAAATCGTCATCAAGTTGTGGGTCACCAGAAGCCGTTGCTCTAAAACTTGGATCAAAAGTCATAGTTCCGCCTCCAGCTTTTGAAGATACCAAAAAGCCTTGTCCTGGTGTAATAATTGAGTTCGGATTCATGGCTGCATATGCCAAATTCCATATTTTCCAACCGTTTGATGTATCTCCATCGTAACCATAAACTGCAGCACTTGTAGATAAAAATTCATTAATGTTAGTCGATAAAAAATCTGATAGTTTTATATATGAAGGATAAGGATTTCCAATTAAATTCCATTCCGGATAAGTAGTTCCAGCGTTTAAAATAGTCATTGTAATTACTCCCGTATTTACAATGCCATTAAATTCAAAAGTACCATTATCTGTAGAAGCTGATCTATAACCAATCGCTGGATTGAGAATTGTAGACGCTTCAGAAGGTACATTTGTATCATAAGTTAAATAGGTTTCTGTTGCTTTATCAAATGGCCCAAAAAGCTTTTCAGAAGCTGTATTAGGATTTGAAACAATATTTGCATTAGCATCAGCAAAAACACCAAAAGTCTGTCCTGTTACAGGCGCAGAAATCAAATCATTTTCACCAGAACTTGCATGGACATTTACATGTCGTTTATAAACAACATTTCCTGTAACATTACCATTAACAATTAAGCTAGAATACTCTGTTGAACTTGAATTTAATATAACACCTCCATTATTAACTAGATTCCCTTCTAATTCAATAGATTCTCCTTCCAAGACATTTATACTTGCCATATCATTAACCGTTAAATTATTTAAGGCTATATTAGAATCTACTGTGTATGTACCATTTAAAATAAGTGCATTATCTGCTGTAGTTGTATTTGAAGGTGCATTTGGAATCCATCCATTATCAATAAACAATAAGCCATCATACGCCAAATTAACGCTGTAATCTTCTACCTCACCGTAACCAAAAGATTCACAAGCTGTTGGAACTCCATTGTATTTTAAAGACACACGCATACGCGTTGTTTGTCCATAACTGATATTTGTTGGTACTGTAAACGTTCCGGAAACAGGTGTATTATTTGTTACTGCTTGTGTCCATACTTGCTCTCCTGCATCATCAAAATCTGCATCATTATTATAATCTATCCATACAGAATAGCCTTCGCTATAAACAGTTCCTGGCCAAACTGGTGTGATTGTTATTGTATATTCTGATCCACCAAGTAACTCCGTTGTTAAAGCAGAATTTCCAGTAAAATCAGAATAGCCTGTTCCATCTATTCCAGCACCTGAGTTATTGTTGTCTAGTGTATTCAATTGTACTCTACCAATGTATTCATCATTCGTATTATTTCCATTAGAAGCACAATATTCTGGAACGAGAGCATCTCCAATTCCTATTTGGTCAATAGCAATATCGCTACTCCAACCATTTCCTGTTAGACCAATGAATCTAAATTTTACAACTTCACCGTAATAACTCATAATGTCTATGTTTTGAGCATTCCAAACATCTCCAAGGTTTCCTGATGCCGAAAAAACATTTGTCCAATTACCACCATCATCAATTGTAACTTCTAAGTCTAATGACCCTATATTATCTCCAAGCATATGGTAGTAGAATGAAAAAACGCCAGACGTAACAGATGTTAAATCAAAGCAAGGACTTGTAAGTATCACGGTAGCATTAGCATCTAATCCATCCGTTGAAGCTTCAGTATAAAAATAATTTCCTCCTCCTGTAATATCGTTAGATGGTCCAGTTCCAGTACTCGGTGTATCACCAGAATTTAATGTCCAATCACCATCATCTCCAGTAGCTTGCGTCCATGCACCTATTCCTGCATCAAATGTCTCTAAATAAGGAAAGGTTGTAATTTGTGTTCCTGAACATGGCGGAATTTCAGTTGTCGTAAAAAGTACAGAACTTGAATACGCAGAAGTAGCTCCGTCGGTACATTTACTTCGTATTTGAGCTTCATAATCTGTTTCCGAATTTAATCCTGTTAAATTATATGAAAGTGATGCAACTGAAATTGTTGTCCAAGTTGAACTGCCCACTTCTCTATATCTTAAATCATAAGCTGCACCAGATACTTCATCCCAACTTAATGTTACAGACGTTGATGCCACATTCGAAGCTACTAAACCAGTCGGAAGATTTGCATTACAAACCACAGGAACTCCTATGGTGAAATTAGTATCAGAGATATCAAAGAAAATATTATTTGATGCCTTTACCATTATTCTATTTTGAGTACCTTGATTGTTAGGTACTACAATTGAATAAGTACCATTATTAGCTACACCTGTTGCTAATGTGATTGGATAAGTATTACCACCATCTGTTGATAAGAAAATATCCACATTACTACAACTAATAGGTGCTGCGGTTGTACCTGCAACATCCCAAGTGACATCTTGAAGCGTACCAGCATTCCATGTCACATTTGTATTTGGTGCTGTGACTATAAATGGACCTGCAGAAGCAACGGTTGTCACCGTCATTAAATCACTTGCTGTACAACCAGAGATTGAATTATTATCTCTTACAATGAATGAAAAATCCATACTTCTAGACACGGAAGGTAATACTTCAAAGGTTGGAGTTGTATTACTAATTATTGCTGAAATATTAGGAAAATAACGATATGGTACTCCAACTGGTGCAAAAGATCTAAACATTGGTCCTGCACTTCTAGTTGAAACCGGAGCAGCATTAGAATTAGGATTTTCTGGATCATTCTGTTCCCAACAATAAGTTAACCCTGTATCATCTGGGTCACTTCCTGTACCTTCAAGTCTAAATGGTGTAGAAGCTGGAATTGAATAATCTAATCCTGCAATTGCTTCTGGACCACTATTTCCAGATGCAATTAATTCTGCACAACCACTAGCGTTTCCAAAATTTATAGTATCTACAATATCTCTAATATTAACATAAGCAAAATAATCATCACTTGCATTTTGAACATTTGCAGTACAAATTCCAGCATAACCCATAATGGTACTACCACTACCTGTTTCAACCTCGGTAGAACCACTTCCAGATCTACAGCTATTATTACTCTGTACATGATAACCACCAAATTGATGTCCCATTTCATGAGCAACATAATCAATATCAAAAGGATCTCCAATTGGAGCGGTTCTACCTGTATAACCTCTCCCTTTGTGAATATTATTCTGACTATTAGAAAGGCAAACACAGTCTATACAACCAGCATTTCCTCCTCCAGTGGTGTTAAAGTTATGGCCAATATCATAATTTGAAACTCCTATTTGTGCATCTATAGTTTCTGCAGTTTTAGTATTCCATTCGTTAGTCCATGGATCTGTTGATGCATCTAAATAAATAACCAAATCATTATTTGCTACCATTTGCATGGTTATACCCAAATCACGTTCGTAAATTCCATTCACACGATTCATGGTTACATTCATAGCTGCTTGTACTATGGCTTTATCACCTGCCGTTGTTCCTGTTGTACCACCAGCTTGACCAATATGATATTGTGCATATTCACCATTGCAAGACTGTGCCAATCTATATCTTCTTAAATTACAATCACCTAATGCAGGAGCTCTTTGACTATAACCATCTAAGTCAACATTTTCTATAATAGCTTCCTCTGTTGTACATTGAAAATCAATTGCCGATTGCGATAAATCATTTCTAAAATACGACATGTAATGTTGATTATCTGAAGTAATTGGATCTATATAAACTGTACTGTGTTCACCAGACATTACCATACCACTAAATCCAAAATATGGAGAATATGTTATCCTTAAAGAAGCCGTTCTATCAGTTATACCTTTTCCTGAATATGTTTTTAATTCTGGAAACTTTGCTGCCAATTCTGGATGCATTAATTCAGAATCTTCCAAAGTAAATGTTTCATTTTCACCATTTGGCATAGGTAAACTTATAACCAAAGAATTTGATCCACTATCACTAAATCTTCCTCTTGCCTGAGAAACGAAATCTAAAAACGATTCTGTATTCAATGCAATAGTTCTATGCTTTGAAGGCATAGAAACGCGTTCTTTTAAAGTAGACCTAAAATCGGAGCTTGTAGAATTTGTCCAAAAGTTATTTTGGGCAAATAAACCCATACTTAATAGCAGAAGAATAAGCACTAAAGCTAGTGTAATTTGTTTATTCATAATTGTAGTTTAATATAAATTTCAAGTAATACAATATGCTAATGTTTTTATCCAAAACTCACATTAAAGCCACTTAGGAATGGTTTTTTTATACTAATTGATAAAATTGAGGTTAAATTGTTATAAAAAAATCATCGGAAAATATTAAAATTTTGTCAAAAAATAGCTTTTATAATGACGTTTTTGCCTAAATAACATAGATTACGGTTTTAGCACAGTACTATTGAAGAAAATAACTACATTTATCTATGCCAAATAAAAAATTAATAGAAGTTGAAGGGTTAAATATTTCATTCTTTAAGAATAAAGTTGAAAAACAGATCATAAAACATATTTCATTTAAAATTGAAACCAACGAGATTGTTGCTGTAGTTGGAGAATCTGGTTCCGGAAAATCAATTTCATCCTTAGCTTTAATGGGATTGTTACCAAAACATATTTCTAAAATTACATCTGGAGCAATTACATTTGAAGATACTAATTTGGTAGGCATATCAGAAAAAGAATTTCAAGCCATAAGAGGTAAAGACATTGCTATGATTTTTCAAGAACCTATGAGTTCTTTAAATCCCTCTATGAGATGTGGCAAACAAGTTGAAGAAATCTTAAAGCAGCATACTAATTTATCTACTTCAGAAATAAAATTGGAGGTAATAAGTCTCTTTGAAAAAGTGAAACTACCTCACCCAGAACGCATTTATAAATCTTATCCTCATGAAATTTCAGGAGGACAAAAACAACGTGTAATGATCGCTATGGCTATTGCCTGCAAACCAAAATTATTAATTGCAGATGAGCCAACAACAGCTTTAGATGTTACTGTTCAAAAAGAAATTTTAGAGCTATTAAAAACCATTCAAACAGAAACAAAAATGAGCGTGTTATTCATTTCACATGATTTGTCATTGGTTTCAGAATTGGCGGACAGAGTTTTAGTGATGTATCAGGGTGAAATTGTAGAACAAGGCTCAACTAATAAGATATTTAATGCACCTAAGCACAATTATACAAAAGCATTAATTGCCGCAAGGCCTTCAACCGAATTTCGTTTGAAACAGTTACCTACTATTTCAGATTTTATGGCAGACACTGTTAACAAAGACATTATCTCTAAAGCTGAGAGAATAAAAAATCATGAAAAACTATATGCACAACAACCATTATTAGAAATCTTAAACGTAGAAAAAACATATTTTTCAAAAACCGGGTGGTTTTCTAAAGACCAAGCTTTTAATGCTGTTGATGATGTGAGTTTTAAAGTTTTCCCAGGCGAAACTTTAGGTTTAGTAGGTGAATCTGGTTGTGGAAAATCGACTTTAGGAAATGCTATTTTACAATTAGATAAAGCGACCTCTGGACGTATTTTATATAAAGGACAAGATATCGTTAATTTAAGTCGGTTAGAAATGCGAACTTTAAGAAAAGATATTCAGATTATATTCCAAGATCCTTTTGCTTCGCTAAACCCTCGTTTAACAGTTGGTAATGCTATTTTAGAACCTATGAAGGTTCACAATATTGGAAACACAAATAACGATCGTAAAGAAAAGGTAATAACTATCTTAGAGAAAGTAGGTTTAGATGCCTCTGCTTTTGATCGGTATCCTCATGAATTTTCGGGAGGTCAACGTCAACGTGTTGGTATAGCGAGAACAATTGCTTTAGAACCTCAGCTTATTGTTTGCGATGAATCTGTTTCTGCACTAGATATTTCTGTACAAGCACAAGTTTTAAATTTATTGAATAATTTAAAGGCACAATTTGGATTTACCTATATATTTATTTCGCACGATTTAGCCGTTGTAAAATATATGGCAGACCAATTGTTAGTGATGAATAAGGGTAAAATTGAAGAAATTGGAGATGCGGATATTATTTATACATCACCACAAAAAAGCTATACAAAAAAGTTAATTCATGCTATACCAAAAGGTTTATAGCATGAATACTTTTTTTGCTAATTTTAAAACATTTGAGACTAACTCCAAAGTGTTTTCTAAAATTGAAAATTCTTCATTTTCATGTAAAGTAGGTTCTGGTAGATTTGAATTAATTTTCATAATTAATAATTTATGGTAGGTTTGGGGCAAAAAAGGTTATTTGGGGCAAAAAGGTAAATTAAAATTTATGTTAAATTCATTCGTTTTATTTGGGACTGCAATATGAAACATATTTCTAATTAATCAGTCTAAATACATTATAAATCGATGAAATACATATAATTTTAACATTTAACATCCCCAACAAGGATTATTCTTACAAAAAAAGCCGCTAAAATTAGCAGCTTAATTAAATTATATCACATTATTTATATTTCCATTTCCGGAATATCACCTTCAATTATTAATTCACCTTCTGTCGCATTTTTAATAGCCTCTACTGAAACTCCTGGTGCACGCTCTAAAAGTTTAAACCCTTTTGCTGTTACCTCAATAACAGCCATGTTGGTTACTATTTTCTTTACACAACCGACTCCAGTTAATGGTAAAGAGCAATTTTTCAATAACTTAGACTCACCCGCTCTGTTGGTATGCATCATAGCCACAATAATATTCTCTGCACTTGCCACCAAGTCCATAGCTCCACCCATACCTTTCACCATTTTACCAGGAATCTTCCAGTTTGCGATATCGCCATTTTCCGACACCTCCATGGCTCCAAGTATTGTTAAATCTACATGTTTCCCTCTAATCATAGCAAAACTCATGGCAGAATCAAAGAAGCTTGCTCCAGGCAGTGTTGTTATTGTTTGTTTACCTGCATTAATGACATCTGCATCTTCTTCTCCTTCAAAAGGAAATGGTCCCATGCCTAAAACACCGTTCTCACTTTGAAACTCTACTTCAATATCATCTCTTACATAATTTGCAACTAAGGTTGGTATACCAATGCCTAGGTTTACATAAAATCCATCCTCTACTTCTTTCGCAATACGTTTTGCTATTCCGTTTTTATCTAACATAACTATACTCTTTGTCTAACGGTTAGTTGTTCAATTCTCTTCTCGTATGTCTCACCTTTAAAAATGCGCTGCACAAAAATACCTGGAATATGAATTTGATTAGGATCTAACTCACCAACAGGCACCAATTCTTCGACCTCAACAACGGTAACTTTTGCTGCTCCACACATATTAGGATTAAAATTTCTTGCTGTACCTTTAAAAATGAGATTTCCTGCGGCATCACCTTTCCAAGCTTTTATAAAGGCAAAATCAGCTTTAAACGCATATTCTAACACATGCATCTTACCGTCAAACTCTCTTGTTTCTTTACCTTCTGCTACTTCTGTTCCGTAACCAGCTGGTGTATAAATTGCAGGAAAACCAGCTTGTGCTGCTCTGCATCTTTCGGCTAATGTACCTTGTGGAATTAACTCTACATCTAATTCTCCTGAAAGCATTTGACGTTCAAATTCATCGTTTTCACCAACATAAGATGAGACCATCTTTTTTATTTGCTTTTGATGCAACAATAAACCTAAACCAAAATCGTCAACTCCTGCATTATTAGAAATACATGTTAAACCTTTTATATTACGTTTTACAAGTTCTGCAATGGCATTTTCTGGAATGCCAGATAAGCCAAAACCACCAAACATAAAGGTCATATTATCTTCTACACCAAGTAGTGCTTCAGTAATATTCGCTACTTTTTTATTAATCATATTTTGAAAAATTTTGCTTCTGAAAAATACAAAACTAAGTTCAAAACTTATAATTAATAATCATAAAATAAGGGTGTGACTATTGTCTGTTTTTAGAAATCAAAATCTATAGTATCCTCAGGATCTTCATTGCTACCAAGATCACCTTCTCCTTTAACCTTACAATCAACATTAATTTTTAAGTTGGTAGGCTTCTCAAACTTCGCTTTTGAAACATTTAAAGTTTTATCTGCGTAACAAGCCTTCATGTATAATCCCCAAATTGGCAGTGCCATAGTGGCTCCTTGACCATAAGTAATACTTTTAAAATGGGCTGCCCTATCTTCTGCACCAACCCAAACACCAGTAACCAAGTTAGGTACTATACCCATAAACCAGCCGTCACTTTGGTTTTGAGTTGTTCCCGTTTTTCCGGCTATTGGATTATCTAATTCATATGGATAACCTGTCATTACCTCTCTATACATAACATTGTACTTATCAACGCCTTTAGACCTTAAACGTCCTCCTGAAGAACCAGCTTGTGTAACACCTTCCATAAGATTTACTGTAACATAAGCAACCTCTTCACTTAATACATCCTTACTCTCTGGAGCAAACTGATAAAGGACAGTACCATTTTTATCCTCTATTCGAGTAACCATAACTGGCTTATTATAAACCCCTTTATTAGCAAATGTAGAATAAGCAGCTACCATCTCATAAACAGAAATATCGGCAGTACCTAATGCAATTGCAGGTACAGGCAAAATATCTGAAGTTATACCTAATTTTTTCGCCATTTCTACCACAGGTTGTGGTCCAATCTCATTCATTAAACGCGCAGTAACTGTATTTGTAGAACTAGCCAAGGCATCTTTTAATGTTTGCTTACCTGAATATTTACCATCGGAGTTTTTAGTAGTCCAAGGCTCAGGATTTCCATACTTATTAGCCTCTATAGTAATTTGGGTTCTAGGAAAAGAATCGCAAGGTGAAAATTGCAACTGATCTATCGCTGTGGCATAAACAAATGGTTTAAACGTAGAGCCTACTTGTCTTGCTCCTTGTTTCACCATGTCGTATTGAAAATGTTTATAATTCATACCTCCAACCCAAGCTTTTACATGCCCTGTAAGCGGATCCATAGACATCATACCTGGACGTAAAAAAGATTTGTAATAACGCATAGAATCTATAGGTTTCATAACCGTATCGACTTCACTTGCTTTACCATCTATCCATTTAAAAACCCTCATTTCGGTAGGTTTTTGAAACGAAGCTCTAATCTCTTTTTCTGATTTACCTTGCTCCTTAAGAATTCTCCAACGCTCACCACGCTTCATTCCATCGTTCAGTAATTTATTAATCTCAGATGTACTGAGTTCTAAGAACGGAGCTGTTTTATTACGCTCTGGAGTATTCTGATTATCAAATTCTGCTTGTAGTCTTGGCATGTGTTGGGCTACAGCCTCTTCTGCGTATTTTTGCATACGCGAATCTATAGTGGTAAATATTTTTAGTCCATCACTATATAAATCGTATTTGCTTCCGTCTGGTTTTCTGTTCTTTTTATCCTTGGCCCATTCTTTCATAAAACCTCTTAAGTATTCTCTAAAATAAGTAGCAATACCTTGGCTATGGGTTTCTGGTGTAAAGTTTAAATCTAATTCAGTTTTTTGTAGTGAATCTTTGACCTCCTGCGTGATGTAATCGTATTTAGCCATTTGAGCCAATACCACATTTCTTCTATTCTTTACTCCTACAGGATTTCTTGATGGAATAGGGTTATATAAAGATGAATTCTTAAACATCCCAACCAACATGGCTGATTCTTTTAAATCTAGGTCTTTCGGTTCTTTTCCAAAATAAATACGAGCTGCAGATCTAATACCATCACCATTATTACCAAAATCATAGATATTAAAATACATTGCTATTATCTCTTCCTTTGTGTATTGACGTTCTAAACGAATAGCGATAACCCATTCTTTGATTTTTTGAGTTAATCTACTTAAAGTATTTGGGGATGCTACACCAACAAATAATTGACGTGAAACTTGTTGAGAAATTGTACTCGCTCCACCACTACTTCCTAAGCTAGATATTGCCCTCAACGTTCCTCTAGCATCTATACCAGAGTGTTCATAAAAGCGCACATCTTCTGTTGCAACTAGTGCATCAACTAAATTTTTAGGCAAATCATCATAACCTACAGGAGTTCTATTATCATCGAAATAGAATTTCCCTAGGGTTTTATCATCCGAAGAAATAATTTCCGTAGCTAAATTTGTTTCTGGATTTTCTAATCTAGTATAATCAGGCATTTCACCTAAACCTCCCAAAGAAGCCAATAAAAACAATAATACAATTGCAGCGATACCACTTAAAAAAAGGATCCAAAACCAACGAACGTATTTTGAATAATCTAATGTTTCTGTTTTAGATTGAGTTGTTTTCTTTTTTGCCATAATTATTACTTTTGAGCCTGTTCTACTCTAAAACCAATATCTGTTATTCCTTGTAAATTTTCCACACCATCAACATCTCCGTTGTTACGCATTGCATGTTGAATAGCTACCGAGTAATCGCCTTCTTCATTAAATTTAAAAGGTTCGTTGTAGCCTCTAAACCACAATTTATTCTCTTTTAAATCGGAAAAACCTGTTCCCAGAAGCTCACCATTAGGAGCTGCCATTTTATATTCTAACGTATCTTTTACAGCCTTTCCGTTTGGATAATTTAATTCTACAATAAGAAACAAATTACTAAACTTATAAGCATCTGTATTTCTTAGATTTACATACAAATTATAATTCTGTATAGTGTCTGGCGCTTTAAAATTAAAACTAACTATAGAATCTTTATGCCATTGATTAGGTACAGATTTGTACTGATCGAAGACAGCATCTGAATCGCAACTTGTAATTAAAAAACAACTGATTACGACAAGAAATAACCCTTTAGTCTTTCTTAACATTTGCATTTGTTTTTGCTTTAGGTTTAGGCTTTTGATTGCTATTTCGATTTTGAGACTTGTTTTTATTGTTTCGGTTCTTGTTATTTCTATTGTTCTTATTGTTTTTACGTTTGTTTTTCGGTTTTGGACTATCAAAACGCGTTAAACTATCTTGACCAACAACATTCTCAAACTCATTTTTAGCATCTTCTATATGCTCAGCAGCATATTCCTCTAAGTTTGCAACTTTTTCTTTTTTCTTATTTTTCTCAATAATTTCATTGGCTTGAGCTGTAGTGATAACATGCCAATTCATCCATTCACCTTCATAAGCATACCACATTAAGCCTTTAAAAATATCCGTCTTTTGACAAACTGCATTTCCTTTGTCTGTATATAATTTTATATCAGATTTTGGAAAAGCTTTCAATGCATCTAAATAAGCATCTAACTCATAATTAAGACAACATTTTAGCTTTCCACATTGTCCCGCAAGTTTTAATGGATTTAAAGATAATTGCTGATAACGTGCAGCAGAAGTGCTTACGGATCTGAAATCGGTTAACCATGTTGAACAACACAATTCTCTTCCGCAAGAACCAATACCTCCAAGTCTAGCTGCTTCTTGCCTAAAGCCAACTTGCTTCATCTCTATACGCGTTCTAAACTCACGAGCGAAAACTTTAATTAGCTCTCTAAAATCAACACGTTCTTCTGCTGTATAATAGAATGTAGCTTTGCTACCATCTCCTTGAAATTCAATATCGGAAATTTTCATTTTCAGATTAAGATCAATCGCAAACTGACGTGCCTTAACCTTCATTGGTTCTTCCTTATCTCTGGCTTCAGACCAAATGTCAATATCTTTTTGAGAAGCTTTTCGATATATTTTCAGAACATTTTCTGCATCATCAAGCCTTACTTTCTTACGCTTCATTTGCACTCTTACTAATTCTCCTGTAAGAGTAACCATACCAATATCGTGACCAGATTTAGCCTGTGTTGCCACAATATCTCCAATACTTAATGTAAGATTTTCAGTGTTTCTGTAATATTCTTTTCTGCCGTTTTTAAAACGCACTTCGACACCAATAAATGGTTCTTGTCCGTTTGGAAGCGACATGTTAGCTAACCAATCAAAAACCGTAAGTTTGTTGCAACTATCTGTGCCACAAGTTCCGTTGTTTTTGCATCCTTTTGGTTGGCCATCTTTACCAGTTGAGCAACTGTTACAAGCCATAAAAATTTTATATATTAAATCTAGAATTTAAAAAATCTAGATATAGGATTCGTAAATAATTAATGAGTAAAGATAAGATTATTTCTTTAGTTATCTAAAGTCTGATTTGTTATTGCCTTGCTAAATTAGGTATGTGATTAAAAGAACGCAACCAAATTATTCAAAACAATTGAACGTTTTCTAAATTTTTATGAAGATTAAAATCAAAAAAACAAATAATTCAATTCAGTTCTATTTCGTAATTCAATCGATTAGATAACGAATTTAATTCTGTTTTAGATTTAAAAATATTTGAAAAGAGCGATTTACTCCATCCAATTTTTTTAGAATATTGATTAAAACTTTCTTCCCTCCAATTAAAACCTTCTTTCCAAAATTTGCCTGGTGAGATATAACAAAATGTATAATTAAAAATAAAACTCGATTGATTTTCAGAATTCAACGTTGATATTGAATTTGGCGCCATAAGTATTATATTATTACTTACGCAAGTTTCCCTTATGGATTGAATAAGGTTAGGATAATCAGCTACTAATGATGAAATATCAAAATCATTGTATTCTGTGTTTCCTATTTTCTGAATGGGACGAATCTGCAAAATATCGAAACTTTTGGCATCAAAATGATTAAAAAACTCACTTAATTCGTAAAAATTATCTTTATTAAAAGTGTAGTTAATTCTCACCTTAAAATCATAATTCTCTTTAAGTTTCTTGAAAGCATTGAATGCATTATGAAATTTTTCATAACTGGCTTTTTTCATAAAACCTTCATAACTTTCTTTTGTTACTCCATGTAGTGAGATTGTAAACTCATTTAATCCTGCCTTTAAAAGGGCTTCAATTTTTTCTTCTGTTAATAAATTCGCATTTGTGGTTATAGAAATATAAGGCACATTATACTTCTTTCCCAATTCTACTACGCTTACAAGATTTTTATATAAGGTTGGTTCTGTACCACAACCTATTTGAAGTTTTAAAGCTCGTTTAAAAATAGTTTTCGCAACTAAGTTTAAATCTTCGTCATTAAATTGCCCTTTTAGTGTTTTTACATAATCTTCATCCGTAAAATAACACATTTTACAACGCAAATTACAAGCCATTACAGGATCTAAGTTAACGGCTAAATACCGTTTATTAAATTTATGCAATAGATAAAGCCCCAAGAATTTAATTCTATGACTTTTAATTTTTCTATTAAGCTGTAAAAGCTTGTAAATATCCATTTTTAGGATTTATTTGTTAATTAATTTTTACGCTAATAATGTTAACCGGACAAGCTTTTGAAGCATTTTCAGAAGCCTCTAAAATAGTGAAATCATTTGATTTTAAAGTATAAAACCCTTTCTTATCTTTTGTATTTAGCAAAACAGATTTACCATCTTTTTTTGACATTTGAAATAGGTTAGGTGCTAATTCTACGCAATAGTTACAGCCAATACATTTATTGCGTTGTAAGGTAATAACAACCATTATACTTCAACTTTATTTTCTACAATTTTATATAGTTTATCCGATGGTCTAATTCTAAAATCTAAAGGTATTGTAATAGAATCACCTTTAGTTCCCTTTAACAACGGCTCATCATTAACTAACATTTGCTTTAATTGAAATTCTTTTGCTCCTGTTGTTGTACCAGTAATTAAAATAGTATCATCTATAGAAAGGTCATACGCTTCAATTTTAAATTCTCCAACTCTGGCTTTAGGATAAAAATGAACCCCTTTGCCTATATAAACTTTCTTTTGTGTAGCATGGCTGCCCGATCCTTTACTCCATTCTCCAAGTTTCTGACCTAAATAATATCCACTCCAAAAACCTCGATTATAAACTTTTTCTAACTCTTGCATCCAAGTAATCACCTGCTCTTTAGAATAATTACCATTAGCAATACTATCTATGGCTTCTCTATAACATTTTATAACTTTAGCGACATATTCTGGTGCTCTACCACGACCTTCAATTTTTAAAACTTTTATGCCAGCATCTGCAACTTGGTCTAGAAAATCTATAGTACACAAATCTTTTGGAGACATAATGTATTCGTTATCTAGTTCCATTTCTACACCTGTTTCCTGATCTATAACAGTATATTTTTTTCTGCAATTTTGTTTACAAGCACCTCTATTTGCAGACGAATTGTGCGAATGCAAACTCATGTAACACTTACCAGAAACAGCCATACAAAGTGCACCATGACCAAAAATTTCTATTTCAATTAACCTTCCAGATGGCCCTTTTATTTGATCTTTTTCAATCTGATCTGTAATGTATTTTACTTGACGCAAACTCAACTCTCTGCTCAATACCATGGTATCTGCAAACAGTGCGTAGAATTTTACAGTTTCAATATTGGTAATATTAATTTGTGTAGAGATATGCACTTCCATTCCGTGCTCTCTTGCTACTGCAATTACAGCTTGATCCATAGCGATAACCGCAGTTATATTTGCTTGTTTCGCTTGTTTTATCAATGTTTTTACAATAGATAAATCATGATCGTAAATTATAGTATTTAATGTTAGGTAGGTTCTTACATTTTTTGCTTCGCAACGTTTTACAATTTCGGGTAAATCTTCTAAAGTGAAATTAACTGTAGCTCTAGCCCTCATATTGAGTTGCTCTACACCAAAATATATTGAATCTGCACCATTATCTAGAGCAGCCTGCATGGATTCAAAATTTCCTGCAGGTGCCATTAACTCTATCTTTTGCATAACTACTTAGATATTGTTAGACTTCATGGTTTCAAAAATATTACGCAAGTCCTTTTTAAAAGGTAAATGATCTGCGCGTCCTTTTTTGAAAATATCATTACTATTACCTTGTCCTTTTCTTAAAGCTTTTTGCTCCTCATAAGGTAATCTGTTTATTTCCATACATGTTGAAGAACAGCAATTTTCCATCTTTTCTTTACATGTATCACATTGAATAAACAATAAATGGCATGCTTCATTAGCACAATTGGTATGCAAATCTGCAGGTTCGCCACATTGGTGACAATTAGCAATGACATCATCTGAAATTCGCTCGGAACGTCTTTCATCAAACACAAAATTTTTACCCAAGAATTTATTTTCTAATCCTTCAGCTTCAATTTGTCTTACGTAATTAATGATTCCACCTTCAAGCTGAAATACATTTTTAAAACCTTTATGCTTGTAATAGGCACTTGCTTTTTCGCAACGAATTCCACCAGTACAATACATGACTAGTTTCTTATCTTCCTTGTGTTCTCTTAAATCTTCTTCAATTAAATCTAAAGATTCTCTAAACGTATCTACGTCTGGTGTTACGGCATTTTTAAAATGGCCAATTTCACTTTCGTAATGGTTTCGCATATCTACCAAAACGGTGTTTGGATCTTCAATAAGCTCGTTAAATTTTTCGGCATTAACATGAACTCCTTTGTTTGTAACATCAAAAGAAGCATCATTTAAACCGTCTGCTACTATTTTGTTTCGCACTTTCACTTTCAACTTTAAAAAGGCAAAATTATCGTGCTCAATAGCAATGTTTAATCTTACATTTTCTAAAAATGAAATGGTATCTAAATGATTTTTGAAAGGCTCAAAGTTTTCTGCAGGTACAGATAATTGAGCATTAATACCTTCGTTTGCCACATAGATTCTTCCTAGGACATCTAATTCGTCCCAAGCTAAAAACAGATGGTTTCTAAAAATTTCGGTATTATTAATTTTGGCGTACTTGTAGAAAGAGATTGTTAAGCGTTCTTTTCCGGCTTGTTCAATAAGTTCTGCTCTTTCTTTAGCACTTAAGTTATTGTACAGTTGCATGCTATACTAATTTTAAGGTTAAAGAATATTTGAATTGCAAAGGTATTATTTTTAATGAAATGCCTTTAACTAAGCGTAAAAAAAGCACCTTGAAATATTTCAAAGTGCTTTTAGATTAACTTACTAACTTAAAACATAAACTAAAAAGTTAATCTTCATCGGCTTCACAATTGCAGAGGGATAACATACGGCAACTGAAACACCTAATATTTTACTAACTTTTTAAAAACAGAACAAATTTAATTTCATCTAAAATAACTAGATAAAATTCGCTACTCAACCCTAAAGGTTACTTCAGAGTTGTTTGTAGCGTATTTCATAGCAATTATTTCCTTTTTCATATAGTAGATGCAAAAAATGCAAAATGGTTGCGTCTAAAAAACAAAAAAAACATGTCTTCATTTTAAATACATATAACCAAAACATATTTTTCTAGTATTTACTTCTATTTAATTCACAAATTAATTACCCTATACACCTGTAAGAAATGATCTTTATTCTCTGATTTAATGTGCTCACATCAGATTCTAAAAATAAATGAAATTAATTCTTATTTTTATTTGGAATAAATACAAATAAGGATACTTTTGTCAAAAATTTAGACGTGTACCAATTCAAAATATTTTCTTTTTTATTATTCTTGACCTATAGCATCATTGGTTTTAGTCAAGATGGAAGTTTCTATGGGAAGGTAAAATACAATTCTAATGAGCCTGCAGTTTCTACCTATATTGTACTGAAAGGAAATAATATAACTAAAGAAACAAACACTAATATAAACGGTAGTTTTACATTTAAAGATATTCCTTACGGAACATACACTATAGCGTTCTATTCATTAAATAATATTCCAAAAACCGTATCGGTAGATTTAGCATCAAAAAATCAGGAGGTTAACGTTACTTTAGAGGTTTCAGCATTAGACGAAGTTTTTGTAAGATCTAAAACTGTACAACAAAAAATTGAAGAAAAAGGATTTGCTGTTAATGTTATAGAAACCAAAGAAGCAGCAATTCAATCTATTCAAGTTAACGAGTTATTAGACCAATCTGCTGGTGTTAGAGTGCGTCAGTCTGGTGGATTAGGGTCTCACGCACATTATAACTTAAACGGAATGACTGGAAATTCCGTTAAAATTTTTATTGATGGAGTGCCTATTCGAAATTTTGGCCCTTCATTTTCACTCAACAGCATTCCTCCGTCTTTAATAAAACGTATTGAAGTTTATAAAGGTGTTGTACCTCCACATTTATCTGATGATGCCATGGGTGGAGCTATAAATGTTGTGCTAAATGATATTACCAAAAATGAATTAAAAGCGTCTGTTTCTGCAGGTTCATTTGGAACGTACCGTACAGATATTAATGGTGGATATAGAAATAACAAAAATGGTTTCACTGCTAGAGGCTCTGCCTTTATTAACTATGCCGATAACGATTACGAAGTTTGGGGTGACCAAGTTGCCGTAGCACTTTCTGCAGGCACACCTGATGTTTACATTAGAGCGAAACGTTTTCATGATCGCTACAGATCTCAAGGTGGTAAAGCTGAATTTGGATATACAAATGTTTCTTGGGCAGATAAGTTTTTGGCTGGTGTTTTGCTTTCTAATATGGATCAACAAATTCAAACTGGTGCCACCATGGAAATTGTATACGGTAACCGATTTACAGAGCAGAACACCAAGATGTATAGTCTAGATTATGCAAAAAAAGAAGTTCTTAAAAACTTAGATGTTAGTGCATTTGCATCGTATTCACGTCTTAATCGAAAAACCATAGATACTATTGCAACACAGTACAGCTGGTTAGGTTATCCTACGAGTTATTATAATGATCCTGATGTTTGGGCCACAGGCGCAGAAGCAGGCGACCCTACACTACAGAAAGATATTGATGAAACTATTAATGCACGTACCAATGTAGCTTACCACATTAATGACAATAACACCATTCAGCTAAATCATTTGCTAAACACATTTACACGAGATTCTGATGACCCAATGCTTCCTGCTGCAGAAAATGCATTAAAAGAAGAACGCAAATATTTAAAATCTATATTAACACTTTCATTTGAAAATAGTGCCTTTGATGAAAAGCTAAGAACTTCAGTATTTGGAAAATCATATTATATGGATAGAACTTCTAAACTACGAACACGAAGTTCTAACACTTCAAATTCGACCATTATTATTGAAGAAAACAATATCACTTCTAACGATTTTGGTTTTGGTGGATCCATTTCATATTCCATTTCTCCTAAATTAACCGTATTTGGATCTGCGGAGAAAGCCCTTCGTTTACCAGAAGCCAATGAGGTATTTGGTAATGTTGCTGCTAATTTAAATGCTTCAGCAAATTTAAAACCAGAGCATAGCAATAACTATAATCTAGGATTTACCTATGATAATTTAAAGTTAAAAGCACATACGTTTGGAGTTACAGCCAATCTATTTATTAGAGACACAGAAGATTTAATTATGCAGTTTCCAACAGGCAGTAACGAAGAATTTTTTGAAAACTCTAACATCGGAAAAATTTATACAGAAGGTGTCGATTTCACAATAGACTATAATTTTAAGGAAAGGCTTTTTTTTAGTGCCAACTCTTCCTTTTTTAATGCTAGAGATTATAATGTGACTTATGATGTCAATGGAAATCCAATTACTCCAAGTTACGAAAGACTTGCCAATACACCCTATTTTACAATGAACTATAACTTAAAATTCAATACACAGAATTTTATTCAAAAAGGGTCTAGGCTATCTACATATTCTAATTTACTATATGTACATGATTTTTTTAGAGGCAGCAGTGTACTTGGTGGTTCTGGAAAAACAGTGATTCCTTCTCAAGTTTCATTTGATGCTGGCTTTGCTTACACATTTCCAAAAAATAAAGTTTCACTAAGCTTTGATGTAAAAAACATATTAAATAATCAATTATTTGACAATTACGCGCTTCAAAAACCTGGAAGAGGGTTTTATGGCAAACTTTCATTTACAATTTTATAAACACAATTTTAATTTAAAAATTATGAATTTCAATATTAAATCACTTTTAAGTATCGCTTGTGTATCGGCATTAACCTTCACCTCTTTTTCATGTAGTGAAGATGACATTCCGTCCTCAACTCCTACCGAATCTGCTTATAGACCTTACCACTTAGTTATAGGCTCTAGCCCAACAGGAGAATCAGAAACTTATACGCAAGGTGTAACTGTAGAAGAACTTAATGACCCAAACAAATCGTTTACCTTTAATGGTTACGGCCAAGAGATTCCATCAACACGTACTGCAAGATTATATACGTCTAATGATGGTGAAACAGTATATAACTTAAATTATGGAGGTGGTGATATTGCTAAATATGACTATATCAGTGGACAAAACTATAATTTACTTTTAACAACGGATATTCAAGCTGTAATGGGAACTGCGTATCCACGTTGGACAAAAATTGATGACAACTATGCGATGTTACATAATGTAACTACAGAAAACATCTATGAAGATCCAAATGATGAATCGTCTCCATATGTAAAAACGAATGCTACAGTGACTTTAGCACGTGTAGATTTAAATACGATGACGGTTTTAGAGAATGCCTCATTTGCTTTTCCTTATAATGAAGATGAATCTACAGAAGGTATTCATACCTTTCGTATTGATGCTCCTGTTATCACAAATGGTAAACTATATTACGGAGTTGCTAAACGTTTTTACGACGCTTTAACTGGTGAAAATGGAACCATGGTTTATGATAACGTTGAAACTTTAGTAGTAGATTATCCTTCTTTAGAAAACGAAACTACAATAACCTCAACTTTAGCACAAGGCTCTACCAACGGCTACAGAACACCTGTTGCTCATAAAGATGAAAATGGAGATACCTACCAACTAATAACCTCTGGAGATGCTTCAATTATGAAAATTAGCAACGGTGCTTATGATACCGCTTATGGAAAATTTGATATTAAATCGCTTTTAGGTCATAATGCAGAAGCAAATACAGGTTGGTTTTATGTAGGTAATGGTATCGGTTATGTTCCTGTTTTAAATACCGATTTAGGAGATAGCGCGAGTTCTAATTGGGATATTGTACGTGTTGACGTGTATAATAAAACAGCAATTAAAATGAATATTCCATTAGACTTATGGTTGCGTCAATACCAATGGGCAAGTGTCATTGATGGCAAATTATATATGGCTTTAGCCTCTTTAGGAGGTGTAGGTAATGTTTACATTTTCGATCCTAGTTCTACAAGTGCAGATGGTTTCACAACAGGTGCTACCTTACAAACAGGAACAACTGATGCATCATACATTGGGTTATTCTAAAATTTAAAAACACAATGAATATACCAACCTATGACTAGGTTGACTATTTCAATAAAAAAACCAGGGTATGTATTTGCTCTGGTTTTTTTATGCATATAACATTCATTGATACTATTTCTTCTCCTAAATTATTAAAAAGAGAAAAATCATCACTTTCATTTGTAGTTATTTTAAAACGAGAAATGAAATAAATAAAATAAGTGGTATTTTTGGAAACAGATTAATTCAGAAAAAAAGAACAAATGAGTAGCGAAAAAGATGCAAAATTAAAAGCTTTAAAATTAACTTTAGACAAGTTAGATAAGGCTTATGGAAAGGGAACAGTAATGAAAATGAGCGATCAAGCTGTAGTAGATGTAGAAGCTATCTCTTCAGGTTCATTAGGTTTAGATATTGCTTTAGGCGTAGGTGGTTATCCAAGAGGACGTGTTATTGAAATATATGGACCAGAATCTTCTGGTAAAACAACATTAACGCTTCATGCTATTGCTGAAGCTCAAAAAGCAGGTGGAATAGCAGCATTTATTGATGCAGAGCATGCTTTTGACCGTTTTTACGCTGAAAAACTAGGTGTAGATATTGATAATTTAATAATTTCTCAACCAGATAATGGTGAACAAGCTTTAGAGATTGCGGATAATCTAATTAGATCTGGAGCTATTGATATTGTTGTTGTCGATTCTGTTGCTGCCTTGACACCAAAGAGTGAAATTGAAGGTGAAATGGGAGATTCTAAAATGGGCTTACACGCACGTTTAATGTCTCAAGCACTTAGAAAATTAACAGCCTCTATTAGCAAAACGAATTGTACTGTTATCTTTATTAACCAATTACGTGAAAAAATTGGTGTAATGTTTGGTAACCCTGAAACCACAACAGGTGGTAATGCCTTAAAATTTTACGCTTCTGTACGTTTAGATATTAGACGTTCTACACAAATTAAAGATAGTGATAGTAATGTAATGGGTAATAAAACCAGAGTTAAAGTGGTTAAAAACAAAGTGGCTCCTCCTTTTAGATTAGCAGAATTTGATATTATGTATGGAGAAGGTATTTCTAAAGTCGGTGAGGTTTTGGATATAGCTGTTGAACACGATATTATTAAAAAAAGCGGTTCTTGGTTTAGCTACGGAGACACTAAACTTGGTCAAGGTCGTGATGCCGTAAAAATGCTTATTAAAGACAATCCAGATTTAATGGATGAATTAGAAGAGAAAGTTAAAACTTTAATAAAAGAGTCTAAATAATAGAATCTAAAAAAATCCTGATAAAATTCAGGATTTTTTTAGTTTTAGACGCAACCCTTTTAGGTTTTTTACATCTATAGGTTGAAATTGATTTTTAATTATGAATAAATTTGCCCTATTCGCCTTTTTATTTATCTCATTATTTACCTCGTGTAGTATTGAAGATGATACCAACTATAATTTCTATTTAGAGGTTGTACCAATAAATAGCGTAGAGATGCCAGAATACTTTGTACAAGGAGAAATCTATCAAATAAATATCACCTATACTCAGCCAAATCAATGTTTCACCTTCAATGATTTTATTTATGAAATAGACGGACAACAAAGAACAGTTGCAGTTGTAAATACGGTGTATACAATAGATAATTCAACCTGTGCAGAAGACCCAGAAGAAGTAACTGTTCATTTTGATTTTCATGTTACAAGTAACGAAACTTACATCTTTAAATTTTATCAAGGAGAGGATGAGCAAGGTACAGATCAATATTATATAGTTGAAGTACCTGTAATGGATGAAAGAGCTATTTCTATCAACTCTATTAAAAATTAATTATTAACTAACTCTAAGATTAATGTGAGTTTAGACCAACTCATAAAAAATTGTATTAACAAAAATGCTCAAGCTCAAAGTCAATTATACAAGCAATTCGCAAGTAAATTATTTTCACTTTGTCTTAAGTATTCAAAAAACTATGCAGAGGCAGAGGATAATCTGCATGATGCATTTATAACTATATACAATAAAATAGATCAGTATAATAATAAAGGGTCTTTTGAAGGTTGGCTAAAACGCATTGCCATTAACACTGCATTGCAACGCTACAGAGAAGATGTCGGAGTTTACGATATTGTAAATGAAGGAAATATTGAAGACGTTTCTGTAGACATTAATGACGACAATGTGAGCATTGATTTTTTATTAAAAATCATTCAAGAATTGCCAGACCGATACAGATTGGTATTTAATTTGTATGTTTTAGATGGTTATTCGCATGTTGAAATTAGTGAGTTAATAAATATTTCTACAGGAACCTCAAAATCTAACTTAGCGCGAGCAAGGATGATTTTAAAAGAAAAAATAGAAGTTTACAACGCGACCCCAAATTCGCAGAGTTTATAAATAATGAATGATAATAAAAACATAGATCGTCTTTTTCAAGAAAAGTTCAAAGATTTTGAAGTTGCACCTAACGATGCGGTTTGGGATCGTATAAACGAAAGTCTTCCTAAGAAAAAGAAAAAACGAAGAGTTATTGCACTTTGGTGGCAGATTGGCGGAGTTGCAGCTGTGATTCTATTAATGTTAACCGTTGGCATTTCAGTGTTTGACACTGATGAAAACAATACTCAAGAATTCCCTGTGGTAAACACAGACGGAAAAGATAATACATTAGAAAAAAACAAGGATAATACCTCAACGAAAAAGAAAGACATTGAGCTAAATATTGCTAAGGACAATAATTCAAAAATTGTAGACTCAAATTTAGAGAATGAAGAAAAATCCAATTCAAAAGAATCGGATAATAATCTTGAAAAATTAAATCCTTCAAATCAATTAACAACACCAAATAATTCTAATCAAAGTAATAATGTTGTTACTAATGATTTTAATGCAGAAGATAAAACTAAAGCATCTCAAAAATTTCTGACTACTTCACCTGTAAAAGGTGACAAGAATAGTACCAAAGTCGCAAATCAAAAGGCTTCTAATTCAACTTTAAAAATAGAGAATAAAATACCTCTTAAATCTGAAGCAGAAAGAAAGTCTACGATTAAAAAGACCATCAAAGAGAATAAAACTGCTATTGCTGAAAATATCTCAACAGAAAAAACAACATCTGAAATAGCTAAAACAGATTCAAGTGAAACGGATAAACAAAAATCTGAAAACCTTTTAATTGAAGATTCAAAAAAAGAATCTATTAACGATGCTATTGCAGAGAATAAAGACATTATTGAAGAAGAGAAAGAAAATAAACAAAACAGGTGGAGCGTTGCACCAAATGTTGCGCCTGTTTATTTTAGCTCTTTAGGTAAAGGGTCTGCTTTAGACAAACAATTTAATGAAAACTCCAAAAGCAGTGATATTAACATGAGTTATGGGGTTGTAGGTAGTTATGCTGTATCTAAAAAGTTAAAAGTTAGAGTTGGTGTTAACCGTGTAAATCTTAGTCAAACTACATCAGACGTTTATGCTTTCACTGGTGCAGAAACTGCAGCTAGAGGTATTGATGCAGAATTTAAAAACATTTCATTTAAAGGAGGGGAACAACACATTTCACTTATGAGTTCTAATATGATGAATAGAGCGTCTACTCCAGAATTATTTAACACAAAATTTGCTGGTAATATTGACCAAAAATTTGGTTTCATTGAAGTGCCTTTAGAATTGGAGTATAGCGTATTAGACAAAAAATTTGGAATTAATATTATTGGTGGTTTTAGCACTTTTATTTTAAATGAAAATGAAATTTATGCAGACGTTGATGGTACAACAACATTAATCGGAGAAGCAAATAATATAAAAAACACAAGTTTTAGTGCCAATTTTGGCTTAGGAATGGATTACAATCTTTCAAAAAAATGGAATGTAAATCTTGAACCAACATTTAAGTATCAAATAAACACATTTAATGACACATCGGGAGATTTTAGACCTTTCTTCATTGGTGTCTACACAGGATTAAGTTATAAATTTTAGGTTAGGTTATTGCATCAAAAAAGCTATGATGAACGCAATGATGATAAAAGCCACTCTTGGTTGGAGTGGCTTTTTTTTTTGTGCGTTAAATAGACCTAAACAATTATGAAATCTATTTTGTATCTGTTAAGTCTTTTAAAATTATAGACCTTGCTTTTTCATTAAGAGACTTTGTATCTTCAATAGTCAACCCTTCTGTAGGTAAAAATTTATGAATCTTAGCACGCATTCGACCAGGACTACCACTAAAAAAAGTATAAGAAAATCGTTTTTTATTATCGTAAAATGTGATAGGCACTACCGGAATATGATGATTTATAGCTAAGCGAAAAGCACCATCTTTAAATGAATCTAATACAATGTGTTCTTCTGGCACACCTCCTTCTGGAAAAATACAAATACTAGATCCTTGTTTAATGCGTTTTTGTGCTCTTAAAAATACGGCCTGTCTACTTTTTGCACTACTTCTATCCACAAGGATACATGTGCGTTTATAAAAGAATCCAAAAAGCGGGATTTTTGTTAATTCTTGTTTACCAACAAACACAAAAGGATTTTTTACAGCCACTAACATCAGCATTAT
>TARA_R110002111_G_scaffold245427_3_pt1 | contig 29399 bp, 37 predicted proteins | sample TARA_R110002111 | Tara Oceans TARA_R110002111 (sample SAMEA4397363) | marine metagenome | biome: Polar Biome; feature: [ZZZ] marine water layer (ENVO:01000295); material: water (ENVO:00002006), including particulate matter (ENVO:01000060) such as... | depth 199 m | reverse complement strand
GAAATCGTCGGCATCCGCGACACCAAGAAAACGACCTGCACAGGCGTGGAAATGTTCCGCAAACTGCTGGATCGTGGTGAAGCTGGTGACAACATCGGCGCCCTGCTGCGCGGTGTGGACCGTGAAGGCGTTGAGCGTGGTCAGGTTCTGTGCAAACCCGGTTCGGTGAACCCGCACACCAAGTTCGAAGCCGAAGCCTATATCCTGACCAAGGATGAGGGTGGCCGTCACACGCCGTTCTTCGCGAACTACCGTCCGCAGTTCTACTTCCGGACCACAGACGTGACCGGCACCGTGAACCTGCCCGAAGGCACCGAAATGGTTATGCCCGGCGACAACCTGAAGTTCGACGTTGAACTGATCGCACCGATCGCCATGGAGCAGGGCCTGCGCTTTGCGATCCGTGAAGGTGGCCGCACCGTCGGCGCCGGCGTGGTGTCGAAAATCGTCGAGTAAGCCGTTTTGCGGGCCACGCGCCTGCATGACGCCGCAATAGAAAAGGCCGCAGCACCCGCTGCGGCCTTTTTGCATTTGGTGTCGCGGATGTACTGCCCAAGGGCGCAAGCTGTCGTGCGCGTGGGATGCAAACAGGTGTTGGTGGGGGGAATGCCACCGCACAAAAGGACCGCAGCCCATGACCGACACGCCCGCCCCCGCCGACCTGCGGCTGCGCGACTGCCCGAACTGGACCTACCTTCTGCGCGAGTTCGATGTGCTGTATCGCAACGGTTCTGCCGGTGGCAGCCCGTCGATCCGCAGCCACCGCAAACGGGTGCGTGACAGGTTGTCGGCCTGTGTCGTTTCGAACCCGGTGGTGCTGCCGCGCCCGCACGAGGTAAAGCCGGTGACCGCCCATTTCGCCCGTGCGCTGGATCTGGGCGAGCGGTCCGCGATGCAAGGCATGGCGCGGGCGCTGCGCGAGGTGCGCGGCGATCTGACGTGGGAATATGGATACGAGAAACTGCCCAAGGCGCTGGCGCAGAAATATGCGTACTGCGAGGTTCTGGGGCCGAAGGGGCCGGTGCAGTCTGATGGGCTGATCCTGGGATTCGTCCTGTTTGCGCCCGCCACGACATATCCGCAGCACAGCCACCAGGAGATCGAGGAAAGCTATATCTCGGTGTCCGGCGCGTGGTCCGAGAACGACACCGCCGTCTATGCGCCGGGGTCGCTGATCCTGAACCGTTCGGGCGACGAACACCGGATCACCACGGGCGAGCTGGATCCCTGTCTGCTGGCCTATGCGTGGACCGGCGCTGCCGGTCGGCTGGCCGAGCCGATGATGAAGCTGACCGGCACGCGCAAGGTCGGAGAGACGGCCAAGTCACAGGGGCCTTATTAGGGGCGCAAAAAAAAGGCCAGCGCATAGGCTGGCCTTTTTGGGGGAATTCGGGGCGGTTCAGGCGGCGGCTTTGTTCACGCCACCGGTCGCAATCGCTGTCATGTGGCGGTCGCCATCATATGTTTCGTCCAACAGCTTTTGCAGCTTGGCCGCGTCATCATCCAGACCCAGACGGTTGGCAAAGGCGACGACGCTGCCGTATCCGGCCAGCGCATAGTGCACCATCCGCTGATATTGCGTGATGATCACAGCGTCGCGCGCGTCATCGTCCGAGATGTCAGCTTTGATGCCGTGGGCACGGGCTTCGGTTGCCAGACCCTCCATGCCTTTGCAATGCTCGCCCTTGGGGTCCAGGTCGTGCGTGGCGCAGATGGTTTTCAGCACGTCCAGACCTTCGGAAATGCCGTTCACGCCGGCAATCAGGGCTTTGCTCAACTCTTCGTCCTTGGCGGCACGGCCCAGATCGGTGGTGGCTTCCATGGACTGCGTGCAGGCGCTGTGCAGGTCTTGCAGTTGGTCGAAGTATACATCTTTAAGATTGTTGATGGTCATGGTGATCTCCTGTTGGGGGTGTGCGTTGTATTCAGCGAGACAACACGAAGAGGCCGCTTGGGGTTCCAAAGGGATGACCAGCAAAACCGGCGCGTGCCGCACCAAAGGGCTGGGTGCGTCTGTCGCTGATGACAATCGGCACAGATGCTGGCACATAATCCGCATGACACGTTCCTTTGCAGACCCGACCCAAATCCATCCCGTCTTGTTGCCCGACGGCACGCCGCACCTTGGTACGGTGTTCCTGCGACCCGCGCTGTCACACCCGCGCATCACCGTGGGCGACTACAGCTATGCCAGCGCCCATGTGCCGCCCGATGATTGGGCCGCGCATCTGGCCCCTTATCTTTACGACTTCTCGCCCGAGGCGTTGCACATCGGCAAATTCTGCCAGGTCGCGGACGGGGCGCAGTTTATCACCGCCTCGGCCAATCACCGCTATGACGGGTTCTCGTCCTTTCCCTTTGCGATCTTCGGCGGGGGTGACATGGCGGGTCGTCCGTCAATGCCGGGGGCCGGGCCGGATACGGTGATCGGGCATGACGTCTGGATCGGACAGGGCGCGCGCATCCTGCCGGGGGCAAGGATCGGGTCGGGCGTGATCGTGGGTGCTGGTGCGGTGGTGTCAGGGCAGGTGCCCGATTACGCCATTGTCAGCGGCAATCCGGCGCGCGTCGTCAGGATGCGCTTTGACGCCGATACAATCGCGGCGCTGCTTGAGATTGCTTGGTGGGACTGGCCCATTTACCGGGTTCTGGCGCACGAGGCGGCGATATGCGGGGCCGATTTGGCCGCATTGCGCGGCTAGGCGACGGAAGGCTGCGGGGGCTGCGTATAACGACCTATTGCACCAAAGGAGTTTTTCGATGCCATTTGTCTTTCGCACCTTTCTGATCCTCAGCCTGCTTGAGGCTGGCGCCATCTTTGGCTTTTTCTACGCCTGGGTCTGTTCGACCATGTGGGGGCTGGATGCCGCCCCGCCCGAGGTCGCAATTGCTGCAATGCAGGCGATGAACGCGTCGGTGCGCAACGGCGTCTTTGCTGTCAGCTTTTTCGGCACGCCGTTGGTATTGGTACTGACCCTGGTGCTGGCCTTTGCCACGGGGCACCGCAGGGCAGGGGTGATTCTGGCGGCGGCTTTGGTCTGTGCGGTGGCGTCGGTGCTGGCGACGATGTCGGTCAACGTGCCGATGAATCAGGCGCTGGCACAGGTTACACTGCCGTCGGATCAGGCAGGCGCGATCTGGGCCGCCTATTCGGGGCCATGGCAGCTTTGGAACACGCTGCGTACCGTGACCAGCGGTGCGGCGCTGTTGCTGGTGGGGCTGGCCGTGATGCACGCACGGGCGCCGCGATGACGATCCTTGGAGTTTGTGGTCAAAACACACTTGCAATGCGCCCGCGTGCCGCGTAATCACGCAACGATCGCGTAGGGGTATAGCTCAGCTGGTAGAGCGACGGTCTCCAAATCGGATACGATAGTCCGACAAAACAATCACTTAGGTCAGATTAGTTATCAGGACATTACCAGAACGGGTAGTGAACGTGATAACGCGCCGTTTCGCGCTCTGGGGGTCTCCTCATGAGCCATGACGCGACCAATTGGGCCATCAAACAGCGTGGCCTCGACCCCGCAACAAAGCTCCTTCTGTGGCAGCTGGCTGACCGGCACAACAAAGATACGGGCCGGTGTGATCCCTCTCAGGAGCGGCTCGCTGCGGATTGTGAGATGAGCCGAGCCTCGATCAATCGCCACCTTGCAAAGCTGGAAGAGGCCGGTCTTATACGACGGTTTCAACGCATCGATCCGAGGACAAAACGACAAGAGAGCACCACCTATCAACTTGCCTTTGACACCGAATTTACCGCGTCTCAGAATGAGACACGGGCCGTGTCTCAAATCGACCCTGACCCGTGTCTCAAATATGGCGATAGCCGTGTCTCAATTTGCGACACTAACCCTGTAAGGGAACCAGGAAGAAAACCCGCGTGTGATGCGCGCGAGGTGAGCGATGCGGAGTTCGAGGCTTTTTGGCAGGCGTGTGCCCACCCGAGAGATCGAGCCAAAACGCGTAAGCTGTACGCCAAGGCGGTCGAGCAGGGTACAGATCCTGCGTGGCTCTTGGCTGCTGCCAAGCGGCATTGCAAAGAAAACGCGGACGTGCCCCGAATTTACGTGATCAGATCCGACAACTGGCTGGATCAAAAAGCGTGGCTGGCCACTGGATGCGCCGCGGTGGAGCAGCCTGAGGTTGACGGCGTCGAGGCGCTTGCCAGAGCGATGGCCGAGAGGATCAACGCAGGAAAGCGCGTCTATTCTCTGTCAGACAACGTTCGTCAGAAGATGCTCGACTTGAAGCTCGTGACGCCCGAGGAGCTCAAACGCTTGGAGGTTCGATGATGACGGACCGTCCGCCACTCGATCGACATCGGTTCGATGCGCTGATTGCGGGCCCAGAAAAGCTATGGGGCTTGGAGGCGATAGCCAGAACGCTGGGGGTCTCGACCTCGACCGCCCGTCGACTGGCGCGGCGGGAGGATGTGCCAATATCGAAGCCCGATGGATCGCGCCATTTTGCCTTGCGTAGTGAGCTGCTGGGATGGGCGAAGTGCAGATGATGTCCGGGGGGGTGGTCCAAGACTTTGGGGGCCTTCGGGGGACCGGCGCGGGGTACTTCGCTCGAGATTTGCCCGAAATAGAGTTTTTTCGTGATAGGGTTTGGAAGGGTTTGGTAGGTTTTGGTAGGTTTTGGCAGCTTGGCGAGACGGATTTTTCCGTGAACCCTGACGCCATGAACATTTTCAGACGCAAACCCAAGACCGAAACCAAGGGCCTCGCCGAACCCGGCGATGACCTCTACGCGCTGTTTGGGCTGACCCCCACGACCACGGGCGGCGCAGTTGTGACACCTGACGCGGCATTGCGGGTCCCTGCGGTTGGGTCCGCGATCCGGGCAATTTCTGATGCGGTGGCCACTCTCGACGTCACCGTCAAGCAGATCGAGGCTGACGGCACCGAAGTCAACGCGCCGAGTCATCCGGTTATGTACTTCCTGCGCGACCAGGCCAACGAATGGACGGATGGATTTTCGATGATCCGCGACCTGGTCATCGATGCGCTGTCAGACGACAAGGGTGGCGTGGCCTTCGTCAACCGCCTTGATGACGGGCGCGTGGCCGAGATCATCCGTTACCGGCGTGGGGTGATCGATGTTCAGTTCGACCAGACAACGGGCGAGCCCTCTTACAAGATCGACTCGCTAGCCGTTCCTGCGGCCAACGTGATCCACCTGCGCAGCCCATTCGGGCGAGCGCCGCTGTCCCTTGCCCGCGAAGCGATCGGCACCGCTATGGCGCTGGATGCCCACGCTGCCAAGCTGTTTGGACGTGGGGCTCGCCCATCGGGCGCTCTCACCTTCGAAAAGAACATGGGCGAGGAAGCGGTGAAGAAGACCCGCGCTGCATGGCGCGCCACTCATGAGGGCAACGACGCGGGCGGGCAAACCGCGATCTTGTACGATGGTGCGACCTTCGTGCCCTTCACGTTCAACTCGACCGATTCCCAGTTCATCGAAAACCGCAAGTTTCAGATCCTCGAAATCGCACGTGTCTTCCGGGTGCCGCCGTCAATGCTGTTCGATCATGACCGCGCCACCTGGAGCAACACCGAACAGATGGGGCGGGAGTTCCTCAGCTACACGCTGGAACCTTGGCTCAGGGCTACGGAAGGTGCCCTGCGCCGCGCATTGTTCTCGCCCGAAGACCGCCTGCGATACGCCATTCGGTTTGACCGCGACGATCTGACCCGTGCGGATCTGGCCACCCGTGCCACCGTGATCAACAACCTGATCAGTTCGCGCACCATCAACCCCAATGAGGGTCGCGAATGGCTCGGCTTGCCGCCCTATGCCGGCGGCGCGGCTTTCAGCAATCCCAACATCACAACTGAGCCCGCCTTGCCGCCGAAGAAGGACGCCGAAGATGCAGCTTGATGATATCCATAATCACAGCGCCGACCAGGAGCGCGGTCACTGGTTCGAGCTCTTTGACCCGGTGACCAGTGAGAAAACTGGAATCCGCGTCAAAGTCGCAGGGCCGGACAGTGAGGTGCAAAACAGAGCCCGTCTTCGTCTCGCTGATGACCTGTCAGAGCTTGCGAATTCTGAGGGTCGTGTGTCGGCAGAGGCGCGCGAAAGCGTTCGCGTAGATAGCCTCGCCCGCTGTGTTCTGGATTGGGAAATCTCCGAGGCGGGCCAGCCAGTTCCGTTCAATCACGCGAACATCCTGCGCCTGCTGAAGGCCGCAAACTGGGTGCAAGCCCAGATAGATGCCTTTGCATCCGACCGCGCCAGCTTTCGGAAGGATCTCTGATGGATCGCCTCTTCCTTGAAACCAAGCTCGACGCCTTTGATGATGGCACGATTGAGGGCCTTGCATGGCCCTTCGCACTGCCTGACCGCGTTGGCGACATGATCACCAAGGGCGCTTTCGCGGGTGCCGCCCTGCCGCTGCCTATGCTGTTCGGCCACGACCAAAACGACCCTGTGGGCATCTGGTCAGGTGCTGAAGAGCGTGAGGACGGACTGCACCTCAAGGGGCGTCTTCTGGTGGATGAGGTTGTTCGGGCGCGTGAGGTGCGCGCGTTGGTCCGGTCTGGCGCTGTGCGCGGCATCAGCATTGGCTTTCGCACCAAGAAGGCAACGCCCCGCCCGCGTGGCGGTCGGACGATCGAGGCATTGGAACTCCTCGAGGCGAGCCTCGTGACAATTCCGATGCACCCAGGGGCGAGGGTAACCTCGGCCAAGTCGGCAGTCGAGGCACTCAGCCTTGCCGCCAAAATTCAACGCGCGACTGCGCAGCTCACGAAGAGGTAAGACATGCGACATTTGAAGATGAAAGAGCTGCTCGGCAGCACGTCCTTGACGATCAAGGACGGCGGTGAAGACGATCCACAAGACATCGTCACAAAGGCCTTGGAAGACCTGACCAAGACGATGGAAACGCGTCTCTCGGATATCGAGAGCAAGGCTGACAACACAAAGCTGGCGGCTCGGCTGGATAAGCTCGAAGCCAAGGGAAATCGTGCCAATGGTGGCGGCGACGATGACTTGGACGAAAAAGCCGCCATCGAAAAAAAGGCCTTCGGGGTATACCTGCGCCACGGCAACGGCACGCCTGAAGAAGAGCGCAAGGCGCTGACGGTCTCGAATGATGAGCAGGGCGGTTACCTTGCTCCGGCTGAGATGTCGACCGAGTTCATCCGCAACCTGGTCGAGTATTCGCCCATCCGCACCGTGGCCAGTGTTCGCGGCATCACGTCACCTTCGGTGAAATATCCCAAGCGTACGTCGATCACAAACGCCCAGTGGGAAGGTGAAGCTGAAGACAGCGAAGAATCCACCGTTGGCTTCGGGCAAGTCGAAGTTCCGGCAAACAAGCTGATGACATACGTCGACATCAGCAACGAGCTGCTGTCCGACAGTGGTGGGACCGCTGAGGCTGAGGTGCGGCTCGCCCTGGCCGAGGATTTCGGCAAAAAAGAGGGCGCTGCCTTCGTCAACGGTACGGGTGCTGGGCAGCCTGAAGGCGTCATGACCAATGCCAATATCGCGCAATATCTGAACGGCTCGGCCACGGTCCTCTCTCCGGACGCTATGGTCAAGATGATGTATGCGCTCCCGGCCATGTACCGCAATGCTGGCACCTGGATGATGAACGGCACCACGATGGGTATTGTCCGGACGCTGAAGGATGGCGATGGCCGGTTCCTCTGGCAACCGAGCTTCCAGGCGGGCCAGCCCGAAACCATCCTCGGTCGCCCGGTGATCGAGGCAGTCGACATGCCGGACATCGCATCCGGTGCCTTCCCGATCCTCTTCGGCGATTTCTCCGCATACCGGATCGTGGATCGTCTGGCGATGTCGATGCTGGTCAACCCGTACCTGCTGGCAACCAAGGGCCTGACCCGTATCCATGCAACCCGCCGCGTTGGGGGCCGTGTCATTCAGGCCGCCCGCTTCCGCAAACTTAAAATGGCTACCAGCTAAGGAGATCTAACATGCGTGATATTGCGCCCAATTTCGGACTTTCTCAGGCCGTTGCGCCTGCGGTGCTGTCCGCGACCAACACAAGCGCTGCGATCGACCTTCTGGGGTTCAACAGCGCGGCCCTGGTCATCAACACCGGCGCTATCGAAGCGGCGGGAGACTTCACGGCAAAGCTCCAGGAAAGCGATACAACCACATCTGGCGATTTTGCTGATGTCGGGGCCGAGCATCTGGTTGGCACTCTGCCTGCGACCTTGGTGGCGTCCTCTGTCTACAAGCAGGGCTACATCGGAAATAAGCGGTACGTCCGCACGGTCATCACCAAGAACGGCGGCACGTCCATCGCCGCTGGCGCGGTGATTGTGAAGGGTCACCCAGCCGAAGCTCCGGTTACCTGAAGATGAATAGCGGCGCGCGCTCCTTAAAGGGCTTTGAGAACGGTCCGAGACAGACAGCTGTCCTCCCTGCGCGGCGCTTCTTCAGAGGGTCAAGGACAGTAATATCTCAGGGGCAGGTTTCGACCTGCCCCATCACTGACATCGGCAGGGGTTTTTATGGCAACGAAAGCTCCCCGGATATGCGGCTGCGGAAAATTGGTTCTCTCAGGGGAGCGCTGCGCATGTCAGAAAGTGCGCGATGCGGAACGCAAAGCGCGCTTCGATCGGAAGCGGCCCAACTCAAGTGCCAGAGGCTACACCGGATCATGGGATCGGGCACGTGCCGACTATCTGGCGCAACATCCATTCTGTCGACGCTGTGGCGCACGCGCCGTCGTTGTCGACCACATCAAGCCGCATCGCGGCAATTCGGAATTGTTCTGGGACAGATCGAATTGGCAACCGCTTTGCACATCACATCACTCCAGCGCCAAACAACGTGAAGAACGGCGCACTATCAAAAGGACTTAAACCATGCCCATCTTTGCAACAGCTGGAGCGAAAGTGTTCATCGGCACCGTGCTTCCAATGAAGGACGAAGATTTCGTTGTCGGAGACTTCTCCGCGATTGTCTGGACCGAGGTCACAAAGCTTGAATCCATGGGGTCACTTGGTGATGCGGCCAGCGAAATCGAGGCAACACATATCGGCAGCATTCGGACCCAGCGCATCAAGGGTTTGCGCACGGCACAAACGATGGAGATCATCGCTAACATTGACTATAGTGATGCCGGTCAGCTTGCTTTGATCGCAGCGGAAAAGACCTCTGATGATTACGCTTTCAAAGTAACCTTTGACGATGCGCCAGCAGGGGGTACTCCATCCGAACGATATTTTGTCGGCTTGGTCGGTAGCGTGACGGAAGCCTATGACACCGCGAACTCAATCATGAAGTTGAGCAGCAGTCTTTGGGTAAACAGCAATATCGTACGCGTCGATGCGGCGGGGGCCTAGGTCTGAGCAATGGCCATCCTCGATCTGGATCAGCTTAAAGAGCATCTCGCTTTCACCGATGATATCGGCGGGGTCGACGATGCTCTGCTACAGCGCATTCTGGACGCAGCTCAAAACCATATAGAGCGCCTCCTCGGTTTCAAGATCGAGGAGGTGTTTGGCGGAGACGAACAGGAGCCGGTGCCGCCCGCGCTGATCGAGGCCGTGAGCCAGCTTGCCGCTTGGTGGTACGACAACCGTGAGGCGGCTTCTGACACGGCCCGCATCTTGCCGTTCGGCGTGACTGAGATCGTCAACGAATACCGGGAGTTTACCTTTTGACAAGCGACGGCGGTCTTTCCAGCTTCCAGCGGCGCATGCGGGCAATTCCGAAATCGGTGCGCAATGCCGTCGATCCCGCGTTGTTGCAGGGTGGGTACGAGATTGCGGACGCTATTGAGGCGTTGGCACCAGAGGACGAAGGTGATCTCAAAGGGTCCGTCGCGGTAACGCGAGGCGGGAAGGCCACGCCCGCATATTCGGCGCCCGGTGGAACGCACGTTGTCCCAGCCAACCAGGTGGCGGTGACAGTCGGAAACACCGATGTGCGATATCCACATCTTGTCGAGTACGGCACTGCCAACGCACCTGCACAGCCCTTCTTCTGGCCCGGCTTTCGTTTGGCACGGAAGAAGGCCGAAAACCGGATCAAGCGCGTGATGCGAAAGGCCATAAGGGATGCAAAGGGATGAGCGCTGATCTTGCTGTACAAAAGGCCATACGCGCGCGCCTGATCGCCACCACGGCGGTAACGGACCTCGTGCCTGCGAACAGCATTCTCGACCGCAATTCACGCCCTGCGCCGCGCCCTGGCATCGTGATCGGTGAAGCGCAAGAGGTAGATGAAGGCGACAGCATCAGCCGAACTCGAACCCGCATCTTTCACACGATCCATGTGTGGAAGACTGAGCCGTCGCGCGAAGGCGTCAAGATCATCGCCGCCGCGATCCGCACCGCGATCCGCAGTGCGCGCCTTGATTTGGGTGCGGGATATCATTGCGCCGACTGGCGCTTGGCGAGTACCCGCACTATGAGCGATCCGGACGGTGAAACGTCGCATGCCGTCATTGTGGTTGAATGCCTGGTCGAAGAGGTGGCTCCATGAGATCTGGCAAACTTGTGCATGTGATCGAAATACAGAGCGCCATCGAGACGGTGAATGACGCCGGCACTGCGACCTCGACATGGCAGAGTTTCGCTTCCCTACGCGCTGAGCTGGTCGAGCGTAGCACTGAGGAATTCCTGCGCAACGCTGGAGAAACTTCGGAAACAACCATCGTGTTCCGGACGCGCTTCGTGGCGGGCATCAGGGATCAGTATCGCGTAAGTTTTGACGGTTCGACCTATGGCATCGAGGAGCTGGTCACCATCGGGCGGCGCAAGGGTCTGGAAATCCGTTGCAAGGAGATCAAGCCATGAGAGGATCAAAACCGCACATTCGGGTGGAACGCGAATCGCTTGCCGAAAGGCCTGCGCCTGATTTTCTATCCGATGCTGCCAAGGCGGAATGGAACCGCATTGTTCCCATCCTCGCCAAGCGCAAGATCCTGACCGAGGCGGATGTTGGCTGCCTGGAAAATTACTGCATGGCGATCGGTACCGTCCGCGAAATGGATCAGGAGATCCAGCGCATTGGCGCCGTTCAGAAGATTTACAAGATCGACAAGGACGGCAACTCGCTGATGATATCGATCCGGAAGAATCCTGCTGTGGGCATCCGGAATGAGGCAATGACACAGTCGCGGCTGCATGCGGCCGAGTTGGGTGCAACGCCGGTTTCGCGCTCGCGACCGACCCTCGATGATGAGGATGATGATGACGATCTGTTCGGCTGGACAGGCGCTGCCTAATGCTTGTCCCGTCCTGGATCGATCGCCCCGAAGAGATCGCCGACCCGCTGGGCCGTGGAGATCTCGCGGTGAACTGGCTTCGCAAGCTCAAGCATCCCAAGAACCCTGCACCTGGGCATCCGTTCCAACTGGATGAGTGGCAGGAAAATACCATTCGTCGCATTTACGGGCCTCGCCATGAAGACGGCTCGCGCGTCGTGCGTCGTGTTGTTCTCTTGCTGCCACGTGGCAATCGAAAGACCAGCCTTGCGGCTGCGATCACGTTGCTGCACCTGATCGGTCCTGAAAGCCTTCCCGGCGGTTTGATCGTCTCAGCAGCATCTGCGCATGAGCAGGCAATGGAACTGTTCAATGAAGCGGCCATGATCGTGCATTATGACCGGCGTCTCGAAAAGCACTTGAGCGTGCGCGAGTATGTTTCACGCATCGCCTGCCCAAAGCGCCAGACCCGGTACATTGCGGTCGCTTCGGATGGCAAGGTACAGCACGGAAAAACACCCAACGTGGTTATCGCTGACGAACTGCACGCCTGGGAAGGGCGCGCTGGTCTGCGCCAGTGGGAAGCGCTGGACTCGGCGCTGGTCAAGGTGCCCGGTACCTTGATGATCGTGGCAAGCACTTCCGGGCGAGGTCAGGAAAACCTTGCCTGGCAGACGGTTGAATATGCGATCAAGGTGCAGAAGGGTGAGATCGACGATCCCGCAACTTTGCCCGTGATATTCATGGCCGAGCCGGAAGATGATTGGAAAGACGAAGCTCTCTGGCATGCGGTAAATCCCGGTCTTCAACACGGTTACCCGGATCTCGCGGCATTTCGCGACAAGGCCCGTAAGGCAGAACACTCACCCTTTGATCGTGATAGCTTTCTTCAGTTCAATCTCAATCGCTGGCTCGATCAAACGACATCGCCATTTGTCGAGATGCATGTCTATGACCAGGGCTCGCACGAGGTCGATCCCGAGGAGTTGGAGATCGTGCAAGCGCCCTGCTACATAGGGGTGGACCTGTCGAAGAATGAAGATCTGACGGTTGTGGTGGCCTGCTGGCAGGATGGCGCAGACGGCTACCAAGTGGTGCCATTTTTCTTCTGTCCCGAGGACAATCTGCGCGCCCGTGGTGAGATGCATGGCGTCGACTATGTCAGCTGGGCCGAAGATGGATTTATCATCCCGACGCCCGGCAACACGGTAGATCTTCGGACCGTCGAAGCGCATATCCGTGAACTCTGCGCCCGGTTTAACGTTCGTGAAATCGCATTCGACCCGACGTATGGGCGCTCGATGATGGCTGACCTTTGCGAGGATGGACTACCGGCGGTCGAGTTTCGTCAAGGCTGGGTGAGCATGGCCCCCGCGGTAAAAGAACTGGAACGCGCAATCCTGGGCGGTAGGTTCAAGCACGGCGGGCAACCGGTGCTGCGGTGGAACTTCGGCAACATTCAACTTCACATCGACGCCTCGGGAAACAAGAGTTTTCACAAGGGCAAGAGCGGCAACAAGATTGATGGCGCCGTGGCAACTGCAATGGCCGTAGCGCGCTGCGCGGCGGCGGAGGATCACTTCGTTACGGAAGCCGCCTGGTTCGATGACGACATGTTTACAGCTTAAGGAAAACCAATGGATGAAGAACGCTTGATCGTCGCGCTCGAAGCTCGGATCCGAGACTTCGAAAAGAACATGCAGCGGGCTGAACAGCGCGGCACCAGATCCTACCAGAGCCTCCAGCGTGGCTCACGCGGGGCCACCGCAGCGATGGAACGGGACATGGTGCGATCGACCACCCGCATCAACCAGGCTCTCGCCACGACATCCAGCAAGATCGGTTTGGTGGGTAAGGCATTTGTCGCGGGCGCAATCGCGAGCGGTATGGCTGCGATCACTTCTGGCGCGGGCGCTGCGGTCCGCAGTCTTGCCGAACTCGACCGGCAGGCCAAGCGGTCGGGTCTGAGCGTGACTGCCTTCCAGAAGCTGAAATTCGTGGCTGAACAGAATCGCATAGACGTTGACGCGATGATCGATGGCATCAAAGAAATGCAGCTCCGGACTGATGAATTTGCGGAAACCGGCGGAGGCTCAGCAGCTGATGCTTTGAAGCGATTGGGCTACCGGGCCCGCGAACTCGGTAAAAAGCTCGAGGATCCCTCCGAGCTGTTTCTCGACATGATTGATCGCATGGAAGATCTCGATCGCGCTGCGCAGATCCGGGTCGCAGATGAGGTTTTCGGGGGAACTGGCGGTGAGCGCTTCGTCGAGCTGCTCTCCCAGGGTGACGACGGAATCCGTAAGATCATGTCCCGGGCGGATGAACTTGGCATCGTTATGGACGAAGAGGCAATCGCGAAAGCTGCCGAACTGGACCGGAAGTTCGCCGAAATCACTGCGCGCGTTTCTACCCTCAGCAAGACGATTGTGGTGAACCTCGCTGGTGCGATCGAAGAAGCATTGACTGTCGATGTCGATGAAATCTTTGGGTCAGCAGAGCGCGCAATTTCCATGATGGGCGAAGCCAACTATCGGGCCATGAAAGGTGCTTCGGACGTCACCGGAGACCAGCGCGAGGATGTGGAAGACCTCGTCGAAACTTATGAAGAGCTGTTTCGCGCTATAAATGCCGCTACTGGTCCTGATGGCATTCGACTGATGGACGTCGCGGATATCGACGCCGCTCATGAACTTGCAGCAATCTTGCAGGACATCGATCGCGAAATGCAGGCGTTCACCAACGGCGAAACGAAGGCCGCCGATTTTGAGGGGCAAGTTTTCGACCTGGTTGCAGAGGCGGAAAATCTGACCTCTGAACTTAGTGATGTCGATGCCCAAAGATTTGGAAATGTTGTGGATGCCATTGGCGGCATCGCAAGTGCCCTGGCGAAGGCTGCTCAAAATGCGGCAGCCTTGCGCGCCAGCTTGCCTGAAGGCGATACCGAAACATCTGTCACATACGGTCCACAGAATGGAAGGCCGCGCCGCATCATACCTATAAGTGAATTAGCTCCCAGCACTTCACCCCGCCCGCACACTCCCGGTGTTGATGCCAGCTTTGGATTTCCTGACCCAGTCAAGCCTGGAGGCGGTGGCGGTGGCACCTCTGACGTCGACGACTACCAAAGTCGGGTGGAACAAACCCGCGAAGAGATCGCCATGCTGGAGGCGGAGGCCGTAGCGCTGACCGCCGTCGCAATGTCAGGGCGCGAGTATGCCGACGTGATGGAATACGCCCGCAAAAAAGCTGAGCTTCTCTATGACGCACAGAAGGCCGGGAAAGAGATCACGCCTGAGCTTGAAGCGGAAATTGATCAGCTCGCTCAGGCCTACGCTACAGCTGGCGCAGCTGCGGAAGAAGCAGCAGATCGCATCGACGCAATTAAAGAAAATGCTGAACGTGGCGCTGACAGAATGTCCGACATGTTCATGTCAATTGTGGATGGCTCGATGTCGGCAAAGGATGCCTTGGCTGCTTTGCTCATCGAAATTGCCAAAGTGCAAATGCAAAAGGCTTTCCTCGGGCTTGCGGAAAGTGGCGGCGGCGGCAGCTTCTTGCAGACAGTCGGTAGCTGGCTTGGGTTTTCAGGGGGCGGCTATACCGGTGCTGGTGGTAAGCATGATCCGGCCGGTGTGGTCCATAAGGGAGAATATGTCGTTCAGGCCAGTCAGGTTGCAAAGCCTGGCATGAGAGGCTTTCTCGACGCGCTGAACAGCGGTCTACCCGGTTTCGCGCGAGGTGGGCTGGTGCCTGGTTGTGAAGGCGGCAATGAAATTATTATTGGGAGGCCGGAATGAGTATTGTCGCACTACAGGTGAGAGAGGATTACGCTCTAATCGCTGGCGACGGTGTGTGTACAGATCCCGAAACTGGCGCGGTCGCTGGATATATGTCTAAGATCACAGCCATGCCTGATCTGGATTGTGCCATTGCTATAACCGGCGTCGGGGGCTTCAATCATGCGCTTCAATGGAACATGCCATGTTGGGTAAAGGACTTTGATGGTTTTATCGAAGCCCTCCCTGATCTCGCGCGGCTGACACACGAAAAACTATGCCGGGATAATATGATCAGGGGCGATGACAACAGAGCAAATTTGATGGCTGCTGGTTGGTCAATTGAAGAACAACGGTACAAGGCGGTTCGTGTTGTCAGCTATGAGAAGGGCACTACCAATTCGGAGACAGGAGACACTGCTGTCCTTGCACCATTTGTGGCGCATGAATTTACCAGTGGTGGTATGTGGATGTCATCAGCGCCGAAGGAAAATAACATGAAGCTGTTTGGCTTGACGGAAGCCATAGACGGTGAAAGCGACGTAGATTCAATCACCCGGGCTATCTGTGCTGGGCGGGCTTCCAGCGGCATGGTTTTGGATGGTGAGAGAAGTTACCACTATAACGCAGGTGGTTACGTCCAGATCGCCTTAATACAACGCGGCCACATCAACACCTGGATCACGCATCGATGGCCTGAGGACATTATTGGTTTTCCCGTGCGGCCGGAATTTGGATCTCCATTGCCACCGCACCTCAAATTAATTTCGTCGGAATGAAGCTCGAAATCGCCCTCTGCAAGGCTCTCGAAGCTGAGTTTGATCGCAAGGAAAACAAGCTGCCGCCTGGAGCTGTTGTTCTTTGGGAAGCGTTCACCCAACTGTCGAGGCAACGCTCAGTCAGCAGCAACGGTCCAAACCCTTTGAGCTTTAGTGATATCCATGCGTGGTCACAGCTTATGAGAATGCCGATCCAGCCGCATCAGACGCGGGCTATCCTTGCGATGGATCAGGTGTGGATTAAGCGCTACTACGCTCGGCAGGGGCCGCCTGAAGGGGTGGAGGCTCTGCCTACTCGATCTACCCATGAGATGACGCCAGCTATGTTCGATTTGGCGATGGGCTGAAGCTCAGCGGTGAATCACTTCCAGAGGGTATCAGGAAGCTTTGACTTGAGTGCTGCGGTGACTTCGTCCAGTTGGTCACGCGATTCCTGGAGCTTTCGGATCTGATCATCCATCTCCTTTGCATACGCCCGTGCCATTTCAGGCAGGTCCCCAGGGCCTGCTGAAAGGCTCTGTTCAAGCCTCCTGACAATCTCAGCATTCATCGACCGACCATGTTCTTCAGCGGCCTCACGTATTCTATCTCGCATGCCGTCTGGCAAGCGAAGCATGAATTGATCTGATCCTCTTCCCGCGCTTTTGGACATCGGCTAACCCAATATTTTAGGTAGCACTGTGATATGATAGGTTGACAGTCAATAGTAGCACGGTGTTAGGTATCACCGTGCTACATGGAGATTCCAATGACACCTAGAAGGCAAATCCAGCTCCGTCTGCCTGAAGATCTGAAGGAGTGGCTGGAACAGCAAGCCGCGCAGAATGGGTCTTCCCAGAATAGCGAGATCATCCGGGCCGTTCGTGAACGAGCTACCCGAATGCAAGAAAGCGTAGCGACCTGAAATCAAGCGGGCCGGTGGGTGCAGCAACACCTCAACCGGCCCTTACCTAAGAACGATCTATCAGAGGAGATCGCACAATGGCTGTGGCCAAACCTATCACCGTACCTTGCCCTCAGGAAGGGCTAAACCGTCGCAAGCTGCTGATGGGGCTGCCCCTTGCTGGCGCCGCACTGGCCTTGCCCATAGCGGCGAAGGCTGAATCTGATCGGGACCGCATGATCCGCGTTGTCTATCAGCTTGAAGCGCACGAAGGCTGGGAGTCTGCAAACGTCGTCGCGGCTATGGCGTTCGCAGCGTGGCAAATCCGTAAGGCACTCGGCCTCACTATGCCGGATCCTAAGTATGCTCAGATGCATGTCGATTTCCAAAAGGCTGCGTTTGAGCGATACCGCCAAATCTACATATTTAGTTGCGGTACCACGGACGGCGAACAATGCAGCGAAAGGGCGTTGGCATGAACATTCAAATCACCCAAGCCAGCCATGCCACCACGCGTCGCCGTCTCATGAAAAGCTTGCCAGCTGCCGCATTGACCTTTTGCGCGGCGAACACGGCGTGTTGTGGGGCTTCACAGCAAATCCCAAAAGATCCTTTTTTGGATGCATACAACATTTGGATCCAGTCTCAAATCGAGTTTAGTCGGGTCGATAATCTATCAGCAAGTGGGGCTTCTAAATATGATGAACTCGATCGGATTTGGGAAGTCGGAGCTGAAGCGGTTGATTTGATGGCAGACATCTCTCCATCATCACCCGAAGGGCTTGCTGCGCTGGCGCACGTGATTTTCGCCTACCATGGCCCGAACGACGATCCTGGCAGCGCTGCCTATTCTGAAGCAATCAAATATACAGACATCAGATTGCTTGAGAACCTTTACAAGACGCTCTCGGGAGAGCGTGCGCTCCCAGATGGTTTCTGAGTCCGCTCCTGGCCTGAAAAGCTTACACACTCATCTATCGGACTATTTGTCTAATTGAGTTGACCTCGACTTCCATTGGTGATTTTATCCAATGGAAGCCGTTGGGGATGATATTATGCACTTAGGTCAAACTGCCAAGTTCCTCGCGGAGGTTTTCAAGCTTCCTGAAGCTACTCCCCAAATGGTTGGACGAATTATGCGTGAAAATGGTCTGGTCGCCAAAGGCGCAAGGGGCCGCAATGCCCCTCACCTGACCGATGTAGAGCTCGCGCGATTTATCATCGCACTGATGGTTTCCGAAGGTCCCGCAAGCTCAGTCGAAAGGCTCAGATTTTTTGGCCAGCTTCCCTTGGCGGATAGCTTGATTAACGGCGTGCCAAAGTATGATGGCCCCCCACCTCCGGTAACGTTCGAGGGCGCTTTTGCGAAGCTGCTTGAGAACGTGAGGGAAAATAGCTGGGAGGCTGGGTGCGAGAAAAGCTGGCAGGTGGATATTGATATTTCATACGCGAACGCCGCAATTCTCACGCCTCTCCGTCCAGATTTAGGCGTGCCTTCGGAAAATCACTCCTTCCATCAATTTGAAACGGAGCTCGACGATGATTCAGTCGAATCCCCGTTCCCCTACTTGACCGGCCTCGAGCGCACCGTCCGCATCGGCTTTCATACCCTTTTCCGCATATCTCGTGCTGACAAATCAGAAGCAGAGCTGCTGGAGGAAATAGGTATCCGAGATTTGGAGGGGCAGGATGATGCAAGGTAAATTCACAGGCGTATGTGGCAGCAGAAAAAATCTTGAGCTGGCGCTTCTTAAAACGGGCGAGACGCCGGAAGAGATTGAGGCCAGCTTCCAGGGCTATCTGTCGTCAAAGGCGTCCTGCGGACGCGGGTGTGGCGGCACCAATGTTGTCTCGCTGGCATCTCACAGGCGTGCAATGGCCACTGGTGAATAAGGGACCAAGTTAGATATGAGCCGCGCGTTTCCACTCTTTGCAGACGAAAAGACAGCCGCTGACTTGTTTTGCATGAAGCGAGATGAGTTTCGTCAGCTGGTTGATCGCGGGCATCTTCCTCGACCCCGAGACATGGGCGGCTTTGAACGCTGGGACGTTGAAGAACTGCGCAGGATTGGTCGTGGCGACGCTATGAGTGGTGGGGAGTGTGACTGGTGAGCAGGTGGGGCGGAAAGAAGTATCTGATAGAAACCAAGCCGGGATTTATCTACGTCCGAAAGCGTGGAAAATATATTGGCAGGATCTTTGCGCGGGAGGGCACCGCTGAGTTTGATCGCGAGTATTGGGATATACTGACGGGGCGCGCTGTCGAGCCAAGGACATCGTGGCGAACTCTAATTGGTTCGTACAGGAACTCATCTCGATGGATAAATCTCAAGCCCAACACAAAAAAGACCTATGAATTTGTTCTGATCTACATGCTGGACAAGAACGGTAGTAAGGATGTGACGCGTCTGCGCCGAAAGGATGTTATTGCGGCTCAGGAAGCCAACAGCCACAGGGCAAAGTTCGCCAACGATATTCCACGAATTCTGTCTGTCCTGTGCGAACACGCCATTGATATCGGGTGGATGGATCATAACCCTGCGAAGGGTGTAAAGAAAAAACCCATCCCAGAAGATAGGCAAAGACCGCACATTCCATGGACAGATGCCGCTGTCAAAAAGTTTCGGGCTGAAGCGAATGAGCGCGCTTTGCTGATATTCGAGATCGGCGTGGGCAGTGTCCAGCGGCCGGGTGATTGGGCGACTTTCCTCTGGGGAGATTACGATGGTCAGAACTTGGGCCTACGCCAGAATAAGACTGGCAAGGAGCTTCCTTGCCTTCCCTGCACGCCAGAGCTGAAGGCAGCGCTCGACAGAGAGAAACGAAGGATTGGTGGCTCTCCTCACCCCTCACGCCCTATTTTGATAGCGCGCGGAGGAAGCGCGCTGACAATCAGCGGCATTACGCAACTCATGCTCAAAGAACGCAGGCGACTGGGCCTTGAGGCGTACGATCAACACGCCTTGCGGTATCGGGGTGTGATGGAGCTGGCGTGGGCCGGATGTGACGACGAAGAGATCATGTCCTACAGCGGGCACAATACCAGGGAAATGGTGATCAAGTATGCAGGTCTGGCTCGCCAGATCATGCGTGCCGCTACGGCGGCAGAGAAGAGGAGGCTATGGGCACGGCTATGAACAGAACAAGTACAGAACGGAAACGTGATAACCAGTGTGATAACCGGTTGACGGCTGCAATGATAAAACTTAATGAACACAATACACAGGGGTATAGCTCAGCTGGTAGAGCGACGGTCTCCAAAACCGTAGGTCGAGGGTTCGAACCCTTCTGCCCCTGCCATCATCTTCCTGACCAGTGTTGACCGACGTGCGCGCGACCCTTGGGGCCTTGGCATTATGCCGGGTGTTTGCAAGATCAATGCGTTTATGCAGCGCTGTCCCCTTATTGGAAACTGTGCCCTCTTTTTGCCGCAATTGCGTCGCGTCCGTGGCGCATTTTGACGATAGCTCACCGGTGTTCGGTAACGAGTGCCAAGAGGTTTCCCCGATGTCCGATTCTGCCCAAACTGGCCTTGGTCCCGAAACCCTTACGCTTATTCGTGATATGGTGTCCGACACCGAACCGGTCCACATGCCGGAACCGCGCCGCGCGGCGCCATCGCCTGTGCACACCGCCGCGATGCACACCGTTGCGCCGTCGCAAGCTGCATCTTCTGGATATGCGCGCCGGCCCCCGAACGCAGTCTTGGCGCGGGTGCGGGCGTTTCGCCCCAGCCGTCGTCAGATATTCTGGACCGTTTTCGCGTTGATCGTCCTGCTGCGTCCCGCATGGATCGTGCTGACGCTGGTGCTGGGCGCTTTTGTGACCTTGGGCGTTTTCGTGGGCTTTGGGGCGGATCGCGTCTGGTCCGGTGCGGTCAGCCTGTTGAAGTGGTACATGCTGCGCGCTCCGGTCCGCGGTGCACGCCTGACGGCGCGGATCGACCGGTTTGCCTGTCGCTGGGACAATCTGCTGGACCGGTTCCCCGATGGCTGGGTTGACGGGCTGTACCTGCCCGATCTGCAATCGTTGCTTGATGCGGACGACCGTCACGACGCCGTTATGGCCACCCGTCTGCAACGGATGCAGGACCAGTCCCCGAACGACAAGGCCGCAGCCTGAAGGCGCCCGCCCGCAAGAGGTCTTGAATTCACGCCCGCAGCCCGTTACATGGGCCGGACCAATCCGATAGGAGCCTGTCATGGCCACCACCAACCCGCTGCAATTTATCCAGCAAGTGCGCACCGAAGTCAGCAAGGTCGTATGGCCCACGCGGCGCGAGGTGATGCTGACCACTGTGATGGTGTTCATCATGGCAGCTCTGGTTGCCGTCTTTTTCGCGCTGATCGACATTCTGATCCGTGGCGGATTGCAGCAGATCCTGACCTATTTCGGCTGACCGCCGCGCCCTGCGCCGGTCCTTGCCAAAAGCCTAACAAACCCGATCAAGGCCTTGAAACTCTGCGATTGTCGGAGTAGATGGCAACCCTGACCTGACAGAGGGCGTGCGGCGATTCGTGTTGCGCGCCGATTTTTTGTTCAAGTCATTCGGGCCAAGTGTCTGAAAATTATTAAGAATTTGACACGGTTTCGTGTCGCACCAAGAGAGGCAGACGAGCTTATGGCGAAACGATGGTATTCGGTCAGCGTTCTTTCGAACTTCGAAAAGAAAATTGCCGAACAAATTCGTACTACCGCCGTCGAGCAGCAGCTCGAAGGTGAGATCGACGAAGTTCTGGTGCCGACCGAAGAGGTCATCGAGGTGCGCCGCGGCAAAAAGGTCACGACCGAGCGTCGCTTTATGCCCGGTTACGTGCTGGTGCATATGGAGATGTCCGACCGTGGGTATCACCTGATCAGTTCGATCAACCGCGTGACCGGCTTTCTGGGCCCGCAAGGCCGCCCGATGCCGATGCGCGATGCCGAGGTGAACCAGATCCTGAACCGCGTTCAGGAAGGCGAAGACAGCCCGCGCACGCTGATCCACTTTGAAGTGGGCGAGCGCGTCAAGGTGAACGACGGACCGTTCGAGGATTTCGACGGCATGGTCGAAGAAGTTGATGATGACGCGCAGCGCCTCAAGGTGACGGTGTCGATCTTCGGGCGCGAAACGCCCGTTGAACTGGAATTCACTCAGGTCACGAAACAGAGCTGAGTGTAAATTGTGGGAGGCGAGGGTGCCGCGGCATCCGGACCGGACCACACAACATAAAGCCCCAAGGGACGCGTCCTGCGGGGGTTGAAATAGGAGAAGGCCCATGGCCAAGAAACTCGTTGGCACGATGAAGTTGCAAGTGCCCGCCGGTCAAGCAAACCCCTCCCCGCCGGTCGGTCCGGCGCTGGGTCAGCGCGGCATCAACATCATGGAATTCTGCAAGGCGTTCAACGCCAAGACCGCAGATATGGAGCCCGGTGCGCCGTGCCCGACCGTGATCACGTATTATCAGGACAAGTCCTTTACCATGGACATCAAGACGCCTCCTGCGTCGTATTTCCTGAAAAAAGCGGCCAAGGTGAAGTCTGGTGCGAAAACGCCCAGCCGTGAAACCGTCGGCACTGTGACCACCAAGCAGATCCGCGAAATCGCCGAAGCGAAGATGAAAGACCTGAACGCCAATTCGATCGAAGCGGCGATGCAGATCATCCTGGGCTCTGCCCGCTCTATGGGCATCGAGGTGAAGTAAGATGGCAAAGTACGGAAAACGCACCACCGCTGCCCGCGAAGCATTTGCTGGCAAAGAGAACCTGTCGGTTGAAGACGCCGTTGCGCTGATCAAGGGCAACGCCAAAGCCAAGTTCGACGAAACCATCGAGATTTCGATGAACCTGGGTGTCGACCCCCGTCACGCTGACCAGATGGTCCGCGGCGTGGTCGGTTTGCCGAACGGCACAGGCAAAGACGTGCGCGTCGCTGTCTTTGCGCGTGGCCCCAAGGCCGACGAAGCCAAAGCAGCCGGAGCCGACATCGTTGGCGCCGAGGACCTGATGGAAATCGTGCAAGGCGGCAAGATCGAATTCGATCGCTGCATTGCAACCCCGGACATGATGCCGATCGTCGGCCGTCTGGGCAAGGTTCTGGGCCCCCGCAACCTGATGCCGAACCCCAAAGTGGGCACGGTCACCATGGATGTGGCGGACGCGGTCAAAGCTGCCAAAGGCGGTGAAGTCCAGTTCAAAGCCGAAAAAGCGGGCGTCGTGCACGCTGGCGTCGGCAAAGTGTCGTTCGACACCGACAAGCTGGCCGAAAACATTCGCGCCTTCGTCGGTGCCGTGGCCAAGGCGCGTCCCGCCGGTGCCAAAGGCACATATATGAAAAAGGTTTCGCTCAGCTCCACTATGGGCCCGGGCGTGTCGGTTGACGTGGACAACGCGGTTACCGAGTAAGCATTTCGGGGCAGGGGAAACCTTGCCCCGCACAAGATCCCGCGCAAGCGGGTTGGCGGGGACGCCTTTTGCAAGGTTCCCCCGTTCTGTCCGAGACGGAGGGTGGATGCAGCCGCATTCATAATTCCTTCCTGAGATGGGAAACGAGATTTAAAGGATCCGCCTTGCGGTGATTTTGGCCTCGGTCCCTGAAACGGACCTAAGTGGTGGCCCCTCGGGGTTGCTGAATTGAGCCGGGGGGAAACCCCCATACTTGGAGTGAAACTGTGGATAGAGCCCAGAAAGAGAAAGTGGTCGAGGAACTCGGCCAAATCTTCGAAAGCTCTGGCGTCGTTGTGGTAGCCCACTACGCCGGTCTGACAGTTGCGAACATGCAAGATCTGCGTGCCCGTGCCGCCGAGCACGGAAGCGCAGTGCGTGTTGCCAAAAACAGGCTCGCCAAAATCGCCCTTGAAGGACAGCCCTGCGCAAGCATCGGTGACCTCCTGACGGGTATGACCGTTCTGACCTTCTCCGAAGATCCCGTGGCTGCTGCCAAGGTGTCCGAGGACTTTGCCAAAGACCACGACAAATTCGTGATCCTCGGCGGGGCCATGGGTGAGAACGCTCTGGACCGGGCTGGTGTTACAGCTGTGTCGAAAATGCCTTCGCGCGAGGAGCTTATTGCTTCGATCGTGGGCTGCATCGCCGCACCTGCAAGCAACATCGCCGGGGCCATTGGCGCGCCTGCAAGCAACATCGCATCCATCTTGTCCACAATCGAGGACAAGGCGGCTGCATAAAGCAACGTCATACTGGCGTGTGGTTGACCCATCACGTTGGAACACACATATCGTAACGGAAAGAGCTGAACATGGCTGATCTGAAAAAACTGGCAGAAGACATCGTTGGTCTGACCCTGCTGGAAGCACAAGAACTGAAAACAATCCTCAAAGACGAGTACGGCATCGAGCCCGCCGCTGGTGGCGCTGTGATGATGGCTGGTCCTGCTGACGCCGGTGGCGCAGCCGAGGAAGAGAAGACTGAATTCGACGTCGTTCTGAAAAACGCAGGCGCATCGAAAATCAACGTCATCAAAGAAGTCCGCGGCATCACAGGCCTGGGCCTGAAAGAAGCCAAAGACTTGGTCGAAGCCGGTGGCAAGATCAAAGAAGGCGTGTCGAAAGACGAAGCTGAAGAAATCAAAACCAAGCTGGAAGCAGCTGGCGCTGAAGTCGAACTGGCGTAAGCCAACTGCATGGGGCTTGCCCCATGTCGCATTCAAGGCTGGATCCGGAATTTTCCGGGTCCAGCCGAACCTGTCTTGGCAAGGGCTTCTGAATGAAGCGTTTTCCAGGATGTGGTTTCAAAGGTCGGGAGGCACTCGGTGGGACGAGGGCCATGAATTGACCGAAACCCAACCATCTCGACTGGGCGGTGTACCGTGGCCCGACGGTGCGCGCGCTCGCAGAGAATCTGAAAGGTGACAGTTCACATGGCGCAATCCTTCCTTGGCCAGAAACGTCTTCGTAAATATTACGGCAAAATCCGCGAAGTGCTGGAAATGCCGAACCTGATCGAGGTTCAAAAATCCTCGTACGATCTTTTCCTGAACTCCGGCGACGCTGAAACCCCCACCGATGGTGATGGTATTCAAGGCGTGTTCCAATCGGTATTCCCGATCAAGGATTTCAACGAAACTTCCGTGCTGGAATACGTCAAATACGAGCTGGAAAAGCCGAAATATGACGTTGAAGAATGCCAGCAACGTGACATGACCTACAGCGCGCCGCTGAAAGTGACGCTGCGCCTGATCGTGTTTGATGTCGACGAAGACACAGGCGCGAAATCGGTCAAAGACATCAAAGAACAAGACGTGTTCATGGGCGACATGCCCCTGATGACGCCGAACGGCACTTTTGTCGTGAACGGCACCGAACGTGTGATCGTTTCCCAGATGCACCGTTCGCCGGGCGTGTTCTTTGACCACGACAAGGGCAAGACCCACTCTTCGGGCAAACTGCTGTTCGCCTGCCGCATCATTCCCTATCGCGGCAGCTGGCTGGACTTTGAATTCGACGCCAAGGACATCGTGTTCGCACGTATCGACCGTCGTCGGAAGCTTCCTGTCACAACCCTGCTGTATGCGCTGGGTCTGGACCAAGAAGCGATCATGGACGCCTATTACAAGACCGTCACGTTCAAGCTGGAGAAGAACAAGGGCTGGGTCACGCCGTTCTTCCCCGACCGTGTGCGCGGCACCCGTCCCACATATGATCTGGTGAACGCGGCTTCTGGCGAAGTGATTGCCGAAGCCGGCAAGAAAATCACCCCCCGCGCGGTCAAGCAGATGATCGACGCAGGCGACGTGGAAAACCTGTTGGTTCCGTTCGATCACATCGTTGGCAAATTCGCAGCCAAGGACATGATCAACGAAGAAACCGGCGCGATCTACATCGAAGCCGGTGACGAGCTGACGCTGGAATACGACAAAGACGGCGATCTGATCGGCGGCACAGCCAAAGAGCTGATCGACGCAGGCGTCACCGAGATCCCCGTGCTGGACATCGACAACATCAACGTCGGTCCGTACATGCGCAACACGATGCACAACGACAAGAACATGAACCGCGACACCGCGCTCATGGACATCTATCGCGTGATGCGCCCGGGCGAGCCGCCCACCGTCGAAGCGGCGTCGAACCTGTTCGACACGCTGTTCTTTGACAGCGAGCGTTACGACCTGTCCGCCGTTGGCCGTGTGAAAATGAACATGCGTCTGAACCTGGACGCAGAAGACACACAGCGCACCCTGCGCCGCGAAGACATCGTTTCGTGCATCAAGGCGCTGGTCGATCTGCGTGACGGGCGTGGCGACATCGACGACATTGACCACCTGGGCAACCGTCGTGTGCGTTCCGTTGGCGAGCTGATGGAAAACCAGTACCGCGTTGGCCTGCTGCGCATGGAACGTGCGATCAAGGAACGCATGTCGTCCGTCGAGATCGACACCGTAATGCCCCAGGATCTGATCAACGCCAAACCGGCGGCAGCGGCTGTGCGCGAATTCTTCGGCTCCAGCCAGCTTTCGCAGTTCATGGACCAAACCAACCCGCTGTCCGAAGTGACACACAAACGCCGTCTGTCGGCGCTTGGGCCGGGCGGTTTGACCCGCGAGCGTGCAGGCTTTGAGGTGCGTGACGTTCACCCGACCCACTATGGTCGGATGTGCCCGATTGAAACGCCCGAAGGTCCGAACATTGGTCTGATCAACTCGCTGGCCACCTTTGCCCGCGTGAACAAATACGGCTTCATCGAAACACCCTACCGTGTCGTCAAAGACTCGGTGGTGACGGATGAAGTGCACTATATGTCCGCGACCGAGGAAATGCGTCACACCGTGGCGCAGGCGAACGCCAACCTCGACGAGAACATGCGTTTTGTGAACGATCTGGTGTCGACACGGAAATCGGGCGACTACACGCTGTCCCCGAACGAAAACGTTGATCTGATCGACGTGTCGCCGAAACAGTTGGTTTCGGTCGCCGCATCGCTGATCCCGTTCCTTGAAAACGACGACGCCAACCGCGCCTTGATGGGCTCGAACATGCAACGTCAGGCCGTGCCGCTTCTGCGGGCCGAGGCGCCGCTGGTCGGCACCGGCATCGAAGAAGTCGTGGCGCGCGATTCCGGCGCTGCGATCATGGCGAAACGGGCCGGTATCATCGACCAGGTCGATGCGACCCGTATCGTTGTGCGTGCCACATCCGATCTGGAACTGGGCGACGCGGGTGTGGACATTTACCGCATGCGCAAATTCCAGCGTTCGAACCAGAACACCTGCATCAACCAGCGTCCGCTGGTCAAAGTGGGTGACACGGTTCAGAAGGGCGAAGTGATTGCCGATGGTCCGTCCACCGATATGGGCGAACTGGCCTTGGGCAAAAACGTGGTCGTCGCGTTCATGCCGTGGAACGGCTACAACTACGAAGACTCGATCCTGATTTCTGAGCGCGTGTCGCGTGATGACGTCTTTACCTCGATCCACATCGAGGAATTCGAAGTCGCCGCCCGTGACACCAAGCTTGGGCCAGAGGAAATCACCCGCGACATTCCCAACGTCGGTGAAGAAGCGCTGCGCAACCTCGACGAGGCTGGCATCGTGTACATCGGTGCGGATGTTGAACCGGGCGATATTCTGGTCGGCAAGATCACACCCAAGGGCGAAAGCCCGATGACGCCGGAAGAAAAGCTGCTGCGCGCCATCTTTGGTGAAAAGGCATCAGACGTCCGCGATACATCGCTGCGGGTGAAACCGGGTGACTTCGGCACGGTCGTCGAAGTGCGCGTGTTCAACCGCCACGGTGTGGAAAAAGACGAACGCGCCCTGCAAATCGAGCGTGAAGAAGTCGAAAGCCTGGCCCGTGACCGCGACGACGAACTCGCGATCCTCGACCGCAACATCTATGCCCGTCTGGGCGACATGCTGTTGGGCAAGGAAGTGGCCAAGGGTCCGAAAGGCGTGAAAGCCGGCAGCACTGTCGACGCTGACATGCTGGACGCCTACCCGCGTTCGGCCTGGTGGCAGATTGCGTTGAAAGACGAGCAATCGGCACAGGTGATCGAGGCCCTGAACGAGCAGTACGAAGTGCAAAAGCGCACTTTGGACGCCCGTTTCGAGGACAAGGTCGAGAAAGTCCGCCGTGGCGACGACCTGCCGCCGGGCGTGATGAAGATGGTCAAAGTCTTTGTCGCGGTAAAGCGCAAGCTGCAACCGGGCGACAAGATGGCGGGCCGCCACGGGAACAAAGGGGTTATCTCCAAAGTGGTTCCCATGGAGGACATGCCGTTCCTGGCCGATGGTACACCTGTCGACTTCTGTCTGAACCCGCTGGGCGTGCCGTCGCGCATGAACGTCGGTCAGATCCTCGAAACCCACATGGGTTGGGCCTCGCGTGGGCTGGGCATCAACGTGGACGAGGCATTGCAGGAATACCGCCGGTCGGGTGACCTGACCCCGGTGCGCGAAGCGATGCATCTGGCTTACGGCGATGATGTCTACGACGAGGGCATCAAGGACATGGAAGAGGATGTGCTGCTGGAAGCGGCGGGCAACGTGACCCGCGGCGTTCCGATCGCCACGCCCGTCTTTGACGGCGCGAAAGAGGCGGACGTGAACAACGCGCTCAGCCGTGCAGGCTTTGACACATCCGGTCAGTCGATCCTGTTCGACGGTCGCACAGGCGAGCAGTTTGCCCGTCCCGTGACCGTTGGCATGAAGTACCTGCTGAAACTGCATCACCTTGTGGACGACAAGATCCACGCGCGTTCGACCGGGCCGTACAGCCTGGTCACCCAGCAGCCGCTGGGTGGTAAGGCGCAATTCGGTGGTCAGCGCTTTGGTGAGATGGAAGTCTGGGCTTTGGAAGCTTACGGCGCCGCCTACACCTTGCAGGAAATGCTGACAGTCAAGTCGGACGACGTGGCCGGACGGACGAAAGTCTATGAAAGCATCGTCAAAGGCGAGGACAACTTTGAAGCCGGCGTGCCGGAATCCTTCAACGTTCTGGTCAAAGAAGTCCGAGGCCTCGGCCTGAACATGGAACTCCTGGACGCTGAGGAAGACGAATAACGGCGGCGGGCGGGGTTAACCCCGCCCTCCCGTTGCTCTCTTCCAATGCCTCCCTTTCAAGGATTTGAAAATGAACCAGGAACTTACAAACAACCCGTTCAACCCGGTCGCACCGGTCAAGACGTTTGACGAAATCAAGGTCTCGCTGGCCTCGCCGGAACGCATTCTGTCGTGGTCCTTTGGCGAGATCAAAAAGCCCGAAACCATCAACTACCGCACGTTCAAACCCGAGCGTGACGGCCTGTTCTGCGCGCGCATCTTTGGCCCGATCAAAGATTACGAATGCCTGTGCGGCAAATACAAACGCATGAAATACCGCGGCGTCGTCTGCGAGAAATGCGGCGTTGAAGTCACGTTGCAAAAGGTCCGCCGCGAGCGGATGGGCCACATCGAGCTGGCGTCGCCGGTTGCGCACATCTGGTTCCTGAAATCGCTGCCTTCGCGCATCGGTCTGATGCTGGACATGACACTGCGTGATCTGGAACGCGTGCTGTATTTTGAAAACTACGTCGTGATCGAACCCGGCCTGACGGACCTGACTTACGGTCAAATGCTGACCGAAGAAGAGTTCATGGACGCGCAGGACGCCTATGGCATGGACGCCTTCACCGCCAACATCGGCGCTGAAGCGATCCGCGAAATGCTGTCGATGATCGACCTGGAAGCCGAAGCAGACAACCTGCGTGCGGATCTGAAAGAGGCCACAGGCGAACTGAAGCCCAAGAAGATCATCAAGCGCCTGAAAGTCGTGGAAAGCTTCCTG
>TARA_R110002111_G_scaffold115906_1_pt1 | contig 29530 bp, 28 predicted proteins | sample TARA_R110002111 | Tara Oceans TARA_R110002111 (sample SAMEA4397363) | marine metagenome | biome: Polar Biome; feature: [ZZZ] marine water layer (ENVO:01000295); material: water (ENVO:00002006), including particulate matter (ENVO:01000060) such as... | depth 199 m | reverse complement strand
GATTTGTTTAAACCGAGTCTAACATATTCAATTATTCTAAAAGAGTTCTCGGAATATGAAATGGATACTTCATCTAAAGTAGAATAAAACAAACGTACTTGTTCGTTTATCATTTCAATATCAACTCTAGAAAAGAAGACTTCGTTTTTTACTATTTTTTTAGCACCAGACCAGCATAAAACAAAGTATTCTTTAAAAACCTTGTATTGCGGATTGTAATCTTGACGTTTATTCATAAAATCAAAAACGCCTTCTAGAGTAAGTTCAATATTGTTTTGTGCATGCTTTTCTATGGCAGCCACAATTTTAGAATTCACATCTTTAATTTCAATATCAAAAACTTTAGGCATACTCATGCTTCCGTCTCTAAAAAAGACAGAACCACCATAATATTTCCAGATGTTTTTTCTAAGCGATGTGATAGAGTCAATTGGTCTAATAGTAACTAGGCCAACCACTTTGTCATCTGGTAAATGCGGAAAAGGAATATTTTCGTATTGTACAATTGGTGGGTTTGAGAGGTAGGCATTGATGAGATTCTGAATTTTACTGTCATCAAAAAAATCGACACCTACGATTTTGTTATCGTCATCTTTTACACCAATAACTATGTAAGAGTTGTTTTTTGGATTGCTATTAGAAAGTGCACAAACATGTTTTAAAAATTTAGCTTTTCCTTCTTTGTGGCCAATATTGATTTTTAACTTTTTATCATAGAAACTATTCTCATCATTATGAGCAAGTAAGTTTTTTATGAGAAGACGTTTGTTAATCATGGTTACTTAAAATGAATATTGAGAGTTAAAGCATTTCAATTTCTTTTTTTAAATTTTCTCTAGCTTGATTTTCAAATTTAGTTTTGAATCGTTCAGTAAAGAATAGTGAATCTCTTTCGAGAAAGTGCATGAGTACTTTTTTTCTTCCAGGTTTATATAAAATGTTTGGATAGATTTTATATTCCTTTCTAATATTTTGAATGTATACGTTATAAGTTTCCCAATCAGTGCCTAAAATGGATAAATCTAAATCCAGAAGATAAGCATTGTCATAATTCTCGACTAATACTAATTCGTGTTTTTTTGTGGAAATAATAAGCTTTTTGACTTTTTTAATTCTAAAATTATCAAAATTTAGTGATTTTAAGGCGTTTTCAGTAAAAACAGCACTTTGTTATTCGTTGTCTTTATTGGTAGATTTATATATAATATCGTGAAACCAAATAGCGAACTTAAGGCTGTCTAAATCTTCAATTTCCATTTTAATATCTTCGAGTTGGTGAAGCATATTATGGATATGCGAAAGATTGTGGTAATGTCTGTTTTTGGAAGTATATTGTAGCTTAATAGTTTTCCATAGAGCATTGGTTATACTGCCATCAGCGTAGCCTGAAGATAAAATTTGCCAATTATCTTCTAGCCAATTTATCATAATTCCTTTTTTACAATAGTAGAACTAGCCTGAGCAGTACAAAACATCAGAACATCTGCAATATTTACGTGTGCTGGTCTTGAGATGGCAAAGTAAATGACATCGGCAACATCTTCTGGTTGCAATGCTTTATAGCCTTTATAAACATTATCTGCTTTAGAATCACCTTTAAAACGTACTTCTGAAAATTCAGTTTCTACCAAACCAGGATTAATAGCGCCTACTTTTATTCCGAAGGGATTTAAATCAATTCTCATTCCTTCAGTGATTGCTAAAACGGCATGCTTGCTGCCACAATATACATTTCCGTTTGGGTAAACTTCTTTGCCAGCAGAAGAACCAATGTTAATGATATGGCCAGAATTGCGTTCGGTCATTCCAGGAATAATAGCTTTACTCACGTAGAGTAAACCTTTTACATTTATGTCCATCATGGCATCCCAATCATCTAAACTACCCGTTTGTATTGGGTCTAGCCCATGTGCATTACCTGCGTTGTTAATGAGAATATCTATTTTTTGAAATTCTTTGGGTAAAGAAGCAATAGCCTCAAAAGTTTGTTTTCTATCACGAACGTCAAAATTTAATGTATATACATCTGTTTCGCGAGATAATGCTTTTTGTACACTATCTAAGCGTTGTTGCCTACGTCCACATAATACTAAGTTTATACCGTGTTTGGCAAATTCGTGAGCAGTCGCTCTGCCTATTCCGCTTGTTGCGCCTGTGATTAATGCTGTTTTTTTCATTGCGAAGTTTTCTTGAGAAGTCAGAAGTTGTTTTCTAAAAATAAGCAAAAACCCTTCTGGTTAGAGAAGGGTTAGTAAATGTTTTATGGAACTTTATGTCCTTGAGCTGCAACTAATATTAAAAACCAATCTTCAGTTTCTAAGTTAATTTTTGCTGCTGCAACTGCTTGTTGTAATCTTTCTTTAGTTGTTGTGCCAACTACAGGATGAAAACCAGATGGATGTTTCATAATCCAAGCTAATAGCAATTGGTCTTCCGTAGCATTGTATTTGTCTTTAAGCGCACCTAGTTGTTTGTGTATACGTCTAGTTTGTTCAGTATCTTCTTTAAAAACAGAACCTAAAGGCGACCAAGCCATGGGTTTTATTCCGTTAGTCATCATAAAGTCTAATGTTCCGTCATGCATTGCTGTATGTTCGGTTAAGGAGAATTCAATCTGATTAACGTCTATATCCATGCGTAAGCCAATCATGTCCATTTGCGATGGTGTAAAATTAGACACACCAAAGTCTCTAATTTTTCCGTCTTTTTTTAAAATGGTAATGGCTTCAGCTATTTCTTCGGCAACCATTAAAGGACTAGGTCTGTGTAGTAATAACATATCTAAATAGTCCGTGTCATGGTGCTTAAGAGATTCTTCTACAGACCAGATAATGTAGTCTTTGCTATAATTATAATGTTTAACCTTGTTCTTTCGATTGTCACTTTGATATTGAATGCCACATTTAGAAATAAGCTGAATGTCTTCACGTTTTAATCCAGATTCAGCAAATGCTTTTCCAAATTCAGCTTCAGTTGTATATGCGCCATAAATATCAGCATGGTCAAAGGTTGTAATGTTGTTAGCAACGCAGAAATTTATCAATGATGCCATTTCTTTTTTTGAGAGTTGTTTTCCCCAACTTCCCCAAGTCATGGTTCCTGCAATTAATCGAGAATATATCACTTAGTTTTCAGTTTATATGGTTTTTTGTGCAATTCGTGTATAAAAATACTCAAAACATAAAGAATACGATATTATTGAGGTGTAATTATTCAATATCCCAAATCATGAAACATTTACAATCACTAAAATTTATTGTTTTATCACTATTAATATTAGTCAACTTTACAAGCTGTACTAAAGACGATATGGGCAGAGATGCTAATAAAGCGGCTATTTCAGTAAGCCTAAAAAGTAGTGCTAATCACCTAAATAATGTTTTTCTTGATATTGAAGATGTGCAAGTTAAGGTAAAAGAAGATGGAGATGCGTCAAATGCTTGGGTAAGTTTAAATGCTATAAATCTTGGAACGCACAATGTCTCTGACTTAATCAGTGAAACTGAATTGCTTTTAGTAGATCATTTTGAAATAAATCAAACCTTTATCTACGAAATAAGATTAGTTCTTGGAGATAATAATTTTGTAAACATTAATGAGACTTTAATCAGTTTAGATCTTGACGAAAACGCTTCGGCTTCAAATTTAATACAGACAGAATTTGAAGTAAATCATATTTATCAGTTAGTAATTAATTTAGATATTGATGAGTCTATTCAATTTGCTGAAGATGAAAACATCATGATTTTGAACCCTAAACTCTATACAGAAATCAGAAAATTTTAGTATTAATTAACCCTAATCCATAATTAATTCTTAAAAAGAGTATTACTTCGGTATTACTCTTTTTTTTTAACCAATTGTTAACAGCATCTAACGAAAAATTTTAACACTTTGCATGCTCTTAAATATGAAGAAGCTATTTTTAGGATTATTTTAAAAATAGTATAACAAAAGATTTGTTCTTAAACCCTTAAATAATGGAAGAAACTAGTACGGTTGATATTAAGTCAATTAACGAAAAGATAGAAAGAGAAAGTGCTTTTGTAGATTTATTAACCTTAGAAATGAATAAGGTTATTGTTGGGCAAAAACACATGGTAGAGCGTCTGCTCATAGGTTTATTAGGTCAAGGTCATATTTTATTAGAAGGTGTTCCTGGATTAGCGAAAACTTTAGCGATTAATACGTTATCTAAAGCAATTGACGCTAGTTTTAGTAGAATTCAGTTTACACCAGATTTATTGCCTGCAGATGTGGTTGGTACATTAATCTTTAATATGAAAGAGAATGATTTTACCATTAAAAAAGGACCAATATTCGCCAATTTTGTATTAGCAGATGAGATTAACAGAGCACCAGCAAAAGTGCAATCTGCTTTGCTTGAAGCAATGCAAGAAAAACAAGTGACTATTGGAGATGAAACCTTCATCTTAGATAAGCCATTTTTGGTAATGGCAACTATGAATCCGGTAGAGCAAGAAGGAACTTATCCTTTGCCAGAAGCGCAAGTGGATCGTTTTATGCTAAAAACAGTTATCGATTATCCAACAATTGCAGATGAACAGCAAATTGTAAGAGCCAACTTAAAAGGATCTTACGAAAAAGTAAATCCTGTAGTTTCAATTGCTCAGATTCTAAGTGCTCAAAAAGCAGTTAGAGAAGTTTATATGGATGAAAAAATCGAAAAATACATACTAGATATTATTTTCGCTACACGTTATCCTGAAAAATATAGATTAAGTGATTTAAAACCTTTAATTTCTTTTGGTGCTTCACCTCGTGGAAGTATCAACCTAGCAACTGCAGCTAAGTGTTATGCTTTTATAAAAAGAAGAGGTTATGTAATTCCTGAAGATGTGCGTGCAGTTGTACATGATGTTTTGCGTCATAGAATTGGCATTACTTACGAAGCCGAAGCTGAAAATGTCACTTCAGAGGACATTATTAATAAAATTGTAAACGAGATAGAAGTACCATAAATGAGTCCTAAGTATTCAGTCCTAAGTTAGCAGTCGCTTACTCAGAACTGAATACAACAAACTGAATACCGAGGACAGAATACTGCAAACTGCATACTAAATAATGGATACTAAAGAACTTCTAAAAAAAGTACGAAAAATAGAGATTAAGACACGTCGTTTGTCTGATCATATATTTGGAGGAGAATATCATTCGACTTTCAAAGGTCGTGGTATGACTTTTTCTGAAGTACGTCAATACCAATTTGGTGATGATGTAAGAAATATTGATTGGAATGTTACGGCAAGAACCAATCAACCACATATTAAAGTTTTTGAAGAAGAGCGTGAGCTCACCATGATGCTGATGGCAGATGTTTCTGGCAGTAAATTATTTGGAACAAAAAATCAATTTAAAGATGAAATTGTTACAGAGATTGCAGCAACATTAGCATTTTCGGCAACACAGAATAATGATAAAATAGGTTTGATTTTGTTTTCGGATGAAATAGAATTATACATTCCACCCAAAAAAGGACGTTCACATGTGCTTAGGATTATTCGTGAATTATTAGAGTTTGAGCCTAAAAGTAAGCAGACCAACGTTGCAGAAGCTTTAAAGTTTTTGTCTAACGTAATGAAGAAGAAAGCTATAGTTTTTGTATTGTCAGATTTTATTGCAGGCGATTATAAGCAAAACCTTAAAATTGCAGCAGGAAGACACGATATTACAGGGATCAGAATTTACGATAGACACGAAGCTGAAATTCCAAATCTAGGCATGGTGCAAATGGAAGATGAAGAAACGGGTGAAGCTATGTTAGTGAACACAGCGTCAAAAAAAGTAAGACAAGATTATAGTAAGTTCTATATTGAAAAAGTACACTACTTTAAGGATAGTTTCGCTAAATCTGGATCTGGTGCTATAGATTGTCGTGTAGATGAAAGTTATGTAAAAAAATTATTGGGCTATTTTAAACAAAGAGGCTAATTAGCTTGAAGTTTGATAGATGAAGCGATTAAAAATGAAAATGCAAAATAATATATCAATTAGAAGTATAGACACAAAGGGTTGCCATCAAAGGTCTATCATTTTTAGTCTATTTTCTGTATTGTTTTTTCTAGGTGCTTTTGTATCCTCAGCACAAGTGACCTCTAAAATTGATACCACTCAAATTAGAATAGGAGAGCAAATTAATTATAAAATTAATGTTGAAGCAGATTCTACTTCTTTGGTTGTATTTCCAGAAGGGCAAACATTTATGCCCTTAGAATCCGTTGAGGCTTTAAAAATTGATACGACCAAAAGAGATTCAAAATATTTATTTTCTAGAATTTATAAACTTACACAATTCGATTCTGGCGTTTATAGTATTCCAAGACAGAAAATAATCATTGACGAGAAACCATTTTTTACGGATTCTTTAAAAGTGGTAGTAAATACCATTGAAGTCGATACCACTAAACAGAAACTCTACGATATAAAACCCATTATTGAAGTAGAAGAAAGTGGAAATGGACGTTTGCAATTTATCTTAGGAGTGATAGCTTCAATAGCTTTAATTGCCTTAGCCGCATTTTTACTTTATTGGTTTGTTTGGAGAAAAAAACCATTAACAGAAGAAGAGGAAATTGCTTTATTACCACCTTATGATCGTGCAAAATTAGCGATAAAGAAACTCGATGAGAGTCAATTTTTAATGCGTGCAGAAGTCAAGGAGTATTATTCGGAATTGACCTTTATCATTAGAAAATATTTAGACGAGAAAGTTTATGATCGTGCTTTAGAAAGTACAACAGCAGAGCTTATTAATCGTTTAAATTTATTGAAAGACGGCAATCAAATTCCGCTTTCAAAAGAAACCATTTTGCATATTGAATCTATTTTACAACGTGCCGATTTAGTGAAATTTGCAAAGTCAGCACCAGATACAGCTCTTGCTGAAATGGATAAGTTGACAATAGATAAAGCCATAGATAACGTTAAGGTAAGTTTACCAGAGCCATCTGAAGAAGAAAAACTGTTAGATCAAAAGTATAAAGAAGCGCAAGAACGTAAGAAAAAGCGAAGAAAAATATGGATTACTGTTGCTGCTTCGTTGTTTTTAATTGTGGCGACTTTTGTTGGTTTCGGAATGAAATATGGTTTCGGTTATGTAAAAGACACCATCATTGGTCATGAAAGTAAAGAACTATTAGAGGGTAATTGGGTAGAAAGCGCCTATGGTTATCCACCAATTTTTATTGAAACACCTGAGGTTTTAAAACGTGAAGAAGTTGAGGTTCCTGAGGAATATAAAGATAAAATCAACACATCTGTATTTAGATATTTATCTAAAAAATCTGGATTAGATATCCAAGTGAGTACAACAACTTTTAAAACTACCGAAGGTCAAGGCCAACCTAAGGAAATGACTGATGATGAAAAAGCGCAAGATTTACAAAAAACATCTGAAACTTATTTAAAACAATTAGAATCTCAAGGAGCAAAAGATATTACAGTTAAACGAGAAAAATTCACTACACCAAATGGTGCTGAAGGAGTAAAAACGTATGGGACTATGAACTTAGCTCTAAGTGAAAATGAAGAGGATATAGTACCAGCCAAATACAACCTGTTTCTTTTTAGAGCAGAAAACGTTAGACAACAAATAATTTTAAGTTGGAGAACTGATGACAATTATATCGATGATATCATTGAACGTATAGTAGATTCCATAGAACTTAAGCCGGACGAAGTAGAAGAAAAAGAAAACTAATGCTCGAAAATATACAATTTTTAAATATAGAATTCTTCTGGTTGTTATTGCTTTTGCCAATAGCAATAGTTTGGTATGTGTTTACACGTAATAAGCAAACAGCAGAATTAAAGATGTCTAGCATTCAAGGCTTCAAAAACTCATCAACATTTTGGTCTAAATTTAAACATTTACTTTTTGCGTTGCGTTTAATAGCCTTAGGGCTTTTAATCACCGCATTGGCAAGACCAAGAACTGTAGATGTATCTACACAAACAAAAACGACAATTGGTATTGATATTGTAATGGCAATTGATGTATCTGCAAGTATGTTAGCAAAGGATTTAAGACCTAACCGATTAGATGCTTTAAAAGAAGTTGCTGCAGATTTTATTGATGGACGTCCAAATGATAGAATTGGTTTGGTAGAATATGCAGGAGAAGCGTATACTAAAACACCAATTACTAGTGATAAATCTATTGTGCAACGTTCACTCAGAGATATTAATTATAATACTATTATAGAAAGCGGAACAGCAATAGGTATGGGTTTAGCCACATCTGTTAATAGGTTAAAGGATAGTAGAGCTAAAAGTAAAGTGATTATATTATTGACGGATGGTGTTAATAATTCCGGATTTATAGACCCTAAAATAGCAAGTGAATTGGCTGTAGAATACGGTATAAAAGTTTATACTATTGGTTTAGGTACAAACGGTACAGCACTTTCTCCAATTGGGTTTAACTCTAATGGGACTTTTAGATATGGTCGTACACAAGTAGAAATTGATGAAGCTTTGCTGAAAGAAATTGCAGCAGAAACTGGTGGAAAATATTTTAGAGCAACCAATAATGATAAGTTAGCTCAGATTTATGAGGAAATCAATAAGCTTGAAAAAACCGAAATTGAAGAAACCAAATACTACAATTACGATGAAAAATACAGACCATTGGTATTATTAGCTGGACTGTTATTATTGATAGAATTATTATTAAGAAATACAATATTTAGAAGCTTTGTTTAGACTCGATGAAAATATATGGTTTTGGACCTTACTGGTAATTCCGGTAATCATTCTGATGTTTTTACTACTTCAATTCTGGAGACGGTCAACACAGAAAAAATTTGCCGACTTAGCTTTATTAAAGCGTTTGAGTCCAAATCAATCCTTATTTAAAAGTGTATTAAAACTTTTTGTGCTTTGTAGTGCTTTTGCTTGTTTATCAATTGCTTTAGTTAATCCAAAAATTGGTACAAAGTTAGAAACTGTACGTAGTGAAGGTGTTGATGTGGTATTTGCTATAGATGTTTCTAAAAGCATGTTGGCAGAAGATATTGCGCCAAACCGATTAGATAAATCCAAGCAATTAGTTACACAAATCATTAATAGTTTAGTAAGTGATCGTGTTGGTATTATTGCTTATGCTGGTAAAGCCTTTCCGCAATTACCAATAACTACAGATTATGCTTCGGCAAAAATGTTTTTACAAAACATGAACACAGATATGTTATCCTCACAAGGAACGGCAATCAGTGAAGCCATTCAGCTTTCAAAAACGTATTTTGATAATGAAGACCAATCCAACCGTGTTTTAATAATCATTTCAGATGGTGAAGACCATGACGGAGATGCCTTAGATATTGCAGAAGAAGCAGCTGAGCAAGGCATAAGAATATTAACAATAGGAGTAGGAGATATTAAGGGAGGACCAATTCCTATAAAACGAAATGGTGTTATTCTAAATTATAAAAAGGATAATAATGGAGAAACCGTTATTACGCGTTTAGATGAAACTACTTTAAAAGAAATTGCAGCAGAAGCTAATGGTGTTTATATGAATGGAAGCAACACAGCAGAGGTTGTTGAGACCATAAAGAATGAATTAGATAAAATGGATAAGCAAGAATTTGAGTCTAAGCAAATCGCAGATTTTAAAGATCAATTTCAATGGTTCTTGGCTTTCGGAATTCTATTATTATTCATTGATATCTTCCTTTTAGAACGAAAAACTGCTTGGTTGAAGAAGTTGAATTTATTTAATGAGAATTTTTAAGATTTAAATTTTCTTTAACGCTAAGTTATTAAGGGCTTTAGTAATTTAGAGGTCCATGTAAAAAGACCATGAGGAACAATAGAAAAAAACACATGAAACTATATATATTACTTATTGCAGTTTTAATTGGCGGTCTTAGTTTTTCGCAAGACCTTAATGAAGACCAATTAAAGGCAGAAAAAAAGGCAACCAATCTTGTCTACAAAGCAAATGAACTTGTTGGAGAAGATAATTATATTGAAGCTGAAATGGCATATAGAAAAGCCATTTCTGAAGCGCCAACAAAAGCCGTTGGAGCTTATAATTTAGCACATTCTTATTATAAGAAAGGAAGTTTTGATGAGGCCTTATTTAGAAGTCAAGAAGCTGCAAAAAATGCCACTTCTAAGGAAGAAAAGCATAGAGCATTCCACAATATGGGTAATATTTTAATGCAAAATAAGGCTTGTAAAGAGGCTGTAGAAGCGTTTAAAAATGCACTTAGAAGTAATCCTAATGATGAAGAAACCCGTTATAATTTTGCTTTAGCCAAAGAATGTGCAGAACAGCAAAAACAAGATGGTGGTGGCGAAGATGATAAAAAGGACGAGAATAAAGATCAAGAACAAGATAAAGAAGACCAAGAAAAGAAAGAGGACGAAAGCAAAGACAATAAGGATAAGAAGGACGATCAAGATAAAAAGGACGAAGGAGATAAGGATAAAAAAGATGGCGATAAGGATAAGGATGATGAAGGAAAGCCAAAAGATGATAAGAAAGACGAAGGAAAAGGAGATAAAGACAATAAAGACCAAAACCAGAAGCCAAAACCACAACCAGGACAAATGTCTCCTCAGCAGATAAAGAATATTTTAGATGCAATGCAAAATCAAGAGCAAAAGGTTCAGGAGAAAATGAATGCAGAGAAACAAAAAGGAGCTAAAGTAAAGACTGAGAAAGATTGGTAATTTCGCTGATTATCTCATGTAAGGTTTCAAGACTTTTTTGGTGTAAAAACATATAATGAAAGCAATTAAACAAACAGCAATACTATTTATAATACTTGTAACTAGTCTCGTTTCAGCACAAGAGAAGTCTGAATCTGAACTAACTTCTAAGTTGAATAATGGTGTGCATTTTGTCGCTGAATTATCTGATTCTAATGTAAAACTTAAAGATTCTGTAATCATTACCTACAAATTGTTTGTCGCTCAAGATATTGGCATTTCTAATTATAATATGCGTGATTATATAGAGAGTGAAGATTTTAAAGTTGAAGATATCACCTCTTCAGACGTTAAAGTTGAATACGAGGTTTTTAAAAATGAAAAATATAGATTTGTGATTTTAAAGAAATCAGTACTAAAACCAAAACAAAAGGGTAAGTTTGAATTGGAGGCATTGGTACTAGATTTTACATCAGAAATACCTTCTAAAAATAGTGATGCATTTGGGCGTCTTATTATGGAAAAAGTAAAAAGAACAATTAAAACGGACAATATTACAATCAATGTTATCTAATTATAGGTAATTGCTTAAAGTAATGAAACGAATAAAAAATAACATATCAATATTATTTCTAGTACTTGCAACAAGTATTGCTTCGGCTCAAATAAAATTTGAAGCTAAAGTAAGTAAGAAGACATTAGGAGTTAACGAACGCTTACGTATCGATTTTGAAATGAACCAAGATGGAGACAATTTTGTGCCACCTAGTTTTGCGGATTTCGATTTGGTTGGTGGTCCTAATACTTCTGTTAGTAATTATTCAAGAAACGGAAAACGATCGTACAATAAAACGTACAGCTATTTTTTAGCACCAAAAAAACGTGGCAAATTCACGATTAAGCAAGCTACAATAGAAATTGATGGAGAAACCTATAAGACGTTTCCTATAACAATTGAAGTTACAGCAGCAGTTAACAAACCTAATGGAGAAACAGCAGCTTCAGATGTTGCTGAGGATAATATTCATTTAGTTGCGGAGGTTTCTAATGCAAGTCCTTATTTAAATGAAGCGATTACAGTAGTTTACAAATTATATGTTTCAACAGAAACCGGAGTTAGTAATTGGAGGGAAAAGGATATTCCTAGATATAATGATTTTTGGAGTCAAAATATAGATATTAAAGGACTCAATGTTTTAGAAGGAGAATATAAAGGGGAGAAATATCGTTATGTGGTTTTGAGAAAAACAGTGCTTTATCCTCAAAAAACAGGTGCTCTTAAATTAGAACCTTTAGTTTTAGATATTACTGTAGAGGTACCAACCAACCGACGAGATATTTTTGGAAGACCTTTAATGACAAAAGTGCCTAAAGTAGTAACTGCAGGTAGTAGAACTCTTAATGTTAAACCATTGCCAGAGCAAGGAAAACCTTCTGATTTTAAAGGTGCAGTGGGTAATTATTCATTTAAAGTAACGACGTCTAAAACACAGTTAAATGCAACTGAATCTCTTCAGGCAAAAATAGAAGTAACAGGAAATGGGAATTTAAAATTATTTGAGTTACCAAAGTTAACAGTGCCAAGTTCTTTAGAAGTATACGAGCCAGAACACCAAGAAAACATTCGAACAAATTTAGGTGGCATGCAAGGTGGTATTTCAGACACGTATACTATTGTGCCACAGTATAAAGGGAAATATCCTATACCAAGTATTTCATTCTCATATTTTAATCCTGAAACAGCAAGTTATAAACGCATTACATCAGATGAGATTGTAATTGATGTTTTAGAAGGGCCAACTGCTTCAATTAATAATACTGAAAACACTACTGAAGGTGTAAAACAAGCTGTAAACTCTAATACTAATACATTTGCTTTTATAAAAACGGCATCAAATTGGTCGAGTATAAAAGAGGAGCAATTCTTTAAGTCCACAGGGTTTTGGTCCTTGTTATTATTGCCGTTTTTAGCGATACCGTTAGCAATTGTGGTAAGACGAAAAACAGATGAACGTAATGCAGATGTACAAGGTAATCGTATTAGAAAAGCAGATCGTTTAGCTAAGAAATATTTAGGAGAAGCTAAGAAAGCACTCGGTCAAAAAGAAGCGTTTTATTTGGCTTTAGAAAAAGCACTTCACAATTATTTAAAAGCCAAACTAAATATTGAAACAAGTGATTTTAATAAAGAGAAAATTGAAAATTTATTAACTGAGCGTCAGGTTGAAAGTAATGTGGTTTCAGATTTTATTTCAATTCTAGAAAATTGTGAATTGGCACGTTATACGCCAATTACTCAAGTGACTATGAAGAATGATTATGATAAAGCCGCAAAAACGATTTCATTAATAGATAAGCAACTTAGATAATATGAGAGCTATAATAATCTTATTTGTGTGTTGTTTTAGCATGATTGGTTTTTCGCAAAACGATAGCGTTTTTAGCGAAGCCAATACCTTATATAACAACGGTAAATATGCAGAAGCTATTGATAAATATGAATCTATTTTAGATTCGGATCAACATTCTGCTGAGTTGTATTTTAACCTAGGGAATGCTAATTATAAGCTCAATAATATTGCACCAAGTATTTATTATTATGAAAAAGCATTGTTATTAGAGCCTAAAGATAAGGATATACAAAACAATTTGGCCTTTGCTCAAAACATGACGATTGATGCTATTGAGATAGTTCCTAAAGTAGGTTTTTCAAGAATTATAAATAATATAGTGAATACGTTTAATACAGATACTTGGGCAAGAATTGCTATTGGAGGCGTGCTTTTGTTTGTTGTTATATTTTTAGCATATCATTTTTCTTATACTTCTTCAAAAAAGAGAATAGCTTTTGTAACCAGTATCATTAGTTTATTTATAGGTTGTTTTTCTGTGGTTATGGCATTTCAAAAAGATAGCCTAGACCGAAAGGATAATCCAGGTATTGTGTTTTCACAAGAAACGAGAGTAAAAACAGATCCTAATTCTGCAAGTGAAGAAGTTTTTAGATTACATGAAGGCACTAAGGTGCAAGTAATAGAAACTTATGAAGATTGGAAAAAAATTAAACTTTCCGATAATTCAACAGGTTGGATCCCTTCAGAAGATATAAAGTTATTGAAGATTTTTTAGAACTTATTTAACACACTATTAAGATCTAACTATTATATTTGTCGCTTATGCGAAAAAGCTCAAAAAACAGGATAGCGATTTTATTTACCATAGTATTTATGGCACTTATTTCTGCACCTGTAATTATTATGTCTATTGACGATTCTATTGATACGACTTGTTTTTTTAGCATTAATGAAGAAGAAGAAAACGCTCATGCTAAGCTTCTTTTTGATAAGGAAGATCAAACTTCAGAGTTTTTGTTTGAGGATCAAACAAGCACTAATCTTATTGGATATACGTTTAAACAATATCCAAAACCACATCTCAATTTAATTTCTCCACCACCCGATTTTATTTAATATTTTATTCGATTGGCATTTATTGTCCCTAAAAAAAATATTAAATCACTATTGAAATCTATTCAATAGAATAAATCATTATATAAAATGTTTAAAACATTAAAAAACGACTTGCCTGCAAGTGTCGTTGTCTTTTTTGTGGCATTACCTTTATGTTTAGGTATTGCATTAGCCAGTGGAGCACCTCTTTTCTCTGGTTTAATTGCTGGAATTATTGGAGGAATTGTAGTAGGATCCTTAAGTGGTTCTAAAATTGGTGTGAGCGGACCGGCTGCTGGTTTAGCCGCAATTGTATTAACCGCAATTGGTACATTAGGAGGTTATGAAAACTTTTTAGTTGCCGTTGTATTAGGAGGTGTAATTCAAATAATTTTTGGTGTTTTAAAAGCCGGAATTATTGGTTATTATTTTCCGTCATCAGTGATTAAAGGTATGCTTACTGGTATTGGAATTATTATAATTTTAAAACAAATACCACACTTTTTTGGCTACGATGCTGAGCCAGAAGGAGCGGATAGCTTTGTAGAGATGTCTGGAGAAAATACATTTTCTGCCATCTGGCATATTTTTGATAACCTTATATTAGGGTCTATGGTTGTTGGATTTATAGCTTTAGGTATTTTGCTATTATGGAGTAACGTTTTAGAGAAAAAAGGAAAGTTTTTTCAGATTATACAAGGACCATTAGTTGCTGTTGTAGTGGGTATTGTTTTTTACGTAATTACACAATCTAACGAGTCACTTGCAATAGCACAATCACATTTAGTAAGTGTACCTGTGCCAGACGATTTAGATTCTTTTATAGGCCAGTTTAGTTTTCCTAACTTCGCTGTTATTACAAATCCAGAAGTTTGGGTTATTGCATTTACAATTGCTTTAGTAGCCAGTTTAGAAACTTTATTATGTGTAGAAGCAACAGATAAATTAGATCCAGACAAAAATGTAACACCTACAAATAAGGAATTATTAGCTCAAGGTGCAGGTAATATATTATCTGGTTTAGTTGGTGGTTTGCCAATAACTCAAGTTATTGTAAGAAGTTCTGCAAACATCCAATCAGGTGGAAAAAGTAAGATGTCTGCAATTTTTCATGGTTTCTTATTATTAATTTCTGTGATATTGATTCCTACATTATTAAATAAAATTCCTTTATCAGTACTAGCTGCAATTTTATTAATAGTAGGTTATAAACTAGCAAAACCAGCTTTATTCTTAAAGATGTATAAATTAGGTTGGAAACAATCGGTTCCGTTTTTTGTAACTGTAATTGGTATTGTTTTTACAGATTTATTAGTTGGTATTGGTTTAGGATTGGCTGTTGGTATTGTTGTTATTTTATTAAAAAGCTATCAAAACTCACACTTTCTTCACATTGAGGATAATAGTAATGGAAAGCATAAAATTAAAATGGCGCTTGCAGAAGAAGTAACCTTTTTTAATAAAGGTGCTATTTTAAAAGAGTTAGACAGTTTACCTAGAGATACATATTTAGAATTCGATGTAACTAAGACACGATATTTAGATTATGATATTATTGAAATTCTTGAAGATTTTGCTTTCAAAGCGAAAGAAAGAAATATTGACATTAAGTTAATCTCAAAGCGAGGTATTGTTGAAAACCCACCAAGTTTTATTGAGTTTTTTCAATTGAGACCTAAATCTAATATCAGTTTAAGTTAAAGCATTATGAAAAATAGTAAATATAAAATAGTAGTGCTTTCAGATTTAAAGAAAAGCGCAATTACAACTTTAAAAAGTAGTGTAAGTTTAGCACACATGATTGGTGCAGATATAGAGCTGTTTCATGTTAAGAAACACGTAGACATTATAAAGAGAGATAATCAATTGTCTGCAATGCGAAGTATAAATGAGGAGTTTATTAGTACTAAAAATAAAATTAAAGCACTAATTGATCCTGTTTCAAAGGCATATGATATTCCTATTAATTCTAATTTTTCATTTGGAAATATCAAAGACGAAATAAGGACTTATATCAAAGACACTAAGCCAGATATTATTGTTTTAGGACAACGCGATTCTAAACCTTTAAAATTTATTGGTGACAGTATTACTCATTTTTTATTAAAAGAGTTTAATGGTGTCGTAATGATTTCATCTAATGAGCATGCATTAATGCCAAATGAAAAAATGACATTAGGAGTATTAAATGGATCGGATAAAACCTTTAAAACGGAATTGTCTAAAGATTTAATAACGCATACACAATCACCATTAAAATCATTTAAGGTTATTAATAGTCAGAACACAAAAACTGAAAGTCCTTCTAATTACAACGAGGACACATTAGAGTTTGTTTTTGAAAAAAATGATAACACAATACCGACACTTTCTTCGTATCTTTTAAAAAACAACATTAATTTATTATGTGTTGATAGAGATCAAAATAGTAAAATGAAGAATAAGAATGCCTCAGTTTTACCACTAAAAGAAACGGTAAATAAATTGAATGTTTCATTATTAGTTTCTGGAGCATTATAAAATTAGTAACACAACGAATTAAATAAATTAAAAAAGATGAAAGCACATACAAAAGAGACCCAAGCAACAATGACACCTGAAAAGTCATTACAATATTTAAAGGAAGGAAATCAAAGGTTTCAAGATAACCTAAAAGCAAATCGTAACCTTTTAGAACAAGTAAATGACACCAGTGATGGACAGTTTCCATTTGCAACAATTTTAAGTTGTATAGATTCTAGAGTATCAGCCGAATTGGTTTTTGATCAAGGATTAGGAGATATTTTTAGTGTACGTGTAGCCGGTAATATTGTAAATGAAGATATTTTAGGTAGTATGGAGTTTGCATGTAAATTAGCAGGTACAGAGCTTATCGTGGTTTTAGGACACACAAGTTGTGGTGCCGTAAAAGGTGCTTGTGATCATGCAGAAATGGGTAATTTAACCAAGCTAGTTCAGAAAATAACACCAGCAGTTAATGCGGTAACTGAGCCAAAAGATGAAAGCTTAAGAACTTCTAAAAATCTTGATTTTGTAGATGAGGTATCACACAGGAATGTAGAGTTAATGATTGATAGAATCCATGCAGAAAGTCCTATACTTACAGAAATGGAAAAAGCAGGTGAGATTAAAATAATTGGAGCCATGTATGATGTTAATACAGGTGCTGTGACATTTTATGAATAATAAAAGGTTTAAAAACATAATGAAAGAAAGAATAAGTATGGTGGCACTGATTGTAATATTAGTGCTACCTAACTTTTTAAATGCACAAGAGAGTGAGTTAGGTAATTGGTTAATTTATATTGGCAATAAAAAACTAAATTCTAAATGGAACATCCATAATGAAGTTCAGTATAGAAATTATAATGCTATTGGTGATTTAGAGCAATTATTACTAAGAACAGGTATTGGGTATAATTTATCTGAAAATAATAACAATATTTTACTTGGTTATGGTTATATTTTGTCTGAAAATTATATAGGCGAAACTGAGGATAAGCTTTCAGTAAATGAGCATCGTATTTTTCAGCAATTTACAACTAAACAAAACGTAGGAAAAGTGGCTTTAAGTCATCGTTATAGGTTTGAGCAGCGTTTTGTAGAAGACGATTTTAAAATGCGATTTAGATATTTTTTAGGGATTAAGATTCCGCTTCAATATAAAGTTGAAGGCAAAAATCCCATCTATTTATCGTTGTATAATGAGATATTTTTAAATACAAAATCCTCGGTTTTTGATAGAAACAGAGTATTTGGTGGTTTAGGGTATAAATTTTCTAATGCGTTGCGCTTAGAATTAGGTTATATGAACCAGTTTTTTGAAACATCAGGAAGAGACCAAATCAATATTATAGCTTTCGTTAATTTTTAGTAAGACTATTGAAGCGGCTATTTTTTATTAAATAGAGTAACTAAATACAATTATAAAACTATGAAGAACTTATTTTCTAATATTAAGGGTGATGCTTTTGGAGGTATCACAGCAGGAATTGTTGCATTACCATTAGCATTAGCGTTTGGTGTTTCTTCAGGTTTAGGACCAGAGGCTGGTTTGTATGGAGCTATTTTTATTAGTTTTTTTGCTGCACTTTTTGGAGGAACAGCGACTCAGATTTCAGGACCTACAGCACCAATGACTGCTGTAAGTATGGTAATTATTGCAGGTATTGTTGCAGCTAATGATGGTAGTGTAGAAAAGGCATTACCAGCTATTTTAACTGTATTTCTATTAGCAGGTCTTATACAAATAGGATTAGGATTTTTAGGCGTAGGGAAATATATAAGATACATTCCTTATCCAGTAGTTTCTGGTTTTATGACCGCTATTGGTGTCATTATTCTTTTAACTCAAATATTACCATCTATTGGGTATTATCCAAAAGAAGATGAGGCATTTGTAGAGCAGTTTAAACCACAAGCAGAAGAAGTTATTCTAGAAAATATTTTAAAAGAAGAAGCAGGCGAAGGTATTTTAGTGCTCGAAAATTTTAAAGAAACAATAGATAGAGCTCATAAAATTACACCAGAAGAAATTTTAAACGAATCACAAACTTTAGCAGCCAAAGAAGCATCAGGTACTATTGGTGCATTAAAAGTATTGCCAAGAGCGTTAAAAAACATTAAATGGTTAGAGTTGCTATTGGCCTTGGGAACTATTTTAATAATTTATGGTTTTAAACGAATCACAACTGCAATTCCAAGTACGTTAGTTGCTTTAGTTGTAATGTCTGGTATTGCCTATGGTTTTAATTTGGGATATGTAAAAATTTCAGAGATTCCAGGTGGTATTCCCGTTCCAAGATTAGAAATGTTTACTAATTTTAGTTTAGGAAACATAACACCCTATATATTTACGGCATTGACTTTGTCCTTATTAGGAGCCATTGATTCCCTTTTAACTAGTGTGGTAGCGGATAACATGACAAAAACCAAGCATAAACCAAATAAAGAATTGATAGGTCAAGGTATTGGTAATAGTATTGCTTCAATTTTTGGTGGTATTCCTGGTGCAGGTGCAACCATTAGAACGGTTGTAAATATTAATGCTGGTGGAAAAACTAAATTGTCTGGTATGATTGCAGGTGTAATGCTGTTAATTATTATGCTTGCATTAGGGCCTATTGCATCCAAAATACCAGCTGCAGTGTTAGCAGGTATACTAATAACTGTAGGTATTGGTGTTATGGATTATAAAGGACTAAAAGCAATTCCTAGTTTGCCAAAGGATATTAAATTCGGACCTTTAAAGCTAAGTTCAGAGGTATTAATTATGCTTATCGTACTCGTTTTGTCTACATTCTGGGATTTAATTTATGCAGTAGGTATTGGTTTAATTATTGCTTCATTAATGTTTATGAAGAAAATAGGAGATTTAACTGCAGAGCGGTCAGATGTTAAATCCTTAAAAGAAGAGTCTTGGGAAGATGAAATAAATTTTCCGACAGATCTTAAAGAAGAAGTTTTTATTAAACACCTTAAAGGGCCTTTATTTTTTGGTTCTACAAGTGATTTTCAAGCCTTAACGGAGCAAATTCCTAAGACAGCAAAAACCGTTATATTAAGATTAGGACGTATGCAATATATGGATCAATCTGGTTTATACGCTATGGAAGATATGCTTCAAGAATTAAAGAAAAACGATATTGAGGTATTATTCGTAGGACTCTTAAAACAGCCTAGATATATGATGGAGCGTATTGATATTATTCCAGATTTTATTCCGAATGAGCATATTTTCAAAGATTTTAAAACCTGTTTAAAATGGGTGAAAAATAATATTAAAGACACTATTTAAATTATACGATTATGATTCTAAAGAATGTATTTAAAAACAATGAACAATGGATTAAGGAAAAACTTGCCGTTGATTCTAGTTATTTTGAAAAATTAGGAAGGGGACAAAATCCAGAATTATTATTCATTGGTTGTTCTGATAGCCGTGTAACTGCAGAAGAACTCATGGGATTAGGTCCTGGTGATGTTTTTGTACACAGAAATATTGCTAATATGGTTGTGGGTACAGATGCAAATGGTATGTCTGTTGTTAATTATGCTGTAACTCATTTAAAAGTTAATCATGTTGTTGTTTGTGGACATTACGCTTGTGGAGGTGTAAAAGCGGCAATGCAATCGGCAGATTTAGGCGTTTTAAATGGTTGGTTAAGAAATATTAGAGATGTCTACAGGATGCATCATGATGAGCTCAATGCAATTAAAGATGAAGAAAAAAAATATGAGCGTTTAATAGAACTCAATGTAAAAGAGCAGTGCGTTAATTTAATTAAAACAGCTGCAGTACAAAAGGCATTTAGAGAAAGAGGCCTAAAAGTTCACGGTTGGGTTTTTGATGTCCATACTGGGAAATTAATTGATTTAAAAATTGATTTTGAAAGGTATCTTAAAGATATAATGGAGATTTATCATTTAGATTAATAAAAAGCCGTTTAAAAGAATGGTTCTTATGATTCGTCTTTTTCTCTAACTATAGGTTCATCTTCACTTTTTATGATATTCGGAAAAATCATTGGTGCAAGTGATTTTACGGGATTATAGAGCATACTTTTTTCTAAATCTTCTTTTTCCATAAATGGTAATGTATTGTTCATTTTATGGAACACTATTAAGATTACACTTAAAATTAAACCTATTTTAAGAGCACCAAAAATACCACCAGCTAGTTTATTGATGATACCTAAAGCAGCAAAATCGGCTAATTTGGTTAAGGCTTTTCCGGCTAAACCAATTGTAAGAACAATAACCACAAAAGTGATGGCAAAAGCTACAATATTGATAGTTCTTTCTTCCCAATCTACTCTAGACTCAAGGAAACCTGCGGCAAACCCACTAAAGTGAATAGCGCCATAAACACCCAAAACAAGGGCAACTAAAGAAGCGACCTCTACAAAAAGACCTTTAAATAAGCCACGTATAAATCCAAATAATAATAAAGCGGCTAAAATGATGTCAATAATACTCATAACACTAATGATTTAGACAAACGTACATAATTTTTCTGATTTTAAATTAATAACGTAATTCAAGAGGCTTTAGTTTCTTAACTTTGAAATCTAAAATAAGTGTATTAATTAATGAGATTCCCTTTTATAAGGGACATGACTATGGCAAGAGACGAACAATTAAAAGAGCGATGGGATTTGGTGGTAGAAAAACTTTCTAACCAATTTGCAGATGGAGACAAATTAGATCTCGATACGATAATATATCTAATTGGTGTACAGGAGCTTGGTCAGTTACATCGCGAGTACAAAAAAGACCACAAGTTAGATTTAATGCACATTGCTATTTGTAAGGTTTTAGAACCTTATGGCTTTTATGAATTCGATTATGTTGATGATGACGGTTGGCCACATTACAAGGTTTTAGCGCAATTACCACATCTTAAAGCAGGTGAACAAAGTGTGTTAATGAAAGAAGCGATTGTAAATTATTTTGTAGAAACCGAATATATCGAGTAGTTTCAGAGGAGCTCAGCTACCATAACTCGTAAAAAAAAACTAAATTTGCACTCGTTTTTGAATAGAAATCATGATAGATAAGATAAAAGAACTTATAGCAGAAGCAGAAGCTTTTAAAGCACAATCTAAAGAAGAGGTTGAAGCCTTTAGAATTAAATATTTAGGGTCTAAAGGACTTTTAAAAGAATATTTTGCTGAGTTTAAAAATGTAGCAAACGATCAAAAGAAAGAATTTGGTCAAACTATTAATCAGCTTAAGAAAACAGCTGAGGATAAGGTAAATGCTTTAAAGGAAGCTTTAGAAAGCCAGGAAGAAGATAAAGGGATTTATGGTGATTTATCACGTCCTGGAGAGCCAATTGCTATTGGTGCGCGTCATCCAATTTCTATTGTAAAAAATGAAATTATTGATATCTTTTCTCGTATCGGATTTAATGTGAGTGAAGGTCCAGAAATCGAAGATGATTGGCATAATTTTACAGCATTAAACTTGCCAGAGTACCATCCAGCAAGAGATATGCAGGATACGTTCTTTATTCAAACAGATCCAGATATTTTATTACGTACACATACAAGTTCTGTACAAGTGCGTTATATGGAAAACAATAAACCACCAATTAGAACTATTTCGCCTGGTCGTGTTTATAGAAATGAAGCTATTTCAGCGCGTTCACATTGTTTTTTCCACCAAGTAGAAGGTTTATACATTGATAAGGATGTGAGCTTTGCAGATTTAAAGCAAACCTTACAATATTTTACTACAGAGATGTTTGGTAAATCTAAGATTAGATTGCGTCCATCATACTTTCCGTTTACAGAACCAAGTGCAGAAGTGGATGTATATTGGGGACTTGAGACAGAAACCGATTATAAAATTACCAAAGGAACAGGTTGGTTAGAAATTATGGGTTGTGGTATGGTTGATCCTAATGTATTAGAAAACTGTGGTATTGATTCTAAAGAATACTCAGGTTTTGCCTTCGGAATGGGAATAGACAGAATAGCCATGTTACTCAACCAAATTAGCGATATACGTTTGTTAAGTGAGAACGATGTACGTTTCTTAGAGCAGTTTAAGAGTGCCTTATAAACTTCACCAAAATATATTTCAAAGCCGACTGTTAACAGTCGGCTTTTTTATTTAACAATAAATTAACTTCGTTTAGTTCGGTTTGTACCGAACTAATTATATGTTTGCACTATAATTTTTAAAGTTTAAATATGACTAAAGAAATCTGTAACAAAAAAATGGAGCTTGTAGAAAGACTAGGAGTTCATTTAGAAAGTAAAGATGGTTTAGCACCTGTTGCAGCACGAATAATGGCTTACGTGATTTTAACAGGAAAACGAGGTGCAACTTTTGATGAAATGGTAGAGGTATTATGCGCAAGTAAAAGTACCATTTCTACCCATTTAAACCACTTACAAGACTTAAAAAAAATAGAATACTTTACCAAAACGGGCGACCGCAAAAAGTATTTTGTCATTAATAAAGATTCGGTATTAAATCATATTGATAATATGATTGAAGAATGGGAAATTGTTGAGGTACTACATCTTGAAATGAAATCTTATAAAGAAGCCATTAACGAACATATTACAGACGAAGATGAGAAATTCGATTTAACATTTCATAACAATTATCTCAAATTTATTTCAAGTGCTTCTGCATCAATGAAAGAACTAAAAGAAAACCTAATTAATAATAAATTCAACTTATAAAATAATGAAAACAAATAATATAGTTTCAATATTAACCATAGCTAGTGTTTTTCTAGCTCTGGTTAGTTGTGATAATAATGAGAATACGCAAGCAGTTACAGTACAGCAGCAACAAGCTTTACCTTTTCCTGTTGCTCAATTGCAAACAAAAACTGTTATAGGTTTTACAGAATATCCGACAACTATAGAAGGTAAAGTAAATAGTGATGTAAGAGCAAAAACCTCCGGCTATGTAGAAAAAGTTTACGTAGACGAAGGACAAAAAGTACGTAAAGGACAAGCTTTATTTAAATTAGAAACTCAGTCTTTAAGTCAAGATGCTGGTGCAGCAAAAGCTCGCGTTAATTTGGCACAAGTAGAAGTTGATAAATTGATTCCACTTGTAGAGAAGAACATTATTAGCCCAGTACAATTAGAAACTGCTAAAGCTAATTTAGCACAGGCTAAAGCTAATTATAGTGGTGTAACTGCAAATATTGGATATGCTACCATAAAAAGTCCAATAGATGGTTTTGTAGGATCCATTAATTTTAGAGAAGGTGCTTTAATTAGTCCTAGTGATGCAACACCATTAACAACTGTTAGCCAAATAGATGAAGTATATGCCTTTTTCAGTTTTAACGAAGCACAGTATATAGATCATTTACAACGCTCTGAAGGTCAAAACAAAGCAGAGCGTATTAAAAATTCGCCAGATCTAACTTTAGTTTTAGCTAATGGAAAGGAATATTCTGAAAAAGGACGTATTCAAACAAGTACAGGTCAGATAAACCAAAACACAGGAACAATTCAAATTAGAGCTTCTTTTAAAAATCCAAAGGAAATTTTAACCAATGGAAATAGTGGTAAAATTAGATTTCCAATAGAGTATAAAGACGCTATTGTTGTACCTCAAACAGCAACTTTTGAACAACAAGGAAACGTTATGATCTTCAAACTTGGAGAAGACAACAAAGTTGAAACTGCTATTTTAAAAATTAAAGGAACCGTAGATAACTTATATGTGGTAGAGTCTGGCGTAGATGCAAACGATAAAATCATAGTATCTGGTGTTGGCAAATTAAGAGATGGTATGGCAATTTCGCCTCAAGAAACTTCTTTTGATGAGGCTATTAAACCTGTAGCCACTTTATTTAAAAACTAGTTAACCTCAAACATATTAAGTCATGTTAAAAACATTTATTGAAAGACCAGTGCTTTCAACAGTAATCTCTATTATCATAGTTATGCTTGGTGTTATCAGTATCACTAGTTTACCTATAGAGGAATATCCAGATATTGCACCACCAACCATTAAGGTGACGGCAAATTATACAGGAGCAAACGCAGAAACTGTTTTAGAGAGTGTCATTATACCTATAGAAGAACAAATTAACGGTGTAGAAGGAATGACATATATTACTTCTACCGCTTCTAATACAGGTTTAGCTGAAATTACAGTTTATTTTGATCAAGAAATGGATGCTGATATTGCAGCTGTAAACGTGCAAAACCGTGTAGCTAGAGCAGCACCTTTATTACCATCAGAGGTAACACAAACAGGTGTTAGCACACAAAAGCAAGAAACAAGTGCATTGATGTTTATTTCTATGTATTCTGAAAGCGACAATTATGACGCTACTTTCATTCAGAATTACTTAAAAATTAACGTTATTCCTGCTATGCAACGTATTAGTGGTGTTGGTGATGTTAGTGTATTTTCACAACAAGATTATGCGATGCGTATATGGTTAAATCCAGAAAAATTAGCATCATATAATTTAATTCCTTCAGATGTTGCGGCAGCTTTAGCGGAACAAAATTTAGAAGCAGCAGCAGGTTCTTTGGGTCAGAATAACGGAGAATCTTTTTCTTATACGTTAACTTATAGTGGTCGTTTTAAAAATGAAAGTCAATACAGCGACATAGTTATTAAAGCCTTAGGAAACGGAGAGTTTCTACGTTTAAAAGATATAGCAACAATTGAGTTAGATGCGCAATCTTATGCATCAAATGCAATGAGTTTAGGGCATCCTGCTGTATTTATGGGGATTTTTCAAACTAAAGGTTCTAATGCGCAAGAGATAATTGAAAACATAAAAACCACTTTAGAAACAGTTAAAAAAGACCTTCCAGAAGGGTTAGATATTTTTGTGCCATATGACACAAGTTTATTCTTAAATGCCTCGATTGAAAAAGTAGTAAGCACTCTATTAGAAGCATTTTTATTAGTGTTCTTAGTGGTGTTTATCTTCTTGCAAGATTTTAGATCTACTTTAATTCCTGCAATTGCAGTGCCTGTTTCTATTATTGGTACATTCTTTTTCTTGAATGTTTTTGGGTACTCTATCAACCTTTTAACGCTATTTGCGTTAGTTCTGGCTATTGGTATTGTAGTAGATGATGCCATTGTAGTGGTTGAGGCTGTGCATGCTAAAATGGATGAAGGAGAGCATAACCCGAAAAAGGCAACATTAACAGCCATGAATGAAATTTCGGGAGCTATTATATCAATTACTTTAGTAATGGCTGCTGTATTTATTCCTGTAACTTTTGTAACTGGTCCAACAGGTGTGTTTTATGAACAATTTGGTGTCACGTTAATTATTGCAATTCTTATTTCAGCTGTAAATGCCTTAACATTAAGTCCGGCATTATGTGCTTTATTATTAAAAGAACATAAAGAAGATAAAGAGCTAAAAGGGAAAAACCCATTACAACGTTTTTACACGTTGTTCAATCGTGGTTTTAATGCTACAGTTGAGCGTTACGGAAGATCACTTCAATTTTTATACAAGCGAAAATTTGTTTCGGTGTTATTATTAATTTTTGCTGTTGTCGGTATTTATTGGGCATCAACAACTACACCAACAGGTTTTGTGCCTAATGAAGATAGAGGGATTATTTTCGCAAATATAGAATTACCACCAGGATCTTCCTTAGATAGAACCAATGCTGTTGTAAAGAATCTATACAGTAAAGTAGAAGGTATGGAAGGTATTTCAGGTGTCAATTTTATTAAAGGTAGTAGCTTAATTAGTGGTGCAGGTAGCAACTTTGGTTTTGGTATTATTAAACTTGAAGATTGGGGAGAACGTAAAGATCCTTCACTTTCTGTACAAGCTTTAACAGGAAAGTTATTTGGTATTGCGGCTACAATCCCTGAGGCTAACATTATTTTCTTTTCACCACCAAGTATTCGTGGTTTTGGTAATGCTTCAGGTTTCGAAATTAATTTATTAGATAAGTTTGGTGGAGAGTTTACGGATTTAGATAAAGCAAATAAAGAATTCTCAATGGCTTTAATGAGTCATCCAGAAATTAAATATGCAACATCTTCTTTCAGTACAAATTATCCGCAATACGAAATGGAAGTGAATGTGCCTTTAGCTAAGGAAAAAGGAGTTTCTGTAACCAGTATTTTTTCAACCTTACAAGGTTATATCGGTGGAATTTATGCTTCGGATTTTTCTAAATTCGGAAAACAATTTAGAGTATACATCCAAGCATTACCAGAGGATAGAGCAGATGAAAGTGCATTAAATAGCATGTATGTAAGAACAGATACAGGAGAAATGACACCAATTACTCAATTCGTAAACTTAAAGAGAGTTTATGGACCACAGTCGGTAACACGTTTCAACTTATTTAATTCAACAAGTATAACAGGTGCAACTAACGACGGATTTAGTACAGGTGATGCCATTAGAGTTATTGAAGAGGAAGTCGCAAAATTACCAAGTAATTATACGGTTGCTTATTCTGGGTTAACACGAGAAGAAGTCAATGCAGGAAACCAAACCACCTTCATATTTATATTAAGTATACTGTTTGTGTATTTCTTATTAAGTGCACAATATGAAAGTTACTTATTACCATTTGCCGTAATATTATCGTTACCATTTGGTGTTTTTGGAGCCTATATAAGTACGAAGTTATTTGGATTAGAAAATAATATTTATTTCCAAATTGCCTTAATTATGCTTATTGGTCTGTTAGCTAAAAATGCCATACTTATTGTGGAGTTTGCTTTAGCTAGGAGGAAAAATGGAGAGACGATAGTGAATTCTGCAATCCAAGGTGCTAAAGCGCGTTTAAGACCTATTTTAATGACATCATTTGCGTTTATTCTTGGTTTAATGCCATTAGTATTAGCATCTGGAGTTGGTTCTGAAGGTAATAACTCTATTGGTACAGGAGCAGCAGGTGGTATGCTTATAGGTACGTTTTTAGGAGTCTTTGTAATTCCAATCCTATTTATTTTATTTCAGTGGTTACAAGAAAAAGTTTCTAGTAAACCAGCAGTACAAATTATTGAAGAATAAAAAGATGAAATCAATTATAACACATAGAAACTTTAGTAAAGGCATTTTATTATTAGTTGTAGCATTAACACTGCAAAGTTGTTTTGTCGCTCAAGATTATGTAAGACCAAATATAGATGCTGAAACAGAAGCACTTTATAGAACAGATAATCTATCAAAAGATAGTGTCTCTATTGCAGATGTATCCTGGAAAAATTTATTTACAGATAAATATCTTCAACAATACATCGAAGAAGGTTTGCAAAATAATATGGACGTGCGTATGGCATTGCAACAAATAATAGCTGCAGAAGCATATGCAAAACAAGGTAAAGCAGGTTATTTGCCAACGATAAGTGTTGGTGCAAATGCAACACACCAAGAGTTGTCTGAGAATAGTCAGTTTGGTTCATTGTTTAGCGGAGGAATAGATACTTATGATATCACGGCAAACCTCTCTTGGGAAGCAGATATTTGGGGTAAAATAAGAAGTAATAAAAGAGCAACACAAGCAGGTTATTTGCAAAGTGTGGCCGGACATCAAGTGGTGAAAACACAATTGATTTCTAGTATTGCTAATACTTACTACAACTTACTAGCTTTAGATGCGCAATTAGAAATAACAAAGCAAACTATTGCTACCAGAAAAAGTGGTGTTGAAACTATAAAAGCTTTAAAGGATGCAGGACAAGTAACACAAGTTGCCGTTGACCAAAATATTGCGCAATACAATAGTGCAAGAGCTTTACAAGTAGATATTGAAACTGCCATTTTTAAAACCGAGAATACACTAAGTATTTTATTAGGTAAAACAGCACAGAATTTTGAAAGAAGTAGTTTAGATGTTCAAAAAATTGAACAAGATATTGTATTAGGAGTACCAGCAACTTTGTTAAGTAATAGACCAGATGTAATGTCTGCTGAGTTTGGTTTAATTCAGTCTTTTGAGCTAACTAATGTTGCTAAGAGTAACTTTTACCCATCATTAAAGTTAACAGCTTCTGGAGGATTTCAAAGTTTAGAATTGGATAAATTATTGAATGCAAATTCTTTATTTGCTACAGTAATTGGAGGATTAACACAACCACTTTTTAATCAAAGAGCTTTAAAAACACAAAGAGAAGTTGCCCTTGCACAACAAGAGCAGGCTTTACTTCAGTTTAAGAAGACCTTATTAGTTGCAGGTAATGAAGTCTCAAATGCATTGTTCTCTTATGAAGCTGAGACCAAAAAATTCGAGTTTAGAAAAAATGAAGTTGAAGCGTTAAGAACAGCGGAAGCCAACTCAGAAGAGTTACTTAAAAATGGTTATGCTAATTACTTAGATTTATTAACAGCAAGACAAAGCGCATTAAGTGCAGAGCTTAATATTATAGATAGCAAATTGCAACAATTAGTATCTATAGTAGATTTATACGAAGCGCTTGGTGGTGGATGGAGATAATATAAATTAGTATGATCACTAAGGCAGAATTGTTAAAGCATTCTATTGCAAAGTTTACGCAATGTGGCAGTAAGCATGTTACACTAGATGATTTAGCAAGTTCTCTTGGGATTTCAAAAAAAACCATTTATTCATTTTTTAAAAACAAAGAAGATCTAGTTACCTCTAGTTTAGAAAGTTTAATAAATGAGTATAAGGAAGATATAAATAGGGTGGTTAATAGCAATGGTAAAGACCCTATTTTGAGTGTTATATTAATTTACCAGAGAGGGTTTGAGTATCTAAAATACTTTAAGCCCTCTTTTCTTTTTGATTTAGAGAAATATTACCCAAAAGCAAATAAGATATATACTGATTTTATTAAGGAATTATCAAATAGCATTGTCTTAGACTTACTAAAAAAAGGCAAAGAACTTGGTGATATTAGAAAAGATATTAATGTAGAATTAGTAGTGAAAATCTATTTTTTTAGAA
>TARA_R110002111_G_scaffold82688_2_pt1 | contig 29603 bp, 24 predicted proteins | sample TARA_R110002111 | Tara Oceans TARA_R110002111 (sample SAMEA4397363) | marine metagenome | biome: Polar Biome; feature: [ZZZ] marine water layer (ENVO:01000295); material: water (ENVO:00002006), including particulate matter (ENVO:01000060) such as... | depth 199 m | reverse complement strand
AAAGCAATGGAAAGTCTGGTAATTCTATGTCGCCTATTTTAACCAAGAGTTCTAATTTTGGTGCAAAATTAAGGTTTTTATTCATTAGTTTCTTAAAATGTATATTTACACCAAAATCTTAAATATGAAAAAGAGCCTGCTTTTACCTTTTATAGCTTTTATATTACTTTCAAGCTGCAGTGCCATAGACGAGTTAACCAAATTTGATTTAGATTATCAAACTAATTTTTCTGTTGCATCAACAACATTGATAAACACTCCTTTTAATCTTTTTACTCCAGATATTACAACGGATTCTGAATCTTCATTTGAAATTAACAACACACATAAAGACTTAATTGAAAGTATTAAATTAAAGCGAATAAAACTTACAATTAATTCTCCAGACGATGGTAATTTTAATTTTTTGAAGGAAATTCATGTATATATTGAGGCAGAAGATATTGATGAAGTTGAAATTGCAAATATCTATGATTTAGAAAACACAAATTCAAACACTCTAGAATTGGATATTCTAGGTGAAGAATTAAAAGCATACATTAAAAAAGATAATTTTAATCTGCGTGTTAGAACTGTTACAGATGAAACTATTAACGAAACACATGATATTACAATAGACACAACATTTAGAGTAGATGCCGAAATATTAGGTGTTTAATTCTTTATGATTTTTAAACGATCAAACGTTTTATAAAACAAAAAAAGCCTTTACAAATTGTAAAGGCTTTTTTAATTATTTTATGATGTAACTTAATCGAATGTCATAGGTAATTTAAACTGCCCTTCAGTGATTTCTATAACATCAGTTGGATTTTCTGTATTATATAATTTTAAAGAGAAGTTTCCTTCTAGTAACTGACTTATTTCTATGGTTTGTGCACCAAAAATTACGTTAGTATTTGTAGAGCTTGTAATTTCAAAATTACTTCCGCTTTGATCTCCACCTAAGGTTGAGTACCATTCTTCTACTGTAGAATCTGGAGAATAAGAAACACTTACATCACCAGTAGAACCATTTACTACATTATCGCTTATAGCATAATCATAAGAACTTATAGGAAAAGCATCGTTGAACATTTGTGCTGCAGAATCTTCTGAACCACATAAATACATTCGAATGAAATCAAAACTCATATTTGGTCTTGCTTCATTATCAAAATTAGGATAAACACCTATAGCGTAATTTAACCCACCATTATCTGGATAGTAAGCACAAGTTGTTGTAATTGAGTTCCCAGAGAATAACAATGAGTAATCTAATGTTGTTGCCGTTTCTTTTTGTCCGTATACAAATGGCTCACCATTTATCTTTCCAGAAATAAAATATAAATAATCATCATTATTTACATCTGATTCTGAATTAGAATCGTCACTGCTACAAGCAGAAAACATAAGAGTAGCTAATAAAAGTGTTAAAATTGATAGTTTTTTCAAAGTAGAATTGTTTTTATATTGGGAGTAAAAGTACGTTATCTTTATTAAAAACCTAATTTATAATAAATTAACTAATATTATACTCACCTCTACTTTTGTATATAATTTACAACTCTATCAATGCCGTATATATGGCAAGATTAAAGTTATTAGTAAAACAAATGCTTCCTAGGCCTCCTAAAACTGTACCTTAGTATCAATTTTTTCCTCTCCACGTTTCACCGTAATAGCAGCTTCATCTCCGTTATCAAAAACAGATAAAGCACGCATATAACTCATCATATCAGTAATAGTACTATCTCCTAGTTTAAGAACCACATCACCTTTTTGTAAACCAGCAGCAAATGCAGGAGTGTCTTCTCTTGTACCATCAATCCGCATGCCTTTTCCATCATATAGATAATCTGGAACAACACCTAATCCTACTTTAAAACGCGGTGTTTCTTCACTTTCATTTTTTGTTTTTCTGAAGGCTAATTCACCATTATCGTCTAAATCATTTATAATATCATAGATGTAATCTGAAATTAAATTCATGCCTTCATAATTCAATTTTTTGGCATCATCTCCAGGTTTGTGGTAATCTTCATGCTGACCTGTGAAGAAGTGCAATACTGGAATATCTATTAAATAGAAAGACGTATGATCACTTGGGCCTACTCCACTTTCATTTTCAACAATTTTAAATTTATCGTTGTTGGCTTTCAAGGTTTGCTTAAACATTGGCGATGTTCCTGTACCATAAACAGCTAAAGTGCTATCTGTTTTCATTCTACCAACCATATCCATATTTATCATGTAATTGATAGATTCGGCATCAATCGTTGGGTTTTTAGAAAAATAATTAGATCCTAATAATCCCATTTCTTCTCCAGAAAAAGCCATAAATAAATAGTTATTTTTGTCTTTAACTTTGGATTCGTCGTTCTTTAATTTTAAACGGCTAGCAAGATTTAACATTACTGCAACACCACTCGCATTATCATCTGCTCCATTATGTACGGCTTTATCTTCACCGCGATATAAAGAGCCTTCTCCTCCAAAACCTAAATGATCGTAATGGGCTCCAATTACGATTGTAGTTTTTGCATTATTATCTATAAAACCAATGACATTGTGCCCAGTAATAGTACTATCTGCGTTAGTGGTAAATACAACTTCGCTATGTGGATCTGTTTTAGGTTTAAAAGAAAAGGATTGTAAAAAACCTTCTGTTCCTTTTGGTTGCACTCCAATTTCTTTAAAACGTTTTATAAGATATTCTGACGCTAAAACCTCTCCTTCTGTGCCTGTTTGGCGACCTTCTAATTTATCGTCAGCTAAAAATATAACATCGTCTTTAATATTGTTTTCTACAATTTTAGGTTCATTTTTACATGATAGAAAGCCTATTAAAACTAATAAAATCATTACTTTTTTCATTTCGAAATCTATTTTTAAATTTATAATTTAAACGTATTTTACAAGTAACTACTGAAATATTTATCAGAAGTATTTCGTGGTACATTTCATCATTAAGTCTTACTTTTGCACAAAATTAGGCATTAAATGCCACTTATTATAATACTTTACTATGAACAGAATAATCGCTATTTTAATTTTACTCGTTACCTTTTCATCTTGTAAAAATGACGCTTCAAAAACCACAGATGCTAGCGCAGGTGCTACGAAGAAATACGATACATTAATCTATCCTGAAGAAACACATTTTAAATCCATGAGACAAGTCACTTATGGTGGTGATAATGCAGAAGCCTATTGGAGTTTTGATGATAAGCAATTAGTATTTCAATCTAATAACGCGAAATGGAATGTTGGTTGCGATCAAATGTTTTTAATGAATGCCAACGAAACCTTTACAGATAGTATTGCTCCACCTATGATAAGTACAGGAAAAGGTAGAACTACTTGTGCTTATTTCTTGCCAGATAACAAACATATTATTTATGCTTCTACACATCTTGGAGGTGAAGAGTGTCCTGATACTCCACTTAGAAAAAACGGAAAATACATTTGGCCTATTTATGATACCTACGATATTTTTGTAGCTGATTTAGAAGGAAATATTGTAAACCAATTAACTAACGAAGTGGGTTACGATGCAGAACCAACGGTATCACCAAAGGGTGATAAAATTGTATTTACTTCAACTAGAAGTGGTGATTTAGAATTATACACCATGAATATTGATGGTTCTGATGTAAAACAAATTACACATGAATTGGGTTATGATGGAGGTGCATTCTTTTCTCCTGATGGTAGTAAATTAATCTTCCGTTCATCACGTCCTAAAACTGAGCAAGAAATAAAAGAATACAAAGATTTACTAGCAGAAGGTTTAGTTGAACCAACGGATATGGAACTTTATATTTGTAATGCTGATGGCTCTGAATTAAGACAATTAACCGATTTGGGTAATGCCAATTGGAGTCCATTTTTTCACCCTTCTGGCGAGAAAATTTTATTCTCTTCTAATTTTGAAGCAGAACGTGGTTTTCCTTTCAATTTATATTTAATTGATATTGATGGAAAAAATTTAAAACGAGTAACACATGGCGAAACGTTTGATGCCTTTCCTGTGTTTTCTAATGATGGTAAATATTTAGCGTTTTCTTCTAATAGAAATAATGGTGGAGGACGTGATACTAACTTGTTTATTGCTGAGTGGCAAGATTAACAGCTCTAACTACAGTAAATGTAATTATTGCATGTCTTTTAATCTTTCGCGCTCTTCTGCACTTGTAGTCCTCTCATTGGTGTTGAGTTTTGTGTTCCCAAATTTATAACGGAAACCAAATTTTACATATCTATTATCAGCATCTACAAACCTAGAACTAGATTGATTTAAGTAACTTGTTGTTGTGGAATAATCTTGTTGATTAAACAAATCACTAACAGATAGCGTTATCGTCCCTTTTTTGTCTAATATAGATTTAGAGATGCTTAGCTCTGATACTAATTGATCCTCCATTGTGGTAAAGTATTGTAAATTTTTACTTCCATATACTAACAATAAACTCACATCTAGACTTCTATCTTTTAATAAAGAGAACGTATTCATAAGCTCACTATAATTAGACCATTGGTTCTGTTCTACAAACCCTTCTCCAAAATTGGATTCTTCATTGATATTAAAAAATGACGTTACAAAATAAAGGTTCCATGTATTTGTTGGGTAATAATCAAAAGCAAAATCAAATCCATAATCTATTCTCTTATCTAAATTAGTTGGAGTAAAAGCAATTACGTTGGTTTCATTATTTTGCCTAGGGAGTTCTGAGAAAGCACCATCATAATCCATATAATAAGCTTCAACTGTAAAATGTTCTAAAAAATTAGTTCCAATTTTATAATGATCTCTATATCTAGCGGCTAAATTTGGGTTACCCAATACTACCGTATTTTCATTTATAAAAAAGGTAAATGGATTCAAATCCGTAAAATTAGGTCTTTCAATACTGCGTTTATATGTTCCGTAAATACTTACATCTTCTAAAACCTGATAGGACAAACTTACATTAGGAAACCAATTTAAATAATCTTGAGGATTTGTTTCGTTTAACGTTAGCGACTTGCCATCAATGTTGGTTTGCTCTACTCTAAGGCCAAGACTTAAATCCCACTTGTCCCAAGATTTTGTATAGTTAGTGTATGCTGCAAATACATTTTCATCATATGTATAAGCATCTGTATTTGCTGCGTTGATAACCTCTGAACCTCCTAAAATATCTAATCTTTTTATATCACTGTCTGTTTTTACATTAGAATATTTTAATCCTACATCAAAATTAGAAGTTTCATTTAACGGTAAACTATAATCTAGCTTACCCAATATAATGTTTGTGTTTTGATTCGCTTGAGATTTAAACTCTGAGCTCTGAGTAAACACATCATTTTCGTCAAAATTATTAGTGAATACATTTTGATCACGATCATAATCATAAATTGTATGATGAGCATTAAATGTTAAGTGAGCACTATTATCAAAATTATGTCTAAAAATTAAATCAGTTCCAATATTATATTTATTATCTCTAGATAAATTATCTGCTGTAAAACGACGAGAAAAATCCTGATTATTATCAAAAATATTAGTGTTATTTTTAATTTGATATTTAAAATATGGCAAATAAAGTCCTGTAGTTGTTAAACTCAAAGTGTTCTTATCATTAATAAAATAATCAAAATTAAGATTGAGGTTATGCGTTTCGGACCAAGTGTTTCTATTTACGTTAGACTTCCAAATTTCATCAATTTGGTCAGAGGTATCAAAAAAATTAACGCCTCGTTCTTCGTCTCTATTAATTTTTTGATTGGTGTAACTGTAATTTAAATTAAGATTGACTTTATTGTTTTTAAAATAATGGCTCGTTCCGGCATTATATCTTGGAAAAACACCTTGGTAATAATTTGTAAAAATGTTTCCTCTATAACCTGTTACTAAATTCTTACTCATTATAATATTAATAACAGAACCAGAATCGGCATCATAGCTTGCGGGTGGATTTGTGATCACCTCAACAGACTTAATACTATTTGCTGGTGCACTTTCTAAAAGTTGAATCAGCTCAGTTGAAGTTAATTGCACTTTACGATTATTGATATAAACCGTTGCTAGTGCACTCTTAATAGTTATACCTCCTTCAGTTACAATTACACCAGGTGTATTTTTTAAAACACTTAGTGTAGAACCTTCGGATAATGCTGTGTTTTCTACATTAAAAATAACTCGATCTGGCTTGCGTGTTATGGTTGGTTTTTTTCCAATTACGATGACTTCATCTAAATTTTCTGGAATTTCATTAAGCTGTATTTTTTTGAGATCTAAATGCCCTCTTAAAATAATTTTTTGAGAAAATTCTTGAAAACCAATAAAACTAATTTTAAGGAAATATGTAGCTAACGGAATATCATTAACCGTAAAATAACCAACATCATCTGTTGATGTTCCTTTTAAAAAGGTACTACCATCTTCAGCTAACAAAACCACATTTGATAACGCAATGGGCTCATTATTTAAGTCTACCACTTGCCCAGAAACTGATACTTCTTGCGCAAATACGACAAGACTGAGCATGAAAAGAATGACACTTAAAAAATATCGTAGGTTAGTAATCACTAAATTAGGTTTATATTGCAAGATATGAATTGTTTTTAACTTGTCACTGTGGTTTTTCCGCAGTAAAGGCGTTTTTATAAAACAAATTATTAGATACACTAATGCGCAAGAAATCAATTATATTTGCAAATTACATATTGAACTGATACAATTAAGTTCATTGCCTTAGAAAAAGACATGAAGAACATACGTAATTTTTGCATTATTGCACATATTGACCACGGGAAAAGTACATTAGCTGATCGCTTATTAGACGTTACAGGTTCCGTAACTGCTCGCGAACAACAAGCACAACTTTTGGATAGTATGGATTTGGAACGCGAACGTGGTATTACCATAAAATCGCATGCGATACAAATGGATTATGAATATGAAGGTGAAAAATATGTTCTTAATCTTATAGATACTCCTGGCCATGTTGACTTCTCTTATGAAGTATCACGTTCTATTGCTGCCTGTGAAGGAGCGTTGTTGATTGTAGATGCAGCGCAAAGTATCCAAGCACAAACTATTTCTAATTTATATTTAGCACTAGAGAATGATTTAGAGATTATTCCGGTATTAAATAAAGTGGATTTACCAAGTGCAAATCCTGAGGAAGTTACAGACGATATTGTTGATCTTTTAGGTTGTAAACCAGAAGAAGTAATTCATGCCAGTGGAAAAACAGGTTTTGGAGTTGAAAATATTTTAAAAGCTATTATTGAACGCATTCCTGCGCCAAAAGGCAACGTGGATGAACCACTTCAAGCTTTAATTTTTGACTCTGTTTATAATACGTTTAGAGGTATTGAAACGTATTTTAGAGTTTTTAATGGGGAAATTAAAAAAGGCCAGAAAATTAAATTCGTAGCAACAGGTAAAGAATATTTTGCAGACGAAGTTGGAACTCTAAAACTAACTCAAGTTGCAAAACAAAGTGTAAAAGCTGGTGATGTTGGCTATTTAATTACTGGTATAAAAACAGCTAAAGAAGTAAAAGTTGGAGATACCATTACTGATTTTGCCAACCCAACAACAAATATTATTGAAGGTTTTGAAGATGTAAAACCGATGGTTTTTGCAGGTATATATCCTGTAGATACTGAAGATTATGAAGAGTTGAGAAACTCAATGGAAAAACTGCAGCTTAATGATGCATCCTTAGTGTTTCAACCAGAAAGTTCTGCTGCTTTAGGTTTTGGTTTCCGTTGTGGATTCTTAGGAATGTTACACATGGAGATTATCCAAGAACGTTTGGAGCGTGAATTTGATATGACTGTAATTACAACGGTTCCTAACGTATCTTACCATGCTTATACCAATAAAAATCCTGATGTTGCTTTTATTGTAAACAATCCTAGTGATTTACCAGAGCCAACAACCGTAAATCGTGTTGAAGAGCCATTTATTAAAGCAACTATAATTACCAAGGCTGATTTTGTTGGTAATGTTATGAGTCTGTGTATAGAAAAACGTGGAATGATTGTTAATCAGACCTACTTAACGACAGAACGTGTAGAATTGATTTTTGAAATGCCATTAGCCGAAATTGTTTTTGATTTTTACGATCGTTTAAAAACAGTATCTAAAGGTTATGCTTCTTTCGATTATCATCCAATAGGTATGAGAGCCTCAAAATTAGTAAGATTAGATGTCTTATTAAATGCACAACCTGTAGATGCCCTTTCAGCCTTAATACATGCAGACAACGCGCATAACATTGGTAAAAAGATGTGTGAGAAGTTGAAGGAATTAATTCCAAGACAACAATTTGATATTCCTATTCAGGCTGCAATTGGCGCAAAAATTATTGCTCGTGAAACTGTGAAAGCACTTCGTAAAGATGTTACCGCAAAATGTTATGGTGGTGATATTTCTCGTAAACGTAAGTTGCTTGAGAAGCAGAAAAAAGGAAAGAAACGTATGAGACAGGTAGGTAATGTAGAAATACCTCAACAAGCGTTTATGGCTGTCTTGAAATTGAATGATTAATTAGATTATTAGTATACTTTAGTTTATCTGAATAACAAATACAAGAGATAAACTAAAGTATAGTTTAATAATCCATAAATTACTAATGCCAATCGAAATGGAAATTTTACAACAGAAAAAGTAACTGATGTAGTCTTTTCTCCTCCTTTATTAATTTTATCTAACGTGGTGTTTTCTTCTAACACAATATGATCTTCATTATCTAGCTCTACTTCTATTTCAGCTGAAGAATTTATTACAGTCTTTTTAAAAATTATATCTATTAAAAAAGTAAGTGGCCAAGCAAAAAACTTAATCCGTTTTTCTAATACTTTCTTAAGAGAGGGCCTAATAACATACATAGCAACACCTTTAAAAACATCAGAGAATGTGGCTTTTAATGGTAAATCTGCCTCGCGCTGTTGTTTTAATAAGCCAGCATCTTCATAAACATGCTTTGTAGTTTCTAAAGTGATTTTAAAGACATTATCAATATCATTTTTAATAGTGCTAAACAATCTAATAATGGAGAAGAGTAAAATAGATGGAATTGACACTATAAAGGTGATTATCCAAAATAGAACACCTAGAAAAGTATTATCAAGAAAAAATATACAAAAAAGCGTAAGTAAAGCCCAAAATATAATAAGATTGGTACCTAATACTTTACCTATATACAGAGGAAAAAATAGTGCATCAGCAATAGTTTCTGAAACCTCATCAACTTGATATTTAGAATAATCTACACGTAATTTTGAATTAGGATTCATCTACTAAACATCATCTTTAGCCACTTTTTCAACATCAAATGGTTTACCTAAATAGACCAATTTAAAACCTTCACCTATGTCTCCAGTTTTAGAGTTAAATGAGGATATAATGTGAAGTTCTCCTTCATCATCCTTTATAAACAAAGGAATCTTATATTTATCCTTCCTAGTCATCTCTATTAGATTTTCATAATGTTCCTTACCCTCTAATTCAATTTCTTGTATTGCAGGATATTTTCGAGTTACCTCTAATAAATTAATATAATCATCCGTTGGAGAGAACAAACCTTCTTCAGGGATTTTTTCAAGATTATTCATTTCATCTGCCGTCACCAACCTATAAGAACCGTTTTCTCCAAATTCTTTACCAAATTTTTCAATGACATAAGCATTAATATCAGAGTTTCCTGTCATTGCCATAATATAACCAACATCATTTAACTCTATATTATCAGAAAGTGTATCAGAATAGATATTGGTATTTAAGGCTTCAAGACCTAACTCTACTGCTTTATTAATATTGTTTTGGTTACTATCAATTAATACAACATGTCTTCCATTGGTTTCTAAATAATGTCCTAATAATCGCGATAATTTAGAAGCACCTACAATTAAAATACCATTAGATTTTGTTAAAAACACACCTACTAATCTCGCAAATAAACGTGCTGTGGTGGCATTTAATAAAACTGTACCTAAAACAATCATAAATACTAAAGGTGTAATGTATTCTGCACCTTCAACACCTTGTTTCATCAATTTACTACCAAAAAGTGAGGCAATACCAGCAGCAACAATACCTCGAGGACCAACCCAACTAATAAATAACTTTTCATTAAGGTTGAGCTTAGAACCATGAGTACTAACAAAAACAGCTAAAGGTCTAATTACAAACACTACTATCGCAAAAAGAATAGCTGTTTTCCATGTGTAAAGCAATAGCAAATCATCTATATCTATATTTGCTGATAGAAGAATAAATAAAATTGAAATTAATAATACACTAAGCGATTCTTTAAAGTATAAGAGTTCTTTGAGGTTTTCTAATTTACTATTACCCAAAACCATTCCCATTACAACAACAGCCAATAAACCAGACTCGTGTGCAAATAATTCAGATTCTACAAATACCAACAATACGGTTGATAGTGAAACAACATTGAGCAAATAATGAGGAATAAGTTTTTTATTGATAGCAAAAGCTAAAGCATGAGCAAATGTAAATCCGAACGTTGTACCAAATAATACAATCTTTCCAAACTCAATCAGCGCTGTTTTTGTAAATCCACTATCTCCACCAACACTTATAAATTCAAATACCAAAACGGCAACTAAAGCTCCAATTGGATCTATAAGTATGCCTTCCCATTTTAAAACAGTAGATACATCTTTTTTAAGTGGAATATTTCTTAGAATAGGTGTTATTACAGTAGGTCCTGTAACAATTATAAGACCAGCAAATAGAAATGATAAATCCCAGCTGAGTTCAAAAATATAATGAGCTACAATACCTGCTCCAAAAAATGTAATAGCAGAACCAACGGTTATTAATTTTGTAATTACTGGACCTACATTTTTTATTTCAGAGCGTTTTAAGGTTAATCCTCCTTCAAATAAAATAATACTTATGGCAAGAGATACAAAATAGTATAAGCTATCACCAGGAAACAATCCCTTTTTACCATTCCAAATGGGTTCTATCCATTTTGTGCCATCTTCACTTAAAAATTCTGCTGCAATAGGTCCAACTAATAATCCAATTAAGATTAAAGGTAAAATCGCTGGAATTTTAAACTTCCATGCCACCCATTGCGCCAATATTCCTAGTATAATGATTCCTGCTAATTCTAACATCTATTTTCTTTTTTTTGTGAAAATACTAAATAATTCTTTTTAAAAAAGAGTGCTTAATTCCTTTATTAACTTTCCGCTTTTTTAAAATACCTTATCTTTCAAAACAAACTAACTAATTATTAAAATATAAATTGCCTTTAAAACCATTCAATACCATAGGAATTGGTGTCACTTTCTCACCAAATCTCAAAGCTAATATTTATGAAGCTGCAAGGTTATCGCAAATGCTTAAAACGCGTTTAGTTTTAATTCATGTTGGTGATAAATCCTCTGAAAAGCAAGCTAAATTCAATGCTATTTTAGAACCTTTTTTAAATGATAATTTAGACGTAGAAATTGTATTTAAGCCAGGTGATCCGGTTGATGTTATTCTATCAACTTCAAAAGAAAAACATATTGACTTACTGATTTTAGGCGCGCTACAGCGCGAAAATTTCTTAAAATACTATGTAGGCTCTATTGCCAGAAAAATTACACGACAAGCTAAATGTTCTATTTTATTGCTTATAAAACCGTCTGTAGAAAGAATTCCTTGTGAGCATATTGTAGTTAATGGATTAAAAGACCCAAAAACTAAAGAAACTATTGCTTCTGCATTTTATGTTGCAAATGCTTTAAGTGTTAATAAGGTGACAATTGTTGAAGAAATAACACAAGATGAATTAGCCGTAAAAGTAGAAGATGATAAATCTCTAAGAATGGCAAATATTGTTAAAGAACGTATTAAACTTAGAGAAAATGCACGTGTAAAAGCAATAATTGCGGATATTCCGGAGAATCACACAAAAGATGTTATTATAAAATCTCAACCCGTTTTTGGTAAAAAAGGGTATTCCATTGGTCATTACGCTCAAATTGCAAGAGCCGACTTATTAATTATGAATTCACCTAGTAAAATGACCTTTTGGGATCGTCTTTTCCCTCACGATATTGAACACATATTAACAGAACTACCAACAGATGTTTTAATTATTCAATGAGCCCAAAACCAAATAAATTAAAAGCATTTTTTAAGGCATTACCTAAAAACATTTTTTCAGGTTTTGTGGTAAGTCTTATCGCATTACCATTAGGTTTAGGCTTGGCAATGGCAAGTGAAGCTCCACCGATTTCAGGTATTATAGCTGCAGTAGTTGGAGGTGTTGTAGTCTCTATTTTCGGTGGAAGTAATGTTACCATCGCTGGTCCTGGTAACGGATTGGTTGGTGTTCTTTTAGTAGCAATAACAACACTAGGTTTAGAGAGTGCTTATGCTGCTATTATTTGTTCTGGAATTCTTTTAGCTGTATTAGGATTTTTAAGAATGGGAAAACTAGCTGATTTTTTCCCTTCTTCTGCTATACAAGGTATGCTTGCTGCAATCGGACTTATTATATTAGGAAAACAATTTCATATTATGCTCGCTCACAAAATTAAGCGTGCAGATACTATAGATTATCTTATAGAAATTCCATTTACCATAAACGATGCACTTCATTATGATAAAACCGGTTTAATTTATGCTGCAGCTGCAGGTGTTTTAAGTTTAATTATTATGGTGTTCTATCCTAAAATTAGAAACAAGTATTTACAGCTTATACCTGCACCAATGTGGATTGTTATTCTATCTGTTGGATTCAGTTATTATTTTGAATTGGTTGCACATGAAACCAATCCTATTTCTTCGTTATACATGATTTCTGGTATACCAGAATTTAAGGATATCATAGCACAATTGCCAACTGTAAATTTTGGAAAAGCTGGTACATTTCCTTTTTGGTCTAGTGTTTTAGCTTTAACCTTAATTGCTAGTATTGAATCTCTACTAAGTATAAAAGCTGTAGATAAATTAGATCCAGAGAAAAGACGCTCTAACGTAAACTTAGATTTAAAAGCATTAGGCTTAGCAACTATTGGTAGTGGTTTTTTAGGTGGTTTAAATGTCGTTACTGTAATAGCAAGAAGTTCTGTAAACGTTAATAACAACGCAAGTAATCGGTCTTCAAACTTCTTTCATGCTACGTTTTTAGTCATCTTTATTGTATTATTTAGTACACAGTTAACTCGGATTCCTTTACCTGCTTTAATGGCAATTTTAGTATTTACAGGTTACAAATTAGCATCACCAACAACCATTAAAAGAATATTTTCAATAGGTAAAGAACAGGTTATTATATTTTTAGTCACATTATTTGTAACCTTAAAAGTTGGTCTTATTACGGGAATTCTTTCTGGTGTAATTGTTACATTTTTAATTCATATCGTTATTAATAAAAGTGCTTCACTATTCTTCAGAAATGTTTTAAAACCAAATGTCTTAATGTATCAAGAACAAGACAATGGAAATTACTATGTGAGTGTAAAACACTTTTGTAGCTTTTTAAATTTCTATAGGTTAAAAGAAAAGCTAGATGCAGTACCAGAAAATAGTGATGTCATTATTGATTTTTCACTTTGCAAATTTGTAGATCATACAGTGATGGAAAACCTTAATAACTATCGCGATTTGTTTATAAAACGAGATGGTCATTTTGATGTCATTGGTCTAGATTTACACGACTCAGATTCTAAGCATCCTTTTGCACTTAGGCGATTATTACCCGTTCCTGGTATTCTTAAAAGCGGTTTAACAAAACGCCAAAATACACTTGAAGATTTTGCTCAAAATTATGAATTATCCTATCATTCTAAGAACGAAAAAGAAACTCACTTTTTAGATAAATTCCATTTTTTTAGAACAAAAACTATTGGTCATATTTATAATAAACTAACCACTAAAAATGATGCTATTAGCATTTTTGATATCGAATTTTCTGAAGGTGAATTTATAGCTAAAGAAACCATACGAACTACGATGTTGTATATGACATTAGATAAAAAAATTCCTAAATTCACTCTAGATCGCGAAGGTTTTCTTGAAAAAGTATATGCTTTTGCTGGCTTTAAGGATATTCCCATTCAAGAACATTCAGATTTTAACAAGCGTTTCTATTTATTGGGAGACAATGAAACGGCTATTAAATCACTTTTTAATGATGAAGTAACGCATTTCTTTGAAAGCAATCCTTATTACCACGTAGAATCTAATGGTAAATGTTTGTTGGTTTTTAGTAAAGAACGTTTAGCAAGTACAAAAGAAGTTAAGGCCTTATTTGACTTTGGAAAGCGTTTAAAGCAGGTCATTTCTTTATAGTTATAAATCCTTTTGCTTCTCTGCATTATAATAAAGCTTTTTCAAACTTCTTTTTAAAAGTGTAAATCTATAAACACCTATCACAAAAAATATGACACAAAAAATCAAAGCAACAAGAGCTAAGTATTCAAAATTTGCAAACTCTTTTAATTGATATAATGCAATTGCACCTAATAACAAATACAAAGAGGATCTAACATAAGATAATAATGTGCGCTCATTAGCCAAACGCGTACGCTCAATAGCCAAATAATCTCTTAATATTATTTTTTGATCTGGCTCAAAATCACGTCCAAATCGCAAAAATTTAATTTTCTTTATTTTTAAGCGTGATTTAGATATTCGTTTCATTAGAAATTCATTTTATCATTCTAAATGTAATTATTTTTTAGAATAGTCAAAGATAACCAACTTCATATTTGTTAAATATCCATTAATTAATTACGACTAACAACAATTAGTTTTAAAGCTTTTAGTAATTTGCAAGACTTTATAAATTTTTCTAAAATGCAATTATATCCTATTCAATCTGGAAATTTTAAGCTCGATGGTGGTGCTATGTTCGGTGTAGTACCAAAATCTATATGGCAACGCACTAATCCTGCGGATAATAACAACATGATAGACATTGCTGCACGTTGTTTATTAATAGAAGATGGTAATCGTCTTATATTAATAGATACGGGAATGGGTAATAAACAAAGCGAAAAATTTTACGGTTATTATTTTCTTTATGGAGATGATAGTATTGATAAATCATTAGCTTCTTACGGATTTCATAGAGATGATATTACAGATGTGTTTATGACGCATCTTCATTTTGATCATTGTGGAGGAAGTATTCAATGGAACAAAGACCGAACAGGCTACGAACCAGCATTTAAAAACGCACACTTTTGGAGTAATAAGGATCATTGGAAATGGGCAACTGAACCCAACAGACGAGAAGTTGCTTCGTTTTTAAAAGAGAATATTCTACCGATGGAAGAAAGTGGTCAGTTAAAATTTACTGACGTACCAGAGCAACATATATTAAAAAATTCAGGGTTAGGTTTTGATATCTTCTTTGCTAATGGACATACCGATAAGCAAATGATTCCGATGATACAATACAAAGGAAAAACCATTTGTTTTATGGCAGATTTATTACCAACCGTTGGTCATTTACCAATGCCTTTTGTAATGGGTTATGATACCAGACCTTTATTAACACTCGATGAAAAAGAGTTGTTTCTAAATATGGCAGCAGATAACAACTTCTATTTGTTTTTAGAACATGATGCCCACAACGAAATTATTACTGTTAAGCACACTGAAAAAGGAGTGAGACTCAATGAAACTTTTACTACTCAAACATTATTTAACTAAAATATAAACATAAAAACATGAAATTTAATACCAGATTAATAGCCTATTTAGGATTTGCAGGAACACTATTTTTAGGCTGTGGAGGAACAGCAGATATTCTTTCTACTCCAATTGAAAACATAGACACATCACCTTTAAAAGTGACAGAATTAACCGATGCCGAAGCTAAAAACTGGGGACATTTAGATCTTTTAAATGATACCATTCCAGGTATGAGTGTTGATAAGGCTTATGCTGAAATCATTAAAAATAAAAAAGGAAAAAAAGTCATTGTAGCAGTTATCGATTCTGGTATTGATATTGATCACGAAGATTTAGACGGAGTAATTTGGACCAATAAAGGAGAAATACCTAATAATGGAAAAGACGATGATAACAATGGTTATGTTGATGATATACATGGTTGGAATTTCTTAGGTGACGCTTACGATGAGCAATTAGAATACGTACGTATTTTAGCCTCTGGAGATACTTCTAATCCAGATTTCTCAACAGCAAAAACACAATATGACACTGATTACCAATTATGGATGGGTCGTAAAACACAATATGACCAAATTGCACAAGCTGTAAATGGAGCACATGAAACTTTAACCAAACATTTTGGAAAAAGTGACTATACTATTAAAGAAGTAAATGCTATAAAAACTGAAGACGAAGCCCTTTTACAAGCTATTCAAATAGCCAATGGAATGAACGGTAATGGATTGTCTTTAGCTGAAGCAAAAGAAGAAATTAATAACGCTTTAGAAAGTATTAACGAGCGTTTAAACTTCAACTTAAACAAAAACTTTTCTGGTCGTAAAACTGGAGATAATATTAATGATTTATCAGATAAAGGTTATGGCAATGGAAACGTAAAACCTGTTAAAAAATCTGAATCTCATGGTACTCACGTTGCAGGTATTATTGCTGCAGAACGTAATAACGGAAAAGGAGCAAATGGTGTTGCTAATAACGTAGAGATTATGTCTATTAGAGCAGTACCAAATGGAGATGAATATGATAAAGATGTTGCATTAGCAATTCGTTACGCTGTAGATAATGGAGCAAAAGTAATTAATGGAAGTTTTGGAAAGTCATTTTCTCCACATGCAGAATGGGTAAGAGATGCTATAAAATATGCTTCTGATAATGATGTTGTTTTTGTACATGCTGCTGGTAACGATAGTAAAAATGTAGATGTAGAGCGTAATTTCCCAGATGATAATGTTGATTTTGTAGAGGTTTCTAACACCTACATTAGAGTTGGTTCTTTAACCAACAAGTATGGTTCTAAAATGGTTTCTGGTTTTTCTAATTACGGAAAAAAGAATGTTGATATTTTTGCTCCAGGATCTGCTATCTATTCTACTTTCCCAGAAAATGATTATGAAAGTATTGGTGGTACATCAATGGCATCACCAGCTGTTGCAGGTGTAGTAGCTTTAGTACGTTCTTACTACCCTAAATTAACTGCTGCGCAGGTAAAACAAGTTGTTTTAGAATCTGGTTTACCTTTAACAACTAAAGTTGTTGTTGGTGGAGATGCATCTAACGTTAAATCGTTTTCAGACTTATCTACATCTGGTAGAATTGCCAATGCTTACAATGCTTTAATTATGGCTTCTAAATTATAATTTGGAATCATTTTTAAATTGAAAATGTATTGAGTAATTAGGTTATTGAGTTATTTGGACATTCCTACTAAATAACTCAATAACCTGTTTTTATTTTTGACGTATAAATAACTTCTTCAAATAAAAGATGTTTTTTACCATTCAAAAAGATTAGAAACTAACTACTAAAACAATAAACACATACACATGAAACAATTCATTATTAGCCTTTTTTCAGTTTTAATTCTTGTCTCTTGTGTTACTGCAAAACAGACAACAAAAGCAACTAACAAGCAAAATAGTATTGCGAATGGTTATTGGCAACAACATGTAGATTATGCTATGGAAATTGATATGGATGTCAATAACTATCAGTATAAGGGTAAACAAAAGTTGGTTTATACCAATAACTCTCCAGATATAATAAATAATGTGTATTACCATTTATTTTTTAATGCATTTCAGCCTGGAAGTGAAATGGATGTGCGTTCTCGTACCATACAAGATCCAGATCCTAGAGTTGGTGATCGTATAAGTCTTCTTCAACCTAATGAGATTGGTTATATTAAAGTTAATGCTTTAACACAAAATGGTACCTCTGTTTCTCATAAAACAGTTGGAACCGTTTTAGAAGTGCAACTAAATAAGCCTATTCAACCAGGAGAAAAAGTAACTTTTAATATGGATTTTGATGCACAAGTACCTGTTCAAATTCGTCGTACTGGAAGAAATAATAAAGAAGGAGTCGCTTTATCTATGGCTCAATGGTACCCTAAATTAGCAGAATACGATGATGAAGGCTGGCATGCAGATCCTTATTTAGGCAGAGAATTTCATGGTGTTTGGGGAGATTTTGATGTAAAATTAACCATAGATAAAGATTACGTTGTTGGTGGTACAGGATATCTTCAAGGTGAACCAACAGAAATATCTGGAAAGAAAACCCATCATTTTAAAGCACCTAAAGTGCATGATTTTACTTGGGCAGCAGATCCAGATTTCATTCACGATACATTTCAAATGCCTAATGGTCCAACACTTCACTTTTATTATAAAAGTGATTTAGAGCAAGAATATTTAGATAATTGGAAAAAATTACCATCTGAAACAGCCGTGTTAATGGATTTTTTCAATGAAAATATAGGAGAATATCCTTATGAACAATATTCTGTAATCCAAGGTGGAGATGGAGGAATGGAATATGCTATGTGCACATTAATTACAGGAAAACGTAAATACGGAAGTTTATTAGGCGTTACTGCACACGAATTGGCACATACATGGTTTCAATTTTTGTTAGCGAGTAATGAATCTAAACATGAATGGATGGATGAAGGTTTTACAAGTTATATTTCTACATTAGCGATGAATGCGCTTCGTGAGGATAAAAAACCAAATCCACTTGCTGGTTCTTATAGAGGGTATTTAGGATTAGCAAACTCTGGTGTTGAACAACCTTTAACAACACATTCGGATAGATATAAATACAACCAAGTTTATAGTGCAGCTGCTTACAGTAAGGGAGCTGTATTTTTAGCTCAATTAGGTTATGTAATTGGCGAAGAAAATTTAGCTAAAACCATTAAGAAATATTTTAATGATTTTTCTTTTAAGCATCCAAAGCCATTCGATATTATTAGAACAGCAGAACGCATCACAGATTTTGAACTCGATTGGTATTTTATTGATTTTGCACAAACCACAAATACTATTGACTATGGTATAAAAACGGTTGATGGTAATTCTATTACTTTAGAACGTATTGGATTAATGCCAATGCCTATAGATCTTACAGTAACTTATACTGATGGATCTAAAGAAGATTTTTATATTCCGTTACAAATGATGCGTGGTGAAAAACCAACCTCAGCAACTGTTATTAATGATTGGGCTTGGGCAATGCCTACTTATTCATTTGACGCTAAAAAAGAAGTGAAATCAGTTGAAATTGATTCATCTCAAATGATGGCAGATGTAAATCGAGAAAATAATGTGTTTAGTTTAAACTAAAACTATAGTAATAACGCAACATTATAAAACTATTAAAGGTTACAGATTTCTTATATCTGTAACCTTTTTTTTAAGATAAAATTTAAGTATTCTTTTTATGAGCTATAACTAATAATAAGAAATATTTAAAAAATTATTATCTTAAATCTACTCTTTTAGCAGTGTGTTTCCGTAAAAGTAAAAGCGGTAAAGACACACCAATAGTTAAAGAAATTAGTATAAATAACATAGTAAAACCATTAGAAAATATAGCTTCCATAAACACCAATCTTTTAGAATCATCTTTTTCTAAAAATGTAAAAGACATAATGGATAATACCATTTCGTAAGCATAATAACCTGGGATCATTGGTATTACTGCAGGTATAGAAAATACAACAGGAGGTTGATGTATACCATGCGCTAATGGTAAACTTAAGATACCTACAAAAGATGCTGCTATTAAGCTTGCTAATACAATATTGATGTTATAATGCAATAAAACGAACTTTATAAAACCAGCCCCAAATCCAAGTAGAAAAACAGTAAGAATGGCTTTCCGAGGTATATTAAATAATATCCCAAAACCTACAGCCGCAATACCTGCCCAAGCAGAAACTTCAAATAACTCTAATATTGTTGTTGTCATTTTAATTGAAATATTAACATGGCTACAAAAAGACCAAGTGCTATTGCTAAAACTGTCATTATACCATTGGTAAATCGTACCACACCATTTAAAACATTTTTGTCTATAAGATCGGTAAAAGAATTAATTAATGCGACACCAGGTACTAAAAATAAAATGGACGTGGCTAATGTGGCTTCTGGTTGTGCTCCAAAATTAAAATAAACACCTAATGAAGCTAAAAGAGAAGCTGTTAATGACGCTAAAAACACACTAACATAAGTATTAAACTTCCTTTTATGAGCTGCTTGAAGTATAAATAAGCCAAAAAATGTGCTAATAAATGCTAAAGCTAAATTAAGATAATCACCTCCAAATATTTTACAAAAACCAGCTCCTGCAAAACTTACTGCTAATAAAACAACTAGTCTCGGATACCTTTTTTGCTTTTTAATGGTTTCTATTTCTTGTGAAATTCGAGAAAGCGACCAATCTTCGTCAAGGGCATTCCAACTTACTTTGCTTATAGCCGAAATAATAGTAAAATCTATTTTGTGAGCAGGTAAGTTTTTTACCTTGGTATAGTTTTCATTGGTTTCATTATCTATAACTGTGAGTATCATTGTTTTTTGACTTATTAAACTATAAGATTCACAATTTAACACCGAAGCAAAACGATCTATATTTACATCTACCCTATTAGTATTTGCACCAGAAACCATTAATATTGACGCTATTTCTAATAATAAATCGGCTATGCTTTCTAACCTATTTTCAGTCTTCATTTATAAATAATCTATTCAAATTTAAGATTTTTATGAAGTAAAATTGTGTGGTATTGATTAAATATTTTCCGTTTTATCATTATTCAGTTGCTAAATATGATTTGTAGAAAAAAGAATACGCTTCAATGGAAAGAAAAATAATAAGTTACAAAAGAACAGCTGTGTTATAATATAGAACCCATAAAACCGTATCAAATCAATACAGTTTTCTATTTTTGCTAAATCCAAAGTATACTAATGACCTTCACATATTCTAGAAAAGATAAACTAAAAAGTAAAAAGCTTATTGAACAGCTTTTCACTGAAGGAAAAGCTGTTACAGCTTATCCGCTAAGATTAGTGTACCTAAAAACTGATTTTGAAGATGGCTCTCAACTAAAAACAAGCGTTTCTGTGAGTAAGCGTTTGCACAAAACTGCTGTAGCCAGAAATAGAATAAAACGTTTGCTTCGCGAAGCCTATAGACTTAATAAACCGCTGTATTTTAACAATAGTTGTGGTTCTTATGCGTTTATGATTTTGTACCTTAGTAAAGATGGAACAACTTTTGATAAATTAAATACAAATACAAAATTGTTGTTTAAAAAATTCTTAGCTCAAAATGAGACTTTGATAAAAAATTCAGATTCTAATAATTCTGACAAATGAAAAAACTTCTACGTAATAAAATAGTATTGCCAGTTTTAGCTGTGCTTATCTTTTTTGGCACTACCGCTTTTAAAAACGACTTTTTTGAAATCGCTAAACAAATAGAGATATTTACCACGCTTTTTAAGGAAATTAACATGAACTATGTTGATGATACCAATCCTGGAGACTTAATGGATACAGCAATTAAAAGCATGTTAAGTGATTTAGATCCTTACACACAATTTTATAACGAACAAGACGTAGAAGCCTCTAGAATTAATAATGCAGGCGATTATACAGGTATTGGAGCTAAAGTTTTAACGCTAAAGGATAAATTGGTTATAGTTGAACCGTATCAAAATTATGCGGCTGATAAAGCAGGCCTTAAAGCTGGAGACGAAATTATAAAAGTAGATAAAGTTGTTGTTGCAGATTTTAAAGATGATGCAGCCAACTTACTACAAGGAGCCGCTGGGACTGAAGTATCTGTGACCTACAAAAGACAAGGAAAAACTAATACCGTAAAAATTATTAGAGAATCTTTAGAAATTAAAGCCGTTCCGCATTACGCTATGGTAGATGAAAAAACGGGTTATGTCGTTCTAAGAAAATTCAATGATAAAGCATCTTCTGAGACTATTAGAGCGATTAAAGCATTAAAAAATCAAGGAGCAACTCAATTAATATTAGATTTAAGAGGAAATCCAGGAGGATTGCTTAATGAAGCTGTAAATGTAACTAACATCTTTGTACCAAAAGATCAATTGGTAGTTACTACAAAATCAAAAGTAAAAAAGTACAACAAAACATATTACACGCAACGCGAACCTATAGATACTGAAATTCCATTAGTAGTTTTAATTGATGGTAGTAGTGCATCTGCAAGTGAAATTGTTTCTGGTGCTTTACAAGATATGGATCGTGCAGTTGTGGTTGGTACAAGAAGCTTTGGAAAAGGATTAGTACAGCGACCTAAACCTTTAACTTATGGCACACAAATGAAGATTACCATTTCTAGATACTACACACCATCTGGTCGTTGTATTCAGGCCTTAGATTATTGGAATCGTGATGAAAACGGAAAAGCCACAAGAACAAAGCAAGAAAATTACAATGCTTTTAAAACCAAAAACGGACGTGAAGTATTTGATGGAGGAGGCGTACAACCAGATATTGAAGTTGAATTTGCTAAACAAACACCTATTACAAAAGCAATATCTAACGAAAACTTAGTCTTCAACTTTGCAACAAATTATTATTACAGTCATAAAGTAGAGGATTTAAAAACTTTTGAATTTTCAGATTCAGACTTTAAAAAATTTAAAAACTATATAAAAGTAAGCGGTTTTAATTTTGAAACAAAAACCGAAAAAGCCTTAACAGATGCTATTAATGTTGCAAAAGAAGAAGAATTAGATGCTGTAATTTCATCTGAGTATAACGATCTAACTGAAGCATTACAATCTTATAAATCTAATGCCATTGATGGTAATAAAACACAATTAAAAACATTACTTACAGACGAAATTATTAAACGCTATTTCTACAGTGAAGGTTTGTATACCTATTACACTGCTAATAATACTGAAATTAAAAAAGCCTTAGATATTCTTAATAATCCGTCGCAATACGCAAGTATTTTGAGATAGAAAATATATTTTTTTTATATTTAACATCATGAACATTTTCTGTAAGTAAGAAAATTATTATAAAAATGAAGTCCCTAGTTATCTTTTTATGCCTATGTTTTCAATTCTCTTTTTCGCAAAAAGAATTGAAACACGAAGTTTATTTTGAAACCGATCAACACGATATTCCTCAAACAGAACACAGTCGATTACTACTTTTTTTATCTAAAATTGAAGATATTGACATAGAAAAAATTTCTATTTATGGATTTACAGATGATAGAGGTAGTGATAATTATAACTTAGTATTATCTCAAAATCGTGCAGAAGCTATAAAAGAAGTTTTTTCTAACAATGAATTTGACGAATCTGTAATCACTAATGTTGATGGTAAAGGTGAAATTTTAGTAAACATAATTCACGAAGAAAACCTCAATAAAATACGCGGTTTAAATCGTAAAGTAGAGATTATTGTAACACCTGTTTTTCCTCCAAAACCTAAAGAAGATACTACAATCACCAAAAAAGTAAATACAGAAGATATTTTAAAAGGAGACTTAAAAGAAGGAGATAAAATTTTACTTGAAAATTTACTATTTAGAACAGGTTATAGTTACTTAACAAAAGATTCTAAAGTAGTTCTCGATAAAATCGCAGAAATCTTAGCAGAACGTACTAATATTTATTTTACTATAGAAGGTCATGTTTGTTGTACACAAGGCAATAGAGATGCCGTAGATAGAAAAACAAAAAAAAGAAATCTATCTGTTGCAAGAGCTAAATACATATACGATTATTTAGCTGAAAAAGGAGTAAAACATTACCGAATGAAATATGTTGGTATGCGTAGAAAAATGCCTCTTGGTGGTGAACCAGAATTAGATAGACGTGTAGAAATTTTGGTTACTAGAATTTACGAAAAGTAATCTAAGAATACAGCATCGCTATATGTGGAATACCATCTTCTAAGTACTCCTCACCTATTTCCATAAATTTTAAATTATTGTAAAAACGTTTTAAATACGTTTGTGCAGAAATTTTAATTATGGTTTCATTATAATGCATTTTAATTGCATTTATTGACGCGTTCATAATAACATTACCATAATTGTGCGCTCTTTCACCTTTCATTACTACGACTCTACCAATACTAGCTTCTTTAAAATAATCTCCAGGTTTAAAAATTCTTGTATAAGCAACTAATTTTTCATTTTTATAACCTAAAACATGAAGTGCCTTTTGATCTTTACCATCAATGTCTTGATATACACAATCTTGTTCTACTATAAAGACTTCACTTCTTAATTGAAGTAAATCATATAACTCTACTATAGAAAGTTCGTTAAAAGCGCTTATTTTAGTTGTTATCATAGTTAATCTTGTACAATGACCTCTTTAGGATCTTCCTTATTAAACTCAGGTTGAATGGTAACATGATTAATATTAAATTCATCATGTAGGACAGTTTCAATATCTAGAAGTAAATCATTAAACTCTGTAGTAGAAATGTCTTCTTTTAAGTCTAAATGGGCTTCTAAGTGCAACTCATCGTCACTCAAATTCCAAATATGTACATGATGTAATTTGCTAACTTTTGGTAGTTTGTTAACTGTTCTTACAACCTCTTTAATATTAATATCATCTGGCGTAAACAGCATTAGCATTTTAGTAGATGTCTTTAACAAATCGTAACCTACCCAAATTAAATACAATGCAATTAATAAGGTTAGTAAACTATCTACCCAAAACAGTTGATAATATTTCATTAATAAGCCACCAATGAGTACAGCTACACTCGCCAACATATCTGTAAGTAAATGCAGATAAGCAGAACGCATATTAATGTTATTTTTAGCATCTTTTCTTAATAATAAAACGCTAAGACCATTACCTATAATGGCGACAATAGCTAACCAAATAACTAAACCAGATTCAATTTCTTGTGGATTTTTAAAACGTTTTACAGCTTCAAAAATTAAGATTATTGCTACAATAATTAACGTACTAGCATTAATAAAGGCTGCTAAAATTTCGGCACGTTTATAACCAAAAGTTCTATCAATAGATGCTTTTTGCTTCGATAATTTAGCAGCTACATAACTAACTATTAAAGAAATAACATCGCTAAAATTATGTAAAGCATCACTGAGTAATGAAAGACTACCAGAAACAAAACCACCAATAACTTGAGCTACTGTAATAACAATATTTAGTAGTATTGATATTAAAAGCTTTTGACCCTTTAAGTCTTTAGAATTATGTGAATGGTTATGTGAATGACTCATTTAACATGATAATGGAATCTTATCTACACGGTTTTGATGACGACCACCTTCAAATTTAGTTTCTAAAAATGTATCCACCATTTTAATGGCTTGAGGAATTGATGTAAAACGTGCAGGAATACATATAATATTAGCATTATTATGCAAACGTGTTAGTTCTGTAATTTCATTTGTCCAACAGACTCCTGCTCTTACGTGCTGATATTTATTGGCTGTCATGGCAACACCGTTTGCACTACCACAAATTAAAATACCAAAATCTACCTTTTTAGCTTCTACATCTTTAGCAACAGGATGTACAAAGTCTGGATAATCTACACTGTCTAATGTATCTGTTCCATAATTATTAATTGTATAACCTTTAGCTTCTAAATGTTTTACAATGGCAAATTTATAATCTGGTCCTGCGTGATCGTTTCCTATTGAAATTGTCATGTTGTGATGAATTAATTTTACTCTACAAAGTTACAAATAAAAAAGCCTTAGTAACTGTACTATTTTAAATTGAAATCTATCTTAATACAAGTAAAATGAAAAATTCATTTAATTAATAAATCTATTTAGATATTAGTTAAATTACTATCAAAATCTTATAATTTTTGGCTGAATTTAATAATGCTGAGCAGTTGTAATAACACAACGTATTACAAATTAATAGCGCCTATAAAATGAAAAAAACCTCAAGAAAAATCTCAAGGTTTTTAAACTATATTTTAATAAATAATGTACTTTTTATTTCACTAATTTTCTTGTAAAACTACCTTTTTCAGTGGTAATTTGTACTAAGTACATTCCTGTTTTTAAATGACTTGTATTAATAGTAGTAGTATTAGATCTTAAGACAAGTTTACCTGAAATATCAAATAAGTTCACTTCTCTTAATGTATCACTATTATTTAATTTTATTAATAATTCATCCTTAATTGGGTTTGGACCAACATAAACTTCAGATGCATTAAATTCTGTATCGCTTAATGGAGCACTACAGTTTGCACTATAAGAACAATTAGCATCTTTTTCCCAATCAACATAGATACCTGTACCAGCATTTGCAGCTGCTCCATCTAATACTGTAATACAAGTTAAATCAGTTGTATTTACAGAAGTTAAATGAGTTAAATTGATATTAAAACTAACATCTAAACTACTAATTAAGGTACCATTGATATTTAATAATGACAATGATATATTATTACTAACATTTAAAGCTGTGACATTGCTATTAGAGATATCTAAAGTTGTTAATGAATCAAAATCTTCAATACCAGTTAAGTCAGCAACACTTGTATTGCTTAAATCTACTAACTCTACATTTTTAATATTAGCTGTAGGTACAAAATTATCTAATGCTCCAGAATCATAACCTTCATCAATTAAGTATTGCTCAAAAACATCATCTGGTACAAAAGTTTCTTCACATGATTCGCTATAACTACAATCAGCATCTTTTTGCCATTGACTGTAATTACCTGTTCCTGACGTTGCAGCTAATTCATCAGCTACGGTAACACAATATAAATTTTGAGTACTTGAAGATTTAAAAGTAGTTAATGCTGTATTTGTACTTAAATCTAAACTACTTATTGGAGTGCTAACAACAGATAAAAAAGTTAAAGCTGTGTTTGTACTTACATCTAATAAGACAATTGATGTTTCAGAAATACTTAAAGATGTTAAAGCTGTATTTGCACTTACATCTATACTATTGATATTTGTATTAGAAATATACAAATCAGTTAAAGCTAAATTATTGCTTACATCTAATCTATTTAATAACGTATTATCAACATATAAATTAGTTAAAGCGCTGTTAGCACTTAAATCTAAACTGCTTATTGCAGTATCATAAGCATTTAAATTTGTTAATTCTGTGTTTGCACTTACATCTAAATTAAGTATTAACGTACCAGAAACATTCAAAATATTTAATGCTTCAAAATCTGCTATACCAGTTAAATCAGTAACATTTTTACCATTTAAATTTACAGTGGTTACATTAGCAATATTAGCTGTTGATACATAATTATCTAAAACCGTGTCATAACCTTGGTTTATTAAATACTCTTCAAATACATCATCTGGAACATAAGTTTGTTGAGCATAAGAACTGTTTAAAAATAATACACTAAATAAAAGTGACGAATAAAGTAATTTTAGTTTCATAATTGTAGATTTTTATAAATTAATAGATTTGGAATCTGATACAATGTTATATCAAGTTTTTTGAATAACAATACAGTGGGTTTTTCATCGATTTTTAAAGCAAAAAAAAACTGTAAATCGGTTTTTTAAGTATTTTATAGTCATAACTAATTAGCTAATAGACTATTAAAAACTAATAATTAATAGCAGTGTTATTTTGCTTTTACCAGTTTTAAATTAAATTCACCTCGATTTGTTGTTATTTTTACCAAGTGGATACCAGATGCTAAATGGTTAGTAAAAACTGTTGTATTTGTAGATTTTATAATTTGTTTTCCAGAAATATCAAATAAGCGTACTTCTTTTAAAACATCATTATTATTTAATACAATATGTAATTCATCTTTAATTGGATTTGGACCAACATAGATCTCTGTGGTCTTAAAATCTGAATTACTTAAATTACAGCTTTCACTATAATAAGTAGTTTCATCTTTTTCCCAATCTTCATATATACCAGTTCCTGCTGTTGCAGCTATTTCATCTAACACTGTAATACAGCCTAAATTTGGTGTATTATTAGCTAATAAGAAATCTAAAGACGCACTATTTGTTACATCTAAATTAGTAAGATTGGTATTAGAAACATTTAAATAATGTAATAAGGTATTATTAGTAATATTTAATTGATTTATAGATGTACTAGCTATACTTATATAATCTAATGAAGTATTATTACTAACATCTAAATCAGTTATTAATGTATTATATATGTTTAGATACTCTAATGCTGTGTTATTATTTAGATTTATATTACTAATAGAAGTATTCCAGGCATTCAAATTAATTAGAGCTGTATTTGAATTAATATTTAAACTATTTAGTAAAGTATTTTCTGAAATATCTAAAGTAAGTAAAGCTGTAAAATCTTCTATTCCGGTTAAGTCACTAACACCTTTAGCACCAAGATCTATTTCGGTGATATTAATAATATTATTTGTTAACACATAATCATCTAAAACTGTATCGTAACCTTGGTCTATTAGATACTGTTCTAAAACATCATCTGGTACAAAGGTTTGTTGAGCATTAGAATAATTTAAAAATAATACACTAATCACAAATGATAAATAAAGTAATTTTGTTTTCATAATTGTAGGTTTTATTAAATAATAAATTTGGAATTCTATACAATTATATATCAAGAGTTTTGATTAACAATCAATTACGTTTTTCATCGATTTTTAAAGCAAAAAAAAACTACATATCGTTTTTTTTTTGTACTTAATAGTTCTATCCAGTTATTAGGTTAACTATGATAACATAACTCATAACTTGTTAATAAGTGTTAACAAGTCTTTAAAACTAAAATTAGGTTTATTCATTTATTTTTTCAAACAAAAATTGACATGGAATAACCTAATTAGTTAACTGTTTTTTTCGATTAAGTTATTAAACATCATTTGTTGTGAAATGAACATAAATTTTAGAAAAACATATGAGTGAATTCTATTAACATTGGTTATTAACAACTGTTAATAGCTTTTAAAATTAACCTTACAATGAAGTAGTTATATGTAAATTCAATGTTAACTAAAATGTTGTAAAATGTAAACTACGATTAATCAAAATAAAACTTCAAAAAGTTATAGCCACTATTAACACACTATAATAACCACTATTTTATTTTTTAAATTTTAAAAGAAAAATGATTATATGTATATATATGTTGATAACTGTAAATTTTAGTGAATGATAGGTAAATGATATTAAAAGCTGTTTTATAATAAATAGACTTTTAGTAAATTATAAATTCTCTATTTAATGAGTGAATAACTCAAATTAATACTATGGTTTATAATTAGTAGAAATAGAAACTAATAAAGGAAAAGGGTCTAAAAAGTTAATAATAGACTAGTTTTAGTACTATACTTTTCTCCTAAAGCACTTTAAATTTTACAGTGCTTTTTCATTAATTTAACGTTCTATAAACACCATTAAAAAATTAAAACGTAACTTTGTATTAAACTTAATAACCTCTCTTCGCCTTAATTAAGTTTTAAATTAGAATTCCTATCACTTATAGGAAATGAATATGATTACAAATTAAATGACAAAAAAGAAACACAGGAAACCTTCACATAACAAGATTTCCAACCTTACAAATACAATTCTTAGTATTTTAAAAAAAGAAAGAAACTCAACTTTTAACTATAAACAAATTGCAGCTAAACTAGGCGTTAATGAT
>TARA_R110002111_G_scaffold126741_2_pt1 | contig 29886 bp, 23 predicted proteins | sample TARA_R110002111 | Tara Oceans TARA_R110002111 (sample SAMEA4397363) | marine metagenome | biome: Polar Biome; feature: [ZZZ] marine water layer (ENVO:01000295); material: water (ENVO:00002006), including particulate matter (ENVO:01000060) such as... | depth 199 m | reverse complement strand
GGGAGCCGCTCATGAAATGGAACAGGATCAACCCCGAACGTTATTTTGTGGTTCCGTTCGGATGTTTTGATCCTGTTGAGTTTCTCCTACCGGTCAAAGTGAGATGTCACATTAAGATATGAATGGACGAGAGACTTTTATTTCTACTGTATTGAAATCGCACTTTCGCAATCACGGTTGCTAAGTTAAAGTCGATTCTTGAGGAATGCATATCACCAGGATTTATTTTAGGTTTGAAGAATGCTAGAGCTGAAAATAATTCAGGTTAACGAATATGGATTAAGCGATCATCAACGATCTCAAATTCTGTCTCTTCTCAAAGATTGTTTTCCGGGCTATTTCGAAGAGAGAATTTTCTTTAAACAGATGTCACAAGAAAGGCTCCTGGCATATTCTGACGGAGAACTCATCGGACATTTGGGGCTTGAGTATCGCGCAATCAGGATTGGCGAACAATGGGCCTCAATCTTTGGCATCGTCGACCTTTGTGTCAAAGCAGAAGAACGACGACAGGGAGTGGCTACGGAATTGCTGAGAGTAGTCGAAGAAAAAGCGGTTGCAAACGATGCCAACTTTTGCCTGTTGTTTGCTGATGAGCACAAGCTATATCAGAACTCTGGTTACACATTGTTTCAAAATGATTGTGTCTGGCTTGGAATTGACGAGGGTAAAAGTATCGGGTTGATCAAACGAAGATTGACGGACTGTATGATGGTAAAAAGAATCTCTGGGAATATTCCCTGGGATGAAACACATACCGTCGATCTGCTGGGCCATCTGTTCTAGATTAAGTGGAAAGTGCAGGGACCGTGAATCGCTTTGTACGGCCGGACGAGCCGGGCCGTGGCACACGGGGTTTTTGATCAACCTCGAACAGCACGAAATGACACGAACATACTTGAAGTGCCGATTCCGAAACTGATCCCCGTCAGTGACTCTCAGATCGCTTAGTCAAGTGTTCTCTACGAAACCTTTTTCGTGCTGACTTTGCAGTTCATAGGGAATGTTCCTCCTGGATTTCAGGTTTCCTCACGGCATCTGCTTTGATGATGTGATTCTACTCCCCGCTTTTTGTCGAAAGATCATCTATGCTTTATGATATCTGATGGGTAAGTATGTATATTGGTTTGGTCGAAAGGCGATCATCAAATTGTATGAGGAATCTGCCAAAACTGCGATCGGATGATGGGAGAGATCGAAGAAGAAGTGTGCGGGGCCGATACAATTTCTCCCCCTGTTATCGCTCGGTGATGAGTGAACCGCGATTTCAAAATTCCGTGTTTTGCCTTGATCTTTAAGCGTGGTGTAGCGCCACCAGACATGATCTGGTACACCAGGACTGTTCCAACAGGCAATTTGTTGTTGTGGTACAAAAGCTTGAATCTGAGGACGCGACACGAATGAAGATTCCATCTGATCCGATTGAACACATGCGACAGTGCATTGGCAAACTGGATGCATCTGTTGCTTCAGAGTTAAATGGTGCGTTGAATCATGTTCAAACGTTTTTTTCGCATCAGCTTCAGGAAACGGATCGGCCGGCGGCATCTCAGTCAGATGTGATTGTTAACTCAACTGAGATCATCGCTGAATTGGAGGAGACAAAAGAACGTCTGGAACAGGTTCGTCTTGAGGCCGAATCGGCGACAAAAGAAGCCTTACATCTAGGTGCGTTTGGCAAAATTCTTGAGCAGTCTCTCAACGAAATCTATATCGCCGATGCAGAGACGTTCCATTTCGTGCATGTGAATCATGGGGCTCAGGAAAACATCGGTTACACGATGAAAGAGCTGCGAGAACTGACGCCGCTTGATATCACACCAGAGCACACTCCAGAGTCGGTAGGGAAAATGCTTGCGCCGTTGCTCGATGGAACGATGGAGAGTATCGAGTTCGAGACCGTACACCGCCGCAAAGACGGATCGCTTTATCCCGTTGAATTACATCTTCAGACTTCGACACTCGGCGAGCGACCTGTTTTTGTGGCGATCGTTCTCGATATTTCAGAACGCAAACGACAGGCGGCTCTGGCACAGAGTCGCAATAAGGTCTATAAACAGCTGGCCTCCTCCGCGCCTCTCGAAAAAGTTTTAGAGACGATCGTACACGGAGTGGAGTCTTATTGCCCCGGTATGATTTGTTCGATCCTGCTGTTGGATGAGGCCGGCGAGTGCCTGCACAACGGAGTCGCACCCAGCCTGCCGGAATTCTATACAAAAGCCACAGATAAATTCAAAATTGGTCCCGCGGCGGGTTCCTGCGGCGCAGCAGCATTCCATAACAGGCCGATTTTTATCGAGAATGTCCTGGAGCATCGGAATTGGGAACCGATGCGAGAGCTCGTTGCGCAGGTTGGTTTTAAGGCGTGCTGGTCCGTGCCGATTCGATCCGGCAACGGAAAGGTGCTCGGCACTTTTGCAATGTATTACCGATCGCACCGCTTGCCAGGCATTGATGAGCGTGAGTTGATTGAAACGACGGCCTTTCTTGCCGGGATTGTCATCGAACGGTTTCAGTCGATCTTGCAGCTGCAACAGGCGAAGGAAGCGGCTGAAGCGGCCAACCATTCTAAGTCAGAATTTCTCGCCAATATGAGCCATGAGATTCGGACTCCCATGACGGCCATTCTCGGTTTCACTGAGATTCTGCTTGGTGACTTGAAGCGACCGGAAGATGTCGAGGTAGCACGGACGATCCATCAAAATGGGGAATACCTGCTGAATCTGATCAACGACATATTAGATTTGTCTAAGATCGAAGAGGGAAAACTTGATGTAGAATGGGTTGACTGTTCCCCGCATGAAATCATTGCCGACGTTTACTCGTTGATGCAAGTGCGGGCGATAGCAAAAAATATTCCGCTGAACGTCCGCTTTGATGGACAGGTCCCTGAAATGATTCACTCTGATCCGACTCGACTGCGTCAGGTGCTGATCAATGTCCTCGGGAATGCGCTCAAATTCACGGAAAAGGGATCGGTTCAGCTGGTAACTCATCTGCTGAATGAGCCAGGTGAGAAGCAAGCGATTCGATTCGACGTGATCGATACTGGCATTGGCATCAACGCAGACAAGCTTGGGAAACTCTTCCTGCCGTTTACACAAGCCGATAGCTCAACGACTCGTAAGTATGGTGGAACCGGTCTTGGACTCGCGATCTGCAAACGACTGGTTGAACTGCTGGGCGGCACGATTTCGGTGTCCAGCGCGATTGGAATGGGGAGTACGTTTTCAATCAGAGTTCCCACAGGACTGACAGGCAAATTACGACTGATTGATGACTCAGTCAAATCGGTCGAAGAAAAAATGGATCCAACCCTCTCTGATGAAACGAAAACGCGACTCGACCGCTGTCGCGTGCTTCTCGCTGAAGATGGGTATGATAATCAGCGTCTGATTCGCTTTATTTTGAAGCAAGCCGGCGCAGAGGTCACTCTTGCCGAAAATGGGCAGGTCGCGATTGACCTGGTGGCAAAAGCAACTTCGGAACAGAATCCATTCGATGTAATTCTGATGGATATGCAGATGCCTGTGTTGGACGGGTATGAGGCAACAAAGCAACTACGGCAGACCGGGTATTCCAGCCCGATCATCGCCTTGACTGCGCATGCGATGGCAACGGACCGGCGGAGATGCCTTGACGCCGGGTGCGACGATTACTCTGTCAAACCGATTGATCGCAAGAAGCTGATTGCATTGGTCTCTCAATATGCCTGTCTGCAAGAACAAGATTCGGCTGAAGAGGGAAATTGATCCATTTCTCATCGGTGATCCGGAACGGGTCACTTCGAATTACATTCAGGCCAGCTGTTTCGTGTGTGTGCGTGGTAAAAATAGTTTCCCCTGGCGAACCCTTTATTGAATACGATGAGGAATACCAGATCAAGCTCATCCTGTGTCGCCGCCCGCTGGGGCGGGGGGGATGTCACGTGAATACTTCAACCTGTCCCAACCATAGAGTCAATATGAGTTGAGACTCGCAAGGCGGGCGAGCACATAGACTCGCCCCTACGACGATGTCAGTGAATTCTCTGAACCTTGTGTGTGTGAAGAACGGCGGCTGGCGCCGAGCCGCTCATGGTTTGAAAGCGTTTTACGATCCGCGCATGCGAAAGCCGATGATTCTTTCACCCGGTAAGAATCATCGGCTTTGCTGGTGGGTAGGTTGAGTTTTGTCGTCTTATTCAGATGCTGGTCCGGCACAACGGATCAGGTGGTCGTGGTCAATGTAAACCACTTCTTTTGTCTGATCGCTGTTTGAGAAGGGAACTGGCCAGTCTGATCGAATTGTTTTGTCGTAATACACGGTGCACTTGTAGTGGCAGTGGTGTTGACGAGCAGGGCCGACCATGGGAAAGAAGCGGCATTCACCGATTCGGTCCACGATGGGTTCAACAACCATACGTACGTTGTTGCGTGTCGTTTCAGCCAGGAACCAGACACCGCCACCGGTTTTGTCCGGCAGAGCACGAATGACTTCGTCAGGGCTGGGAGGATCAAGGCAGAACAGGGGAGCGTGTTCGCCTTCCACAGGGTCCAGAATCGGGACCTTGGAGTAGCGTTCTTCTTCCCAGTAGGTGTCCTCAATCAATTGTGACCAGTAGGCGGTCACAGGGATTAAGGGAGTGGTACGCCAGAAAACTGAGCCGGCATATGTCACTTCTATAAACCCTTTGACCAGTGTGCAGCCACTGGTATTAAGCGTTAACAAGCAGGCACAGCCCAAAAGCAAAGCACGGCGGAATTGCTTCCCGATTTTGAACATCCTTCTTCCTCCGGGTGATTTAAACGAAGTTGTTTAAGAGGAGAACTTCGTTATCAGTGTTAGAGAGCATCTGGCTCAGGTCAGGAAATATTCATGTTCTGTCATTAGGCTTCCTGCCTGTTTTAGTAAGAACATGATCCCATATTCTTCTTATCGGACTGTTGGTTCGATAATCTTGTGGGATTTTGACGATTTTGACGATTTAAAGGATAATGCGTCTGTAGTTTTATCTGGCTGGTCGCTGAATGCTTGTGGAAGCACTTCCGCTATTGAAAAAAGCCTTCCAGGAAAGAGGTCTTTCCGGAAGGCATTTTTCAGAGTCTGTTTTGAACGGTCATGATTACCAGTTTTTGGGATTCATGAACCACCACCAGCGTTCTGTGCGTGGTCTGAAGTTCAATTTCCATGATCCGTCATCCCATTCCAGTTGAGCTTCCCGCCATCCCAGTGGAACCTGAGGATAAGGGTAGAAAGGTCCGATGTAAGGGAAGGCACTCGCACTGTATTCGCTTGGATAAGAGACCTGTGCATAGTTTGGATAGTTTGCATAAGTCGGCCAAGCCGTTTCTGGCAAGTTAGGACTGTTGTAGACATTGTTTGCAGGACCCATACCAGGTTGTGGAGCCATACCGGGGTGACCCATGCCAGGGTGTCCCATACCAGGATGAGGAGCCATTCCAGGAGGTCCAGCCTGTCCCGGATGAGGGGCCTGGTAGTTCATGTAGTTAGTAGGTTGGATCATCGGAGCTCGCTGTTGTGGAGCGGGCTGTAATACCTGCAGGCGATTATCGACCTGTTGTACTCCGGGAACACGTTGGGCGATTTGGGTCGCCATCTGTTGTTCCTGAACGGTTCCGATTGCTCCCTGCAGGATTGCAGTCCCATTTTTGAAGCGAATTTCCACGTCGTGAGCTGATGCCAGGACGGGTCCCAGAGCTCTCGCGATATGTTCCGCCATTTGCTGGTTGTTGACAGCCGGGCCACGAGATTGTGGAGCCTGAGTTGCCGGAGCCTGATAGGCTACCGTTTGTACGTTTGAAGTCCGTTGTTCCGCAGGTCGTTCAAATTGAGCCTGTTTGAGAGAACCACTCAGGAATGGATCAGTGCCAGAAGCCTGCGTGATGTCTCCCGGTTTACGGAAAGGATTCATACTCGGTTTCTTAGGCTCTGCACCCAGAGTGGGTACCTGAGTCGTGGCAACTTCGGTGACTTCCAGACGGTTGTCAACGCGGGTCACCCCTTCGATTCTGGAAAGTAATCGGGTAGCCTGAGCTTTTTGTGCTGCTGTCGGAATTTTTCCCGAGAGTACAGCAACCCCTTTACTATATTCGATTTCCATGTTGTAACCGGTCAGCCGGGCTTGTCTCAGAGTGTCAGCGATTTCATTCGCGACTTTCTGATTGTTGGTAGTACTACCCGATACAGCGGTCGAACTTGACTGTTCTGATTTCTTACTTAAGAAATCGAAGGGTCCGGCCATTGTGATACCGGGAGTCACCGCCATGATCCCCAGCGTCAAGACCCACTTACGATACCGTTTCATGAACAACTCCGTTCCCAATTGAGTTTTTGTGTTTTCGTCCATTACATCAGAGCTAAATCTATTCGTCAGGTTTACACGGTGTGTCTTTCCTGCTGCGCAAACGAAACTATTAGATTGCTATCCTGATTGATCGGTCATCAAGGTCCGGTTAAATAAGTTATTCTGATTGTTTCGAAGAAATTGGTTAAATGTTCTTGGGAAATATTAGCGGAAAACGATGTAAGTATTTTGTATTAAATAAGATACTGCGTTTTTCGTATTTTGAGGGTCATCAGTTAATTTGAAGCAGCAAGCGAAAAGACTTAGAGAATGACTCACCAGTTTGTGTACATACGGTCTGTTGGCGGCGTAGAATGAGATTACGAACCGAAGGCCGCATTTATCTGGTGATCCAGAATTACGATCATTTTCAGCTTTGAAATACAAAAAAATGCCTTCTTCATCCACAGAGGGCTTCCGTGTCCGTAGTCATCACAGAAATGAAATGTTATGCTAGCCCTTCAGGGTATGCCCGTATCAACTAATATTTAAAGTTCTATTTTACTAAAGAATAAACAATGGCTCGAAAGTCTCCCAGTCGTCTGGAAATGCGCCGTCAGGCCGAAGCCGCCGAATCGGTAGCAAAAACATCTCCTAAGAAAAAAGCAGCCACAAAACGGAAAAAGGCGACTCGCAAGAAAAAATCGGCCAAAGCAGAAGTCCGGCGGCGGTTGATGTGGGGCGTGTTTACCGGGAGCTTGAAGGAAGAATCTCGTTTCCCCTATGACCAGCGCGATGCTGCCGAAGAACGCATTGAGCAGTTACGACTCAAAAACGCGAAGAAATTGTACTTCATTCAGCCCATTAAAGAGCCCGTGGATGGCGAAGTCGCCGTGGCAAAAATTCCCGTCGATGAAGCAGACCTGGATGAAGAAACATTGCCAAAGGTCGATGATGAAGAAGCTGATGTCGTAGAAGAAGATGAGGAAGTAGAAGAGGTCGACGGTTCAGACGACCTCGAAGAAGAGGAAGAAGAAGAGGAAGAAGATATTGACTGAGTTCGAGTTCTCAGGCATCACAAAACAAATTAAAATGATCCCCATGATTCTGGTTTGAATGATGGGGATTTTTCTTTTGCGCAGAGAATGGTTTGGAATATGCAGTCGTTTTTCAATCAAAGCAGACCAGAACGGATGTGGTTCACGCTCGTCTGCCTGAGTCTCGTGATCTGTTTCACTGGAATTTGCGGCTGTTCTCAAAGCCCTGCCATCGAGCCTGAAACAGCGGTCACACCCCAGGCGGAATTGCAGGACGAAGAGATCTGGCAGGTGATTTATGTGAACAATCAGCGCATCGGTTACGCCTATACGCAAACGCGGGTTGAAGACCGTGCAGGCGTCAGGGTGATTCGCAGTCAGAATGATTCTTTCATGAAACTGAAGCGATTCGGCCAGGAATTAAATCTGGAAAGGCATTTACAGACGACCGAAAATGAAAGCGGCGACCTGCTGTCGTACAAATTTGAACTGAAAAATCCGCCTGCCGCCTCGACCGTTTCCGAAGGTGTGGTCGAGAAGGGGCAATTAAAAATTGAAACGAAAATTGCGAATCAGGCAAAACGATCTCAACTGAAGTGGGAAGCTTCCTTCCATTCACCAGGTTATGTGGAAAACGTGTTCAAAACGTCTGCCATGAAGCCGGGTGAGAAGCGATCATTCTCCATGTTGCTTCCGGAATACAACAAAATCACCGAAGTGAACCTGAATGCCCTGGGTTACGAAGAGGTCGAATTGCGTGACGGCAGCCGCCAGAAGTGCCTGCATGTTGAGATGAAGCAGTCTTTGCTGCCGGGAATGCTGGTCGATTTGTACGTGACGGAGTCTGGTGAAATCCCCAAAGCGGCGGCTGATTTTCTGGGTTCCTCGATGCTGACTTATACGGTCAGTAAAGAAGTGGCACTGGAAGAGATCGCCGGCGAAGAATTGGATCTCGCGGTGCAGACACTGATCAAAGTCTCTCCGATTCCGGGGGCCCATGAAACCAGTCAGGTCGTTTACAAGGTCACTCTGCCGGACGATGATCCCGCGAAGTTCCTCGCCACCGGAGCGGGGCAGCAGATGAAACAGCTGGATGAGCGGAATGTCGAGTTGACGGTGGTTAAGGTGCCAGCGCCCACTCAATTTCCCAAAAGCAAAATTGAAGCCGAGTATGTACTGCCAACACCATTCCTGCAGTCAGATGACCCGCGGATTGTGAACTATGCCACAGAGGCGGTCAAAGCTGAGAAAAACCCCTGGAAAAAGGCAACGTTGATGGAACGTTATGTCTACCAGAACCTGAAGAAAAAGAATTTCTCGACGGCATTGGCGTCTGCATCTGAAGTGGCAGAGAATATGGAAGGCGATTGTACCGAACACGCCGTATTACTGGCGGCGATGTTGCGCGCCCAGAAACTGCCGTCCCGTGTGGTGGTCGGTCTGGTTTACATTCCCAGTCGTTCCAGCTTTGGCGGTCATATGTGGACTGAGGTGTTTCTGGACCATCGCTGGATCCCCCTGGATGCCACTCTGGGAAAAGGGGGGATTGGTGCGGGGCATATCAAGCTGGGCGATTCCAGTCTGGCCGAGAATGCGCCGGCCCCGTTGTCCCTGTTTCTGCCTCTGCTGCAGGCGGTGGGAAAACTTTCGATCGAAGTCACTGATTTTGCTCCGAAACCTGCGCCATAAATCAGCGCCATTTCGACCAGATTGGCTGTGCCGGGCTTGTAAGTCTTACATTTCACGGGGCAATTCGGTGGATTTTGCTTTGCAAATCTTGCAATCGCGTTTTTCGGGGAAAAAATCTCAACGCGGCGCGATGATTTTAACCCCCTTTTTTAAAGCGTTTACGCATGCTTAAACAAAAACGGATTGGTTTTCTGCATCGATTGGCACAGTTGCTGCATTATGAGTTCAGTGGGTAAAGAGAGAGACCCATCGAATTTTAGAGAGTTGAGAGACTCTATTATTCAAGAGAGAAGAGACAATCCCACCGACCCGTGGAGGCGGGTCAGCCCACCCTGGGCCACACCAAAACATCATCCCCATCTTAGAGCCGAGAGAATTCCCGTATTCTCTCGGCCCTTTCTATTTACAGACGAGAAAAATGACAGACGAGAAAAACGGGTATCTGGAGCGCATCACATTTCACCATAGCGGCTCGTACTGTTAGACTCGGTCCATTTGGCCCTGGAGATGCGACAGTAAACCTGGACACAGGCTACTCATTGAAGTCGGGTCAGAAACTTTGATCAGCTCAAATCAAACCCGGTCCGGTATCGCGGGAAGTTCCCATTCTTCATCACTTTGATTTTCACGCAATGCATTGAAGGCCGCCCGTTGTTCTGCATCTTTTTTTGTGGAACCCCAGGCTGGTTCATACTGATGATCGCCGATGATCGCAGTGACTTTGAAAAATTTGGAATGGTCGGGACCTTTTTCCTCCAGCAGTTCATAAATGGGGGTCTGTGCGAATTTCTTTTGCGAGTATTGCTGCAGCAGACTTTTGTAGTTGAAACCATGCACCGAACGCGATGCTTTGGCGTTTTCCCGTTCAATCATCGGGTCTAAAAAAGTATGCACCGGTTCGATACCGCCATCCAGATAAATTCCAGCGATGATCGCTTCAAAGATACCTGCCAGTAAAGATTCCGGCAGAGACTCGGTCATTGCCAGTCCTTTACCAACAAAAATAAATCGATCCAATCCGATTTCTCGTGCCAGTCTGGTACAGGTATTTCGGCTGACGACCGCAGATTTAACGCGTGTCAGTTCACCCTCAGGGGCATTCGGAAATTGCTGAAAGAGTTGTTCGCAGACGATCGATCCGAGTATGGCATCCCCCAGGAATTCTAAACGTTCGTTCGAATCCATGCGCGTTTTGGCCGCAGAAGTGTGTGTCAAACAACACTTCAACAGCTCCATATCAGAAAAGGAATAACCCAGATTCTTCTGACACTCCTCAAGGAGTTGGTCGATCTCTGCGGGGCCGAGATCGTAGAGCATACACATCTCCCCTGGCTTCATGTCGTGTGGGACATTAAGTATTCAATAGATTGATTCGACAATAATGGCCCGCAGGGAACTCTAAAGTACCTCCCTAAGTATCTGCCAATATTAACATTAGCGAAGATCTGAAGAAAACAAAAAAGGGATGTTTCATGGAACTTGGCCAAAAAATATTCAGGTTTACAGGTACAGACTCGCCTCAAATTCGTTTGCTGAGGAGAATTTGAGTCCAGAAAACCAAAAAATTTCGCAAGCGTTCCCAACATATCCCGCGAGTTAACCCGTAGTAATACTCAGTCCAACCCGCTAGATGAATTCAGTGAGAGCGCAAAGATGTGCACACATCCAGATCCAGTTGTTTTGTTCCGGGTGGTCTGCGCTCCGCTGATTTGATTTGTGACACCGTTTTTATCAGAGACAATTGGGAGATTTAAGTCACGTTCTTAATACAGGTTAATTCCATAAAAAATGATGGACTGAGGCGGAACTTCAAGCCATTGAATGTAGGAGGGTATTTTAGATGAAAGCATTAACAGGAAATCGAAACTGGATGTTTGCTATCGTTGGTAGCGCTTGTCTGGTCGGCGCGGCGGTGGGAGTGGCTCAAAAAGATACGAGCCCTGAAATGCCCGTCGCAGCGAACGTACAAGATCTTTCAAATGTGTTCCGCGAAATCAGTCGAAAGGCAATGCCTGCGATTGTCGCCATTGAAACAGTCAGTAAGACATCAGAAGTCTCCGACTCAAGTGCAGCGCCTTTTGGTGATAATTCACCCTTTCAGGATCTGTTCGAAAATGATCCCCGGTTCAAAGAGATGTTCAAGCAATTTCAAAACCAGCCTCGGCAGAAGCGACAGGCTCCCCGTCGGATGGGTAGCGGTTCCGGATTCGTGATTAATAAATCCGGTTTGATTATGACGAATTCCCATGTGGTGAATGGGGCTGATGTTGTTAAAGTGATTTTGAATGATGGTCGGGAATTTACGGCAACGGATATTCGTATGGATCCCCGTTCCGACGTCGCCGTTATTAAGATTGATGCACCCAACCTGCAGGCGATTCCTTTAGGTGACAGCACAAAAATGGAAATGGGCGACTGGGTGCTGGCGATTGGAAATCCGTTTGGTATCGGCATGAGTGTCACCAACGGTATCATCAGTGCGAAAGGTCGCGGCCCGGGAATCAACGATCGGGAAGACTACCTGCAGACAGATGCTGCCATCAATCCGGGTAACAGCGGTGGTCCACTGTTGAACCTGCGAGGTGAAGTCATCGGCATCAATACCGCCATCTCCAGCCGCAGCGGCGGATATGACGGAGTTGGTTTTGCGATTCCCGTGAATATGGCGCGCTGGGTTTCCGGTCAGTTAATTGATCATGGCCAGGTGAAACGATCATTCCTGGGAGTCGGCATCCAGCCGATCAGCAATGAACTGGCGAAATCCTTCGATATTAAAGTCAGCCAGGGGGCGATTGTAACTCAGGTGATGGATGATTCTCCGGCTGCAGCAGCTGGTTTGAAAACCGGTGATATCATTCTGAAATTTGCAGATAAGGATGTCACAGGACCTCGTAACCTGCAGGGAATCGTCGAGCAGCTGGAAGTTGGTAAGTCTTATGTGATGGAACTTTTGCGAGACGGGAAACACGTCAACCAGAATATCACCATGAAGGAAATGCCGAAGAGCTTCTCTGTCGCAAAAGATGAAAAACCAGTTGAAGAAACGAAAAAGGAGAAACAGAAAACCAGCGTGAATGAGCTGAAAATTGAAGTACAGCCTTTGACGGAAGAACTGGGTAATCAGCTAGGATATGCGGACGATGTCAAGGGAGTTGTGATCACGTCCGTCGAAGCAGGAAGTCCTGCGGAAGAAGCCGGCCTGATGAAAGGCATGATTATTGAAAAGATTGGTACAACTGAAGTCTCTACCATGGATCATTTCAATTTAGGCTTGAAAGAAGCCAAAGATCAGAAAAGTGTCTTGCTGCTGGTGAGAAATCACAGTGGTGCCCGCTTTATTGTGATTCAGAAGTAGTTTCAGGAACGTACTCTCCTGAAAGGTGTGACCGGTACAAGTCTCTGTCACAGGAGGCTTGTGCCGACACCAGCAGCGGAAAGACTTGTCCTCATAGAAATTCCTCACCGCATCGTATGCGGTTCCGCGTAACGTCTCGGTGGTATTCCTTGAATACTGCCGAGGCGTTTTTTTATGCGCACGCTGCTGGAAGCATGCAAGGACGAAAGAGAATACCGGTGGACGCTGGTCACTGAGATCAAGTCGTAGGCAGTGGGGCTTTCTGTTCGGAACTGTTTTCCGCCTGGATCTGGTCACTGTTAAACAGGACCTCAATCAGTGTGGTGACCCCGCGATAGGATTTGGGGTTGTAACCTTTGCGCAACTGCAGCCGCCAGACAAGGTCGCCTTTCAGCGAGTCGATGCCGTGCTCGTTGGTGGCGACGTAGGTTTCGAAACTTTCGCCGGGTTTCAGATTTTGCGGCTGGGCTTCCTGGTTGATGTTCTGGCCTTTGAGATTCCATTCCCAGGAGGGGGGCATATCATAAATCAGCACACGTTCGCCGTCGGTCTGTTTCTGATCAACGCGGCTGACAAAGTTATTCGCCCGCATTTGAGACTCAGATGTTTTGCCGGCCACGCGGGTTAAAAGCAGTTTCTGGTCGAGGGGTTCAAAGGTCTGATCAGCAGAGACATTTTCAAACCGCAGATGCAGTTTCAGCACATCCTCCGAGGGAGCCCGGGTTCTGGTGGCATCTCCCGCGTAATGTTCGAATTCCAGAGGGCCGCGTGTCACACGCAGGGGAGTGACGAGCACGTTTCCAAAACGCCGTCCGGGTTCACCCAGTTTCAGCGTATGCCCGGCGGGTAACGTCGCGTTTTCGGGAACCAGTTGCAGTGCGATTTCATCATTTTTTACCGGCGGTTTCAGATCGGGCAGACTTTCGAGCTGATGCGGATCTCCGAGATACTTGGCGTAAAGCAACATACCTATCAGGATAGTGGCAGCGATGGCATATGTCAGAGTCAGCGTGAATAATCGTTTGGGGACCACTTTTTGTTTGCGGTAGTTCTGGGGAGCGGGAACGGCCGGGCTTTCGGGTTCAGCGCCCGTTTCCGTTGCGACCGTTTCGTCAGATGTGTTTGTTTCCTCTGCCGGCGTTTCCTGGGGCACTTCTTCCGTCACGGATTCTGCGACGTCGGTGGAGACTGTTTCGGCCGGCGTTTCGATTTCCTGTTCCGGCGTGCTCTCTTCTGCAGCAGTCGCTGCTTCTGTTGCCGCTGCGGGTTCTTTAGAATCGCTGATCGTCAGGGGAACAAAGCCGAACTGTGAAACCGTTTCCGATTCGGTGTCCGTCAGATCAAAAGCGTCCGTCGCTGCTCCTTTCGGATGTGAGAAGGCGTGCACCGATTCCAGGCCCGCGTTTTCCTCAGCCGGATTCTCTTTTGCGGCCGTTTCCTCTGCCACCGTTTCTGGTTCCGCTTCCGGAGTCGACTCTTCTGCCGCGGTTGCCGCTGGCTCTTCTTCCGCCTTCACTTCTTCAGAATCGTTGCTTCCGCCGGGAAGAAAAGAAAAGTTGGTTTTCGGCCTGACGGGCTCTTTTTTTTTCGTGTCAGGCGAAGTGCCGCCGGGCAGAAAGGCAAACGGCGAGGCCGGTTTTGTTTCGGAATCTGTCAGCGCGGAATCGTCGATTGCCGCGTCTGGCGGAGGCGAAACGGCAGGCACCGATTCTGTGTCGGCGTTTATTTCAGGAGTCGAGGCCGCGTCATGGTCATCGGTTTCGGCAGTGATCTCGTCTTCCGCCTCTTCCGTAACGAGAACCGCGACATTCGTTTCAGGGTCGAGTTGCAGATGCTTCTCGCAGAGCGGGCAGGCAACGACTTCTGATACATCTTCGATTTGGATGGAACCCTCGCATGCAGGGCAGATGACTTCAATACTCATCCATTTCTCCGCTTTATTACTTTCGCACGATAGTTAATTGAGTGCCTGAGGCAGGACGATCGGTTGGAACCTCATGATGGATGGCCCGATTGACAGGCGGTCATGAACTTCTTTTTACTTTAGCTCAGGTGAAATCCCGAGCTAACTGCATCCAGTCTATTCTGTCCTGAGTCTGGTAGTGAAGCAAGTTCGACTGCCATCCAAAGGTGACAAAAGACAAAACCGGAACGCTCGTCCATTGTTGGATTTGAGCGGCGTTTGAGTTTCGCGATGCGTCACTGCGCTGCGGATCGACATCGTTCAGGATCAGTCCGGCGATTGCGATCCCCCGTTTCTGTAAGACTTCAATTGTCAGCAGGCTGTGATTGATGGTTCCCAAACCGGCCCGCGCCACAATCAGCACGGGATATTGCACCGCTGCGGCAAAGTCCACCACCAGCAGATTGTCTGAGAGCGGGCAGAGAATGCCTCCTACGCCTTCTACGATCAAAAAATCAGCCTGATCCTTCCACCAGAGCGCGCCTTGAGCCAAAAGTGATTCGTTGACCTGTTTTCCCTCATCGCGGGCAGCCATCGGCGGGGCCAGCGGGGCATGAAATCTCTGGGGGCAGATCCGCTCTGTGGGAAACTTTCCGTCCAGTGCCTGAGCCAGCAGTTCGACATCCTCCCAGACAGGTTGTCCCGTGTCATGATTGAGAAGACTGCCGCTGCAGGCCGGTTTATAGGCTCCGGCCCGTGTTCCTTCTGAAATGAGTTGTCTGGCAATCGCGCAGGAAATATAGGTCTTGCCGACACCGGTATCGGTGCCCACAATGGTTAATCCGGGGAGAGTTGATGGAAAAACGTCCACAATAGTTTCCTGATTTGTGCTGACATCTTGTCACTTTTCTGTAACAACCGCAGGTCCCTGCTTGCGATCAGGGCTGTTTCGCTTTTATCATTATACAAAAGCGCGTGTAAACTGCATCCGAGGCTGCGATCGAAATCGCCTTCCGGAACGCAGTGACTGATGAGCAGTAAACGTAACTCGAATTTCTTTTAAAGAATTCTGATCGACCCATGAAACGCAAAAGAAGTTCCTCGAATGGCGCCAGCCTCGACTCCCTGCTGGATACGATGACCAATGTGGTTGGGATTCTGGTCATTATGTTAACGGTGACACAGCTGGGTGTCGGCGAAGCGGTGGAACGAATCAAAAGAGCCCTGCCGGAAATTACCGACGAAGATATGGAGCGTTCCAAAGAGCAGAAGAGCGAACTGGAGTCGCTGATCAAGCAGGAAAAAGAACAGCTGCAGACAGTGAAAGAACTGACGCAGCAGAAAAAGCCGGTCAATGTCAGCGAGCAGAAAGCGTTGATTGAGAAACTGAAAAAAGAGCTGGAGAAATTAAAAGAGATTCAGGTCAACATCGTCGAATTGAAGAAACAGGTTGCCGAGCGGGATGAAAAAGTCAAAACGATCGAAAAATCGATTGTGGAAAAAGAAACCGAATTAGCAGACATCAAAGCAAAACTGGCAAAAACTCCCGATCCGGGACCGACTCCGGATGCGAAGATTGTGAATCTGCCCAACCCCCGGGATGCGCCCCAGGGGGCAAAACCGATCGAATATATCTGTCGAGACGGCCACATTTTGCGAGTGGAGATTCCTCAACTGCAGGCACTTGCCCTGACAGCGATCGCACAAAGCCGTATGGTGACCGCACCGGAGCAGGCCGTGGACTGCGACAAACTGGTGAAGTTATTTGAAAATCGGAACGTCGGGAACCGGGACTGGAGAATCAAACTCAAACCGGTGGGCGGTGTGCCTTACCTGGTACTGGAGTTACGAAAGGGGCGCGGGGATACTTCCGAACGGCTCCGAAAACCATCGGCCCTGTTTCGGCAGGAAATACTGAAAGTGAATCCGCGTCTGTTTTATCTGGACTTTCGCGTCTGGTCCGACAGTTACGATGTTTATCTCGTGGCGCGGGAATATGCAGATCAGCGTGGGGTGCTCGCGGGATGGTCTGCCCTGGATGCCGGTTCAGAATTTCGGGTTCCACTGGGAGGCAATCTCAAGCTGACCTGCGAAGGTTATACCCCGCCGCCGGCAGGACCCAAGCCGGAAGCTCCCGATCTTCCCCCGCCGACACAGCGAAAGCTGCCCGGCAGTAAGATTGACTGAGTGGTTACGGCACATCGCCAGGTAGCGTTTATTTATTGGTTTTGAATGTGATTTTCAGGACCGTAACCTGACCCAGGTCGGTTTTAACCGCGGCTAACGCCGTGCGGCTCATCTTGTTTTCTGGTACTTTGACAGCCAGAATGACTTATTAGCCGAAGGGCGTTAGCCCCGGTTCTTCCATATTTATTAGTGCAAGTTGAATTAAGGAACGCTACCCAGCGTGGACATTCGAAGCGGGTGTAACCCGGCAGCGGCAGTCGATGAACACATTAATACCGCTCGTCAAATCCGTTCCAAAATAACGGAATCAGCCTGTTCCGGATCGGGCTGAGGTGTTTCCTTTATTAACAAGGATCTACAAAGCCACTGACGGGATAATTTTATTTATCTTCCCCAGATTGTTTGTCGGAGGTGCTTTTGGCGGGTCCCTATTTTGACTAATTGTTACAGAATCTGCTGGAAATCAGTGGCACAATCATCAACCATTTTTGATGAATTAGTAACTGAAACGTTTTCTCATGCTTGCCTTAAGAGACGGTCGATTCAGTATTGTGTGGCGCTGAAAGAGAGCCCGAAGGAATCCCGAAGTTCCTGTTTCAACATGAGGTTGATAAGTCTGTGGTCGTAAAATCTTCCCACCAGTATTCTCTGGAAATCATCAAAGGGAAAACAGAATTTCCCGTTCGACCCGTTCAGGATGACCGCCTGACAATTGGGGCAGGATCCTGTTGTGGTTTGCAGTTAGGCGGGCTCGACATGCCCATTCTGCATACCGTGATCCAGATCGAACAGGGGGAAGTCAAAATCGAGGCGATATCTCCTCAACCAAAATTATTAATCAATGGAATACCGGTTCGCACATCAAGTCTGTCTGATGGCGATTTCATTACAATCGGGCCTGTCGAATTCGTATTTCGTCAGACCCGTCCACAAACAGCAACGAGCATATCCGCCGCACCATTATCTGGCTCGCCGCTTCAGACGAGCGCTCCTATCACCCCAGATAAAAGAGATCACTCAATGACGAATGAAACTACGCTTAAGGACCTGTCTGCTTCCGAACTTGTCGATCTGATAGAGCAGGACTTCCACTTGATCGAAAATTATGAATCACGAAGGGAACAGGGAGCAGCCGCCTTACTGTCGCACATTCATCAGATGAAAGAAGAGCAGGATGAGCAACTTGAAGATCAGGAAACCCTGTCTGATCAGGAACAGTTAGAGTTGCTGGCGGATCTCGAAACCATGATGGAAGAGCTGACGCAGTTTTCTGCCGTACTGCAGCAGCGAGCCGACCAGCTCACCAGCCGCGAAAAACAGTATGAAGTAGCCGCCGCATCCCTGCTGGAAACTCAGGAAAAGCTGGCTTCTCAGCTTGATCGCACTCTGAATCATGTGGGAACAATCAAGAAAGAAGAGGGTGGATCGCAACGCGCGATTGCCTGAAGTAATTCTCTTGCCACGGAATCCTGTGTGAGTTCGTTCATTCGATCTCACACAGGATTTTTTTATTGCGTCTGACTTGCGGAAACAGTTTTGCGGAAACTGTCTCACGGAATTTATCAGGCCTCGGGGGGGGAAGCATCTCAGGTTGTACCCAGGTTGCCTGCGGCGTCTTCAGAACCATTCGGACCGCGTATGATAGGACGGAGCGGCGATGCTGAAATGTGCTGCGTTCTGCAGCAGGCTTTGATTCAGGGGCTAAGCCGCTTCACAAGATTGTGAAGCGCTTGAATCCCGCAGCAGAGTCAACCGGCCCATTTTCTATAGCGTAGCCTGGCGAATCAGGAGGCTTCTCGAAACCGCAGCGAAGGTTTTTCGATGGTGACGATCGTATTCGGCAGCACGCTTTTCATCAGCGAGACACTGGCGCCGATAACGGAGTCCTGGCCAATGATGGTATCGCCGCCCAGAATGGTCGCATTGGCATAAATCACGACCCCCTTCTCGATGGTGGGATGCCGTTTCTGGTCACGGATAATGCGGCCTTCGTTGTCTTTGGGAAAGCTTAAGGCACCCAGCGTGACCCCCTGGTAAACCTTGACGTTTTCAGCGATTTCACATGTCTCGCCAATCACGACCCCGGTACCGTGGTCGATGAAAAACGAATGGCCGATCGTGGCGCCCGGATGGATGTCGATGCCTGTCTGTGTGTGGGCCCATTCCGACAGCATCCGCGGGATGATGGGAACCTGCATTTTGTAAAGTTCATGGGCAATCCGATAAACGGTGATCGCTTCCAGACCGGGATAACAGAAGATGATTTCATCAAAGCAGGTCGCCGCAGGATCGCCGTCTAGAGCTGCTTGAACGTCGGCGGCCAGAGCGCGTCTGATTTCCGGGATCGTTTCCAGAAACTGAATCGTTATCTTTTGTCCTTCGGCTTCGAAATCGATTTTGGGCAGTTGTTCACAATCGGCGCCGTGTTTCTGCACATACTGATGTCGCATGGCACGGCCGATTTGAACCGTCAGAATATCGTGCAGTGAATCGATGATATTTCCCACATGATAGGTCACGTTGCCCAGATGCAGATTCTGACGCCGACTGTAACCCGGAAAGATGACTTCCTTCAGTTCCTGAGCCGCTTCGATGACGGCGTCCTGACTGGGAAGCGGGCAATGACCTAAATGATGAATCGTGCCAATCTCGTGATAGGTTTCCACGATGCGGTCCGTAATCTCGGGAAGCCGCTCTTTTTGCCGGAAATCCGTAGCCATTAGAATTTTCCTGCCTGTCTGTTCAAATCGGAATGGATGCTGAAAAACTGATTTCTGCCCCTGACAATCAGGACACTGCTCATCAGTAAAAGTTCTTTAAACTGCCTCAAGTCACAGGCTTCTTTCCTGAATTCTATGCTTACCAGCGAAATGACCACAAGTAGACACGAGAAAAAATGCCCTCTAGTCTCAAATCGGCGTCCTGCGAAGAGGAAATTGAGAATTTCTCATAATCGGCACATTTAGCCCAGAGATTACCCGCGGCACCGGGTTTCAAGTTACCCGGCTTCACATCAACGGGAAATAAACGCGTGTCGCAGGGAGTGACGGATTCCGTGCTCTAAATGGTGGAGCAGTAACATGATAAGAACGCGCTTTTCGCAGTTTACCCAGTCCGAATTCGTTCAATCGATTCAATCCTCCCTCGGGAATGACCGATACTTAATCTGATGAGGGTTCCCGGATCCTTCGTATCTCAACCATTGATGTGACGAGTTCCCTTCCGGCAGGAAAGTATTGTGAATCATCCCCCCCGACTGCTTCGCTGGCTTGCACCGTCGATTCGCCAGGAACGCGATGAATGGACGGCCCTGCGTGCGAAAGCACAATCTGCGCAGCCCGTTGATGCGGACGACGAGCAATACTACCGGCTCAAAAACCAGTATCGGGAACTGAATCTGCAGAATCAGGAACTCAAAATTCCCGCGCCGCAGCGGACACTGATTCAGTTGCAGGCACGCGTGCAGGTGATTTTGCAGCGGTGTCAACTTTATCTGGATTCCCAGCCCCTCCATGCGCTCTGCACAGAACAGCTGCCGATTCTGGAACGCATTCTGGACTCGGTGCGGGAAGAACAGCAATACATGAGGCAGCAGCTCTTGCTCTGCCAGACCACCCTGCATTATCTCAAGCAGTTAAAGGAAGCGTCACAGGAAATCTGGACGAAGCCGTTTTGCAATCCGAACTATCTGTTGAATCTGTTAAGAAAAATCAAAAACGACGACGTGCATCTGAATCAGCCTGGTGAGCTGCTGTTTCTGTCGATCGAAGATTTTCTGGCGTCAGCCGGTCCGCCATCCCGCGATGACGATCTGGCGGTTTACGTGCGCGGCCTGGAGACGGCCCGTTTGATTAATTTCGTCAGCAGGCAGACCAGAGACTGGCAGGAACACAACGATCTGTTATTGATCGCCGGTTTATTACACGACTTTGGCTGGATGATGCTCAAACACAAAGAAGTTGACGTCCCCCTCGCGCAACGCGTCCACCTGCGCGATGAACGGGGAGAACACCCGGTTCTGGGGGCAGCCTTACTCGGGGGCTTGCGTGGTTTTTCCGGAGACTCTCACCTGTCGGAAGTGGTCTCGCAACATCATGAACGGCTGGATGGAACCGGTTATCCCCGCCGGTTGCATACCCACGCATTGGGTGAGCATTCGCGGCGATTCGCGGTCATCTGCCGCTTTCTGGAACTGAAAAATAACCGGCAGGAACTGACGGCGGACGGCATACGGACCTTTGACGGCGAAGAAGTGGCTTTTGCAGCGGCACTGCAGCTCTATCGGGAAATGAAACGGGGCGAATGGGACGAAACGGTTGTCAGCCAGACTCTGACGGCCCTCGATCCGGGTCTGCTTGAGGAATTGAGCGAGACCGACCGCAACAATGATCCGTTTTCACTCAGGCGATTTCAACAGTACCGTCACGATGCAACGCACGTGCCTGTGCTGCGTCCCCATTTTGATGCGAGATTATATTCTACCGAGACCAGCCCGATTAACTGATAACCAATGTGAGTCATGACGCGCAAAAACAACTCTCAAAGCGAAATTGCTCTGGCCGCTGACAGTTACTGGGCTGAAGCCCGTCAGCCACTGGTCTGCCTGGTCTTTCTGGCGCCGTTATTGCTGATCTATGAATTCGGAGTGCTCTCGATGGGGGGCAGCCAGCCGGAATTGATTCGCAACGGCGCCGACTACTGGATGCGCAGCTGGTTATCACAACTGGGACTCACGCATACCTTTCTGCTGCCCGCGCTGATTGTGGGTACGCTGCTGATGTGGCACATGGTCTTAAAACATCCGTGGCGTATTTCCGGTGAGACCTTGATTGGCATGTTTGCGGAAAGTCTGCTGTTCGCCTTTTGTCTGATCGTACTCGGGCAGGTGCAGGACCTGGTGTTTCAGCAGTTACCCAGTCCGGCGCTGATGTTCATTGAGCGCGAATCGGCCTCGCGCGTCGTCAGTTTTGTCGGCGCCGGCGTGTATGAAGAGGTGATGTTTCGTCTCTTATTGCTGCCTTTGTGTTATCTGATCTTTCGAGGCATGCTGCTTGAAGTCCGCTGGTCCGCCATCATGGCGATTATTTCCACCAGCCTGATTTTTTCGCTGGCCCATTATGTCGGTGCTTCCGGCGATCAGTTTTCCGTGTTCAGTTTCACTTTTCGTACGGTGGCGGGGCTGTTTTTTGCGGGGCTGTTTTTTCTGCGCGGGTTTGGAATCACGGTCGGCGCGCATGCCACGTACGATATCATCGTGGGCGTGATGCTGGAATCCACGGCGTAAACGCTGAAGTTTGCTGCCAGCAGCGTTGCTGCAGTCAGGATTACCTACCAGAAGTTGTAATAACTGCCGCGACCGTAGCCTGTATTAAAGCCGGATTGAAAAACGATGCTGCCATACAGGGACGGGCGATAAGGCCAGATGCCGCAGGTGCCGTAATAATTCCCGAAATAGCCGGGATAATACGACCAGGGAGAACCGTAATAAGCGCCCCAGTTCGGAGCATAACTTCCCCAGTAAGGTGTATAACTGCCCCAGTAGGGAGCGTAGCTGCCTGGCACGAAACTGTATCCCCCGCCGGAGGGGATATAAGAACTGTTGACGCCCGAAAACGGGGAACAGTAGCAGGACGAATACGAATTCCAGCAATTACCGAACGGTTGTGAATACGCGCTGTTGTAGCCGTAACCGTATCCGTAATAGGAGCGCGATGCTAAAGCCGGATAGCCGTTAAAGCGATAGTAGTTCGGTCGGTAATAACGGTAACCGGCGACTGCCGCGTAGGGTCGGTATCGGTAGTTATAACGCCGGGCACCAGAACCGTAGTAGGTGGAATAGGGGGAGGAATAGCTTCTCGCATAACTGTTGCCATAACTGTTGGAATAGCGGTAGCGAGTGGAGTGGTTGCGATAGCGAACGCTGGCGGAAGCATAGGCCGGACCGTGATACCGGGAAACCGAATAAGGGCGGGCCGCTTCTGCGGACGAAGTCGCCAACATTGCGAGTGCGCTGAAACAAAAACAGAGCAGCGTGAAAGATCGTAAACAAAACACGGGACGGCCTCACATGATTCACGGTTTCCCGTCATCCATGACGCTGATCAATACATCCTCTATTGATTTGACAACGATTTCAGAATTCAAACAGCGACTGCGTTTTCACAACGGCCAACTCATCGGGAAACGTGTGAAACGCATGAATCAGCAGACTGGTCGGGTTGGCTTCATAGTCAATGATGCTCAAAGCGCCGGGAGTGAGTCGGCTCTCTGAGATGAAATGATAAGCCAGATCCGCGCGCTGGGAATCCATCAGATATTCTTCATGTACATTTTTGAAGATCACATAATCCAGTTCTTCCAGCTGATAACTGACCTGATAATACAGGCCGGTATCCAATTGCACCGATTCCGAACGACAGCCGCGCACCGGCTTTTCGAGCAACCGTTTCTGGCTGGGCAGGGGGTTTTGAAACGACGTGAGAATCTCACAAACCGCTTTCCCCTTGTGTTGAATGCAGGCGATGTGCCCCGTTTCACAAATGCGTAATGTGGCAGAAAAGTTTTTCTGAACGATTTCGGCTGTCACGCAAGTCGTGTAAAGTTCCGGGTGAATGGAGCGCCCTATTAAGCGAAAGATTAAATCGTTTACTTTCGGTCTGGCGGATCGGACACTCATTATAGTAAATCCAGATAGTTGGAAATGGATATAGTATCAATACTTATCGATCTTTAGCCCGGATGTTTCAATTCAGAAGTTCTCGGACTGTGATCAATCTCAGCCCTGATTCTAAGCGATCGGCTGACCAATTCCAAACATGGTTTGAAAAGAATTTCAAAGTCGCCGCCTAATTTTTAGAACACTCATTTTCAGATTGACTTTGGGTAGAACTTTGATTCCACAAACCGTGTTTTTCAAATACGGCCTTGACTCAATTCCCCTCCAAAAACGAAACGCTGTTTTCTGCTGGTCACGCCGACCGTGTTGAAGGTTTCAGAAGCGGTTGAACCGCCGGCTACTCCTCCGTCCCGCTGACGTTGAACAGTAAATATTGGCCGTCGGGGGTGAAGCAGATGTCGCCGATGATGGTTCCATTGACTTTGATCGCCAGCGGTTCAGGGGCTTTGTCTTCTGCGGGATTGAACTGCAGAAACTGACGCGGCTGCGGACCGGCGGCAAACACGATTTTGTCTCCCTGGGGATGCCAGGCGAAGTCGGCATAGGGTGCCTCCTGATGATTATAGTGCACCTTGTAGCCGGCTTTCATGCCGGCGACATTCACTGTGGCGACGTCGTACGTATTGTCGGAAGCTTTGTGGCCTTTGAAACAGAGCCAGTTACTGTCGGGAGACCAGGTCATATTCCAGTACAGACTGTTGTAAGGACTTTCTCCTTCTGGAAAGAGATCCGTTTTCGTTTCTTCAATCAGATCGTAAATGCGAATGTTGGCTTTGCCGGAACTGGAAACGCTGTAGGCAATTTTTCTGCCATCGGGAGACCACTGCACGCCCCAGCCCCCTTCCTCAATCAGTTTTCTCTGGGAACCATCGGCGTGCATCATGGCGACACCCGAAGGAGAAATCTGGGAAAACGCGATGCGCTTTCCCTGGGGAGACCAGCTGGGCATCACGCCGGAACCAATGGCTTCCAGGTCGCTGCCATCCGCGTTCACAACCATGATCTTTCCATCCTGAAAAGACTCACCATTTTGAGATTCTCTGCCATCAAAGGCGAGCTTTTCGCCGTCGGCGGATAACGCGGGTGAGCCCACTGTGTAATAATCGCCCGGTACGATAGAGAGGCTGGCGTTTCCCCCTTCCGCAGGGGCAGTATAAAACCGGACGCGTTTCACGCCGGGCGTTTTCTCATCGGCAGTCGCTGGCGAGGTACTCACGAGGCAGAGCAACAGGGAGCCAATCCACAACCGGCAGGCCGTTCTCAAATAGTTCATCTCAAATCCTTGATATTCAGTAAGGTTCATTTTTCGTGCGGGGGTGTGACTATTTGTCTCGGGCATTAAACAGCAGATGCTGGCCGTCGGGTGTGAAGCTGACATCGCCGTTGATGTTTCCATCGACTTTGATCTCAATTGGCTCGGGCGGTTTGTCTTCTGCCGGATTAAATTTGAGCAACTGGCGTGGCTGGGTGTCGGAACCGAACACGATCATCTCTCCCGAGGGATGCCAGGCCATGTCCTGATAAGGCGAAACTTTGCTTTTGTAATGCACCTTATAACCTTCTTTCATGCCTGCTACGTTGACGGTGGCGACTTCAAACATTTTGTCTGAGGCATTTCGTCCGAGAAAACAGACCCAGTTGCTGTCGGGAGACCATGCCGTATTCCAGTAAATCATGGAATACGGACTTTCTCCCTCCGGGAAGACATCGCTTTTTGAGTCTTCAATGAGATCATAGATGCGCAGGTTTGATTTTCCGGAAGAGTAAACGCGATATGCGATTTTTTTGCCGTCAGGAGACCATTGCGCTCCCCAGCCGCCTGTATCAATCATTTTGCGATCAGAGCCATCGGCGTTCATGACGGCAACGCCCGAGGGGGAAGGTTGAGAAAAGGCGATGCGGTTTCCGCCGGGAGACCAGCTGGGCATCGCGCCCGGTCCCAGAATTTTTGAATCACTGCCATCGACATTCGCGACCATGATCTGCACGTTCGAAAAAGTTTCCCCCTCCTGAGATTTCCAGCAGTCATGTGCCAGCTTCGTGCCATCAGGCGAGAACGAGGGAGAACCGGTATTGTAATAGTCTTCGGCGACATAAAAAACTTTGGGGTCTTTCCCTTCCGGAGATGCGAGATAAAACCGGGTCCGGTTGACTTTTGGTTTTTCGTCCGCCACAAGCGAAGCGATTTCCGCGTTAAAAAATAGAATACAGGTCGCGCAACACAGACTGGCCAGCACAACTGATTTCATCTCGAATCCTCTTACTTGTGATGTAAATATTATCAGATCATCCTTGTCTAGTTGTTATAACATCTGGCGTGTCGTCTTCAAACAAAAAAATGAAGACGATCAAAGCGGGCAGAGGCACCCTTGGAAATGTGCCAGGAACGATCGTACTGTCAGCGCCGGAATCGCAAGATCAAAATGGCAACTAAGTAGTGATTTTAAATAGTTTTGGATAAATGGGCCAGCTCGGCTTGAGGTCTGAATCCGATCAAAGTAGCCTGATATGAACAAGGCCTTCCTGTAAACGAAGTGTGCCTTTCTGTTTTTCGATTCAGGAGCTACTCGATGAAGAATTCCAGTTTTGTCAATCGCGAACTGATCTGTACGACCTTTTTTGTGCTGGTCGTGGGTGGATTGGCCGCGTGGGCCGCCGGCACGAAAGAGGTTCCGGAAGCCGAATTTGCAAAATCAACCGTCGATTTTGGAATTGTGGTCAGCGACATCGACAAGTCACTCAATTTTTATAAGAACGCACTCGGGCTCAAAGAACGTGACCCGTTTGAAGTGACGCCGGAAATGGGACGCGATTCCGGGCTTTCCGACAGCCTGGCATTCAAGGTTTTCCCGCTGGTACTGGAAAACGACAGCACTGCCACCAATGTCAAATTGATGCAGTTTAAAGACGCACCCGGCAAGAAGGTGGATCATTCCTTTATCCACTCTTCGTTAGGCGTCAGCTATCTGACGATTTATGTCAAAGACACCACAGCAGCCCTGGAGCGGGCCAAAGCGTATGGCGTGGAACCGATCGCCAAAGGCCCGATGGCATTGCCGGAAGGATTTCCCAAAGGCATTTATCTGACACTGCTGCGTGATCCCGATGGCAATCTGATCGAACTCGTCGGCCCCAAAAAATAAACCGTTTATTCAATTCACGAGAAAACGATGATGGCACTTTCCCCGGTGCCATCATTTTTTTGTGTTCATGCCATACTTCTTCATTTTGTTATACAGGGTCACACGACTGATTCCCAAAGTCTTGGCCGTATTCGTGCGGCTGTAATTGTTTTTGAACAGAGCCTGTTCGATCAAATCTTTCTCTGTCACAGCGACCTGATCTCCCAGCCGTTCTGAATCATTCTGTCGATGGTTGATCACGACCGAAGGATCATTCGTAGGTCCGATCTGACCCATCAGAATGTGAGACGGCAGATTCTCTTTGCGTAACACTCCTTCGCGGCAGTAAATGACGGCTCTGCGAATGACATTTTCCAGTTCACGTACGTTGCCCGGCCAGGGATAGGTATGCAGGGCTTCCATGAATTCCTCATCGATCCGGTCAATGAAAATCTTGTGTTTCTTTGACATCTCCCGTACGAAATCCGTCGCCAGTGTGATAATGTCGGCTTTACGGCGTCTTAAAGGGAGCACATCAAATTTCAACATATTCAGACGATAGTAAAGGTCAGGTCTGAATTTGCCCTGCTCAACCAGAGGTTGCAGTTCCATGTTGCTGGCGACCACCAGCCGGGCCTGATTGACGTACGTTTTATTCGAGCCCACCGGTTCGAACTCGCCCGTTTCAATCACGCGTAACAGTTTCACCTGCTGCTCGGGGCCTAACACATCAATTTCGTCAAGCAGAACCGTTCCACTGCCGGCGGCCAGGAACTTGCCTTCTTTATCCGCATGAGCACTTGTAAACGCACCCCGAACGTGGCCAAACAGTTCACTTTCAATCAAATCGTTCGGCAACGCTCCACAGGCCACATTCAAAAACGGATCATTGCGACGGGGAGAGACATCGTGAATCAATCGCGAGAGATACGTTTTGCCGGCACCGGTCTCGCCAATCAGCAATACCGTCACATCATGTTGTGCTGCGATTTCCAGTTCATTCAGCATCAGTTTCATCTCATGCGAGTTCGTTTCGAAGCTGCGTGTAATTCCATGCAAGTCTGGCATTTTTTGAACTTCTCGGCTGATGTTGGTTGCGGGCGAATGGTGAGAGACGACTTTTTTTTCTGAAGTGGCTGCATAACTCGAATTCATCGAATGAGATTTTGTCGACAGCACGGCTTCTTCCGGATTCAGACAGGAATCGATTTCCAACAGTAATTCCGCTTCACTATCAAACCCTTTGATGTGCAGCATGTTGTCATTGCAGGCGGCCCGTCGTTCCAGAATTTCCGGACACTCGGCTTCCGTCAGCAGAATAATTTCTGCATTAGAAACCGTTTTCTGAATCGACTCCAGGATCTGATCTTCCTGATGACCGCCCGATCTGAGAAACCGCAGGTCAACCAGAATGGAGTCAACGACCTGCTCCCGGCAATGCACATAACAATCCTGCAGAGTATCGCACATCACCAGTTGGAAGGTTTTCCTGAAGTGAGCATGAATCTGCTGCTGAATCAAAGTGTCGCCAGTTACCAGAATCAGTGTAGGTAGTTGCATATTGATTTTCTCTAATTCCAATTTCAAAGTGGTTTCAATCGCTGGAGCTGTCTGATTCCAGTGATGATTGAAAATGAACTTGTTTGCGGTCTCGTTTGACGAAGTGCTTCTGTTTTTAAACAAATTGAGTGCCAACACGTAAAGGTTTTTAGTCGCATGGTGCATAAGTCTTTTTGTGAAAACAGGTTATGGTAATCTGTCGGGGGCCGGTGCTGGTCGATTGTTCTGAAGATGATGTGGCGAAAAAACATCAAGCGCGGTGCGCGTTGAGAAAAAGCAACAGAAAAAGAACGTTCTCCCAGTGATCCCCACGTTTCCCCAGGCACGCGTTCAAATCGGTATGGCTGTACTATTGGATGACGATTTACAGCTTGTTAAACTTCAGGAACAGACAGTCTTTTGATGAGATATTTAACAGGGAGGAACGAACAGTGGCGACCTTTGCAGTGATCTTGGCAGCAGCCGGTAAGAGTACGCGATTTCAGGCAAAGGGGGCCAAAGTGCTTGGTGCGGGACCTCAGAAGAAACCGTTCATGGATCTGAAAGGACGCGCGGTCTGGCTGCGTTCAGCGGAAATTTTTGCCAACCGCGATGATGTGAAGCAGTTGATCATCTCCGTTGCCGAGGAGGATATCGAGTGGTTCAAACAGAAGTTTCGTCCGAATCTGGCGTTCATGGAGATCGAAATTGTCGCCGGCGGGCAGGAACGGGCCGACTCCGTGCAACAGGCACTGGCCCGCGTCAAAGCCGACATCGATTATGTCGCCATTCACGACGCCGCCCGCCCTTTGATCACGGATAAATGGGTCGGCGAACTCTTTGCCGCCGCGGAACAGTCGGATGCCGTCATTCCCGCAGTCCGGGTTTCCAGCACCTTAAAACGGGCCGGCAAAGACCGGCGGATTCAGGAAACTGTCGACCGCACGGATCTCTGGGCGGCACAAACGCCGCAGGTTTTCCAGCGTCAGTTACTGTTAGACGCTTATGCGCAGCGCGGCGATTTTCAACCCACGGATGAAGCGCAACTGATTGAAAATATGGGGCATCCGGTGACCATTGTTGAAGGATCGCCGCTCAACCAGAAAATTACGACCGCCGCTGATTTCAGGATGGCGGAAGCACTGGTCAACGCTTTACCGAAACCGAAAGGCATCCAGGCACTGCACCCCTTTGCTGATGAGGAACCGCGGGGCATTTTTTAAGAGCCCGCGGCAGGCCGAAATAGGGCGATCTGAAAAACGAGAAAAGTTACGTGAAACAGAGAACGCATGTTTGAGGCGGAGGGGCAGATTGGTTACACTGATTTTCGCCTCTTTCTCGAAGAGACATATCACACATCTGAATTTGCCGGTGAGATCGAAGTAAAATTGAAATCCGGGTCAATTGTGCAATCGCTGGGAACAACGACTTTGCGAAACGCCTGGCGCTGCATACTTGAGTGAGATCGCTGAAGACACAACGCGACGTTACAGGCAATACATTCTTCTCATCGAAAAGGAAGCGACCATGAATTCTACCCCCGAAGCAACCGATCCTCCAGCACCTGCTCCGAAACCCAAAAAACAAATCAGCGCGCAGCGGCGGATTATCAGCTGGATTTTCATCGCGATTCTGCTGGTGATTGTGCTGTTCGAGTGGCGTGCCAAATCGTCTCAGGCGAATACGGTGGACAACCTGGAAGAGGCAATGACACAGGCGGGAGATGTAGGGGAAATTACGTTTGTCGACTTTCAAACGATCAAAGAGGGTAACCCTTCCGAAGACATCGACGAATCCGGGGCCATTCTGCGCAAACATCATTATCGCTGGAATGGTATTTTCAAAACGTACGACCTGCGGATTCTGGTGAACGATGAAGACATGGTCATTACCTACGACACATTGGCAGACGGCGAAGCCGTCGGCGGCATTAACCGGATCTCGAAAAAGAGAATGGAAGCGCTGATTCAAAAAGAGAGAAATGGGTCAGGCGAAAAACCAGCCGAGACAGATTCTGCCGAAACAAAACCTGAGGAAGCAAAACCAACGGAAACAGAACCAGCTCAGCCAAAACCAGAGGAAACGAAGAATA